>WNFC01010698.1_pt1 | contig 12973 bp, 11 predicted proteins | sample 5400541 | NCBI WGS metagenome assembly WNFC01 (sample SAMN13153342, study PRJNA577476) | soil metagenome | isolation source: 120 cm saprolite under Douglas fir tree site 2 hole 2 replicate 1 | place: USA:California | collected 2015-04-18
CGAGCAGGACGATCGCCCCCGAGTCCATCTGCAGAATTTCCAGGCCGCAGCGGATGACCGTGTACAGCATGCGCGAGACATCGAGCTGGCCGACCAGCTCGCCGAGTACGTTGCGCAGCTGCTCGGTCTGATCGAGCCGCCGCCTCGTCCCGCGGATCTCGGTATTCAGCGCCCGCACGGCGGCGCCCAGGCCGGTGATGACGACAACGGTCGGGATCGCGCGCAGGATCGAGTCGCGCACCGAGATGGCAAGACCAAGGTCGCTGGTCTGGAAAAGAATGATGCCGCTGGTGAAGAAAAGGCTGGTCCCGATCCCGCCCCAGAGGTCGAAGCGAAAGACCGCTTCGGCGGCGACCAGCGCGTAGAGCAGGTACGGGAGGCTGGAAGACGGGCTCGCGAACAAGAGGATCCAGCCGGTGACGACCAGGTGATCCAGGACCAGGAGGAGGACCGCCATCGGCCGGGTGAAGCGCGGGATGGCCTGCTTTTGCATCGCCAGCGTCGCCACGCCGTTGTAGGCCGCCATCATCCCGGCAAGCAGGATGGTGACCGGCACCGAGGCCGAGGGGAGCCAGAAGAGCAGGCCAAAGGGGATCGCCAGTGCGGCGAAGCGGATCCTGACGAACTGGCGGTCGAGGGCAGTCATCGCAGCCCCCGCGTCCTAAGCGGCCTGGTGGGTTTGAAGGTTGTTGATCATCTCCAGGAAGCGGTCCTTGCCGAAGTCTCCCTTCTGGATGATCGTCTGGATGTTGCCCTGCAGACGCTCGCGATCCTCGCTACTGATGTTTTTCGCTGTATAGATAAGGATGGGGATCTGGCTCCCTGCCGGGTCCTCGCGGAGCTTGGAGACGACCTCGAAGCCGTCGACGTCGGGCATCATCAGGTCGAGGATGATCATGTCGGGCTTCTTCTTGAGTGCCAACTCCAGGCCGGCCTTGCCACCGTCGGCGACCATGATCTCCATGTTGAACGGCTTGAGCATGGCCTTGACCAAGCGAATGTTCTGCGGGTCGTCGTCAACGATCAGGATCGAGGAGGGCGTCTTCTTGCCCTTCTTACCGTCGGCCAGCAGGTCGAACTTCACCATCATCTGGAGCAGCTGCTGCCGGTCGATCGGCTTGGTGAGGAAGTCCGCCTGGCCGATATCGAACGGCAGCGATTCCTTGTTGACCTTGGACGTCAGGACGATCGGAATGTCCTTTGTCTTCGACTCGCGGCGCAGGTCGTAGACGAGGCCGCTACCGCCGTTGGGGGGCAGCTGGGTGTCGATCAGCACGGCGAGCGGCTGGAGCTGCACCGCCTTGCGCAGCGCCTCCTGCGCGCTCGCGGCGATCACCACCTCGTAGCCGGCATGGCTGAGGAAGGGCTCGATGCGCTCCTTTACCGCCGGGTCGTTGTCGGCGACCAGGATCACGGGCGCCTTGGTCCCGGCGCCGACGGGCGGCATCATCTGAACAGGCCGCTCCTGGATGCCGGCCTCCTGCTTGGCGAACTCGATCAGCTCGCGGATGTGCTCCACCAGCCGCTTGCCGCTCTCGTTGATGTGGGCGACAAACTCGCGCCGCTCTTCCGGGGTCGTCTTGTTCGCCTTCTCGTCGAGCAGGATCTCGGAGAAGCCGATGATCGCGTTGAGTGGCGAGTTGAGGTCATGGCTCTGGTCGTAGATGACGCGGAACTTGGCCTCGAAGTCGCGCTTCGCCTGGCTCAGCGCCGGCGCCCCGTCCTTGTTCTTTCCGCTGGCGCTCAGCTCCACCTTGAGGCCTTCCAGCTGCGCCTGCATGGCGCGCTTTTCCGCCTCGTAGCGGGCCAGGACCTGGCTCGTCGGCGGGCCGCTGCCGGCCGCCTTGCGTGCCTCTTCGAGCTGCGCCTTGAGTGAAGCCTTCTCCCGCTGCCACGCCTGCTCCAGCTCCTTGGCTTCGGACGCCCGCTGGCTGTGTAGATCGTTCGTCTGCGACATCATGTCGGAGAGCTGCGCCTGGATTCGCTCCAGGTCGACCTTGAGCTGGTTCTTTTCGGCGGTGAGCCGCTGCTCCCGGCTGGTCCATTCCTCGGCCTTGCGGCCGGTCTCGCCGGCGAGGTCGGCGTGCAGGGCCTTGATCTTCTCGTAGTCCTGCTGGGTCGCTGCCAGCCTGCCCGACGATTCCGCGACCTGCTTCTTGAGCGTGGATTTCTCCTCCGCGAACGACGCCTCGCGGCTTTGCCAGTCCTTCTCGAGCGCCTTGACCTTCGTCAGGAGCGCCGAGCGCTCGTCACTCAGGCGCGTGAATTCGGCCTCGGCCTTGTCGAGGTCGGCCCCCTTCTTGCGGGCTTCGTCCAGCTGACTCTGAAGCAGCTTGCGATCGGACTTGTACTGCCCTTCGGCGGCCTGCGATCCCTGCTCGAGGCGGGCGACATCAGCGATCAGCCGCTGCCGCTCGGCCTGCCACTTGTCCCTGGCGGCCTTGAGCGGCTCGATTTCGGTCTGGGCGGCCTTCAACTGCTGCTGCAGCTGCGCGCTGAGGTCCGCAAGCCGTGCCTTGTCCTGGGTGAGCTCCGCCCGCGATTTCTGCCACTCCTGCTCGAGGTGCGCCTGCTTGGCGACCGCGTTGTCGCGATCTTTCAGCAACGTCTCGCGATCCACCGCCCATTGAAGCTGGGACGACTGCAGGCCGTTGAGGTCGTCCTCCGCGGTCTTGAGGTCGACCCGCAGCTTCTTCTGGTCGGCCTCGTACTTCTGGGCGAGCTGGATCCTCTCCTGTTCGAGCTGCCGGAGCTGGCCGCGGCGCTCTTCGTCCCGCGTCTTGGCGCGGGCGACGTCATCCTTGAGGCGGCCGAGCTCCACCTGGGCCCGGTCGTGGTTCTGCTGGAGATCCAGCTGCCCCTGCTTCAGCGACTCGTGCTGGTCGAGCAGCGCCTGCCGTTCGGTCGCCCGCTCCTCGTCGCGCGTCTTGGCGCGGGCGAGGTCGTCCTTGAGGCGACCGAGCTCCACCTGGGCCCGATCATGGCTCGCCTGCAGACTGCCGTGCCCCTTCTTGAGCGTTTCGTGCTGGTCGAGCAGCGCCTGCCGATCCATTGCCCATTGCAGCTGGGCGTTCTGCATCTCGTCGAGCTCCTGCTGCTTTGCCTCGAGCTCGAGGTGCGCGCTCATGGCGCCCAGCTGGTCGACTCGCTCTTGTTCCAGCTGGCTCAGCTCTTCCGCGCGGTCGGCCTCGCGTTCGATCGACTGACGAAGCTCCCGCTCGAGGCGGGCAATCTCGGCTTGCGCCATCTCGTAAGAATTTTTCGTGTCTAGGAGTTCTTTCTTGCGGGCTTCGTCCTCGTCGATCAGGCCCTGGAGGTTCTTGAACAGCTCCTGGTTGAGCTGGAGAATCTCCGGGTACGACCGGCTGGCCTTGGGTGCGCCTTCACCCGTCTGGGTCGGTTTTCCGGGCTGCTCGCTCACGCGGTCTTCAGCCGCCCCTGCTGCAGATAGCGGGCAACCTCCCCGGGCAGGCCCTGCGGATCAACCGGCTTGGGAATGTAGCCATCGCAGCCGGCGCCGAGAATCTTCTCCCGGTCCCCAGCCATGGCGTGGGCGGTGAGCGCGACGACGACGACGCCCGCCAGGCGGGCGTCGGAACGGATCTTGCGGGTGATCGCCAGGCCATCCTCGCCCGGGAGCTGGATGTCCATCAGGACGATGTCGGGAAGCTCGCGGGTCATCTCCGCCAGGCACTCGGCCCCACTGCCGGCCTTGCGCACGCTAAAGCCCTTCTTCTCCAGGAGGAACTGGGCCAAGCGGAGGTTGACCGGGTTATCTTCGACGATCAAAACCTTGCCGGCGGTCACGCCCTGTCCTCCTTCGCCTCTGAACGATGTCCAAGCTCTTGATGGCGCGCAATACGGCATCTGGCTCGGAGAGGCCAGAGGGTATAACGGCGCTCCACGCCGTCGCTGGCACCCTCGGTGAAACTTCACCCAGGGCCACCAAGGCGGGCTGACCGGGGAGGCCGCGGAGCCCCAGCACCCACTCCGGCTCGGGAGGCGCCAGCACCACCACGTCGGGAGCGGCCGCGCGGGCCTTTTCCAGGGCTTCCTGCAGCCCGGGCGCCCGGAAGACCTCGAACCCCTCTTCCACCAGGGTGGCTGCCAGTGTCGCCAGCGCGCGCCGGTCGCGATGAACGAGCAGCACCCGCACCCGGTCGCGGCGCCGCTTGATCCCCTGGCCGATTTGACGGAGCTGGTCCTGCATCGTCTTGGTCGCCCACGGCTTGGCGACGAACCCGACGACGCCAAACTGGTCCATCAGCTGCTGATTCTGGGTAACCGAGCAAATCAGCACGGGGACGTCGGCAGTGGCCGCCCGGGCGCGCAATTCCTGGAGGACCTGCCAGCCGTCCTTGACGGGAAGCACGGTTTCCATCACGACCAGGTCGGGCAGGATCTCCATCGCCTTGCGCACCGCCTCGTTGCCGTCGAAGGCGTGCGCCACCCGGAAGCCGACCCCCTGGATCTCCGCCGTCATCCGCTGGCTGCTGGCCGGGTCGTCTTCGACCACCAGCACCAGCGGCAGCTCCATGCTCTCGACCGTCTGCGCGACTTCCTCGACGGGCGCCTCGGGAGCGGGCCGCGGTTCGCGTGGAATGGTAAACGTGAAAATCGATCCCTTGCCAAACTGGCTCTCGGCCCAGATCCGGCCGCCGTGCATCTCGACGAAGCGCCGGCAAAGCGCCAGCCCCAGGCCGGTCCCCTGGTAGCGGCGGGTGTATGACCCATCGATCTGCTCGAACTCGCGGAAGAGTTTGGGGAGGTCTTCCGGCTTCATGCCGATCCCGGTGTCCTCGACGGCGACCGTCAGTTGCTCCGGCGAATCCTTCACCGAGACGGTGATGGTGCCCGGCGCGGGCGTGAACTTCACCGCGTTGGAGAGCAGGTTGTAGAGCACTTGCTTGAACTTGCTGCGGTCGGCCTTGATGACGCCCGCTTCGGCCGCGCCCACCATCTTCAGCTGCAGGCCCTGCTGGCGGGCCATCGGTTCCAGGATCGCGGTGACCTCCTGGAGCGCTTGCGTCACCGGCATGTCCTCCGCGTGGAGGTCCATCTTCCCCGCCTCGATCTTCGCCAGGTCGAGGATGTCGTTGATCAGGCCGAGCAGGTGCTGACCGCTGCTGTGGATGTTGCGCAGGAACTCGGTGCGCTCGCCCGGCGTCAGGTTCATGGTGACGTCGAGAAGAATCTCGCTGAAGCCCATGATGGCGTTGAGGGGCGTCCGCAGCTCGTGCGACATGTTGGCCAGGAACTCCGACTTGTAGCGGCTCGACTGCTCGAGCTGTCGGTTGACCTGGAGGATCTCCTCGTCGGCCTGCCGCAGCGCGGCGTGCTGGCGCATCAAGTAGCGGTTCGAATCCTTCAGCCGCTCGACCAGGCTCTGACGCTCTGCCCGCAGCCGCTGTTTCTCCAGGTTGCGTTCCAGCAGCTCTCGCAGGCGATGCAGGTCGATCGGTTTCGCGATGTAGTCGTCGGCTCCCCCGCGCAGTGCCTCCGCCGCGACCTGTTCGGAGCCGTAGGCGGTCATCATCACGACCACCGAGTCGGGAAAGTCACGGAGCATCTGCGGAAGGAGGCTCAAGCCGCTCTCCTCCGGCATTTGCACGTCGAGGAAGATCAGCGCCGGGCGCCGGCCATCGAGCTGGCGGCGCGCCTGGGTCGCGTTCGGTGCGGTGACGACGTCGAAGCCCTGTTTCGACACCGCCTTCGTCAGGAAAGCGCGGTTGTCAGGATCGTCGTCGATGGCGAGCAAAACCGGTCGCTGTTCCATCTCCGGCTCCGCGCCCAGCAGCGTGCGAACCGCCTGGACCAGGTCCTGGCCGGCACTCAGCTCGCGGCCGGATCCGGTGGAGAGCGGACTCAGATCGCTCAAAAAGCGGTCAGCTCCTGCGGCGAGCGCGCGCTTGCCTTCGTCGGCGTCGACGTGCACGCCGGCCATGAGTAGCACCGGGATGTTCGTCGTCGCCGGATTGCTTTTCAGGATTTCGCAGACGCGTAGCCCATCGATCCGGCGAAGCAGCAGGTTGAGGATGATCGCGTCCGGCAACTCCTCGCGGGCCCGGTCGAGGGCCTCAAGCCCGTCTTGTGCGGAGAGAACCTCGAAGCCTTCCCCCTGGAGCCGATCGACGAGCGCCTGGAGGCGTTCGGGATCGTCGTCGGCGACCAGGATCCGCCGGGTGCCGGCTGGCTCGATCATGCGACCCTCGGAAGGGGTCCCCGCAAGATCGGATCTTGGGGGGCAGGGGCAAGTACCGGAAGCCGTGGGATCAGGAAGCGGAAGGTGCTGCCCCGCCCGGGCACGCTCTCGACCCAGATCTGGCCGCCCTGCAACTCCACCAACCGCTTCGAGAGCGCCAGGCCCAGCCCGATGCCCTCGTAGCCGCGCGAGGTCGAGCCGTCGATCTGCCGGAATTCCTCGAAGAGGCGCGGCTGATCTTCCGGTTTGATGCCGATGCCGGTGTCGACGACTTCGACCACCGTGCCGGCGGCCGTCTCCATCGCCCGGATCGTGACGCTCCCGTGGTGCGAGGTGAACTTGATGGCGTTGTTGACGAGGTTGTGGATGATATGGCGGAGACTGCGAGCATCGAACACCACCTGCATCGCACGGTCGACCTGCGACGTGACGGTCAGCTCCTTCTGCGTCGCGGCGGCGGCGTTTTCCGAGAGGGCGGCGTCCACCGCTTCGGCCACCAGGCACGGCGCCGGATGGAGCTCGAGCCGCCCGGCCTGGATATGGGTCAGGTCGAGGATGTCATTGATCAGCGTCAGCAGCTGGCGGCCGCTCGTGTGGATCGTCTCCGCAAATTCGGAGCGCTCCTCCAGGGACAGCTCCGGGGTCGTCCGGATGATTTCCGAAAAACCGATGATCGCGTTCAGCGGCGTGCGCAGCTCGTGCGACATGTTGGTCAGGAACTCGGACTTCATGCGGTCCGCCTCCTGCAACTCGAGGTTCGCCCGTTGCAACATTTCGATGGTCTGATGTTCCCGATGGAAGCGGCGCGCATTGTCGAGCGCCACCGCGGCCTGGTTGGCGAGAATCTGCAGGACCTGCATCAGCGTCGGATCAAACGCGCGGACCTCGCCGAAGAACACCGAGACCGTGCCGACGAACTCGCGCTCGAGGAACATCGGCAAGCCCAGGGCGGCGCGCCAGCCCTGCTGCTGGGCCAGCGGATCCAGCGGGAAGCGGCCGTCGAGCTGAATGTCCTCGGAGAAGACGGGGCGTTGCTCGATCACCACCTGGGTGATGAGGCCGGGCGCCACATGGGTCAGCACGCTGCCCTGAAGTCGTTGATCGAGGCCTTCCCCTACCTCGACCGCCTGTTGAGCCGGATTGCCGGACTGGGTCAGGGTGATCAGGCAAGTCGCCGCGCCGGAGACGCCGATCACGGCCCGCGCAACGCCCTGCAGCAGGGCGTTCGGTCCAACCGTGGTCGCAGTCAGCGCCTGTGAGACCTGGCGCAGCATCTCCATCGAGGTGTCGAGCCGCAGCGCCTGCTGGCGGGTCTGCTCGAAGAGGAAGGTATTCTGGAGCGAAACGGCGACCTCCGCCCCCAGCGAGGCCGCCAGCTTGACGTCGTAGTTGCCGCTGAACTCGCCGTGTCGCTTGTTGGCCAGCATCAGCACGCCGATCGGCCGGCCGCCCGAGCCCAACGGGACCAGCAGCAGGTCGCGGTACCCAAACGTCTGGGGGAGCAGCTGACCCGCCTCGATGTCGTGCAGGCAGTCCGCGATGATCGTGGGCTGCTGGGTGACGTAGACCCGACCGATCAGGGTCGAGGCGTTCGCACCAAAGCGCAATTGGTTGAGACGCATCTGGTTGAAGAGCCGGCTCTCCCGCATCCCGGACGGAGCGGCCGGGGCGATCAGGGCCTCGAGCCCCTCCTGATAGAGGAAGAAGCCGCACATCTCGACGTCGAGCAGTTCCGCCAGCTTGGTGGTCAAGGTGCCCAGGTCCTCGCCGAGCTTGGTGAGGTTCGACACGGCGGTGGCGACCTCGAAGAAGTGGCTCAGCTCCTGGAGGTTCTGGTCGGCGCGGCGGGAGAGCTCGAGGTTCTGCTGGACCAGCTTGAAGTACTTGAAGGACCAGAAGCCGGTCAGCACCATGACTGGTAAGAAGAGCACCGCCAGGAAGTAGGTGACCGGCGAGGGCGCCCACCAGCGGGCGACGTAGATGAGGAAGAGCTCCGTCAGGGCGCCCAGCACCACCCAGAGCCGCCAGTTGAACCGGACTCGGGAATTGGATGGGGGAAGCGGCCGCGTCGTTAAGCCCTCTTTCGTCACAGTGCGCGCATTGATTCGACGAGGATCGGGGGCATTGCTTCGCACTACGGCCCCGCTTGGCCCCGCTGGGGCGAGCAGGTTAACAAAGGTTTACTGGACCGTCGCGTCTCCCGAACGCAGGGATGTGGGTCGCCCCTTTGCTACTCTCTACACGTGCAGCGAGAGACGGCGTTCAACGTCTCGGCGATCAAAGACACCGTTCTGCGGTCGATCAAGCTCAACCAGCAGGCGTACAACAACCGCGACGCGGACGTGCTTCGCGAAGTCTACCTGGAGCCAATGCTGTCCCAGGTGGCGCACGACCTCTCCGGTGATTTCGAATCGTTCCCGGCGGCTCGCCTGGACATCACCTGCGAGGTGCTCGACGTCTCCTACACCGCCTACCTCCAAATCGGCAAGGTCGAGCTGTCGGCTTATGGTCTGGAGGCCAGTCCGCAAAACGTGAACGTGACAACCAAAGAGGAGTGGATCTACCGCCTGGTACCTGACGCCGAAAAGGGCGTTGGCCTGGGGCGGCGCACCACTCACCGCTTCCTCGGCTATTACCACTACACGCTGGTCGACATCGACGGCCGCTGGTGGATCACGGACGTCCAGTCCGCCAGCGAGATCTGGCTTCCCTAGCTCGTTAGCGAACGTTCGCTGGTCGCGCGTCGAGTTCGTGCACAAGCGCGCTGACGCGACCATTGATGTCCTCGCGGATCCCCCGAACCTCGGTGAGCGGCTTATTGACGGGATCGGTCAGATCCCAATCGATGTATTTCTTTCCCGGGATGTAGGGGCACTCATCCCCGCAGCCCATGGTGACGATGATGTCGGCCCATTGCCCAAGATCGTCGGTGAGTTTCTGTGGGCGATTCCCCGAAACGTCGATCCCAACCTCGCGCATCGCGTCGGCGACGACCGGATGCACATGGTCGGCCGGCCGCGTCCCGGCCGATCGTGATTGGTGCCGGCCGTTCGCGGCACGCTCGAAGAGCGCCTGGCTCATTTGTGATCGCCCGGCATTCTGCTTGCAGACGAAGAGCACCCGTGCCACGACAACCTCAGACGAGCACGTCGAGCAGCGCGCGGGTCTTCGGCTCGAGCCGCGTGGCGAGCCGGTAGTAGGCCCAGATGCCGGCCTTGGTGACGTCGACCAGTCCCGCTTCCCGCAGCTTCGCCATGTGGTGCGAAATGGTCGGCTGGCTCAGGTCGAAGGCCGCCGTGAAGTCGCAGATGCACACCGGCTCGGACGAGCGCTTCAGGATGCTGATCATTTGCAGGCGCGTGGGATCCGCCAGTGCCCTGAGCACCTCGACCGACTCATCCACCTTTGCGACCGCCATCGACATCGCGGGCGGGCAGCAAACGCCTTTCACCCGCTCGGGGGCCGCCCCTTTCACGATCGCAGTCTACCTGTTCCATTGACAAGTGTCTATGGGTTTGCTAGGCTTCCATCGACCGACATCAATCTCTGGGAGGGCACATGGACACGATTCAGGAGTCCGTCCGAGCAAAGTACGCGGAGACCGCGATCAAGTTGCGCGACGGCGGAACGTGTTGTGGCTCGAGCTGTTGTGGTGAGTCGGATGCGCTCAGCGGACCGATCGGCGCCAACGAGTACTCCAGGGCCGAGGTGGCCGACCTCGGGCTCTCGCTCGGCGACAGCCTGGGTTGCGGCAACCCCACGGCGCTCGCGCAGCTGCATCCCGGTGAGATCGTGCTGGACCTCGGCAGTGGCGCCGGTCTCGACGTCCTCCTCTCGGCGCGGCGGGTCACCCCCGGCGGCCATGCCTATGGGGTAGACATGACCGACGAGATGTTGGCACTGGCCAACGAAAACAAGGCCCGAGCGGGCGTCGCGAACGCCACCTTCCTCAAGGGCGCGATCGAGGCGGTTCCCCTCCCACCTGCCGCGGTTGACGTCGTCATCTCCAATTGCGTCATCAACCTCGCGGCCGACAAGGCGGCGGTGCTCAAAGAGGCGTTTCGGGTGCTCAAGCCGGGCGGACGGCTGGCCGTATCGGACATGGTCGAGCTTGAACCGCTGCCGCCACAGCTCAAGTCGGCGATGGAAGCGTGGGCCGGCTGCGTGGCCGGCACCATCCCGGTGCAGGCCTACCGCGCGGCGGTGACCGACGCGGGCTTTGGTGCCGTGGAGATCGAAATCACCAACGTCTTTGGGCCCGGCGAGGCCGGTTTGCCAGAAGGCTCAGGCAAGATCGCCAGCGCCTTCATCCGGGCGAGCAAACCGTAGGAAAACAAAAAGGCCTGGGCGCTGGCCCGGGCCTTCTGGATTCAGGGTTTTGTGAGTTTAGGCGACGCGTACCCGAGAGGCGCGTGGCCCCTTCGGCGCTGATGCTTCGACGTCGAAGCTGACCTTCTGCCCCTCTTGCAACCCCTCGAACGAGCCCTCGACGGACGACCGGTGGAAGAAGTACTCCTTGCCGTCCTCGCCGCTCAAGAATCCGAATCCGCGATCCATCACGAGTCGCTTGATCGTGCCGTTCTGCGCCACGTCTGTCGCTAGCTCCTTCGCAAAGTTATCCCCGGTCGACTTGCGTTTCCTGGGCGTGCCATGACCGGGCTGACTCCACCCGCGATCAAGCATATCATGGGAGGTATTGCGACGGCCAAAACCGGCCATAGGAGGGGTTACCCAAGATGCGTAGCACCATGCCCGACTTTCCGCTCACACTCCAGCACTTCCTCTGGCGGTCGACCACCCTGTTTCCCAACAAGGAGATCGTCACCCGCCGGGAAACCGGCCGCCACCGCTATACGTATGCCGACTTTGGGCGCCGGGTGGCCCAGTTGGCGCACGGGCTCCGCGAGCTGGGAATCGGGCCCGGGGACCGAGTCGGCACCCTGGCCTGGAATAACTACCGCCACCTCGAGCTGTATTTCGCGGTGCCGTGCTCCGGAGCGGTACTCCACACCTTGAATCCGCGCCTGTTCCCCGAGCACCTCGAGTTCGTGATCAACGACGCCGACGACCAGGTCATCTTCGTCGACGCCTCGATCGTGCCAGCCCTGCAGCGTGTCGCCGGGAAAATCAAGGGGGTCAAGCATTTCGTCGTCATGTCGGACGGCCCCTCGCCGGATGGTCAGCTCAGCCCCGTCATGTCCTACGAGGAACTGATCGGCAATCGCCCGACAGTCTACGACTGGCCGGTCCTCGACGAGCGGGATGCGTCGGCCATGTGCTACACGTCGGGTACCACCGGGAAGCCGAAGGGTGTCGTATACAGCCACCGGTCCTCGGTGCTGCACTCGTTCGGGATCGCGATCGGCGGCGGCATCGGCCTATCCGAGACGGATGCCATCCTGCCGGTGGTGCCGATGTTCCACGCCAATGCCTGGGGCCTGGCCTACGCAGCCACCATGCTGGGCGCCAAGCAGGTGTTCCCGGATCGGTTTCTTGACCCCGTGAGCCTCACCGAGCTGATCCGAGAGGAGAAGGTCACCTTCAGTTCCGGCGTGCCGAGCGTCTGGATCGCCCTGCTGCAACACCTGGACAAGACCGGGACCAATCTCGACGGACTCCGGATGTTCGTCGGCGGATCGGCGCTCCCGGCCGGCCTGTACGACGGCCTCACCCGCCACGGCATCGATACCAACCAGGGATGGGGCATGACCGAGACCTCGCCGGTCGCGGCCGTCGCCACCATGAAGAGCTACATGTCGGAGTCCGAGCGCAAGCGCGTGCGACTCAAGGCCGGACTCCCGATCGCCGGTGTCGAGCTTCGCCTCGCCAACGTGGACACGGGCGAGCCCGTCCCGTGGGACGGCAAGAGCGTGGGTGAGATCCAGGTGCGGGGCCCCTGGGTGACCGCGAACTACTATCGTGGCGTCGACCCCGAGCGCTTCACCGCCGACGGCTGGCTTCGGACCGGCGACGTGGCCAACGTCGATCCCGAAGGCTATGCGCAGATCGTCGACCGCACCAAGGACCTGGTGAAATCGGGCGGCGAGTGGATTTCTTCGGTGGAGCTGGAGTCCGCCATCATGGGCCACCCCAAGGTGCTGGAGGCGGCCGTTATCGGCGTCCCCCACCCGAAGTGGCAGGAGCGTCCCGTTGCCTACGTCGTGGCCAAGCCCGAGTTCAAACGCAATGTGACGCAGGCGGAGATCATCGAGTTCCTCGAGCCGCTGGTGGCGAAATGGTGGCTGCCCGACGAGGTGCGTTTCGTCGATGAAATCCCCAAGACGAGCGTCGGGAAATTCGACAAGAAGGTGATCCGCGAGCAGGCGCTCAAGGCACCGACGGCCGCACGCCCCTCGGAGTAAGACAGGCGGGAAATCCCGCCACCCTGTCAACGGCCCGGTGACGGGCGGGGCACAGTGTTGCGGCGGAACGCAAGGGCCGCCGACCGCAAAACTGCCCTTAATACTCGGAGGCTAGAACGGAGACTAGAAGGATGTGACTCAGCAATGGATGCCTCCGGGAAGTTCGAGGCGCTCGTCCCTCAGCCGCTGGATGCGGAGGGAATCGAGCGGCGCCGCGAGCTCGAGGACATCCACGAAGAGCTGCTCCTGAGCATCCTGGCCCTCGAGGAAGAGTGGCAGCTCGACAACCGCATCGCCTACTCCCTGCGGCAACGCAAGGCCGCCTGACCCGTCGGCTCGGGCCTTCCGACTAAGTTTTCTGGCAATTTCGCCGGAATAACGCACGTTTTTGGCCGTCGGTCCGTTTGCA
>WNFC01043837.1_pt1 | contig 12972 bp, 13 predicted proteins | sample 5400541 | NCBI WGS metagenome assembly WNFC01 (sample SAMN13153342, study PRJNA577476) | soil metagenome | isolation source: 120 cm saprolite under Douglas fir tree site 2 hole 2 replicate 1 | place: USA:California | collected 2015-04-18
TCAGAAGCCAGAGAACGATCATCAGCGGAAGATAAAAGCCGCTGAAAGCGCTGGCGTAAAGCGCGGGGAAAGCGAAATATAAAGTTCCACCCGCTGCGATCAGCCACACTTCGTTGCCGTCCCATACCGGGCCGATGCTCGCCAGAACTTGTCGCCGCTCTTCATCTGTTTTTGCCACCAAGAGATGAATCGCGCCGGCGCCCAGATCGAATCCATCCAGGAGCACGTATATCGCGATCATGACGGCTACCAGCCAGAACCAGATCGTTCCCATCGCGCTCTCCTCAATCCGTCGCCAGTACGATTGCATCTTCGCCGGTCGGGCGTTTGCCCGGGTCTGGTCCCAGCTCGATCTCGCGATAAATCAGGAACAGCCACAGCATCGCCAGCACAGTGTACATCCCCATGAAGCCGATGAGCGTGAACCAGGCATTGCCCGCGGCCACGCGTGGTGAGACGCCGCTGGCGGTGCGCATCAATCCGTAGATCAACCAGGGCTGCCGCCCGAGTTCGGCGGTCATCCACCCAGCGGTGTTGGCAATGTAAGGGAGCGGAACGCAGACCATCAGCATCCACAGCATCCATCGAGAGTCATACAATTTTCCGCCCCAGTGCAGCAATGAGGCTAGAACCATCACCGCGATGAAGATCGTCCCCAGTCCGACCATCACGTGATAGCTGTAGTACAGCAATGGAATCTGGTCTGGCCATTCCGTCTGTGGAAAATCAGACAAACCCTTGATGTTCGCGCGCCATTGCCTGTACGTCAGAAAACTCAGCATATTCGGAATTTCCAGCGGGTTGTCGAGTTTTCTCTTTTCCACGTCGGGCTGTCCGAGGATTGCCAGCGGCGCTCCTTCTTGCGACTCAAAAAGCCCTTCCATCGCCGCCAGCGTCGGCGGCTGGTTGTCCGCAACCATCTTTCCCTGCATGTCGCCCGTGGGGAAGAGTTGCAAGATGGCGGCAACCGTTCCAACCAACACCCCCGCGCGCACAAACGTGCGGCCGAAGTTTTCATTGCGCTTCGTCAGCAAATAAAAAGCGCCGACCCCGGCCATGACGAAGCAGCCGGTTTGCACCGCGCCGAGCATGTTGTGCGCGTACTGCCAGAGCGCCCATTTATTCAGCAGGAGGTCCCAGAAGCTGGAGAGCTCGATGGCACCGTTTGCGCCGATCCGGTAACCGGTCGGGTGTTGCATCCATGCGTCCGTCGCAATGATGAGATAGCCGGAGAGCCAGGAGCCCAGAAAAACCAGAAACGCCGCTACCCAGTGCCCGATTCGCCCAAGCCTCTTTTCACCGAACAGGAACAAGCCCAGGAAGCTCGATTCGAGAAAGAAGGAAAACACGCCTTCCATTGCCAGCGTCTGCCCAATCACTCCTCCCGCGGCCTTGGAGAAGGCCGCCCAATTTGTCCCGAACTGAAATTCCATGGGGATACCGGTGACGACTCCGAGGGCAAAATTGATTCCGAAGATCCGTGCCCAGAATCGTGCCGCACGATTGTAATGTTCATCGCCGGTTCGCAGCGCTTTGGTTTTCAGGTAGACGAGCAGCAGTGCGAGCCCCATCGTCAACTGCGGAAAGATATAGTGAAAGGTGACCGTAAACGCGAAGTGAAGACGGTGGACATCCAGTGCTTGTCCCATCAGCGCCACCCCCGTGAAGATTCATCGCGCCGTTCAGTCTTGCGGCCGCCGTTCCCTCGCAGCATGCGAGGCATGCGGATGTTTCAGTTGCATTCTCGCACTTCTGAAGCGTCCAACAGCAATTTTTCTGAGCACGCCAACACCATCGGGTAAGATTCGGTCACATTAGACGGAAGTTCGCCTGTTGCGTCGCGAAGATCGTCATTTTCAAAAAAGATCGCTAGAATTTCATGCTGGCACTATGGCCGCGTCTTCCTGGCAAAACACCAGGACGCACTAAGGAATTTCATGACCACGATTGCCGAGACTCCCGCTCCTCCGGCTCCCCAACCCTCCGGCCTGCAATATGCCGTTCGAATTCTGATCGGTTGTGTGATCGTCTGGTTTATTCTGGACCGCATCAATCACCCCAATCCGCTTTGGGCGCTTATCTCTGTCATCACCGTCACGGAACCGGAACTCAGCGCCGCCTTCTTGGCTTTCAACTCCCGCATCGTGAACACTCTCATCGGCTGCGCCGTGGGGCTCTGCTTTCTTTATCTGCTCGGTCCTTCCTTTTGGTCCATTCTCCTCGGCATCATCGTCTCTGTAATCATTTGCACGACCCTCATTCGCGTCCCGGGAAGCTGGCGCGTTGCACCGGTCACCGTCGCCATTCTCATGACTCCAAGCGTCCTGGGCGGCGGGCGCGCCGCAGGCCTGGCCGCGGCCATCGACCGCACCGAAGAGGTTTTACTTGGAAGCGCCGTCGCCCTGCTGATTACCTATATCGCTTCTCTTATCCAGCGGCTCGCCCGCCATGCTGTTTCTTGACGGATCTAAGGAGCGGGCGAAAATGTCTTTCCGAATGATCTCTGTGATCTCCATCGATTGCCATTGCATCCGATGTATTGTCTTGGCTCGATTCCTCACCGGAGGTCTCCCCCTATGAATTACGACGCCATCATCATCGGCTCAGGCCAGGCCGGCAATCCTCTCGCGTATCGGCTCGCCGATTTGGGCTGGTCTGTCGCGCTTATAGAGAAAAAGAATCTGGGCGGGACATGCATCAACGTCGGCTGCACGCCCACCAAAACAATGGTCCACCGCGCGCAGGTTGCTCAGTATGCGCGAAACGCCGCGCGCTGGGGTGTCAACGCCTCGAACGTCAGCGTCGATCTCGCCAAAATTGTCGCTCAAAAAGACGAAGTCGTTCTCAGTTTTCGCGGCGGCCAGCAGAAGCAAGTCGACAGGCGCTCCAACCTCCGCCTCCATCGCGGCCACGCCCGATTTGTTGACCCGCATCAACTTAAGGTTGGCGATGATCTGCTCGAAAGCGAAAAGATTTTCATCAACACCGGTGGCCGCCCGAGCATTCCTGCAATCCCTGGCTTGGATAGCGTCCCGTATCTCACCAACGAATCCGTCATGCAGCTAACAGCTCTTCCCGAACACCTCCTCATTCTCGGCGGTGGCTACATTGGCCTCGAATTTGGGCAAATGTTTCGCCGCTATGGCAGCCGCGTCACCGTTCTTCACACTGGCAAACAAATTGTCTCTCGCGAAGATCCGGAAATTGCCGCCGAATTGCAGAAAGCGCTCGCGGCCGAAGGAATACAATTCCTGCTCGACACTCGCACCACTCGCGTAGAAAACAAAAACGGCGCTGTCACGCTGTCTCTCGAAGGACCTGCTGGCTCTTCAAACGTCACGGGCTCTCATCTTTTGATCGCCGCCGGGCGCGGCCCGAACACAGACGATCTCGGTCTCGATAAAGCCGGCGTCGAAACGGACAAGAATGGTTTCATCAAAGTGAATGGCCGGCTTGAGACCAATGTCCCCGGCGTCTGGGCCCTTGGCGATTGCAAAGGTGGCCCGGCTTTCACGCACATCTCCTACAACGATTTCCAGATTGTTGACGGCAATTTAGTGGAAGGGAAGAACCTGACCACTGAAAATCGCCTCGTGCCGTACTGTGTCTTCACCGATCCGCAGCTCGGCGGCGTCGGCATGACCGAAAGGGAAGCGCGCGCCAAAGGTTTCAAAGTAAAAATCGGGAGATGCCCGATGACCTATGTCGCGCGCGCCATCGAGCGCGGCGAGACGGCGGGGCTCATGAAGCTGGTTGTCGATGCTTCGAACGACCGCGTCCTCGGTGCTTCCATCCTTGCATCCGAAGGAGGCGAACTCGTGCAAATCCTCGGCACACTCATGCTGGCGAATCAGCCGTACACACTCCTGAAGGGCGCCGTCTACATCCATCCCACGCTCGCCGAAGGCTTCTTCTCTCTCATGGAAGACGTCCAGCCAGCCGATTGACGCGCAACTCGCTTCGAAACGCCACGCCAAGTACCACCAGTGGTATTCTCCCAACTGCAGTTTCAGTTTCGGCGACAAGCCCGCGGAGGCAACAGCACAAGTCATGGATAGTCTAAAGGATCAAGTAGCTGTGGTGACCGGGGCCAGCAGCGGTATCGGCAAAGCGATTGCCCTCTCTGTAGCCGGGCACGGCGCCGAGGTCTGCCTGGTGGCGCGGCGCCGCGAACTCCTGGAAGAAGTTGCGAGGCAAATCCACGCGCTCGGTTTGCGCGGCCACGCTTGTCCTGCGGATCTCACCAAGGATGACGACATTCGCGGTCTCGGCGAGCAGTTTCAGAAAAATTTTGGCCGCGTGAATATTTTGGTGCTCTGCGGTGGCGCCATCTTCCATGGCCCGCTGGAGAAAGCTTCTCTCGCCGATTTCGATTTGATGTACCGTTCGAACGTGCGCGGTCACTACCTCATGATCCAGACCATGCTTCCCCTTCTGCGCCAAAGCAAAGGCCAAATCGTGTTCATCAATTCTTCCGCGGGACTCCGCTCTCCCGCCACCTCCGGACAGTTTTCCGCCACTCAGCACGCGTTTCGCTCCATCGCAGACAGCTTGCGCGACGAAGTGAACGCCGACGGCATCCGCGTCCTCAGCGTTTACCCCGGCCGCACGGCAACGCCCCGCATCGCGAAACTTTTCGAGAAGGAAGGCCGCGCCTACCAGCCGGACTCGCTGATGCAAGCGGAGGACATCGCGGAGATGGTTACACACTCGCTTCGCTTGCCGCGCACCGCCGAAGTCACCGACATCAGCATCCGTCCGATGCAGAAATCCTACTAGTGCCGTTCCAACTATCTGGGCCAAATTGTACTCGTCCAGTAGATTAGTGACACTTTGCCTTTTTAGATTTGCGTTTCCACTGGAGCAAAAACTCCTGTGGAGTAAGGTATCCCAAGGCTTGGTGAGGGCGCACACAGTTGTAAGTATTTTCCCAGTTTCGCAACTTCTATTTTCTGAATCTGGTGGGGCTGGGCGGATTCGAACCGCCGACAAGCAGTTTAGGAAACTGCTGCTCTATCCATCTGAGCTACAGCCCCGCTCCTCCATTGTAATACTTCCCGGCCTTTTCCGTTCCGTCTGCGTTTGTCAAAGCGGTGGACGAGCCGCCCCCGGAGCGGTATCCACCGGATTCGATTTCGCCCCTGGAGCGCTCCTCGTGATGCGCAGGTTGCGAAAGATCGTCGGCCAGTATTCCCGCGCCGCGTTGCTGGCGGCGTTCAGGCCGATCCGCACTCCGTAGCGCCGGAAGGTCCGGCCCGCCGTTTGTTCTTTCACCGGCAGATAACTGTTCGCCAAGCTCTCGGCCAGCAGCGGGCCCAGCATTCCCGCCCAATTGGCCGCCTCTTTGCCCTCATCCGTGCGCGCCACCACGATGCGGCTCAGCGCATAACCGATACGGTGACCGGCGCCCCCATGCAGCGTCACGAAGTAGCGCGGATCGCGGTGCAGCAGCGAGGAAATCACAAACGTTCCGAAAAAATTGTTCGCCCCCGCCGTGGCCATCGAAGAGCCGAAACGTTTTCCGTACCCGCTCATTCCCTGGCCATATCCATCCAGCGAATTTCGCGCCTGGCTGATCCCCGCACCGGCGGCGGAACTGAGAAACCGCGAAGGAGCGACGCTTTCCCCGGCAAAAAGTTCGAATTTCTGTTTGCCGCTCAGCGGGCCCTTGCTGGCGGCGATCTCGGGAAAGAAAATCGACCGCCTTCCGAGAACCACGATAGTTGTATCGAGGCGATTTTGGCGCTTCTGCGGTACGCTTTGCTGTTTTGGCACCGGCGCATCGGGAAGGTCTCGCGGCTTCGGCTCCTGCTGTGCCGCTGCCGTCACGCCAACGCCCATCAGCAGTGCAATCAGTCGCAGAGCCGATGGGCCGTGCCGCATTCCCTCATCCTAACATGAACCCAAATCTCGTTCTCGCAGCCCCGTGGCCCACGCGCCAAATTTGCGCGCGAGCTTTTCGGTTTGCAGCGTGCGAACCGCCCTTGCATTTTCAGTCAGCCAAGGACCGGGCGATTCGGAATCCGTAATCCGCGTATTGGAACTCCGGCGGAATGCTCGAGCGTGCCGCCGTGCGCGTCACCTTAATATGATGCCGCCACGAGCCGCCCCGCGAAGCCTTGCGCGTGCCGCTCTTCGGCCCCTGCGGATTACGTTCCGGTGAGCGCGCGTAGTAGCCGTCGTCGTACCAATCGGCGCACCATTCATGAACGTTGTCGCCGACGTTGTAAAGCTCATAAGCATTCGGCGCATACAGACCGACCGGCTCCGGTCCGAGCTTCCAACGCTTCGCGTAATCGGGAACCGTTTCCGGAGGCGCATTTCCCCACGGGTATAAAAAGCTTTCCGCGCCGCCGCGCGCCGCGTGTTCCCATTCGGCTTCGCTCGGCAAACGATAACGTTTGCCGGCGACGCCGCTCAGCCACTCGCAGTAGCTCGCTGCCTCATGCCAAGACACCGCTACTACCGGCATCTGCGGGTCATTGAAGTTGGCGTCATTCCAATGTGGGGGCGGAGCGCAGCCCGTCGCGGCAAGGAAGCGCCTGTACTCCGCGTTCGTCACCTGGTAAGCGGCCAGCTCAAACGCATCCACCGACACGCGATGCACCGGCCTCTCATCGTCCCGGCCGGTTTCGCAACCCATCCCGAACCACCCCGCCGGAATGCGCACCATCACCGGCTCGATCGCTTCCGCCAGCGGCCCGCTCATTCTTGATGATGCAGCCATGTCTTCCCATCCATTCGCTCATTCCGCCGCCGTCGAAACGGTCACAGCATGTTGCCAAATTCCTCCACGCTGATTTTCAAGTCCTGGATAATGGCGCGCAATGTCTTGCGCTTTACTTCGCCCGTGTGCATCGGGATCACCACGCGGGCCTGGTCGCTCTGGCGAACATAAATCGCATGGCTGCCGCGCTGGCGCCGAAACATGAACCCCAACCCCTCGGCAATGCGAACCAAGTCCTTTGCTGTAGCCGCTGGCAGCTTCGGCGTCACACCGGAATCTCAATCGGTTTGATGAAGATGTCTTCCGTGGGAATGGGCAATCCGTCTTCGACCAGGCTTTCAATATAAAGCTCGATGGCTTCGCGGATGTTCTCGACGCCTTCTTCGACCGTCTCGCTTTGCGTGTGGCATCCCGGCAAAGTGGGGCAGAAAACATGGTAGCCCCCTTCCGCTTCTTTCTCGAAGATCACTGTGAACCGGTGTGCCATCGCGAGCCTCCGCACTCCACATTCTAGCCGATTCCGCCGCCGCGCGTTCCCATTGTAGCGGCAGGGCCGGAACTTGTCCCGACCGGGTTAGGAGCCCCGCTCTCGACAGGCGAGATTAGGGGTCATGACGATGTTTTCTCCTGGTCGCGGAGTGCCCCGGCTAAAACCGCCCTGCGGTGGCAGGCTGGGCCCCTAATGCCGGAGCCGTCTTGGGGATCGGGCCAGTCGCTGTAGTCGAATATGGGGCCTTGCTGCTGGGGTTGGAGGCCGTTATCGCGGGCGATGGCGGGGAGGGTGCGGAGGAGGAGATTGGCGGTATAGGCCATGACGGCGGCGCGGCGGGGAGTGATCTTGTTGCGGGCCTGGAGCTTATAGAGTTCGCCGAGGGAATGATTGATGGTGACGGCATCGCGGAATTCCTGGATGTCACCGATGAGGGTAGAGGCGAGGTCGGCCTGATCGAGTTCTTTGTGGCGGTCGGCGGCGTGCTTGGAGCAGAGGCCAGAGTCCGGATCAGAGATGGCCATGCGGCAGCGGCGTCCGCTTGCAGTTCGATGCTGACAATGGAGCGGGGCAGAATTGGAATTGGTGATGGTTATATCGGCTTGCGAGTTCATGGGAGTTCCTTTCGGTTGTGCGCCGGGATGTTCCATTCCGACAGAAGCCCGAACGTTCCGTTTTGGGAATTGTTGGTACACACCCCGGCAGTTTTCGTAAGTGATGTCATGAGGAAGGCGCCTCCTGGGGCGAGGGGTGTAGGCTCGCCCCATCCCGGCCCAGCAAGATTCGCAGGACGGGCACGGGCAAGGAGGCACAGATGGGAACACTTTACCTCGGAGTGGACCTGCATGTCCGCACGCAGATGGTGTGCTGGATGAACACGGGCGATGGGGAGTTGCATCAGCGGGAACTCGATCACCAGCACGACGACGTGCGTGGGTTTTACACGCAGTTGCCGCGGCCGGCGATTGTGGGAGTAGAAAGTTGCGGTTATGCGGTGTGGTTTCACCGTCTGGTCGAGGAAACCGGGCATGAACTGCGTGTGGGAGATGCCCGGCGGATCCGGCAGTTTGCCAAGCGGCGGCAGAAAAATGACCGGCGGGACGCGGCGCTGCTGCTGGAACTGTTGGTGAAGGGGGATTTCCCCGCCGTGCATCGGCCGAGTGGGAAGAGCCGAGAGGTGTTGCTGCTGTTGCGAGGGCGTGAGCGGCTGGTGCGCATGCGCACGACGCTGAAGAACGGGTTGCAAGCCATCGCGCTGGCACACCAATTGCGCTTGGGATTCCGTTTGTGGACGCAGAAAGGGCAGCGGCAGTTTGCCGCGCTGGCCTTGCCGGAAGCGGATGGGTTGCAGCGCCTGCAGATGCAGAGCGTGTTGCGCACCGTGGAAGAACAGCTCGCTGCGGCAGAGCAAGAGTTAGAGCGGCGTGCGGCTGGAGATGCGCGGGTGGAGCGCTTGCGCACCCATCCCGGCGTGGGATTGCTGACGGCGCTGGCCGTAGTGCACACGCTGGAGCCGGTGGAGCGCTTCCAGCGCGCCAAAGAGATCGCCGCGTATTGTGGACTGGATCCCATGGAACACTCCAGCGGAGAGACGGTGCGCTACGGGCATATCTCCAAGCAGGGGAATCGGCTGTTGCGGCACACGCTGGTGGAAGCAGCGATGAGCGCGGCGCGGTGCGAAGAAGAACTGGGGCGGTTTTACCGCAAGCTGCGAGGGAAGAGGAAAGCGCATGGAGTGGCGATCGTAGCGGTAGCGCGGAAGCTGGTGCTGCGGCTGTATCGCATGCTGCGGGAGAGGAAGGATTACGAAGAGTTCCGGCGCCAGGGTCGAGACGCAGATGTGCTCGGTTTGCCAGGAGTGCGGCGGGGAGAACAGCCGCACTGAGTAAGTGATGGGGCCGTCCGCCTCTCCGGCCCTGGGCCGGAGAGAACGAAGCCGTCCTCAGGGGCGAGCAAGATGCCCGCATCGATGTGTGATCGCGACCCGGAAGAGCGGAAAGCGATCGCCGAAGAAGTAACCAAGAGGACGAGACACGTGGCGCGAGAAACAGGAACCGCCTAGACGGGGAAGCCCCGCCGAGGCAGTCGTGTGCACAGAAGAGAAAAACATGCTTATAGGAAAAGATTGACAAGGGCGCATTCCTCATCGAAGTGGCAAACATGTGACTCTGGATGCGGAAAGTGAGACGTATAGCGGGGATAAGTGGGGTTTCGTGGGCTGGGACAAAAACTTCACACTGTATTATAGCATGGAAGAAGTCAAAGTCAAGTACATTCTTACTTAGTACTAGAACTAACCATTAAAGGGAAGAGGCCGGGGGTCAACAAGAGATAGAAGGGGAGGGGTTAACGCGGACCACCAGCGGGATAGTGGCCAGTCAGGGACAAATTCAAAACCCGGACGCCTCAAAACCAAAGCATGCGGCACGTGGCAAATTGAGGGCAAATTTGGAAGTGATTGGCAGGGCAGGGGTTAGGGGCGGGCGGATAAGTCAGCTCTTTGTGAGGGTGAGATTACTTAGGAAACGGGCCGGCCATGATGGGCCCGGAGAGCATGGGCTTCCAGGGCTGCTTGCAATGGGCACATTCCACTTCGCGCGCAGCGGCATTGCTGGTGCCGGAATGGGTGTCGAGTGCGACCGAGTTTTTCTTGTGGCAGTGAGGGCACGTCAGGTCGACCAAAACGTTGAGTGACGCGGGTTGTGTTTCCGTTTGAGTGCGTTGATCAGGGGCTTGCTGACGGCCATCGGCGAGCGGCTCGGGAATCTTGCCGGCACGCTTTCTGGCGTACAGGAGCTCATCGGCGCGTGCCAGCATTTCCTCCGGCCGCTCGCCCATTTCGTACTGCTTCCATCCGGCCGAGAAGGTGACTGGAATTGTTTGGCCGTGCCAGTCTACTTCCAATGAGCCGAGACGTCCCAGCACAAGCTGGAGCTGCGGCATGGTGCATTCCGGAAGGAGAACGAGGAACTCGTCGCCGCCCAGCCGCACGGCCAGGTCGGCGCCGCGGATGACCTTGTTCAAATGGGCGGCAAATTCCTGCAATACCTGGTCGCCGGCAGGATGGCCGTAGGTGTCGTTAATCTGCTTGAAACTGTTCAAGTCCAACGTGAGTATGGTGAGCGGGTGTCCTTTGCGCTCCGAACGAGCCACTTCGGCGGCCAATCGTTGCTCGGCAAATCGCCGGTTATACAGACCAGTCAATGGGTCAACCATGGCGAGGTTGCGGAGAAGGTCCGAATGGCCCTGCTTCTCGGCGAGCTGGCGGCGAAGCCTTCTGATGAGAATGGCTTGAGAAACCGCGTAGACGTTAAAGAGCACGACCAAAGCGATCAAACCAAGAACAACATCGACCATCTTGACCTTGAAGATGGTCTCCGCGCCGCTGCGCACTGCCGGGAGACAAAGAGCGATAGCTGCAAAGACGAGGAGAAGAACGACGAGAATGCAGCAGGCCCACAGCCACCAATCGCGTTTCTCAATTCTCCGAAATTGGCGCTCCAGCTCCAGATCTCTGGCCTTCATGGAAGCCGCGATCGGATGGATCTTGGGGTCGCTCATGGGGTGGAGATAGTAGACAGGACTGCCAACTAGATAAATTAGTTTGTTCGGGCTTCCGGGTCAAGATAGTTCCATTGCTGTTTTATATGTTGGTTACCCCCACCATGAAAGCGGCACCAAGACGGATGCGGCAGGCTGATTGCTTCCTAACATCTTTACTATTAATAACTTACGATGGTCTCCCGACTTTGCAAGAGTTCTATCTGGCTGGTACGCGCGTTCCATTGGCTAAATAAGAGAATCCCGAGAAACTTACGATGAGCATAATATGGTTTCAGTGTTCATCCTCGCGTTTGCAGGGTTCGCCCTGGTGAAATTCGGAATCTCGCAATGGCGCGCGATCTGGATAACAACCGCCAGTCAACCGCTGTCCGACGCGTTGCAACTGACGGCTGGAGTTGACGGCGCGCACGTTGGCGCAGGTGATTTCAACACCCTCATGAATTTGTGCAATGAATTATCCCCTGATTTGAAAAGGAAGAGCCCCTGGCTGAAGGAAGTGTCGTTCTATTACCGTGGGGTTGAGAAACTAGAGCATGCTTTCCGACTGAAACTTCCCGCAATTTCCACATGGGCGAAAAGCGAAATGCAAATCTGCTCGCGCTATGTCGCAGTGGTCCTTGACCAAAGTCTCTCCGTGAGCCTGGATCGCCAGTTCGCCACACGTTCCAACGGAACGTAAGCGGGGCGTGCCCAGGCGGCTCGTTCCCATCCGGTAGCGCCATTTTGGAGACACGAAACGACATTCCATCAGCTTGAATTTGTGATCAGGCTTGTTAGAGTATAGTCAACGAGAAGTTCTTTGCCTTTGGACCAGCAATCCAGCAAAGATGCCAGTGGCCTTTCCGCCGAAGAGTGGGGACTGGCGAGACGAGAAATTCGGTATGTCTTCCATTTTTTCCTGGCTCCGCAAACCGTCTAAGACCAAGCGGCTCAAGCGCGGGGCCACAGGCGAGGTCTCCACACTCCCCAGTACCCAGTTTGCTTTCAGCCTGTTCGAGGCGTTGCGGCCGGGCAATCGCAACCTGGCCATTTCTCCCTACAGCGCCCGCGTCGTGCTGGCCATGCTTTGTGAGGGCGCTACAGGCGAGACGCGAAGGTCCATGGTGGAGACGCTGCACCTGGACGAAAATCCCGATAACCTCTCCAACCATTTTGAGCGGCTAGGGCGACCCCTGGGCTTTCAATTGGAGACCGAGACGGAGCGCCGCGGGCTGGAGATGCTCACCGCCAACTCCCTGTGGTGTGACGACGGTTTCGTGCCCAAGCAGAGCTACGTGGAGACATTGAAAGAGCATTACTGGGCGGAAGTCCAGACTTTGGACTTTCGAGATCCTGTTTCTGCTGGAAGAGTCAACAGCTGGGCCCAAGAGAAAACGCGCGGGCGAATACCCGCTCTTGTCGATTCTCTACGGCCCTTCTCGCCGCTCGTGACAATGAACGCGGTGTATTTCAAAGGACTATGGGAGGAGCCGTTCGAGTACCACGAGACGCAGGAAGAAGAATTCACGCTGCAGGACGGCGCGAAACAACTCGCGCCCTTGATGCGGCAGTCGGGAGAGTTTCGTTACGCTGAAATTGGCGGCGCGCAGATCATCAGTCTGCCGTACAAAGGCGGAATGAGCATGTGCGTCGCGCTTCCTCCGAAGGAGATGCCATTCCCAAAATTTTGCGCGGAGCTGACCAGCATCGTCGGAACGCGCTGGACTCGCGCCATGGGTGAACGAGACGGCCACCTTCGGCTGCCGCGCTTCCGCATCGAGACGCAAGCGGATTTGAGCGCCCCGCTGAAAGCGCTGGGCATGTCGCAGGTCTTCGACCCGGCCCGTGCGGCACTCGAAGGCATCAGCGACCGCAAGCCTCTCTTTCTGATGGGTGTCATGCAGAAAGATTTTGTCGAAGTCAATGAAAAGGGCACTGAAGCCGCCGCCGTGACGACGATCATGTGCGGCGCCGCCCTAAACCCACCGCCGCCTCCGCCGCCCTTCGAGATGATCGTCAACCGCCCCTTTGTCTTTGCCATCTGCGATGATTTTTCCGGAGTGATCGTCTTCCTCGCCGCCGTGGTCGATCCCCTCGCCGGCTGAACCTCGCTCCTATTCTGTGCCTGCCACCAATTTTTGGGGTGCGTACCCCCACAATTCCAACCTATCCCCTATCCGCCTGTCCCCCTGCCCCACGCGGGCGGCGGAGA
>WNFC01009709.1_pt1 | contig 12971 bp, 13 predicted proteins | sample 5400541 | NCBI WGS metagenome assembly WNFC01 (sample SAMN13153342, study PRJNA577476) | soil metagenome | isolation source: 120 cm saprolite under Douglas fir tree site 2 hole 2 replicate 1 | place: USA:California | collected 2015-04-18
GAGGCCGAGCCGGCGGGCGCGGGTAGGGGCCGGGCGACCGTGTCGTAGTGGCCGCTGACGTAGAAGCGCCGCGCCGTGCGGCCGGGCAGCACCGCCATCACGTTGCGCACCTCGACCTCGCGCGTGACCCGGTCGCCTTGCTTCGGGATGCGGTAGGTGTCGAACGAGACCTCGAGGCGTGGCGAATAGGACTTCATCTCGTCGAAGATCCACTGCCGGGAGGCGCCGATGCCGCGCGCGGGCGTTTCCGTCGCGGAGAGGAGGTGCCGCGTCTGGAACGACTCGAGCTTCTTGAGGGTCGCTTCCAGGCGGACCGGCGAGACGTCGGCGAGCAGGGTCGCGATCCGGGGATCGGCGTCCGGCCCCACCGCCCCCAGCGGAGTCGCCCCCAGGAGGAGGACGGCGAGGCACAGGCGTGGAGCGGTCATGGGAGGCGAGTGTATCGTGTGAACGGTGCCCTTCGCCTATTACGCCCGCCTGTCGCGCCGGGACAAGGCGATCTACGACCGCAGCGACCGCGTGACGTCCATCGTGCTGCCGGTTCCGGACCCGTTGCGGCCCATGGTGGACGTGCTCCGCCAGGGGCTGGCCGCCGACGACCGCCTGGTCGTGGAGAAGGCGTCGCAGGCCCTCGCCCGCGCGATCACGGTGAGCCTGCGCGTCGAACCCGTCGACGTCGGGGTCCTCGCCGTCCGGCCCCGGCTCCGCGGCGCGGCCGAGCTCCACGGCCTGTACACACGCGAAGACGGACGGCCTCCGCGCATCCGCGTCTGGATGCGCACCGTTCGCTACAAGCGCGTGGTCGCGTTCAAGACCTTCCTCCGCACCCTGCTCCACGAGGTCTGCCATCACCTCGACTACACGCACCTGCGCCTGCCCGACTCCTTTCACACGCAGGGCTTCTTCCAGCGTGAGAGCAGCCTCTTCTACCAGCTCGTGCCGCGCGAGATGCCGGCTCCCCCCGGGCGCGGGACGGAGCCGCGCGCGGGGGAGTGAGAGCCTCCGGTTATCATTCCGCGTGACCGGGACGTCCCGCCGCGCCGAGATCCTCCTGCGCGCCGCCACCGTGATCGCCTTCCTCCTGATGGGGGAGGTCGCGGTGCGCCTGCTCCGTGCCGACCGCCCGAAGCCCACGGGCTACGCGCCCGTGAACACCAACCGGCGCGCCATGCGCCCACAGAACTCGCGCGGATATCGCGACCTCGAGCGGACGATCGAGAAGCCCGCGGGCGTGAAGCGCGTGGTCTCGCTCGGGGACTCGTTCGCCTGGGGCGCGAGCGTCGAGTTCGAGGATGCGTACCCGCAGCGCCTCGAGCGCGCGCTCGCGCGCCGCCGCCGTGAGCCGTGGCAGGTCGTCAACCTGGCCTTGCCGGGGATGAACACGGTGGACGAGGAAGGGCAGCTGCGCACGGAAGGCCTGGCCTATGGCCCGGACGTGTGCCTCCTCGGGTTCGTCCTCAACGACAGCGAGGACGAGCAGGCCGCGGAGGCGCGGCGGGTCGCGGACTGGGCGGAGGAGAAGAGGCGGGTCCCCGGCCTCCTCGAGCGCTCCGCGCTCTACCGGATGGTCAAGACGCGGCTGTGGGCGACGGCGGAGAACCGCCGCCGCATCTCCGGCTACAAGTCGATGTACGCGGACGACGCGCCGGGATGGATCGCGGCCCGACGCGCCCTCAAGCAGATGGGCGCGCTGTGCCGCGAGCGCGGCGTGCCCCTGGTGGTGGCGATCTTCCCGCTCTTCGGCAACCCCCTCGACGAGCGGTATCCCTTCCCCGAGATCCACGCCAAGGTGGCGCAGGCGGCGGCCGAAGCCGGGGCCAAGGTGCTGGACCTCCTGCCCGTGTACCGCGGCCTGCGCTGGGACATCCTCGTGGTGGACGGCGTGGACGACGAGCACCCCAACGAGATCGCGCACCGGATCGCGGCCAGCGCGATCCTGCACGCGCTGGACGACGTCGTACCCTGGACCCACGAAGGGCCTCCCCCGGACGAGATCGCGCTGCCCCTCCCTTCCGGGCACGAGCATCACCACGGTGAGGCCGCGGCTTCGCCTTTGCCCTCGCCGTGACCGCGGCTCCGGCCGTGCCCGCGGAGGCGCCCGGCCGCGACTGGCGCTCGCCGGCGGTGGTGGCCGCGGTCGCGCTGGCCGTGCGCGCCATCGCCGTCCTCGTCTCGGACCGCGTCGTCGCCGACGTGCTGCGCTACCGGAAGGTGGCGGCGCACGTCCTGGACGTGGCGTGGAATCCGTATCTCGCGCCCCGGCTCTATCCTTATCCGGCGGCGTGGGTATGGGTCGAGGTCGCCGCCGAGTGGCTGGCGCGTCACACGGGGGTGTCGTTCGCACTGGCCGTGAAGGCACCGGTGGTGGTGGCGGATGCCCTCCTGGCCGGGATCATCCTGCAATGGACGCGCGAGCGCGGTACGGCGCGTTCCATGGCCAGTTCGATTCCGTCGCCCTCTTGGCCCTGATCTGCGCCCTGCGCTGGCTCGAGCGCGGCCGCCTCGATCGCAGCGCGCTGGCCTTCGCGGCCGGCATCGCCCTCAAGTCGTTCCCGGTTCTCGTCCTTCCGTTCGCCCTGCTCTTCGTGCCCGGTGACCGGCGGGCGCGCGTCCGCTACGCCCTGCTGGCCACCGTACCCGTGGCCCTGCTCCTCCTGCCGTTCGCCCTCGCCGACCGCGTCGCCCTGGTGCGCGAGCTGTTCGCGTACGGCGGGGTGCCCGACTTCGGATGGATCGGAGCCATGCGCGCGGTCCGCGCCGTGACCACCGGCCAGCTGGCGCGCGCGAGCGCCGATCAATGGTCGCCGCTCGTGACCGCCTCGAAAGCGCTCTTCCTCGCCGCCGCGGCCGCGCTCTGGGTCGCGGTGGCGCGGAGGCGGATCCGCTGGCGGGCGGAAGCGAGCGCCCTCGGCGTGCTGCTCGCCTTCCAGGTCGTCTACGGCGCGCTCAGCGCGCAGTACCTGCTCTGGCCCGTCCCCCTGGCCGTCCTCCTGGGCGAGCGCTTCCTGGCCGTGCACGCCGCCGTGGCGACCCTCGCGCTGGTCGGCTTCTACTTCTTCCTCGCTCCGGGCGTGCTCACGCCGGCGGACACACCGCTCCTCGGCGCCGCCGTCGCGGAGAGGTGCTGGATGGTGGGGACGGCCGCCCTGTGGCTGATCTGCGCCGCCTGGACGGTGGACCTGGTGCGGCGGGGCCGGTCCGCGCAGTGAGCGGGACACGCGCGCGGGCCGCCGCGGGCAGCGCGGGTCTCCTCGCCGGATCCCTCCTGCTGGCCTTCCTGGTGGGCGAAGCCGTTCTGCGCCTCGCCGGCTACGAGCCGACGCGGCTGCGCAACACGGCGCGCGTGGTGGATTCGAGCTGGCGCGCGCTGCTCGACTGCTATCCGACCAACCCGCGCGGCTATTTCGACATCGACCTGCGGGACGAGAAGACGCGGGAGCGCTATCGCTGGATGGCGCCCGTCCGTCTCGACGCCGTCGCCCGCCGCGCTCCCTGGGCGGTCGAGTTCCGCTACAACGCGCTCCGTTTCCGAGACGCGCCCCTCGGCCCCAAGCCGCCCGGGGTGCGGCGCGTGATGGTACTGGGCGACTCCTTCACGGAGGGCCAGGGCGTGAAGGAGCCGGACACGTATCCGCGGCGGCTGGAGTCCCTCCTCAACGCGTCCGGCTCGGGCCGCTGGGAAGTGCGGAACTGCGGCCGCCGCGCCACGGACTTCCCCGAGCTCTATGCCGCATTCGATGAGATCCTGCCCTATCAGCCCGACGTCGTCGTGTATGGGATGGTCCTCAACGACGCGGATCGGTCCGCGGAGTTCCAGGCGCGCCAGACCTACGTCAACGACTGGATCCTCGACCGCGGCCGCATCCTGGAGGGGGGCGCCTCGCCCGGCCTGGGCCCTCTCGACTCGCGGCTCTTCGCGATGGTGGCCGATCGCGTCGACCGCTATCGCACCTCGCGCGCCACCCTCCGCTGGTACCGCGAGATGTACGGGGATCCCAACCGGGCGGGCTGGGAGCGCACCCAAGGCTACCTGCGGGACATGAACCAGCGCACGCGCGCGGCGGGCGGGCGGCTGCTGATCGCGACCTGGCCAATCCTCGTCTCGCTGGACCGTTACCCGTTCGCGGAGGCGCACGCGACGATCGCGCGGTTCTGCCTGGCCGCCGGCATCCCGCAGTACGACCTCCTGCCCGTGCTGCGGGGGCGGCCGACGGAGAGCCTGTGGGTGCACCCCGTCGACATGCATCCCAACGAGATCGCGCACGGCCTGGCCGCGGAGAGCCTGGTCGGTCCCGTTCTCGCGGCGCGCTAAGCGACATCCTGGCCTCGGCCGGCGCGTGCCATCATGAGTCATGGCTCCGGCCGCCGCCGCCGCGCCGCTCCCGCGCCTCTCCCGGATCCGCTCCGCCTTCAAGACGATGGCCGAGCGTCTCGGCCCTCGCATGGGCATCGGGCTGCTGGCGGCGGCCATCGTGATGGTCCTGTTCGCGGTGCTGGCCAGCGAGGTGCTCGAGGGGGAGACGCAGCACTTCGACGACGCCGTCCGCCTGACCGTCTACGGAGTCGCATCGCCCCATGCGACGTCGGTGCTGTACGCCGTCACCCAGCTCGGATCACCGCTCCTCCTCATACCCGGGACGCTCGTGTGCTCGCTCCTCTTCCTCCACCTGCGGCGCATCCGCGGGGCGATCCTGCTCACCCTGACCATGGTCGGCGTCACCCTGCTGAACTGGATCCTCAAGGCCGTCTTCCAGAGGCCACGTCCGCTGCCCTTCTTCGGGCTCACGACCCCGACGTCCTACAGCTTCCCGAGCGGCCATGCCCTGGCCGCGTTCTGCTTCTACGGCGCCCTGGCCGCGCTCGTGACGGCGCGCCTCCGCTCGCCCCTCCTGCGCGCCCTGGTGTGGGCGGGCGCCGCCGTCGTCATCGTCGCGGTCGGGTTCTCCCGGCTCTACCTCGGGATGCATTACCCGAGCGACATCGTCGCGGGCTACGCGACCGGCTTCGTGTGGGTGCTCACGGTCGCCTCCGCGGACCGCATGTTCCGCCGCGCGGACCAGAGCGGCGCGAAGACGGCCGTGGCCGAGCCGCCTCCGGGTGGACCCGCCTGACTTATAGTTGCGCGGCCACCTTACCAGTGGGAGAACGATGAAGACCCTCGCCCTTGCCCTTGCCCTCGCCATTGCTCTCGCGGCCACGATCCCGTCGGCAGCCGCGGATCTCGCCGACGTGACGGCGCGCGGGACCCTGCGGGTCATCGTCATGCCCCTCAGCGCCGCCGACGAGTTCTTCCCGGTGCCCCCGGGCGCGCGCCCCGGATTCGATCGCGTGGTGCTCGCCGGCTTCGCCGGCCTGCATCGCATCAAGCTCGTGGTGGTGCCGGTCGAGGGATGGGACAACCTGGTGCCCGCGCTCCTCCAGGGCCGCGGCGACCTCATCGCCGGCCGCTTCACGGTCACGGACGCGCGCCTCAAGCAGATCGCGTTCACGAGCGAAGTCTTCCCGAGCCGCAACGTGGTGATGACGCGCAAGCCGCACGCGCCCGTCGCCACCGTGGAGGCGCTGCGCCAGGAGAAGGTGGGCACCATCAAGGGCTCGAGCATGGCGGAAGCCGTCCATGCCGTCGTGCCCGCCCCGAACGTGGACGACTCGTTCCCGCCCGGCGGCCTGCCCGCGGCGCTGGCGGCGGGGAAGGTCTCCGCGGTCGTCCTCGGCATCGAAAGCGCGATCGCCGCCCAGCGGCAGGACGCGCAGATCGAGCTGGGCGCGTTCCTGGGGCCCCCGCGGAGTCTGGCCTACGGCGTGCGCAAGGAGGACACCGCCCTTCTCCAGGCCTTGAACGAGTACATCGACAACGTGCGGCGCACGCCGACCTGGAGCCGGCTCGTGGTCGTGTACTTCGGCAACTCCGCGCCGGAGATCCTGCGCAAGGCGCGGGCGAACTAGCGCATCAGCGAATCGGGCCGCTCGCCGCATTGCAGCGCGAGGCGGGCGCCCTCCTCGGGGAGGCCGAGGCACTCGAAGAGGTTCCGGACGTGCTGGCCCAGCCGGTCGCTGCGCATGGGAGTCTGCAGGAGCGCCTCCACGAGCGTGCGCGCGCGCTCGGCGAGGGCGTCCGCGGCGGCGATGGCCGCGGCCAGGGCGGGATCCTCGTCGTAGGGCTCGGCCTCGCGCTCGAGAGCCTGGAAGGTGGCGTGGAGGGCGGGGCCGCCGGGCGCGTCCTCCGCGAACGCGTGGAGGAACTCCAGCATGCGCCCGATGCGCGCCAGCACCGTCCGCGAATGCGGCAGATTGATGTGGACGTAGCGCTCGTAGGCGTCCGTCATTCGCGAATCAGTCTATCGCTTCCCGTCTCCGTGCCCGTCTCCGTGCCCGTCCGTTTGGCCGGCCGCTTCTGAGCGTGTTAGTCTGTACTTTCTTTCCCGCGCGTAGCCGCGCCATCTAGGAAAATGATCGTCAAGGAAGTCCTTCCCAACGGCCTCACGCTCGTCACCGAGTCCATGCCGCACGTGCGCAGCGTGGCTATCGGAGTCTGGCTCAAGCGCGGCAGCCGTCACGAGACGAGCGCCCAGACCGGGATCAGCCACTTCATCGAACACATGGTCTTCAAGGGCACCAAGACCCGCCCGGCGGAGGTCATCGCCGCCCAGGTCGATTCCATCGGCGGCCACATGGATGCCTTCACGGCCAAGGAGTACGCCTCCTTCCACCTGAAGGTGCTCGACGAGCACCTGCCCCTGGCCGTCGACATCCTGGGCGACATCGTCGCCAACCCCCTGTTCGATCCCGAGGAGATGACCAAGGAGAAGAAGGTCATCTTCGAGGAGATCAACATGGTCGAGGACACTCCGGACGACCTCGTCATGGAGCTCCTGACCGAGGCCTTCTGGCCCAACCATCCCCTCGGCCGTCCCATCCTCGGCACCAAGCGCAGCGTCGCGAAGTTCAAGCGGCCGGAGCTGGCCACGTTCTTCCGCGAGGTCTACCGGCCGAAGAACATCCTCATCTCGGCCGCCGGCCACCTCGATCACAAGGCCACCTCCGAGCTCATCCATCGCCACTTCGGCGAGCTGGCTCCGGGAGGAGCGGGCAAGAACGGCGGCCCCCCCCGCGCCGCCTCCAGGATCGTGACGCGTTCCAAGAAGGAGCTCGAGCAGGTCCATCTCTGCCTGGCCGCGTCCGCCTTCCGCCAGACGCATCCCGACCGCTACGGCATGTACATCATGAATACCGTGCTCGGCGGCAGCATGTCGTCGCGGCTGTTCCAGAACGTGCGCGAGAAGCGCGGGCTCGTCTACTCCATCTCCTCCGGCGTGACCTCCTACTCCGACGCGGGTGTCCTCACCGTGTACGCGGGCACCAGCCTCGACTCCGTCGATCAGGTCGTACGCCTGACCATCGAGGAGTTCCGGCGCCTGAAGGGCGACCGGCTTCCGGCGGAGGAGCTGCGCCGGGCCAAGGACCACCTCAAGGGCAGCCTGATGCTCTCGCTCGAGAACACGGGCAGCCGCATGAGCCACCTCGCGCGCCAGGAGATCTACTTCGAGCGCCGCTTCTCGCTCGACGAGATCCTCGGCGGGATCGAGGCGGTGACGGACGACGACGTCTGCCGCATCGCCGACACGATCTTCTCCGGCGGCCTCGGGGTGAGCATCCTCGGCAACCTCGGCCGCTATCGCCCGCGGGCGACCCAGCTGCGTATCTGACCCGCGCGTGCGTCGTGTTGCCCACGCTCAACGAGGCGGAGAACCTCGCCGCGGTGGTGGCACGCGTGCGCGCGGTGGCGCCGGACGCCCAGGTGCTGGTGGTCGACGATGCCAGCGCGGACGGCACCGCGCAGATCGCGGATGACCTGGCCCGCGCCGACCCCGCCGTGCGCGTCCTCCATCGCCGCGGGAAGAAGGGATATGGGGAGTCGCTCACGGACGGCTTCCGGGCCGCCCTCGACTCCGGGGCGGAGGTGGTCGCGAGCATGGATTGCGACTTCTCCCACGACCCGTCCGCGTTGCCGTCGCTCCTCTCCGCGCTCGGGGACGCAGACGTGGTCATCGGCTCGCGCTACGTGGAGGGCGGGGCCATCCGCAACTGGGGGGCCTACCGCACCGGCCTGAGCGCCACCGCGAACACGTTCGTGCGCGCGCTCTTCCGGCTGCCCGTGCAGGACTGCACGTCGGGTTTCCGCGCCTATCGGCGCGAGGTGGTCGAGCACATCCCCTGGCCGCGCCTCCATTCGACCGGCTATTCCTTCCTGGTCGAGATCCTGTACTGGAGCGCGCGCGCCGGCCGCCGCGTGCGGGAAGTGCCCATCTGCTACGTGGATCGGACGCGCGGGAAGAGCAAGATGGGCGTCCGGCAGATCGTCTCCGGGGCGGCCAACCTCATCAAGCTGCGCCTCGAGCTCGCGCGGGGACGCTGACCGCGGTCAGCGCTCGGGGGGCGCGGCCGCTTCCGCGGGCGCCGGTGTCGGCGCGCCGGCGCGGAAGGCGTCCCACGACGGGCAGGGGACCGAAGGCTCCGGCCCACGAAAGAGCACCACCGTCTGACCCTGGCAGAAGGCCACGTGGAACCGACCGGTGGCCCAGACCGCGGCGACGAGCCGGCGCCACGACGGCCGTCCGTCGGGCCAGGTGCCGCCGTTGAGCTGGAGCGCGACCACGTCCGCGTCCGCGGCCTGGTCGAGCTCGTAGATGAAGGGCCGGCCGGCCAGGTGCGGGAGCAGGTGGTACTGGGCGGCGACCTTGAGCCGCGGATCGCGGCCGATGAAGCGCACGGCCGCCTGCTGGGTGCGCACGTCCTCGTCCTCCGCCGCATAGGGGCGCCGTGACGTGTAGAGCGGGCTGATGCGATCGCCGTCCGGCGTCTTGTAGGGCGGGAACACGCCCGCGATCAGCGCACAGACGGCGACGTAGCCACCCAGTCGGGGCCCCGCGCGCCCGGCCGCCTGCAGGCGGCGCGCGCCCAGGATGGCGCCGACCAGCGCCGTCGCCACCGCGGGCATGCCGTAGTAGTAACCCCACCAGCGCGTGCGGTGCGAAGACAGGAAGCGCTCCGCCCAGTTCGGAAGCTGCAGGAGGAGAGTGGCGGGGTCGGCCATGGCCACGTAGCCGGTCGCGGCCAGGGGGAGGAGAAGCGACCGCCGCTTCTGCGGATGGTCCACGAGCAGCGCGGCCGCGTGGAAGGGGCGCGTGACCATCGACACCGCGATCTCACGCGGGCCTTCGCCCAGCTCCTCGAATTCCCAGTGCCGGAAGCCGCCGGCGCGGAACCAGGGGAAGAAAACCGCGAGCTCCAGGACGAAAACGACGATGGAGAGGCCGATCACCGCGGATCCCCGTCTCCAGGAAATCACACGCAGCGACAACACCATGGCCAGGATCGCCACGTAGAGACAGAAGTTCGTCTTCGCCCCGCACGCGAGCAGCGTCGTGATCGCGACCGCCATCGGCCCGCGACACGTCATGGCCCATGCCGCCCAGAGCAGGAGCGCCGATGCCGCCGGCGTCTGGTTGTAGTCGAACATCACGCCCATGTGCACGTCGGGGGCGAGGACCCAGGCCGCGGCCAGGCCGAGGCCGAGCCGCGGCCGCGCGAGCAGGCGCACGGCCATGGCCTGGATGGGGAAGACCGCGGAGGCGACGGCCAGGGCCTGCACGAGGAGCAGGGTGGCGGCGGAGTCGTGCAGGCGCAGGAAGGGCGCGACGAGGAAGTCGTCGAACGTCATGTGGTCGGCGAACACGGGCATCCCCATGACCGTGTTCAGCAGCGGCTGGCCGTGCGCCATCAGCCAGTGCGTCTGGTAGAAGAGGCCGAGGTCGCGCCCGCCGCTGGCGAAGGTCCAGTGGCGATGCGCGGACTGTGCGAACAGCGCGGCCGCGGAGACGGCGAACACCGCGGGCAGGACCCAGCGTGGAAGCGGGGCCTCTCTCTCCGGGGGCGCGGAGAGGGGCCAGGCGGCGGCGGCGGCGACGAGGGGCACGAGCAGGAAGAAGGTCGGCTCGGGGGCGACCGTCATCAGGGCGGCGGCGAGGGCGCCGACGAAAGCGAGGACAGGGTGCCGCAGGGACTCGCCGCTTGGAAGCGCAAGCGCGAGGCCGGCGCCCAGCGCTGCCCCCAGGGCCAGCACGACGAACGTGTAGGGCGGCGACAGCCGGGAGACGATCAGCCCCGCGGCCGCGACGCCCCAGAGCGCGCCCGTCGCCGCGCGCGGACCGACGGCGCGGCCTCCCCTCTCCACTGCCGTGGCCACGGCGCGGAGCTTAGCATCCGCGCGGGCAAGCGAATCCGGTCGCGAGAGCTCCGAGCGCCCGAGGGCCCGGTTGCGCGAAGGCCGCGTGCCCGCGCGGCGCCGCCGCCTAGAGCGGGGTCCGGGAGTGCGCGACGCTCGCCGGCGTCAGGGAAAGGTCGACGTCCGAGAACGAGCCGAAGGGCACGGTCGTGGTGAACTGCCGCGCGTCCTTCACGTCGCTGAACCCGAGGGTGATGTCGATCCGGTCGAAGGTGGAGGAGTTGAACCGGAAGATCACGCGGTGGACCTGGTTGCTGTTGGCGTCGATGCGGCCGGCGCCCGCGCGCTGGATGTCGGTCGCGGTGAGCTCCGTCCGCTCGACCTCCAACCCGCGGTTGAAGATCTGCATCCGGGCGAAACCCCAATCGGCGGAGCCGCCCGCGGATTCGGTAATCCGGATCGGAGTCTCCAGGGCCACGGCGAATGCCGACACCCGGCTGGGGTGGAGGACGAGCGACCCCGAGCCCGTCGCCGTGATCGCGGCGCTGGGCACCGGGGCGGGAGTGGGAGCGGAGGGGGCGGTGGGCGAGCTGCCGCCGCCACCACACCCCGCCAACGCCAGGACCAGGATCGAAGCAAGAACCTTGCGCATGGACAACCTCCTTTTTTCGGCGAGTGGAGCGATCGCTCCCCGCCGCATGGAGACCTCTACGAGGAGGCTGGGGGTGAGAGTTTCTCGGTTCTCCTTCGGGAATCGTTCGGGTCGTGGATTTTCCCCCGCGCGACCGTGCCCTGGCCTATGATCCTGGCGCGTGCGCTTCCGCGTCCTGGGGTCGGGCAGCTCGGGCAACACCACTCTGGTGGAGGCCGGAGGCACCTTCCTCCTGATCGACGCCGGGCTGGGTCCACGCGAGACCGCCGAGCGCCTGCAATCGCTCGGCATCGATCCCAGCTCCATCGCTGCCATCGTCCTCAGCCACGAGCACCAGGATCACTCGAAGGGCGCGCCCTCCCTCTCCTACAAATGGGGAGTGCGCGTCGCGGGCAGCCGCGGCACGTACGCGGCGGGCGGCTTCGGCGCCGTGGACATCAAGGGCTGGGACGTGCTGGAGCTCGGCCAGCCGCGTGCGTTCGGCGGGCTCACCGTGACCGCGGTGCCGATTCCCCACGACGCCGCGGGGCCCGTCGCCTTCGTGATCGCCGGCGACGGCGTCTCCATGGGGCACGCGACCGACTTCGGCCATGTGCCCCGGGCCCTCGTGGATGCGTTCAAGCCCTGCGACACCGTGGTCATGGAATCGAACTACGACGCGGCCATGCTGCGCGACGGCCCCTATCCGTGGTCGCTCAAGGAGCGGATCCTCGGGCGCCTGGGCCATCTCTCCAACGATGACGTGGCCGACTACATCGTGCGCGGCCTCGGCGAGGCCTGCCGCACCCTGGTGCTCGCCCATCTCTCGCGCACGAACAACCACCCGGAGCTGGCGCGCATGAGCGCCGAGCACGCGCTGCGGCGCCGCAACCGCACGGAAGTGCGGCTGGAGATCGCGGAGCCGGACGGGATGGACTGGATCCCGGTGACGTCGCCGCCGCGCGCGGCCAAGGGGCCCGAGCAGCTACGGCTCTTTTGAGCCGCTACCCTTCGTAGGACGGCCGCGCGAGCACGTTGCCCTTGCGGCGGACGAGGTCGAGGCCGATCGCGTGCTCCCCGCGCGGGAGATCCGGCTTGGTGAACGTCAGCACGTAGTGGCCGGCCAGCGCGTGTTCGAGACGGGCGAGGGCCTGGCCCGGAAACAGATGCGTCTTCGCGTAGAAGCCACCGGTGTCCTCCGCTACCTGCTCCAGGCCGACCTCGAGCGTGTGGTAGTCCGCACTCGTGACGTCGAGCGCGAACACGGTGACGCGGCCTTCGACCAGGGCGCGGCGGGCCGGGCCGTAATCATTTTCCAGGAACACGCCGAAGCCAGGCGACCAGCGTCCCATGCCCCATCCGAACAGGACCAGGCTCTTGGCCCCCGGCAGCTCCTTGAGCGCCTCGCCGAGCTGCAGCAGGGCCGTCTCCGGTGCCGCCGCACGCTTGGCCGCCCCCGGCTCGAGATGCTCGACGAGCGAGGGCGCGTCGCCGGGACCGAGCAGGGGCAGGCGCTCGAAGAGGATCGATCGGTCGAGCACGTGCCGCAGCCGCGCGCGGTCGGTGGTGAAGTCGGTCCAGACCTTGAGATGGGAATCGAAGGAGACGACGGCCACGCGATCCTGCTCGCCCAGGCCGTCGAGCATCGTGCGGGCGCGCCGCAGCATCTGCAGGAAGCCCATGACGCGCGACGACTCCAGGTCCTTCTGGAAGAAGAACACGATCAGGCGCCCGCGCAGGGGCAGCGGGGCCCCGGCCTGCCCGGCCGCGACCGTCGCTTCCGGATCCGGAGGAGCGCTGTCGTCCACCCACGACACCGACTGCACGGGCACCGCTCGGCCGTCGACCTTGAGGCGGAAGTCGCTCGGAGTCAGGCCGAGGATGGGACGGCCGGCGCCGTCCACCACCCGCGCGTCCACCACCACGCTCTCGACGTCCACCCGGTCGCGAAAGCGGATGTCCTGCTCAGCGGCCACCAACGGGCTGATTGGCTGGTCACCGGCCACCAACGGGCTGATTGGCTGCGCCGGCGCTGGTCCCGTCGCCGCCGGCACGAGCAGGAGGAGTGCGGCTAGCACGGCCAGGCGTGTCACGCCGGCACCAGCCGGATGTAGT
>WNFC01025384.1_pt1 | contig 12971 bp, 10 predicted proteins | sample 5400541 | NCBI WGS metagenome assembly WNFC01 (sample SAMN13153342, study PRJNA577476) | soil metagenome | isolation source: 120 cm saprolite under Douglas fir tree site 2 hole 2 replicate 1 | place: USA:California | collected 2015-04-18
AGCTTCCGAATGCGACTTTGGCCGGTGCGCGACTTTCCAACGTTCACGATAAGGAAGCCGCCTACATCTCCTACAACGCCGTTTCCTACCCAGGATCTCTGCCTCGCCGAATTGGCCTTTTCGTTTTCGATGATACGAAAGGAGAGGTCGCGGCCTCTCCGCTACCATCTCTCGAGCTCGACAGCAGTCACGGATACAACGTCGCACTCTGGCGGGATCGAGAGATCGTGTACGAGCTGGTGACCGATCTGGACGAAGCGGATATCCGACAAATGCTCAGCGGGGCCAGCCTGAGCAGTGCCAAACCCAAGGACTCACAGCCGCCTAACTCCTTGATTCGCCCCGCTTCGGTACAGCGGTAGTCGTCCGTTGGCTGCAACATTGACGGGGTGCATTGGGTATCGGTAGCGTCTTTAGTACCCAGACCCTCCGAAATCAGGCCGTGAAAACGGCCGGTTTCATCCCGAGCGTTCATGTCCAAGAAAGTTTTGATCGTCGAGATTGATTCGGCAGTGTCGAGCGCTTCGCGAGCCGCGTTGGAAGCAGCAGGTTTTTCGGCGGAAGAGAGCGCGGATCCCAGAGGGTGCATCGAGTTGATTCGCGGCACGGCTCCAGACTTGGTCGTTCTGGCAGTCGATCTCGGTCCGGGCCAGAGCGGATACCTGATCTGTTCGAAGCTGAAGAAGGACTCAGATCTGAAGGGTATCCCGGTGATAATCATTGGGTCCCCCGACGGCTTCGAGAAGCACAGCAAGCTCAAGACCACCCGGGCAGATGACTACGTCGCAAAACCATTCGAGCCGGAGGAACTGGTGGCGCGAATTGAGCGGCTGATCGGCTTCCCAGACGATATTCCGGTGACAACCGACGATTCGGGCTTTGGCGAGCTGCTGGAGGCTGAAACGGTTCAGCCCGATCAACTGGTGAGCGTGGAGGAAGAGACGACGATTCAGGGTGAGCCTGACCTCGCGATCATCGACGATGCGTTCGACAGCGGTCCGGGCACCGAGAGCGTCGAAGAGACCAGCCCAGCCCCAGCTTGGGACGAGACCTCCGACTCCGGTAAGCCGGCATACGAAGCGAACGGTGAGGCGCTCGAGCCATTTCCCGAGTCGGGGCCGGACATCAACGGCACCGAGCCACAGCAGCTCCTGGCAAGGGTCGACCAGCTGCAGGAGGCGCTTGCCAAAACGCAAGAATCGTTAGAGGAGACTCAAACGGCGCTCCAAGAGGCGCAGCGCCGAGCAGAGCAAGCGGAAGCAAGAGCTCGCAGCGCCGAGCCCGCGGGTTCAAAGACGGCTCCCCCGGGCAAATCGGAGAAAGACTACTTCGCGCTCAAGGATGCGCTGAGCAAGCGCGACCGCGAAATTCTTCAGCTGAAGACTCAGCTCACCGAGCGCGACAAGGAAATCCTCGAGTTGCACGATCGAGAAACTCAATTGGAGCAGCAGGTTTCCGAAACCGCGGAGAATTTGGCTCAGCGCGAATCGGAGTTGGCCGGTGAGCGCGACCGCATCACCGAGGTCGAGGGATCGCTGCAACAAGCGCAGGGCGAATCGGTTGAGCTTCGCAGCGAGGTGGAGGGGATCCGGGGCGAACTGGAAGCGGCGCGCAGTAGGATTCGCGAAATGGAGTCGTCTACCTCGAAGAGCGAGGCGCGAATCGAAAAGCTTTATGAGCGAATCAAGGGCGACGAGAAGCTTCGGGAAAAAACCAAAAAAGCGCTCTCAATTGCTCTGCAGCTTCTCGATGAGCAACAAAGCCTAGCGGGTAACGAGGACGAGCCGGCCGCCGCCTGAGTCAGGGGCGGTTCGGGCATTACCTCTCCCGATTGGGCGCGTTCTTTTTATCCATCATCTTCTTCGCCAACACCTGAATTCCGGACGGAATGTTCTTGTTTCGAGCGAGGCTAACCACGTCGGATTCCCTCATGCCGGAAAGGTAACGCATCGAAATGGCGAGCGGCGTCTTTGGGTTTTTGACCAGCGCCAGCCTCAGTGCGTAGTTCTTGGTCCATTCGCGGTTGTTGTAGATCACTCGCAAGACATCTTCGATCACCGCGCGGTTGTTGGCGACGGTCAACACCTCGCCGTCGGTGAGCCGCGGGCTGCGAATCACCGCTACCGCGACTAGCCTATTGGTATCCCGCATCAGCAAGCCGCGCGCTTCTTTGTTCCCGAGCGTGGCCAGCTTGATCTTCTCCGAGACGCTCATCTTGCTGACCCGCTGGGAGAGCGTGAGGCGCTTGCCTTCCTCGACCGGCGGGGCGTCCTCTTCCCTCAGCTCGGCATTCTCGGCGACCACCTCTAGAGCGGTGGGCCCCTGGTCCGGCGGCTTTTGCAGCGCCTGAGGGCCAAAGACGCGTACCCGCGCCTCTTGCATCTGCGGTACGTCCGGCAACAGCATTCCGTTGCGCACCGCGAAGTCGCAGATCCCGTCGATCACGGAAGCGAGAACGTTCGGGTTTCGGCAGAGGTTACGCAGGATGTCGTCGTGCCGGAGAGTGCGCAGCTGGTTCTGACCGATGATTTCCGCGATCCTGAGTTGGCAGTTGCAGGCAACCTTCGCTACCGCGTCATCGGGAGTACCGGCGTTCAGAATCAGCAGCTCCACATAATCGTCGCGGGTCGCAAACGCCTCCAAACAGTAGCTCAGGACTGGAGGCTTGATCTCTTCGTCCCGCAAGGCAGTGCCAAGCAGGCGATCCGGCAAGGAGGTCAGCGTCTTTGCGGCAGTCTCGCGCACCGCGGTGTCCAGATCGAAGGTGAGCATGTAGAGCGCACCGATTATGTCGGACGGCGAGAGCGGCACCAACCCCTTCGCGGCCATCATCCGAAGAGGAGGCGGCGCCTTGGGATCCACATGCTTGCGCATGTTGGGAGGCAGAAAGTCCGCGGTCAAGGGGCAGACCGCCAGCGTCGCCGAATCCGAGGGCGGGGCCGAACCGGCGGCCGACGGCTGGGAAGCGTCGCTCACGCGGGCTGGTTCCTCTCGTAAATGATTCGCAAGCCATCGAGCGTGAGAAACTCATCCATCGCCCGGATCGCCTTTGATTCTTTGGAAATTAGCGGCGCCAACCCACCGGTGGCCACCACCCGAACCGGAAACCCCAGCTCCGCGCGCATCCGCTCGCAAAGTCCATCCACCAGCCCCACGTATCCAAACACCAGGCCGGACTGAATTGAATGGACCGTATTTCGGCCCACCACGTGAGGCGGGTTGGCGAATTCCACTCGAGGCAGCTTGGAGGCGTTCTGAAAGAGCGCTTCCATCGAGATTGAGATCCCCGGGCAAATTGCCCCGCCCAGGTATTCTCCCTTCGGGCTGACCGCGTCGAAGGTGGTGGCAGTTCCGAAGTCCACCACGATCAGGCCCTCGCGATACTTCTCGTAGGCGGCGACCGCGTTGACGATTCGGTCCGCCCCTACCTCGCGGGGGTTGTCAATCAGGATCGGCATCCCGGTCTTGACCCCAGGACCGACAAACAAGGGCTTGGTCCCAAAGTACCGCTCGCCCACTTGTTGCAGCGTAAATTGGAGCGTCGGAACGACATTGGAGATTACCAGCGCCTCGATCTGCCGCGCTTCGACTGCTGCGTCCAACAGCAGCTGACGGAAGAGTATGCCGTACTCGTCATAGGTACGCCGGACGTCTGTTTCCAATCGCCAATGGCCCGTCAACTTGCGTCCATCGAAGACCCCGAAAACCACATTGGTGTTTCCGACGTCGATCGCCAGCAACATCGCATCTACTCCCGGACGGCCAACTGCTCGAGGTCCCCGGCGAGTACCCGCTCGAGCGTCCCTCGCGCCGTCCTCACCAAGAGGGCCCCGCCCTCATCGATGTCCTCGGCAACTCCTTGCACCTCGAGCCGCTCCCCTTTGATCAGGACCTTCTTTCCAAGCGTAGCAGAGATCTGCTTCCAGGCCTCACGCACCGGCCGAAAGCCGTTCTCCGCGTGGCAGCGGAGCCACTCCTCCATTCGGGCCCACATTGTCGCCGCGAACGGCGCGCGCAACACCGGTCTTCCCAGCGCTTGTCGGACCGATGTCACCAGAGAGCGGATCTCTTCCGGAAAGTCGGTTGGCTCGGCATTCAAGTTCACGCCCACGCCCACCACTGCAAAATGGATTCTATCTTGTTCGGCGGAAAGCTCGGTGAGGATGCCCGCCACCTTGAGCTGATTGAGGAGTAGATCATTCGGCCACTTGATCTCCACCAGCGCTCCGAGTTCGCGCAGGGACGCCGCCACCGCGACTGCGGTTACCAGCGTCAATTCCGGGGCACGCTGCGGGGCCAGCTCGGGCCTCAAAATCACCGAGCAATAGAGGTTCTTGCCGGGCGGAGAGATCCACGAGCGCCCGCGGCGACCTTTGCCGCGGGTTTGCTGATCCGCGATCACCACCTCGCCATGGCCAGCGCCTTCCATCGCCAGCTGAAACGCGAGCTCGTTGGTCGATTCCAAGCTCTCGCGGTAGTGAAGGGTCCGACCAATTTCCTCGGTCTGCAGGTGGGCTGACAGCTCGAGCGGCGTCACCCGATCCGGTACGCCGAGCAATCGGTAGCCCTTCGAAGAAACCGCTTCGATGCGATAGCCCTTGCGGCGCAGAGATTCGACATGCTTCCAAACCGCGGCGCGCGAGAGCCCAAGCTTGCCGGAGAGTGCTTCTCCCGAGGTGAACTGATCCCCTCCATCGGTGAGGAGCGCCAGGATCATCTCCTCGCTGGTCTGCTCCGCGGGTTCCACGACTCAGCGGGGGGACGGCATCGGGCGAAGCTCGAATCGGGTCAACAGCAGCTGGCTTTGCGGGATTCGTTCGCCGCGCACTTCCGCGGCGGTTTCGATCCGGACGATTCCTACGCCTCGCGCCAGCGTGAGTTGGTTCACGAGCGTGGTCTTATCATCGACGCGATTGCGCCCCTCCACCCCCACGCAGCTTTCGAATCGCCCCGCCGGTACTTCGCAAGGTCCCAGCTCCAGAATTTTGTATCGCTCGATCGACGACACCGAAACCACGTTGGTCCAGCTGCGGCCCAGCTCGACGGGCTCCTTGAGTAAATACCGCTTGCGGTCCCGAATGCCGAACGCGTCGACACCCAACTCGCCACCTTGATTGTCGACGAAAAACCCATTCTCTTCTTTAAGGATCTGCACCATCCGCTCGGTCTTCTCGCCGAGGAAGTTCGATTCGTAGACCCAGCGGTTCCCGACCGCGAGAGGATAATATGCCGCGGCGCGGATCGAAGGCCCAGAAGGAGCGATTTCAACGCGTTTGGCGCAACCGACTGTCGCGGTCAGCAACACCAGCAGCCAGCCCACCCTCACGGGATGCTCCTTTGCACGTGGTGCTTGCCACTCGAATCGCGGCGCTGATCGCCCGAAGCGATCCGAGACTGCAGCTCGTGAAGTGCCTGCTCCGCCACGTGGCGAATATCCGGATCGTCATGCCCCTGGGACACGGTGAACAGGTACGCCTGCGCCTCCTCTCCACCGATCGCTCCCAAGGCGAAGAGGATTTCTCGCAGGAAACTAGGATCCTTGCCACGCGCCAGCTCAATCAACGGGGGAACCGCCTGCACGTCGTGCAGCGCCACCAATCCACCGATCGCTCGTCGAACGCCGTCGACCTCCGAACCCTTCAGCTTGTCGACCAATGCACCCCGGACCGCAGGATTTTTGCGGTCAGACAACACGCGGATCGCCGCGTCCCGAACGCGGAGATTGGTTGCATTCAAATCCTTGATTAGCTCTCGATCTGATTTGGCGATCGCCGCAAGCTGCAGATCGGCCATCGAAACCGTCTCGTGTAAAGCGGATCGGAGCGCCCTGAGCGCGGCCGCTTGGCGCTCTTCCAGACTGACTCCGGAAACCGGCTCCTGAACTCTCTGATTGAGCTCGTAGCTGGACCAGCCATCGTCCTCGCGTCTTCTCAGCAAAAGCGATGCCTCGATCTCGATGTAATCGCCAGCCCGAGCCTCGTAACTGCTCTCGCGCACCGGGGCCAGCTCCAGCTCGAATTTTGTGGGATGAGCCACCTTGGTCGTAGCCCGATTCTCACGCGAGAAGTTGAAGTGGCCATTGGCCTTCAACTCTTCGAGAAAAATCGATTGAACCCGATCAGTTCGTATTCCGAGCGCATCCCCATCGGAGACCGCCGGGACAACCACCTCGACCCGTTCGATGTCATGCCGAGCGGGCTGGCGCGAACACCCAAAGAACAAGCCAGCCAGAAGAATGGCGAGAGCGGAAGCCGTCCTCATCATGGCGCATCATAGCGTTTACTTTTCATCGCCGCCGCCGACCGGGGGTGGAGAAGCGTCTTCGCTGTTGGCCGGCGTTGGCGGTGTAGGCTGTGCCGGTTGAGCCACATCCCCCGCCGCGGCAGCAACCGGTGTTTGGGGCCGTCCTCTTCCTCTTCGGCCGCGTCGACGCCGACGCCGGCGTCGCGGCGCGCTCGCGGGGCGCGATGGCTCTGTGCCGCCCTGCGCGGGCTCACTGGGGGTTCGTCGGAATCGACTTCGTCCTCGATTTCTGCCGGCTGATCAGGGCTTGCGCGCTCCATTCCTCCAGATGAGGCGGCCACTTCCGCGGGTATATCGCCTGCGGGCACGGCTGTGCTGTCCTGCGGCAGCTCGGGCGCCCCGTTTTGCGCCGAGGTAGCCTCCTCGGAAGTCTCCTCGCTCACCAGTGAAACGTCCGAAGCAGCAGCTCGCTCCGGACGGTGTCGTTCCCGGGTTCGTTCCTCGCGCCGGCGCTGTGCTTCCTCTGCCTCGACCTGCGCGTTAGTGAAGAAACGGTCGTTGATCTCGAACAGTTCGATCTGGGTCGTGGATACAGCCGTTTTCGCGTCGAGAAACCGGTCTGCCAAAGCCTCACCGCACCACAACACGACCGGCAACCCGGCGGTGCCCTGCGCTTCCGAACGAGCCTCCCCTCGCAAGTCAGCGGCGCTAGCCAAGAGTGCGAGCTGCGCACCATAGCGCCCGCTGTCCCGCCGTAACTCCTGCACCGCGCGCCGATCCACTGGCGTTTGGCCCTTGAGCAAGCGAACCGTGTAGCGTAGCTCCGCGCTGCCATCCCTCCGCCGAGTCGTCAGCAGCGGTCCCTCGCGAGAGCGCTTGACGACCCGAATTTCGTGGAAGCCTAATGCCTTGAGACAGCGCACCACCGAGCGTTCGAAGGTGCCGAAATCGAGCTCCGATAACTTTCGCCTCAGCGCTCGAGCCACCGCGCGACGTGCGTCCTTGGCGGCGGCGCGAACCGTCGAAACGGCGTCGGCGATCTCGTCCGGGCCCGGCGCGGCGCGCGCAAACACCACGCGACCACCCTCCATCGTCAGGCCCAACTTGTCGGCGAACGGCCGCTGAACGTCGCTCGATACAAGCGCGCCCAGCCCTTCGAATGGCTCCAGACCGAGCGCATCTCTTTCTGGTGAGAGGAAGAACTGAGCTCGTCGGCCGGCATCCAGACGCCGTTGATTGTCCTCGGCCAGCGCCCGCAACAGCTGATCCGGATTCAAGTCGCCGGCGGCGAGCGCTTGGCTGCGAAGCCTCTGCATTACCTCATCGACCCGCAGCGGCTGAGCTGCCTCGCTCAGTACATCGAAAACCGTCTCGGCCAGAGGTGGAAAGCGCCGCTGACGTACACCTGAAAGCTCCTCGTCGTCCGCGCGGTGTCGCTTCCGCTCGGCTCCCCGACCTCCGGCCCGTACGCTCTCCGGCCGAGGATCAGGGTGTCGTTCCGCCGGCCGCAACGGCGGCATCGCATCTTCCTCGTTAACTGGAGCTACGCCCGTCTGTTCAAGCGCCTCTAAGTTTTCCGGAAGTGCCCAATCGATCAATGCGAAAGTATCCTTCGCCGTTACAATCACCCGACGATCTCGGGTTCGACGCGCCATCGCCGCGAGGCGGGACAGCATCGTTTGGTCCGGGGTCTTGCCGACGTGGGAAAGAAGATTCTGCGCAATCGATTGCTCCGTGATTTCCTGGATGTGCATCGGCCGACCGGCGGCTTCCAGGACTCTGAGCGCTGCCTCGTAAAACGTCATGGTTTCTCAGTGAGATTGGGATCTTGCAGTCTGTATCCAGCGCAATTCGCGGATGCTATGCATCGCCAACTTGGCTTGTCAACGAAGGGACGCCGATGATTCGCTTTCGCAGCGGCCACAGTTGGAAGCGCGAAACGTCGGCTGCGCCGAAAGACTCCTTCTCGCTACAAGTCGACGGAATCGACCTGCTCGCTGCCGCGACGGAGGAGTCCCTGACCACGTTGATCCCGGACTTGGTCTCCACCGTTTCCGGTCTGATTCTGAAAGGCGAGGTGCTGGGACAAGTATCTTTGCCGGAGGCACATCTGGAGCTGACGTTTGAGCGACGAGGCGCGGAGGCTGAACTCAAGGTCGCCGATCTCGGTCGCCCTGCCAGGCTCCTTCATCGGCCGGTACGAGTCGATCTGGCCGAGCTCGGCGACGCAACCGTTGCCTGCGGGCACTCGTTGATTCGAGATCTCAGCGAAGCATCGCCTGGCTCGAATCGTAATCCCCGAATCCGAGCGATGTCCCGCACGCTCCTCAGACTCGAACACGGCTCGGTCGCGCCTGCTCGGGTCGGATTTCGTCAAACCGGATACTCGTACCGAGCCAGTGCGCCCAGGCAGTGGTCGTTTGGCTTCGAGTTCTACGATGAGCACGATCTCTTGTTGTGCCCAGGCGCGTCGAGCTCGCTCGCCTCGCTACTCTTTGCCGGCTCGATCTACCTGCAGCTCGACGGCGGACGAACCCAAGTCTGGCAAAGCGGGGGCGGACTCTTTCTGCTGATGCTCGAATTGTCCCGCCAGGCGGCGGAACTGTGCCACGCGATGGAGCTGGAAGAGGACCGGTTCCAATTCGCGCCAGGCGGAATTTCCCCGCCGATTCGCTTTGACCTGCGGCAGCGATCGCTCGAGCTCAACGGCAAACGATTCGAGGCGAACCCGGAGGCCTTTGCTCGGGCAATTTTTGAGCTCGGCGTGGCGATCTCCTTCGCAATCGGTGCGCGCAGCAAGGCGCAGGCCCGAAATCCCTATTTGTTGGAGATGGCTTCCCGCTGTCGGGAAGGCCTTTCGCAACTGAGAACCGGAATGGCTCCGCCAGCCGATGAAACGAAGGCTCGGATCGAGCGCAAGAGGCCCACCGCCACCACTCGTCCTCTCCAGGTTTCCGGCCGACTTCGTCGGTTGCGCTACAGCAAGGTTTGGGAGAAGCACAAGCTGGAGGCCGGCGATACCGGTCGGCTGATCTGGACGGCGAGCGGACCGATCTTTGCTTCGTCCGAGATGGCTTGTGGCTGGGCACCCGATGGACAGCTGTTGTTTCGCCGTTTGGCGACCCACGGAGTCGCCAGCTCGGCGGACGGGTGCGTTCTCGCGGCATCTGCAGACCGAATGCTCGGATTTTTGGACCGCGACAAGAGTGCGCGTTGGACCCGCAACCACGATGGGGCAGGCTTGGCGCCGGAGTTACTTCGACGAGATGGCCTGCTCATCTGCGTCGCGGAAGCCCGAGCGGTGCTCGCGCTGTCCGAGCTTACCGGGCGGGAGATCTGGAGGTTGGTTCCTTCCCGCACACGCCAAGTCTTCGTCGCGCTCCAAGGGCAACGCGCCCTTCTTGCAACCGAGAGCGGAAGCCTCCTCGGACTGGACCTGCACGATGGGCAAATCCGATACCACCTGCGGGTCAACTTGCCCTTTATTGGTCCTACCGTTGCCTGGGGGCGCCGGTTCGTCGCGGTGGTCGGAAGGGGCGAGCAGCACGCGATTCTCTCCGCGGATGTCCACGCAGCTGGCGCACACTGGACGCATGAGCTTGCTGTCGCGCAACCATCCCTTCCGCTGCCGCGTCACAATCGGGTTTGGGTGACAGGAGCGCGCAACGCAAGCGCGGTGGTCCTTTGCTTCGGTCCCAAGGGGAAGTTGCTGCTCGAGCGAACTCTTCCCTTGGGGCAAGGACCGTTTTACCTGCTTTCGGTGCGCGACTCGGTCCTGGTGAGTGCGCGCAACGGCGCGGCAGCACTGCTTAACTCGGAAGGAGAGGTGGTCTGGCAGCTCGAGCCTTCCGGCGAAGAGTTGGTGCGCCCGGTGTCGCCCTCGCTCGCGCGCGGAGTTGTGATTGTCCCCGGCGAACGGATTCGAGTGATCGACCCGGCGAACGGCTCCGTCCTCGCGGAAGTTGCTGCTGGCATCGAATTGTGCGACCTCAAAGTGGATGCAAAGTTGAGCCTCTATTTGCTGGATGAGGACGGCTCATTGAGCGCACATCGATTGCTCTCGCATTTTGCGGTGGTCAGCGGCCTCAAGGCAGGGCGCAACGGTTAAGGCGCCTGCGTCAAAGTAGCTTTCTTGCGCACCTGAGCCGCAGCGACGTTGGGATCGATTTCTTCAGCAGGCCGGACCGACTCCTCCGCGCCTTCCCACTTCTCCCCGGGGGCAAGCTTCCAGTCAGCCGGCGCTTCCAGCTGCCATCGGTAGCTTCCCAGCGCCTCTCCGCCGAAGGGCGAGCGCGAGGCAACCGTGAAAATCATTTCGATCTTCTTTACCTCAGCTGGGATGCGATCGACCGGGTAATAGCCGAGTACTATCTGGGGAGGGAATTCCTGAATGAAGCGCTCGGGGAAGTCTACTTTCATCGAGGGATCTCCAGCGGCATTCAATTCGCCGATCAACCTTCCCTGCGAGTCGAGCAACCTCCAGCTCATGGTGAACGATGCGCTGGTCAGCATCCGTTTTCTGGCCCCCACCACGATTCCACCGGCGCTGGTGGATTCTTCGCGCACCTCGCGTTGAGCGCCCCAAAGCACGAGGTCGATCCGGATGCGCGGCTTGCCGTCAATCTTCTCGATCGCCGCGGAGTGAACGTCGAGCCGCATTCCTTTGTCGGTGCCCGACCACATCGGAGCGTACAGACCCCCCTTGAGCTCGTCGAATACTTTCTTGGTGTACTCGTAATAGGCGCGCTTGTCGGCGAGCTGTTCCACCGACGAGGCTGGGCGCTTCTTCAATTCGAGGAGGTAGTCGTCGAAATTTGGGTTGCCGTGAAAGCGTTTGTTGTGCGCGGCGATTTCCTGAAAATACCATCGGAGAAAGGGCCGAACCTCCTCTCGGTACGTCCGCTCGTCCGGATTGCTCCGAATCCAGCCGACTCGCTCCAGGTACTCCTTCTGGATTCGGGCCGCGTTGAGCTCCCGCTCCGCTTCGAACGTCTTGATCTTGTACTTGCGGTACCCTCCCGCAGCCACGGCGACCGCGCCGATCCCGGCGATGACAAAGATGCCCAGATAAGGTCGCTTCATGGGCCCATCCTAGGAACCTGCGGCCAAGGAAGCCAGTGCCGCGCGCCTCAGTCTGTCATTCGGCGCGCATCGCTTCCACCGGATCGAGCCGCGAAGCGCGAGCGGCAGGATAGATTCCGAAAACCAGGCCCACACCGGAGCTCATTGCCAGCGACAGGAGCACCGCCCATGCAGGCACCTGGGTGGGGAAGTCGAGCACCCAGCGGCCAAGAAAGGCGACCGAGAAGCCGAACAGAATGCCGATCACTCCGCCCACCAACGACAGCACCACCGCCTCAGTGGTGAACTGAGCCAGAATTCGCTTGCGCTTCGCTCCCAGCGCCTTGCGAATGCCGATCTCCCGAGTCCGTTCGGTGACCGCCACCAGCATGATGTTGAGGATGCCAATCCCCCCGACGATCAGGGACAACAAGCAAACGCCGAAGGTCGCGACGGTGATGACCTGGGACAGTCCGTTGAAAGTCTTGGTCAACGTATCGTTGGTGAACACCTCGAAGTTGTTCTCGGCATTCGCGGCAAGGTTGCGTCGCTTGCGCAGCACGGTAATCACCTCGTCTTGCGCTTTGCTCAAGTCGCTGGGGTCATTGGTCGCGATGCTGAAACGAAAGTTGCTCTTGCCATAGATTGGCGCAAACGCGGTGAGCGGAATCACCACTAAATTATCCTGACTGCCGAGGCCGAGAAAGCTTCCGCGACGTTGAAAGACGCCGATCACCGTGAAATTGCGGCCGCGCAGCCGGATTTGTTGATTGATCGGGTCTTCCCCGGGAAAGAGTACGTCTGCCACATCCATCCCCAACAGGGCCACTCGCCGAGCATCCAAGACTTCCAGATCGTTAAACGAGCGCCCCGCTCCCACCGTCATTGCGTTGGTCTCGAGGTAGTCGGCCGTCGCAGACCACACCAAGACGTTGCCGCGGGTCTCACGGTGGGCGGTGGTTATTTTTTGCCCGTCGATGCTGTCCTTGGCGGTCACGGCACTGGCGGTGGGGCAGCTGGCGCGGATTGCATCGCGGTCCGCCAGACCGAAGCTGGGGCGCTTGGCGAACTTCTGCCAGTTGAACCGGCCGAATCCTATCGGCATCTTTTGAACTTGAAAGGTATTGGCTCCTAACTGGGAGAGATCCTTGTTCACCTTGATTCGAAGACCCTCGATCATCGCCATCATCGCGATCACGGTGGTGACGCCGATCACAATCCCCAGAAGCGTAAGCAGCGATCGAAGCGGGTTCGAGATGAAGGTTCCAAGCGACAGTCGAAGGTTGTCGAGAAAACCGGTCATCGCTTCACTCGTAACGAAGGGCTTCCACCGGGTCCAGATTCGCGGCGCGGGCGGCAGGCCAAATGCCGAACAGCAAACCCACCGCTCCGGCGAAGAGGATGCCCAGCAAAACGGTCAATGGGTTCACCTCCGCGGCGAGCGGACTGATCTCTGCGATTAGCTTAGCGACACCCAGTCCCACCAAAGTTCCGATCGCGCCGCCGATCGCCGAAACCGTTGCCGCCTCGATCAGAAACTGAATGATAATCGTCCGCTTTCGCGCGCCGAGCGCTCTGCGCACGCCGATCTCGCGGGTGCGCTCGCGCACCGACACCAACATGATGTTCATGATGCCGATTCCGCCCACCAGCAGGGTGATCAGCCC
>WNFC01006385.1_pt1 | contig 12969 bp, 14 predicted proteins | sample 5400541 | NCBI WGS metagenome assembly WNFC01 (sample SAMN13153342, study PRJNA577476) | soil metagenome | isolation source: 120 cm saprolite under Douglas fir tree site 2 hole 2 replicate 1 | place: USA:California | collected 2015-04-18
GCTGGAACCACAGTGGACCACTTGCAGTGGCCGCAATTTCCTCGAGACTGCGGTTCGAGGTTGTGCTGGTCACCATCAGTGTACCCGATTCTCCAGCAGCCCTGGCGGTCTCGCACTCACCTTCGGGATGCGCGAGGCCATGGAAGGCCATCGGCGCTACCAGGATCGGCATGCTCACCCTGGTGCCCAGCACGGTAGTATGTAGATCACACGCGCTGACATCCACCAGCACGCGTGGCCGAAGTCTGATGCGCTCGAAGGATGCACGAGTGGTTCGCAGCGTCACCTCGTCATCGCTGCCCCCAGTGTAGAAGTCCCATTCCACAGGCTCCATGCGCGCCCTGGCAAGTGCCTCAAATTCGCTGATATTGACTGGTTCCACTCAAGCTCCTTACTCACCGGCAGCGATTGCGCGTAACAATCACTACTATTGCCTTTAGATCATCCCTGGGGTGTCAGTAACAGTATATAGTATACATCGTGATGCATGGGTTTGGTGACGACTCCTTTCTTGACACTTGTAGGCATAATCAACTACACTCGAGTGTGGCGAGTCTGTTTATAAACTCCTACCACGAGAAGGAGCATAATTCATGACAACACTGGTCTTTCTGATCGACGTGGATAACACGCTTATCGATAACGACAATGTGAAAAACGACCTGGATGCACATCTACGGGTTGAGATAGGCCCGGCATTAACTGACCGCTTCTGGGAGCTCTACGAGCAGGCACGCGAGGAGAGCGGAGTGGTGAATATTCCGCTTGCACTGGCATGGCTGCGCGAAAAAACCCCGCTCTCAGTCCTGGACCAGCAGACCTATCTTCACATTCACTCGCTCTTCGATAACTATCCTTTCTTCAAAGCACTCTACCCACACACCCTGGAAACCCTCCAGTACTTGCGAACTCTGGGATTGACCGTAATCGTGAGCGACGGTGACATGTTTTTTCAGGCCGAGAAAATCTACCACAGCAACCTGGCAGAGGCTGTTGAGGGCCGTGTATTGATCTACACGCATAAGCAGCAGCACCTGCAGGAAATTATGCAGTTGTATCCCGCCGATCACTATGCAATGATTGACGACAAGCCGCAGATTCTCGCCGACGCCAAATCCATTATGGGTGATCGCCTGACAACCGTCTTTGTCCAGCAGGGCAAGTACGCTGCTGGCCCGAAGCCCGCCAACTTTACGCCAGATATCAGCGTATTACATATAGCCGATCTGATGCAAGTCAGCGCGGAGGAGCTTGCCAGTAGCTACAAAACCTAAAAGACGGAGAACCCTTGGGATTTCCACTGTAAGCGTAGAATAGAATGAGCACGAACCTCCCGAGAATGCCCTTTTCGATCGTAGAAAAATCCATTGTAAGCGTAGAAAAAGTCCCCAAATCCATCGTAACTGTAGAAAAAGTCCGGAACAAGAATCTCGCTGTACATTCCAAATGAAGCTTTGACACAAAAAACCAGTGTTAATGACCCCGTAATCAAACAAACGGACCCAACTAACTTCTGACTCCTATTTTCCAACTTCTCATGTGTTCAGTGAGTAGCCTCTGAGACCAGACTCCGAAAAATATCACCGGGCACGTACTCCATCCATTTCCTGTTGATCGTCCAATGGCTCATACCAGGTGTCGAGTGTGTGCTGGTGGCCCATCCAGGGTTTGTAAGCAATGGACTTGACGGTCTGCACAGCGACATGGCGCTGCTGGCAAGTCGAAAGCAAAGCATTGAAGTTTTCGGCGAGACGCCCATCCAGCTGGAGTTCAACGGAGCGGTCAAGGACGAGCCCGGCCGCAAAAACCCGACGCTGTGGACGATCAGCGGCAGCGGGCCGTACTACGCGGTGCTGGTGATCGGCGGGACGTTGGACACCAAGGGCGGCCCACGCGCGAACCCGAACGGGCAGGTACTGGATGACCTCGGCCAACCGATTCCAGGCCTGTACGCGCTGGGCAACTGCTCCGCATCGGTGTCGGCGGTGGCGTACTGGTCGGGTGGAGCCACGATCGGCCCAATCATGGCATTCGCCTATCGCGCGGCCAACAGAGCGCACCAGGAGCCGTCCGCCCGGTTATAGCAGATGGCCAACCGCCGTTCAAGGAACCGATCGTAAAAAGGGGTAGTGGTGGGAGTTCGCTATGGCGGCCCTGACGCGCCAGCCCTGGGTGCCCGCTTGCGCTCCCACCTTGTCTCGCATACCCCTGCTGACCTTGCCTGCAGCATCAGCGTGTGCTGTCGTGTTTGTCGGGGTACAGTCTGTTCCAGGTCTGGCAAGCTCGTCCTTGCTGATTTACGCTCCACATTACCTGAGAGCGTGTTTTGAAAGACAGGTCAATCCAGCGGGCGGATGAGCGGCCAGCCGGCGGAGAACATGGATGTAACCCTCCAAAACGCAGACATGGGAAGTGACAGGGCAGTGCTGGACCGTGGCCTCTCGCGGCACAACCATTCTACCCTCTTCTCTTGACGTCGATCGCATCTTTGCGGTCGGCTGGTACAAGGCTCTGTCATTAGAGCAGAACCAAAGGAAAGGAGACTTTCATGCCGTACATCAGTGTTGGGAAGGAGAACTCGGGATCCATCGATCTCTCCTACGAGGACCACGGCTCGGGTCGCCCCGTCGTGCTCATCCACGGCTTTCCGTTGAGCGGTGCCGCCTGGGAGAAGCAGGTATCAGCCCTGCTCAAGGCGGGGTATCGCACCATCACCTACGACCGCAGGGGCTTCGGCCAATCCAGTCAGCCGACCCTGGGCTACGACTACGACACCTTCGCCGCCGATCTTAACAAGATCATGACGGAGCTCGACCTGCGCGAGGCCGTGCTGGCCGGCCATTCAATGGGCACCGGCGAAGTGGCACACTACCTCGGTACCTACGGATCCGACCGCGTGAACAAGGCAGTATTTGTCGCGCCGATTCCGCCGTTCCTGTTGAAGACAGCCGACAACCCCGAGGGCGTGGACGGCAGCATCTTCGACGGAATCATCCAGAGCATCGCGGCGGATCGCCCTGCCTACCAGACGAAGTTTCTTTCAGACTTCTATAACCTCGACGTCACACTGGACAAGCGGGTCAGCGAAGAGGTCGTGCGGTACAACTGGAACGTCGCAGTTGGCGCCTCCGCCACGGGCACGGCGGCGTGCGTCCCAACCTGGTTGACCGACTTCCGTAAAGACGTCCCTCGCATCGACGTGCCCGCGCTCATTATTCAAGGTGATGCTGACCGGATCCTTCCTTTCACTGCCACGGGGAAGCGCCTGCATGAGGCCATCAAAGGCAGCCGACTGGTGGTGCTGGAAGGTGGGCCGCACGGCATTTCCTGGACACACGCCGAAGAGATAAACCGCGAGTTGCTGGCCTTCCTCAAGTAGCGATCAGTCGTCGTGATCCTTTTGACCGGGCCTGGCCAGAAAGCGCACGTGTCCTGCCGCGCGTGGCGGGACACGTGCGCTTGTACGTGCCGTTTTGACGAAAAGAGAGCATGCGTCATAGAACTACGTATGAGTTTTACGAGAAGTGGCTCTCCAAGCTCTTTGGTGTGCATGGCAAACCGCGAGTTTGAAAAAAAGCTCGTATCAACTGTCACGCGACCTCCCCGGTGCGTCGCACCGTGGGCAAGGGCAATGAGGTCGGGGTAGTTCGACTTCCACAGCTCAACTTGCGCCAGTGGGCGGGAGTCATCTACACCCCTCTCGCTCATCCGTCACTTGATCCAACCAACAGTGGGAGGGAGGGTGGTCATGGACTATGTGATGAAGCTGGTTACCACCGCTTTAGAATGGAGCTATGCAGCCGGGGAAATGGATGTCAGGGCAGAGACGCTTCAGGCCGCCGCCGAACTCCTCACGTTGCGCCGAGATGCCATTCGGCTGATCGATGGAGCAGGGCCAACCGGAGAACAGCGTCCACCAGAAGCGGCATCACAAGGGAGCGCGGGAGAACCATCTCAAGGGCGAACTGCCGCCGATCCACCGCCGGAACGTGGCCGGAGGAAGAAAACCGTAGAGCCAGCCGTGGAAAACGCAGAAACGGAGAGAAGGACTTCTTAAAGAAAGTAGTTATTCCTTTTGCGAGCCGTGAGGAATAGGAAGGAACTTCAGCTATGAGTATCCAAGCAATGCCAATCTCTGATCACACTCCTCCTGGTCGGCTCTCGCTCCTGCTCGCCAATCGTATCAAGCGAGGGGGATTCCTCTACTGGGCTGCCCTCTTGACGATGAGTGAAGGGCGCACCAGCCGGTGGCACACCCTGCTTTTCTAGCCAGGCAAATACTTCCCCAAGCAACTGCGGTACCACTCTCTTAAATTCTTTCATGGGGACCTGGGTTCGTATCCCCACGTAGGGCTGCGCGTTTCGATCTTCTAGCTTTGGTTCGGTGATCATCTGTGTTTCTCCCCCGTATTGAACAACGTGTTGAGTGAACGTGGAGTTGATCTGGCGAAAACATGCCTTGGGAACGGTCGGACCAGCACGACACTCGCTGCCGGGTTCACCTGCTGATCAGTTGCCGCCCACAGCCTTTTCAACTGGGTATTGAATTTCGGTGACATAGGAGGGATCGTCTCGACGGATGGGCATCGTGTTGTACAAATACACTTCTCGATCCGGCCCGACGATCCGGTACTCATTGGCCTCGATCCACGTGAAGACCGCCTCATGCGCCTGGTCGATGGTATTGTAGGGACCGTGATGGAGAGTCGCTGCGAACGTCCCGGTGGGTAGCTCGTGGACGTGCATCTGTCCGCTCTCTGGAACGCAGCAGCGCAGCAAAAACGCAGCGGCCCCATCGACGTCACGTTCTTTGAACTCAGTATCGTACCAGAGCACCAGCGTTTGCCCACTTTGGCCCGGATGCGGACCAAGCGCCTCGCGTGCATGGGGACCAAGTGCCTCATACACTTGCCCAAAGAGCGAACCAACTGCACTGTGATCGGGGAGAATGGCCCGGACGGAGGCGACCAGTTGTGGTTCGACGTGCTTCAAGATGACATCATAGGGAGAGAGTCGCTCCTCTCGTTCGATCTGTTGCAAACGCCCTTCCACCTCGACGAGCTGGCTTCGCCCCTCGGCAAGCTGCTGGCTGATCTGTGCTTGACGCAAGCGCAGCATGCCACGCATCTGCTCCGGAGTGACCCCTTCATCCAGCACTGCAGCGATGTGCGCAAGATCGAAGCCGAGGCCCTTGAGTGCTAGGATGCGATGCAAGCGAGGTAGTTGGCGGGCCGTGTAGGAGCGGTAGCCGGTCAAGGGATCCACAAGGGCAGGTTTGAGTAAGCCCACTTGATCGTAATAGCGCAAAGTGGGAACTGATACCTGCACCAGCTTTGAGAATTCCCCAATCTTGAACATCGTTGTCTCCTTTGCTCTGCACAGTCTCCATTCTGTGCGTTACTAATCACAGTATAAACCCTCAAGCCACTTGAGAGTCAAGACCTTTGTTCTAGTGATCTCACTATAAATGTCTAAAGGGGGAAGCCAGCATGGGCGATACACTGGCAAAGAATGGTTTTGCGATGCCTGAGCCGTTCCTTGGCACGCAGCAGGTCTGTGCCGAGGTGATCGAAGGAAGCCTCACAAAGGTTCTTGAGTTCGCGCCGCTTGAGCAGATTCCACACTCCTTCCTGTGGGTTCAACTCTGGGGCGTAGCCAGGCAGTCGCTCTAGGTGGATGCGTGTGGCTCCCCCTTGTGCGCCGTTATCAGCGGATGCTGCGTGATGTCCCTTGTGGAGGCCGGAAGGTCGTCCTTCATCTCTCGGTCCGCAAGTTTTTCTGCCGCAATCCTGACTGCGCTCGAAAAATCTTTACCGAACGCCTCCCTACCCTTGTTCAGCCATGGGCGCAGGTCACCACCCGACTTTTTGAAGCGGTGCAGGCCATCGGACTTGCTACCAGCGGGGAACTGGGAACACGACTGGCAGACCGCATCGCGTTTCACACATCACCTACCACCATTCTTCGCCGCATCATGGCTCTTGCTCCATGCGTAACACCACAGGTTTCCTGTTTGGGGATAGACGATTGGTCGTTTCGCCGTGGCCGCACCTTCGGCACGATTCTCGTGGACTTAACCACCCATACCATCATCGACCTGCTCCCAGACCGCAACACGGAGACTGCTGCTGCTTGGATGCGAAGGCACCCAGAAATCGAGATAGTAAGCAGGGACCGAGGGGAAGATTATGCCGCTGCCGCACGACTCGGCGCTCCTCAAGCCAGGCAAGTAAGCGACCGCTTTCACCTGGTCAAAAATCTCTCAGAAATTGTTGAAACCGTCTTAGCGCGCTGCCTGACAGAGATCCGGCGTGCCTCTGGGCCAGACAATCCGCCCGACGAATCACACTCCCCTGGACTGCCGCTGCCATCCATTGAGCAGTGGCGTCCTCGACCGGAGCGCAGTGCCGAACAGGCCAGCCTGGCTTATCAGACAGAACGCTATGAGCGCTATCAGCAAGTCCTCGCGCTTCGAGCGCAGCGCCTAACCTCCAGAGAGATCGCGCGCCAGCTTGGAATGAAAGAGCGAAGCGTTTGTCGACTTCCTCCAACAAGGAGGCATTTCCCCTCAAGCCAAGCGTTATCGCAAAAGAAAAAGCAAGTTTGATCCCTATGCTCCCTACGTGCTCGAAAGATGGAAGCAGGGAGAGCGCAATGGCCTTCAGCTTCACCGAGAAATCGCAGCTCAAGGGTACAAAGGCTCTGCTCGGATGATCTATCGGTATCTCGATGCCCTTCAACAGCAACGGGCCAATCCAGATGATATTGCTCTTGCCCCGTTCCCACAACTTACCTCACGGGATGCTGCCTGGTTGTTTCTCCGAGCTCCCGCCGACCTGAAGAAAGCAGAACAAGATGACGTGACGACTCTGTGCCAGGCGAGCGAGACAGCACAGACCCTCTACCATCTGGTGCAAGACTTTCTTCATATGGTTCACCATCGGGAAGGAGAGCGCTTGGACGAGTGGCTCGAACGAGTGAGAGCCAGTCATATTCCTGAATCGCAACGCCTGGTGCGCAGCATGCAAAAAGACAAAGCAGCAGTTCAAGCGGGATTGACGCTTCCTTACAGCAATGGAATTGTTGAGGGGAAAGTGAACAAGTTGAAGCTCATTAAACGCATGGGGTATGGCAGGGCCGGATTTCCACGGCTCGCGCCAGCGGGTGCTTCACGCCTTGTGAAATCATCTCATACGGGTGGCCAGGGCAGTGCCTCTATGAGATACAATACAAGCAACCTCATGAAAGGCTCATGCTGATGGTGACCGAGTCTGATATTGTTCATGGGTTAAGAGCGCTGGGCTTGAAAAGCTCTTCGGCAGTCATTGTCCATGCCTCGTTGCGCTCCTTTGGGGAGGTTTCGGGCGGGGCATCTACCGTCTGTCAGGCTCTTCTCTCCACTGGGGCCACGCTTCTTGTGCCCGCTGGAAGCTGGGACGTGACAGGAGTTCCCGCTCCTCCAGGGCTGCTGCGCCCTCATAACGCTGTGCCAATGGCCTCAACCTGGCAAGCGTTTGATGAAGCACTCAGCCGTGCTGTCCCCTTTGCGGACGATCTGCCGATTGATCAAGAGCTTGGTCTCATCCCTGAAACGATGCGCCAGGCCTTTCCACATGTTCGCAGTTGTCACCCCCTCATGTCGTACCTGGCCTTGGGCGCTCACGCTCAGGAATTGGTCGCAGCGCAGCGGCTCGACTGGCCTCTTGGACCGTTGGAGGTGTTAGCTGAACTGGAGGGCGATGTGCTGCTGCTGGGCGTCTCACACGCCTCTAATACGGCTATTCATCTGGCAGAACAGCGCCTGGGTCGATCTCGCTTCTATCGGTATGCCAAAGTCACTGATCAAGTGTGGATGGAACTGCCCAACATTCCAGGGCAGAGTCATCGGTTTGACGAGATTGAGCCGCACTGTCGAGCAGCGACGCAGGAAGTCATGATTGGCTCGTGCAGAGCACGCCGCATTCCCATTCGTGAGGTGCTAGCTACTGCTGAACGTCTGATCCGTGCCAATCCAGCCGCGCTCCTCTGTGAACATCCCGACTGTCGCTGCTTTGCCGCCCTGCAACAACGGTTAGAGACGCTTTCCAGGGAAAACAAGGAGCAATGAGCAAGCGAGCGGATTCACCAAACCAGCGGAAGACCCGCGCCGGGCCCGACAGCCGGCCCGTGAAGGAGGGCCAACTCGTCGTCTTCGGCACCGGCCACCACCTCGTCATGCGAGCCGCGGGCGGGCGAGCTGAGCCGCTCGATGTCCTGCAGCTGGGCGGGCTGCCGATTCGAGCACCGATCGCATTCTACGGCCCCTTCGTGATGAACACCCGCGAGGAGATCCAGCAGGCCCTCGATGACTACCTCGCCGGCAGGCTGGGTGTAAATCCCAAGATTCTATTGTCATGTCGCTATTGACATGAGGGAGTACCCTCAATTGCCCCCAACGCTCGCAGCGATGCCTTCTGCGCCTGGGTCACGCCCCGGATCCCCGTAATATCGAGCCGCTCGTAAGGCCGGTCTCGCCGCAGCGTCCGGAGCCGCTCGCCGCTCTCCAGCTCCCATATATTGATGGCCCCATCATCCCCGCAACTGGCGAGCCTCTGGCCATCCGGGCTGCTCTTGAGTGACTGGACCGCACCTTGATGTGCCTTGCGCACCCGCACGCACTCCCCGTGCTGCAGGTCCCACCAGCGCAGCATGCCGTCCCCACCGCCGCTGACCAGCACTGCTCCGCTCGCATCCCATGCGAGTGCATACGTGATCCCACTCAGTTCGCTCAAGGCGTACAAGCGCTCGCCACTGTGGACATCCCAGACGAAGAGCTCTCCATTGCCCTGGCCCCCGCCACCACTGGCGAGCTGGGTGCCATCGGGACTCCAGGCCACGATCTCCACCATGCTGCCGTGTCCCTGCAACGAAGCTCGAAGTCGGCCATCAGAGGCATTCCATAGGCAGACGCTCCCCTCATCGCTGCAGCTGGCCAGCTGCGTCCCGTCCGGACTCCACTCGACCCTACGGATGATGGTCGGTGGGGTACGGCCGACCCAGTGACAGGTGCCAGTGGTCGTCTCCCACACGTACACCCCGCGCTGATAGCTTCCACTCGCCAGAAACTTCCCATCGGGACTCCACGCCACCCCATAGAAGAAGGTGTCGACGTGGTCGGGGTCCCCCAAGAGCTGCCGAGCCGCTCCCGTGCTCGCGTCCCACACCCGGACGGCATTGTCCCACCCGCAACTGGCAAGATGCAGACCATCGGGACTCCACGCCACCCCATGCACGATCCAGCGATGGCCGCGCAACTGTCTGAGTAGCATCTGGCCTTCCACATCCCAGATGTTCACCAGCGTATCCGAGCCCGCACTGGCGAGCCGGGTGCCATCGGGACTCCAGGCCACGTCGTAGAGCGAGACCGCATAGCCTTGCAACGTGTGGACACACTGCCCACTCGCCACATCCCACACTCGTAGGGTGCCATCATCACTTCCACTGAATAGGCTGCGGCTGTCAGGCGTGAAGGCGAGGCCATGAACAGCGGCCGTATGCCCCTGCAGCGTCAGGCGATAGCTGCCGCGTTCGACGTCCCAGAGCCAGATCGTCTGGTCAAAGCCGCAACTGGCCAGGAGGCGCCCATCCGGACTCCAGACGATGGCCCTCACCTTGTCGGTATGCCCCGCGAGCGTCTCACGCACACGTCGGCTTTCCACGTCCCACAGCTTGACGGTCCGATCAAAGCTCCCGCTCGCTAGGGTGCGTCCGTCGGGGGCAAAGGCCAGCGCGAACACCCAGTCAGTATGTCCGGTGAACGTCTGCACGAAGGCTTCTAGCTGTGTCCCCCGCGGCTCCCACAATCGTATGGCTCCATCCAGGCCTCCACTTGCAAGCAGGCGCCCATCCGGACTCCAGGCCAACGCGTACACCGCTCCGCTCTGGCTGGGGAGCATCTGGCGGTGCGCGCCCGTTTGGGCGTCCCAGAGTTGGACGAGGGCATCATTCCCGCCGCTGGCGATCGTGCGACCATCGGGGGCAAAGGCAAGGGTCTGGATGTTATTAGTCCGCCAGTTCGTCCAGAGCAGATCACCACCTTCGATGTCCCACAGCTTGAGAGCGCCATCCCAGCTTCCCGTGGCCAACGTGCGTCCATCTGGGCTGAAGGCGAGGGTCGACACCGTGCTGATATGGGCCTGCCAGGCCAGGTGCAGGAGCTTCCCTCCCTGCTGCCACACCCGCACCTTCCCCCGCCAGCTGCCCGCCGCGAAGTCACGCCCATCGCGGCTGATGGCGACCGCCCTGGTGGCATCTAAGGCCTCGGTAAACGTGCTGTCACGCAGAGTGGCCTCCGAAAGCGTCGTATCCTGCATCTCGACCCCTTGCAGGAACGCCCCGCGAATGGTGAGCTGCGACAGGTCCAGGCCGCGCAGGTGCCCGCGCTTTTCGCGCAGCAGCGCCAGCAGGTTCGCCGGTCCATAGCCCTGGGCGTCGTCAGGCCGAGTGCGCAGCTCGTCCAACTGCGCGAGCAATGGCCCCTCCACCGCCCCCCGCCTTGCGTACACTGTCCGCACGTGTGCGAGCAGCGGAGCCACCAGGAGCCGCTGCTGCGTTTGCCGTACGTATTCTTTGACCGTCGCCAGTTCCAGACCATGCTCGATCAGGCGAACCAGTTGACCGTGCTCGATCTCGCTAGCTGCCTCTGCGATGAGCCGCGCCGTGGCGTACTCCAGCACCACCGATTGCAGGGTGAAGCTCCCTGGGCGTTGCCCGCGGTCGATCAGGCTGCGACGGTGCAGCGCCTCCAGGGCTTCCAGCACCTGAGCACGCGAGAGCGGCGTGGCCAGCAGTGCCAGCAGGTACTCCAGACTGATCGGCTCGCGCACAATCGCCAGCCACAGCAGCACCGTTTGCTCGACGGTGGAGAGACGGGTGAACTGCTGGGCAAGCAGTTCGCGGATCCCGCCAAAGATCACCTCGCTCTGCTCCAGGAAGGGAGCGATCTCGCCAGCGAAGAGGTCCACGATCGTCTGCGCCACGATGCTCAAGGCCAGGGGATTGCCCGCGTAGGCCTCGATCAGCCGGGCGTAGTCAACCGCGCTGCCCGTGACCCCCTTTTCGGCCAACAACTGTTGGCACGCCTCGGCACCCAGCCGGGCGAGGCGCAAGGCACGCACGGGAGCCCGACTGCCTTCCAGCGGCACCAGGTCGCTCGGTTTCTCCCGGCTGGTCAGCAGCAGGCAACTCTGATGCTCGGTTTCCGCTACCCGGCGCAGCACCCGGGAGAATCCCTCATAGCCTGCACGCATGCGACCGGTGTCCTCCCCTTCCTCCAAGAACGACTCCAGGTTGTCATAGACCAGCAGGACACGTCGGCTGCGCAAGCATTCCAACAGGAGGTCCTGGCGTCTTTCGGGGCTAGCTGAGACGTCGCGCAGCGCCTGGGGAGCAAGGACCTGGAGGCAGCTATCGAGCAGCGCTTCGCAGGTCGGGACATCGCGCAGGGAGCGCCAGATGACGACCTCGAAGCGCTCGGCTACCCGATGCATCACCTTCGTCGCCAGTGCCGACTTGCCAATGCCACCCTGGCCCAGCACGCTTACCACCCGACAGCGCTCCCCGACCACCCACTCAGAGAGCAGGTCCAGTTCCCACTCGCGCCCATAGAAGCTCGCCACATCCGGCGCGTCACCCCAATCGACGCGTGGCCCGCCCCTGGAAGGAGAAGCGAGAGCGTGGGCAGTGACACTGGTCTCCTCTCCGGGCTGGGATGCCGGGGGAGCCTGTATGTGGGACAGCAGCCCACCAAGCCATGCTTCATCGAGGAGCACCTTCTGGCGGGCCGCTTGCCAGAGAGCACGAACCTCCTCTGCCTCACGCCCGAAAGGCCAGGCCTGGCGCTCAATGGCGAGGACCACGAACTGTTTCAGGTGGTCGGCCTTGGGATAGGTGAGGCCTCCCTCCCAATCGATCACGGCGCGGCGGGTGACGCCAAGCATGTCAGCTAATTCGGTTTGCGTCAGCCCGAGCCTGGTGCGTAAGGTCAGCATCACCCGCCCAAAGGCGTAGTCTCGCTCGCGGTACGAGGATCCCTTCATAGACATTCCCTTTTCGTCTCCCTCACATAGACGCAGTGATGTGAAGGAATGTGCAGTGCTAAAGTGACGCGATGTCCGGTGACTTCGAGTACGCTGATTAGTATACTACAAAGTAGAGTCGATCCTCGAACTTCGACGCAAGGCGGTGGGTGGTGAGCAGCCTGCCAGCACCCGACCGCAAATATAAGGCCTGGTACCTGCTGTGCTATCAGACCGCGGAGGCGTGACGTGAATGGAGGCCATTTTGCCAGGCTCACGAAGTGCGCTGTCATTCGTAATCGAGGAGGGAGACAGATGACCGGGGGGATCCAGCTCGAACCCGAGGCGCAAGCGTTCGCGGAGGCTGCGGCGAAGCCACCCTGGCTGTTCACCCTTGGTCCCGAACAGGGACGGACCGCCCTTGATGAGGTGCAAGCGGGCCAGGTGAGCAGACTGCCGGTCGACATCGAGGATCGCACCATCGCCGACGGCCCCAGCGCGCAGGTTGCTCTTCGCATCCTGCGGCCCGAGAACACGCATACTCCGCTGCCTGTCATCGTGTACATCCATGGTGCCGGGTGGGTATTCGGCAGCACGCAGACGCATGACCGGCTGGTGCGAGAACTCGCGGTCGGAGCCGAGGCCGCCGTCGTGTTCCCGGTGTATCGGCTCTGCCCCGAGGTCAGCTACCCGACGGCCCTCGAGGAGTGCTACATGGCGGCGCGGTGGGTCGCCAGGCGCGGGCAGGAATATGGCCTGGATGCGCAACGCCTGGCCGTGGCTGGCGACAGCGTCGGAGGCAACATGGCAGCGGCGGTCACGCTGCTGTCCAGGGAGCGCGGGGAACCGGACATCCGTCTGCAGCTGCTGTTCTACCCGGTGACCGATGCGGCTTTCGATACCGCGTCCTACC
>WNFC01036061.1_pt1 | contig 12967 bp, 8 predicted proteins | sample 5400541 | NCBI WGS metagenome assembly WNFC01 (sample SAMN13153342, study PRJNA577476) | soil metagenome | isolation source: 120 cm saprolite under Douglas fir tree site 2 hole 2 replicate 1 | place: USA:California | collected 2015-04-18
CGTGGGCCTGCAAAATCGACCGTACACCGTGGATCATCGCCGCAGCCAGCTTGGGATGATCGACGAGTACAGCGTAAAGGCCGCTGTTCGGGACCTTCGATCAAGGGGCTACCACGTATTCAAGCACAGGTTGCCCGAGGACGCGATTGTGGAGCTCACGACTTTTGCCAAGACTGCACCTAGTCGTCCTCTTGTCAGCTCGAGCCAAAACCTCACCTCGTTCACCTTCGAGTACGGTGACCCGGTGGTTTTTGACGGAGCAAACCCACTTCATGTGCTCTACCGGTTCGATGAAGGGCAAGTGATGGAGACCCGCGCCGCTCAGCAGATCCTCACCGAGCCGTGGTTGCTCAGTTTGGCTCAGGACTACTTACGGTGCAAGCCGGTCAACGATATGGTCACCATGTGGTGGAGTACCTCGGTGGCTGACAAACCTTCATCAGAGGCCGCACAATTCTATCATTTCGACATGGATTGGATCAAGTTCGTGAAATTCTTCGTCTATCTGACGGATGTCCAGAAGGACACGGGCCCCCACTCTTATGTCGCAGGATCTCACCGACGCAAGCCTGCCGCCCTCTTAAGGGATGGCCGGTTTCGGGACGAAGAGCTGAAGGATCACTATCCTCCAGACGATCTCGTTGAGATCACCGGCCCTCCAGGCACCATGTTCATTGCGGATACGCGCGGCTTTCATAAAGGTAAACATCCCATCGCCGGTAATCGGTTGGTATTGCAGATCGAGTTCGCCATCAATCTCTTTGGCCAAAGTTACCCTGTCCTTGAGCTTAACGATGCTTTCACGCCGGAGTTCATTCAGACCGCCAAGCGTTATCCATACACATACACACGGTTTATCTCTACGCCTAGGCAGCGCTATCTCCATCTGAGAGCCAGGCTGCTGGACCTTGCGCCCGGGCGGACGATGCGTGCGTGCCGTCAATTCATGCGATTGGACCCGATCCGAGCGACTGTCCTCACCCTAAGATACTTTCTCCTGGCCAAAATCCTACGGAGGTTGAGAACCTTTCAGAGTCCGTCCCAGAGCGTGAGTCCCAACACGATCGACTACAACTTGACTGCATTCAAGAGGCCTCTGCTTCTTCAGAGGACGCGAGTCCTGCTTCGGCCGCTGACCGTCATAGAGACGCTGACGCCGAATTCGAGGATCCTCATTGTCGGTCCACGAAGCGAAGATGATCTCTTGCACCTGAACGCATACGGATTCAGAAACGTCAGAGGACTTGATCTCATCTCGTATTCGCCCCACGTGGATCTGGGCGATATGCACCAGCTTCCGTATGGGGACAGTACGTTTGATGCCGTGCTATATGGTTGGGTGCTTGTCTACAGTTCCGATCCTGATCGCGCTGCTCGGGAAGCGATCAGGATCGTCAAGGATGGCGGCATCGTCGGCATTGGTGCAGAGCACTATCCGAGCTACGACGGAACCGCGTCGAGCATCCCCCAAGATAGTCGGCTCGACTATCCGGTTGGTGGGAAGAGAATCAATTCAGCGGCGCAACACTTGGACCTCTTTAGTGGGCATGTGAAGCACGTCTTCTTTGTGCATGACGTCGGCACAGAAGTCATCGACCATATGTCGAATACCTGCGTGATCTTCTCTGTCAAGAAGGCCTGCCCCACAGACCGCACCGACGGCTGCTGCCACAACGAGCCCCCCGAGAGCAGGCGTAGCGCCCCGGCGTCAGTGTAGAACGGGCTGCGAACGCCAGCTAACGGCCCGGGCCCATAAGGGGCCAACGCCCTTGTATCCCGAGTCGCTTCAATGACCGCCCTGGAAGTCATCAGCCGCGCGGCACTGAAAGGAGTACGTAGAAGTGCTGGTTTCCATTATCATATGTACTCGCAACCGCGCCGCACAGCTCAGGCAAGTGCTCAAGTCCGTCGCATCCGTTACTGTCCCGGAGACTCTTGTCGCCGAGTTGATCGTGGTCGATAACGGTTCCACCGATGGCACCGAAGAAGTGGTCCGGACTTCAGCGCTCGCGAACATGCAGGTCCGTTACATCCGGGAACCCTTGACTGGCAAAGGCAATGCCTATAACGCCGGAATCGCTGCGGCGCACGGAGAGATCCTGCTATTCACGGATGACGATGTTCGCGTGCCGGAGAATTGGATCGAAGGCATGTGTACACCGATCCTGTCCGGGAACGCCCATTTTGTACAGGGAGGGGTCCGGCTCGCCCCCAATTTGGCCCGTCCGTGGTTGACCAAACAGTTGTGCTGGAGCCTGGCCTGCACGGAGGGAATGGGAGACTGGGCGGTCGGAGCGAACATGGCTTTCTCGAGGGAGGTTCTTTCCAAGGTGCCCAGGTTTGATCCAGAGCTCGGTCCCGGAGCCCTGGGGTTCGAAGACGAAGTTCTCTTCTTCAGACAATTGCTCCAGGCCGGCTATCGCGCTGTGCCCGCGCTCGAGGTTGCCGTCGAACACCATTGTGATGAGAGCCGCCTTCTGCGTTCAAGCTTTCTCAACACCGCGCGCGCACAAGGCCGAAGCCTGGCGTACTGCGAGTTCCACTGGAGGCACCGCAGCTGGAGCTCACCCCGATGGGAACTGGCCAAGTCTGTCGTCAAGCTGGCTGCGTTTCGACTTCGCTTCTGGCGGGAGCTCTACCAGGAAGGCATGCCTATTCGCGAAGAGGTCTTCCTGCTCACGAGGATCCATCTCTACAGACAATACGTTATTGAGCGAAAGAAGCCACGTAAGTACGAGAAGCTCGGCCTGGTCAAATTGGATCCTGTGATTCCTTGATTCGGTTGGCCCGGTCTCGTGCGCAGGCCTCCGGGAAAGGCGGCATCGCGTGAATCCTTTAGCGGCCTTCATCAGATCCCAAACGACTTGGCCCTTCCGCGCATCCGTCCGTCACTTGAGCGTGGAATGGCGGCTCTCGCGCCGGCATCGCTCGTCGCTCAAGCAGGTGCCTCGCTTCCTCCACAGCTTGCCCCTGAAGCTCAACCTCGGCTCCGGGCCAAACAGGAGGGCAGGCTGGGTAAATGTCGATCTTTTTCATGCCGCGGCTGATCTTCATCTCGACCTCCGCGACCCATGGCCCTTTCCAGACGACAGTGTTTCGCATGTCTACAGCGAGCACGTCTTCGAACACTTCGAATTTCATTCCGAAGTGCCTCACTTCCTCTCACAATCGCTCCGCGTTCTTCAGCCTGGTGGCCTGTTCGACGTCGGCGTCCCTGACACGGAATGGCCTCTCCGTGCCTACGGCCGTCCCGAAGACAAGTACTGGAGCTTCGTAAAATCAGGCATCCATCCAAAATGGTGCGAAACGCAGCTTGACCACATCAACTATCATTTCCGTCAAGACGGGGAGCATCTGTATGCGTGGGACGAAGACACTCTGGTCAGGACACTGAGCAGATCGGGATTTACTGCCGTAAAGCGCCGCGATTTCGATCCCGCCCTGGATACCGAGTCTCGAAGAACCGGAACCCTCTACATGCGAGCGATCAAGCCTTAGCACATTCCCGCGGTCGCGCACACCCCTACCACCAGGGAACTCCATCGGCGATGACACGAGCCAGTTGATTTACACCCAGCATATCGGGGGAGGAGAGATCGCGAAGGTTCCTCACCGTCACTCGTGGCCAATCCTGTCCAATATTTGTGAGCGCTTCAAACGGACAAAGCCGAGCGAAAAAGAACCACCCCACGTAGTCGACGAGTTTCGCGTGCTCTTCCTGCGAGAGCTTTTCCTCTTGATTCATGCACCTGTCAATGGCTTGGAAATACGACGAAGTCGCCTCGGGATCCACTGTGAAGCCCCGCCCGGCGTAGTGGATGTCCGCGGCGGTAATGACACGCCTGGATCGCTCGGCGAATTCCAGGCCGATGGTCGAGGCATAGACCAGAATGAGCCTACCGAGAGCGCCGATCGCATAGGATGAGATGTTAGCGCGACTTCCCACGACGCGAACATTCTCCGGTAGCGGGGTCAGAGCCGCGTTGAGGTAGCTCTCCAAGGATTCTATCGGACCCCAATGACCCGGGCGAGCCTCGGCCGGATGGACGCGTATCACCAATTGCCACTGTCGCCGCGATTTGAAATGACTGACCAAAGATCTCAGCCACTCACGTTGATCACTAAATACGCGATCCTTACCGATCACGGATGATTCATAGGTCAGATTCGTAAAGGCAGCCGCCATGGGTCTGTCGTCAAGTCCCAGAGACTCTAGTATCTCCTTCCCGGCACTCAGAGTCGCCGCGGACCAGAATAATTCGCCCTGATATCCGCCTTTGACCCTCCACTCTGTCAATAAGTCCTCAGCGAGACGGCGCTGGCGGTCCTTAATGTTGACAGGACGGCTACCAGATGTCTTGTCCAACGTGAGATGATCCCAAACCGATTGATTCAGACCGACGCCAACCCGCTCCAAGAACGCATAGTCATGTGAGACAAAGCGGATGCCTGCCTTTCTGAGAACATGAGCGGCGACGTTTTCAGAGAAGAAGTCTCCGCTGAACATGACGACGACATCGGGCCGCCGCTGCTCGATCTTCTTTTCTATGCCTAGCCGGGCGATGTGAGCAGACCCCAGGACGCGTCGGTACACAGCAGCATCACCTTCATGAAGAGTGGCGCGACGAAGGTACCAAGCCATTGTGGGGTAGCAGAGATCGCCGTAAGGGACTCCCTCATAGGTGAAGGTGCGGCAGTCCTGAAGCGATAGCGCTTCCAGAGTCCGAAGGAACGAGCTGGGCAACCGGCTGGCGGCCATTTCTTCCGTCGGAAAAATCTCGCCAAAGGCGGCCGCCTTTGCTGCACGGCAGCTCTTGCACGGCCGTTGATACTCTGCTGGCGTGTGGACCGAACCCATCATGCAGAAGGGGAGAGTGTCAGCGCAGATGAGGAACGTTACATCGTGCCCCATCGAGCGAAGGCGTGAGGCAAGAAGGGACTCGATGGCGAGGTGGACTGGCCAACCGCGCACCGTAAGGAAGACGATGTGCGCGCCCGTAGGGTTCGGAACGCCCCGAACGGACTCGCGGGCAATCGCGCGAATGGTCTCTAACGCACGGCGCCGGGCAATCGCGCGGATGATCCCTCGTCGAATGCGCGGCATTCCTCTCAAGGCCCAGTACACCGCTGACGCTTTTTCGTATAGGCTTGGCGCAGCCGACTTGATTGCACGCCTCACTGCACCCATCGCACCGAGCGCCTTCAATCCAACAAGCCCTCCGCCACGTCTCGGTTGGCCTGTTCGAGGTCGTGGAGGTGACCGACGTCCAGCCAGTATTCCCGGATCAGGTGAGCCGCGACGACCCGGCCCCGGTCGAGGAGCACCCGGATCATGTCGGTGGCGTCGAAGTACTCGCCGCTTGGAACGAGGTCGATCACTGTGGGATCGAGGAGGTAAATGCCGGCATTGATGGGGAACTCCTTGTGCGGCTTCTCTTCGACCCGGGTCACGCGTTCGCCATGGAGCGTGAACTCGCCGTAGGGAATGTCCACCTGATGGGTGGACACGCCTACGCTCATCACGGCATTGCCCTGCCTCCTGTGGAACTCCCACATCGCCCGGAAGTCACATTTGGTCAGGATGTCCGCATTGACGACGAAGAACGACTGCCGGAGCCGGTCGCGCACGAGCGGGAGCACCCCCATGGTGCCGAGGGGCCTCGGCTCCAGCGCGTAGTCGATGCGCACGCCGAGTCGGGCGCCGTCACCCAGCCGCTCGCGGATCATCTCCGACTTGTGGTGGAGAGCGACGGTGATCTCTGTGATCCCCGATTGCCGCAGCCGCTCGATCATGAATTCGATCAGCGGCTTGCCCCCGACGGCGAGGAGCGGCTTGGGGGTGGACTCCGTCAGCGGCCGGAGCCGCCGCCCTTCCCCGCCGGCCATGATCACGGCGGGGGTCGGCAGAGGCGGCAGTACGATCTGCTCCTCGAGGAACAGCACGTCCACGAGCCTGCGGTCGCCATCTACGATAGGCAGATGGCGGATCCTCCGCGCGAGCATCAGCGACACGGCCGCGGCGCGTCCCAAGCCCGGCGACGCTGTCACCGGCGTCAGATTCATGATGTCCGCGACCGATCCGTCCAGGGGGATGCCGCGCAGGAGGGCGCGCCGGATATCGCCGTCCGTCACGAGGCCCAGCAGGCGGCCGCCCGTCTCCGTGACCAGGACCGCCTGGCGAACGTTCTTGGTGATGGCCTCGAGGGCTTCGCGCAGCGTGGCCTGCGGGGATATCACGAGATTGGCATTCATCCTGAGAGACCCACCGTAAGGTCCACGAAGAGTTTCACTGTTCTNNTTGACCACTCCGACGCACTCTGTCAGGATCGACGCACGATGCAGGGACTTCATCCGCGCTCCGAAGGGCCGGAATCGGCCAATGCTAGCGTCGCCTCAGCGACAATGAAGAAGCTCGGATCCCGTCACTACGGCCTCATTGTAGTCGTCGTCCTTGGGGTCGTCGCGCAGCTCTGGTACCGCTCGCTGGGTGTCCACTTTAGTGCCGAGCCGCTCACATTCTACATCCAGTTCCTCGACCCCGAGCTCCTGCGCCACGACCTTCTGCGCAGCCTCTTCTACCTTCGCGACCAGCCGCCGCTATTCAACGCCTTCCTCGGTGCTGTGTTGAAGCTCTTCCCGCTGCACTACGCCCAGGCGTTCGAAGCCATCTACGTCGCCGGAGGGATCGCATTCGGCGTCATCTTGTACGAGCTCATGGTGCGAATGCGCGTGGCGCCGGTGTGGGCGGTGGTAGTGACGGTGCTATTCGTCGACAGCCCGATCACCATCCTGTACGAGACCTGGCTCTTCTACACCTTCCCGCTGGCGATCGTCCTGTGCGGGACCGCGCTCGCGCTCCAGCGCTATCTGTCGACGCGACGTTTTCGCGACGCCTCGATCTTCTTCTGGCTGGTCGCGATCCTGGTGCTGGCTCGCAACATCTTCCACCCGCTCTGGATGCTCTCCGTGGTCGGCGCGCTCATCGCCGTCGAACGCGGCCGCCGACCCACGGTGACGCTGGCGGCGTTGGCGCCGACGCTGGTGGTGGTGGCGCTGCTCGTCAAACACCTGGTCGTCTTCCACACGCTCTTCCAAGGGCGTCCGATTCAGCAGATGAACCTGGCGGCCATGACGTCGATACGCCTGCCCGAGGCCAAACGCGCGCGCCTGATTCGAGAGGGCAAGCTGACCCCGCTAAGCGACACGCCCATCACCGCCGGCCCCGACGGCTTTCGCCGCCTCGTTCCGCCGCAGCCGAAGACCGGTATCCCCGTCCTCGATGCCGACTACAAGACCGGCAGCGGGTTCCCCAACTGGAACAACACCATCTACGTTCCCGTCGGCGAGCGTTACGGCGAAGACGCAGCCTACGTGCTCAGCCACCATCCGAGCGTCTACGTCCAGGCCGTGCGGGAGAACTTCGATCGCTACGTGCTGCCGAGCGATCAGGTGGATCCGTTCAAGACGCGCGCGTACGAGTCCGGGCAAGACATGCTTGTGCTCAGGAACCGCCAAGCCGTCCGGCCGCTGCTCACACCGTACAACCGCCTGTTCGCGTGGCAGCAGAGCCCGGAAGGCACTCCGATCCTGCATTGGATCGGCTTCCCGCTCTTGCTGATCTATGCTCTCGCCGTCATCGCCGGCGCCATTCGCGGCCGCCGTGTGTTCGCCGCGCCGTCGCTCGATCCAGCGGCCACCGAGCGGCGCTCCCTCGAGCTCACCGTCGCCTATACGCTCTACGTGATCCTATGGCTCTCGGCCATCACGCTGTTCTTCTCGTACAGCGATCACAATCGCTACCGTTTCAAAGTCTCCGCGTTCTACTGCCTGTTCCTGGCGCTTTTCGGCCAATGGACCTGGGCCGCCGGCCATCGCGAGGTTCGCCGCCTTCGGGCCCGGGCTGTCGCTGACAAAGGCAAGCCGAGTGCCGGAGCCTAGACGGGTGGAGGGCGACAAAGCCTCAGGAGCGGACGTGCTGGTAGTGTCACCGTATGTTCCCAAGTTCGATCAGCACTCGGGCTGGCTACGACTCTATCTGATCCTCCAGATACTCGCTCAACGATACCGCGTGAGATTCCTCGGCCGCGTGGACGCCGCTGACGCACGGTCGCAACGGTATCTGACGGCACTGCAAGAGCTGGGAATCGATGTCCGTGAGGCGCCCCAGGTCGACGCGGCCGACATCCTGGAAGACATTGGCCTCTGCGTGTTCTTCGAGTTTTTCACGACCGCAGAGCGAGCGTTGGCACAGGTGCGGATGCGGAGGCCGGATCTGCCCGTGGTGGTGGACACGGTCGACGTGCACTTCGTTCGAGAACTCCGTGCCCTCACATACTCGCGGTCATCATGGTCGGCGAGACGAAGAGCGGGAGGAACAAAGAAGCGCGAGCTGCAAGTCTACACGAGGGCAGACCTGATATTGACCGTGACCGAGAATGACCGCACGGAGATCCTGCGCGAGCTTCCCGAGGCGCGCGTCACGGTCGTTCCTAACATGCACGAGCCTCAGGACACTGTCCCGGCATTCCACGAGAGGCGTCGGAATTCCCTGCTGTTCGTGGGCGGCTTCTCTCATTCCCCGAATGTCGATGCGGTGCTTTTCTTCTGTCGCGAAGTCCTCCCCCACGTGAAGCGCGCCCTCCCCGACGTGGAGGTGACCATCGTCGGCGACCAACCCCCAAAAGCCGTCACGGACCTGGGGCGACACGACGTGGTCATCGCGGGGTGCCGGAGCTTTCCTCGCTCCTCGACTCCCACTGCGTATCGATCGCGCCGCTGCGATTCGGAGCCGGCATGAAGGGAAAAATCGGGGAGGCCATGGCAGCCGGGCTGCCTGTGGTGACCACCACCGTCGGCGCTGAGGGCATGGACCTCGAGCACGGGGAGACCGCCCTGATCGCCGACTCGGCGGAAGCCTTTGCGGAGGCGGTGGTGCAGCTTTGTTCGGACGCACACCTCCACCAGAAATTGAGCGAGTCCGCTCGACTCCATGCACGTCGGCGCTGGGGTCTGGCCCCGGTCGAGCGGCAGCTCATCGAGGCGCTCGAGGGCCTCCGGGGGCTGAAGCCCAAAACACTCCAGCGAAGAGACCGGGTTGTCGCACAGATCCGTCACGCGTATGCGCGTTCTGGACTCGCGAGCACCTTTACACGGGCGGAGGCCGTGACGAGTTGGTACGGAGGAAAACTCCTTCGAATGCTTCGAAAGCCGTAGTCTACTGCCCTGCGTCAAGTCTTCTTGAGATAGAAGGCCGCCTGATCTCCCCGCCCACCTGCTCTGAGTTCCTCCGCGAGCCGACGGAACTGTTGAATCTCTTCCGGCGAAAAGAAAGACCCAAGGAGGGGTCCTTTCGGGTCCAATGCGTACGCGCCCTCCGACATGAGCGGAATATCGCGCACGTACAGCTCACTCCCTAGAAACTGAAACTCGGTTGAATCGTCCACTACTCTTTCAACACGCAGGCCGGCCGCCCCTGCCAATCTCCCCATACTCTCCCGCGAATGCAAATAGAAATGCCGAGGGGCATCGAGCTGGACCCACGTCACGCCATACTTCTCCCACGCGTACGACGACACCAAGGGAATCCGCACAACTAAGGTCCCGTTCGTGGCCAACAATCTGATCGCTATCTTGAGGGTCTCAAGAGGATCTCGAAGGTGCTCGAACGAATGATGAAACATGATGACGTCCCATTTCCCCTCGCACGCCCCAATGGAACCCTTCAGAATCCGTAATCCCCCGGGATATTCAATGCTCTTCTCCAGGTACAGGTCGACTCCCTGGAGATTCTGGAATCCGGCCTCACGGAGCTTCAAGAGAAATCTCCCCGACCCACACCCTACGTCCAGTATCCGAGAGCTCGCGCTCAGGTTGGCAAGCGTCGCACCGCCGCCCGGAAAGTGCTCGGCTGCCGCTCCTTTCAGGTCCTCATCGGGATACACCCCATAGAGAACCCTTCCGATCAGGCCACGCTGAATCACGGCAAACTCGTTCCGTTGAGCTCTCGCCCACTGCCTCACACCGCTTGACCGGGGTTGCGTCTTGAGCCGTTCCAGCGAGTAGTACGAGCTTGGGTAGTATCGCGACATATCGACGGGGAACTCTGCGATCTGGAGGCATCCACACTCGGCACATTGGAAATAGACAAATGAATCGCGCAGCCCGAACATCATTTCTCTTGCGACGTACTCTCGGTTCCCTTGTGTGTTTCTGCAAATCCTGCATGTCATGGCGTGGCCCACTCCTTCTACAGAGAATCAATCAGGAGGCCAGAATATCGCTCTCCTTGAATCCAGTCTAGGAATGAAGGGGCCGCGACAGCTCTTTCCCGCGAAGGTCAATCCTGACATGGAACTGTGGGATAATCCGTTCCATGCCTCCGTTGGAGGGTTTAGGAATCGTGCCCACCACTCTGCTTGCGACGCGGGACGCGAAGCAGGTGGCTATGGGCAATAGTCCGAGGGTGGTGGTCATCGTGCTCAACTGGAACGGGCGTGAAGACACGATGGCATGTCTTGAGTCCCTCGAGGCCGTCGACTACCCGAATTGGGAAGTGCTGGTGGTGGACAACGGATCGGAAGACGGCTCTGTCGAGGCGATTCACATGCGTTATCCCCGCGTCACGGTCATCGAAACCGGGAAAAATCTCGGATTCGCGGGCGGGAACAACCGGGGAATCGAATCGGCCTTGGCGCGAGGCGCCGAGTTCATCCTCCTGTTGAACAACGACACGACGGTGGCGCCCGACCTGCTGCGTGCCTTCGTGCGAGCCGCCGAAGAACACCGTGACGCTGGAGTGTTCGGAGCCAAGATCTACTTCTTCAGCGACCCGCAGCGGCTATGGTACGCGGGCGCGCGCTGGGATTCGCGGACCTGGTCGTTCGAGCACATCGGACAGGGAATGCTGGATGATGGAACCGACTTCGATCAGGTACGGGATACGGATTACGCCTGTGGGTGCGCCATGTTTTTCCGGGCTTCGGTGGCCAGGTCGGTGGGAATGCTGGACGAGCGATTCTTCATTCTCTACGAGGAGGCAGATTGGTGCTTCAGGGCTGCAAAAGCGGGGTTCCGCTGCCTGTTCGTTCCCAAGGCGAAAGTTTGGCACCGGATATCCGCGACCTTCGGCGGGGGAAGGTCGATCGTGTACGAGTACTTCGACCTTCGCAACCGGCTCCTGTGGGCGGAGCGAAATCTGGGTCTGCGCCGTCGGACACGAGTATGGACGAACACGCTGAGTCTGCTCTGTCCGCTCCCGACAAAGATGGGCGGCGTGCTGGGGCAGCTCCTTCGAGGTCGCTGCAGCGTGAGGCAGGCGTATTGGGAAGCCCGGGCGCGAGCCAGGGAGTGGCTGGCCGAGCGCCGACAGCCGAGCGCACGCTTCGTGAAGAGGGCGCAGTGGCGCGCTACCTACGATTATCTGGTTCGCCGCTTCGGAAACTGTCCTGACTCGGTGCGAGCCTCAGTGGCCCGGGCCAAGCGCGCGGAAGCAGCCTAGAGGAGAAGCTTGGAATCATCCCCATAGAATGACATGAGCCCGTCCGACTACTACGAGCACGAGCGACCCGAGGTTCTCGAGGCGATCCCCCGGGATGCGGCTCGAGTTCTTGACGTTGGATGTGGATCGGGCCGCCTCGGCGAGCAGCTCAAGCGACGGCAGCGTGCGACCGTCTGGGGCATCGAGGTGATGCGAGATGCGTCCGAGCGGGCCGCGGAGCGGCTGGATCGGGTATGGAACTCTCCGGTGGAGACGGCTCTGCCCGAGATCCCGGAGGATACCTTCGACTGCATCGTCACCGCGGACGTCCTCGAGCATCTGGCCGATCCCTGGACCGTTCTGGCTCAGCTCCGCCGGCGACTCGTGCCGGGAGGCACGCTGGTGGCCAGCATCCCGAACGTGGGGCACTGGCAGGTCATCCGGGATCTACTCGAGGGCACATGGCAGTACACGAGCGAGGGGCTGCTCGACCGAACGCATCTGCGCTTCTTCACCCGGCGGTCCGTTCGCGAGCTGTTCTGGACCGCCGGATTGACGATCAAAGAGATCACGGTGATTCCCCACGGCGATGGGGTGCCTCCCGCCCTGATCGCGACGCTGCGGGAGGCTGGACTGCGCGTGAACGGGCTCCTGAAGGATGGGCAGGTCTTTCAGTACCGCGTAGTGGCCGAGCGTCGAGAGTTGTCCCGAGCATGGCCCCGCGTTGGCATTGTCGTCCTGACTGGCAACGGAGAGGATGACACCCTCCAATGTCTGGAATCGATCCGACACCTCGCCTATGCACCCGTTGACAGGGTAGTCATCAGCAACGGATCGGCCGACGGCTGGAGCCATGCCATTCGGTCGCGGTTCCCCGACGTTGCGCTCCTCGATGCCGGCCGGACGCTCGGATGGGCCGAGGGAACCAACCTGGGGATTCGATACGCTCTCGAGCGGGGCGCCGAGTACGTGCTTGTCTTGAATGACCAGGCGGTCGTCGACCCGTCACTCCTGACCCGGTTGATAGAGACGGCTTCGGTCACGCCCGAGGTGGGGCTATGGGGCCCGCGGGTCGCCTATCACTCGCGCCCCGACACCGTGTGGGCTGCCGGCTTCACTTGGGACCCCAAGCGGCAAAACTTCGTGAAACGGGACGAAGGTGAGGCCACGCTCGCGGCGGATACCGTGCACGTGGTCGATGCGTTGCCGGGCTACGCGATGCTGGTCCGGCGGGACGTGTTCGAGCGGGTCGGAATGTTCGCGCCGGAGTATCTCCTCGGCTGGGAAGCGATAGACTTCTGCACGCGTGCGATCGGCCAGGGGTTCGAGTGCGTCGTGGTGCCCGCCGCCTTGATCTGGCACAAGAACGAGTCCTCGCTCGCGGAAGCACGATCCGCGGCGGGGGAGTACGTTGACACGCGGAACCGGCTCCGGTGGGCGGGCCGGCACTTGCCGTCCCGGAACCGACGCGACGTGCGGCGCGAGGTCTTC
>WNFC01008551.1_pt1 | contig 12963 bp, 6 predicted proteins | sample 5400541 | NCBI WGS metagenome assembly WNFC01 (sample SAMN13153342, study PRJNA577476) | soil metagenome | isolation source: 120 cm saprolite under Douglas fir tree site 2 hole 2 replicate 1 | place: USA:California | collected 2015-04-18
TTTCAATTGCTGGCCGGCCGAGCCGCGAATCTCCGCCACGCGACGCAGATTTACTCTTATCTTCTGCGGCCCACAACCGCGAATCACAATTTTGCGGACGTGGTGATGCGCCAATTCAACGTCTTGCTGGGGGGCGGGCCCGGGGAGCGCGCCGATTATCTGCAGCGGCTTGCGCCTGCGCTTCATGCGCAAGTGCAGAAGGAACAGCTCGAGAGCGTTTATGAAAAAATCGACTTGCCGCTCGCGCCGGTGATCGCGGACATGGAGAGGGCGGGCGTTCGCGTGGACCCCAAAGAACTCGAGAAAATGTCGCGTTCGATGGAAAAGGAAGTTCGGCGGCTGGAAAAAGAGATTTGGAAGCTGGCGGGCTCGGAATTCAACGTCAATTCACCGGCGCAGCTCGCGGAAATTCTTTTTGACAAATTGAATCTTCAGCCCAACGCCAGGCGCGGAAAAGCGAAAGCGCGGTCTACTGCGGCCGACGTTCTTGAAGAACTAGCCGCGCAGCATCCGCTTCCGGCAAAGATCATCGAGTACCGGGAAATAGCGAAGCTTAAATCCACGTATGTAGACGCACTGCCTAAACTGATCCATCCAGAAACTGGACGATTGCACACGAGTTTCTCGCTGACGGGGACGGCCACGGGACGGCTCAGCTCGAGCGATCCCAATTTGCAGAACATTCCGATTCGGACCGAGCTAGGCCGCGAGATTCGCGCCGCGTTCGTTGCCGAGAAAGGAAAGATCCTGCTGTCCGCGGACTACTCGCAGATCGAGCTGCGCGTCATGGCGCATTTTTCGAAGGATCCGGTGCTTGTGGAGGCATTTCGCAACGGTGAGGACATCCACGCACGGACGGCGCAGGAAGTGTTCGGCGTAGGGCCGATGGCGCAAAACGCGGAGCACCGCCGCGCCGCGAAGGCCATCAACTTCGGCATCATTTACGGGCTTTCCCCATTCGGGCTCGCCCAGCAATTGGGCATCGAGCAGAAGGAAGCGGCGAAATTCATCAACGCTTATTTCACGCGCTATCGCGGGGTGAAAGAGTACCTGGACAAGATTCTAGCTGAGACACGCAAGACCGGCGTGGCAAGAACTTTGTTCGGAAGAATCCGGCCAATCCCGGAGATCAATTCGCCGCAAATGCACCTGCGCAACTTTGCGGAGCGCACGGCGCTCAATTCGCCATTGCAGGGCACGGCAGCCGACCTCATCAAACTGGCGATGATCAAAATCGACCGGCGCCTGGCAGATGAGAAATTCGATGCCAAGATGATCCTGCAGGTTCATGACGAGTTGCTATTCGAGGCCTCCGCAAAGGAACGGGCCAAGCTCGAGAAGCTAGTCCGGGAAGAAATGGAAGGCGTGCACAAACTCGCGGTGCCGATCGTCGTGGAAATCGGGGTGGGGCCCAATTGGCGCGACCTCGACTAGTCTCTCCTTTCCGGCACAGCAAAATTCCATCATCTATTTTTTTAATTCTTTCCATCTGCATTTCCGGGGCGTAGAATCTGTTCACATCAAGCTGAACTCGGTCCTTCGGATGGCCCGTCCAGTCAGGAGGAAATTATGCGAAGGACAATCCTCGTCCAGGGTGTGTTTTTGCTCGCATGTTTCGGAGGTTTGTCCGCGAAGCAGAGTTCCACGCAGCAAAAACCGGCTTCCAGCGAACCCCAAATAACGCCGGAAGACGCCGCCAAGAAAAATCCAATCGCTCCTACGCCGGAAGGCCTGGCGGAAGCCCGCAAAACCTATGGCTACAATTGCGCAATGTGTCATGGCAAGAGTGGCGACGGCAAGGGCGACCTCGCCGCAGACATGAAGCTTGAACTCCGTGACTGGCGCGACGCTTCTTCCATCGAGAAAATGACCGATGGCGAGCTTTTTTGGATTGTTAGCAAAGGCAAAGGAAAGATGCTGGGCGAAGGGGATCGAACGTCAGAAAAGGCGCGCTGGAACTACGTAAACCTGGTGCGCTCTTTTGCCAAGAAGGGCGCTGTAGAGAAGGCGAAGAGCGAAACTCCACAGAATTAGAAAGTCAAGGCTTCCTCCGGGCCGCTTTTGACCAGGATGCATGAATCCGGCGTAATCTCAGCGTGAGTCTGACGGTCCATACTGCCTGTGTTATTCTCACCTCCAATGCATTTCTAAGGAGTTTTTCGATGGCGCACTCGGCCCAATTCCTGAAGCTGGTGAACGAAGCGAAGAAGAAAATCAAGGAGACTAATGTCGCGGAAGTAAAGCGCCGCACCGAGGCAGGTGAAAAGTTTTTGCTCGTGGATGTCCGCGAGGACAACGAGTGGACGAAGGGACATCTTCCCGGCGCCGTACACATGGGCCGCGGCATCATCGAACGCGACATCGAGCAGCGCGTCCCGGACACCAACGCGAAGCTCATCCTGTATTGCGGCGGCGGATTTCGCTCCGCGCTGGTGGCGGAGAATCTGCAAAAGATAGGCTACAACAACGTCGAATCGATGGACGGCGGTTGGAGGGGCTGGCTGGAGGCGGGTCTGCCGATCGCCAGGGATTAGCGGCGTCCGGCTGAGCGCGCGATCCAAGCAGACTGGCCTAAGTTTACAAGTTTCAAGTAGAGTTCTTGTTGACAGGGTTCTCTCCCCTGTGATACCAAACACGTACAAAACAGTCCTGCGGATGGAGTGGGCACCGTTTAAGCGGTTGATAGCTGCGACGGACCGGCAGAGTTCATTCAGCAACGACTGTCTCGATCTGAAATAAGGCCCATCAAACGATTCGTTCTCAAAAACCGCAGCTTTTCCGCCCACTGTTCACTTTTGATCAGCGCGGCAGGGCCCCTCTAGGACTTCCCTTGTGAGGAGGAATGGCCATGAATCTTACGAGACTCTCGTCAGGCGGTTGTGTGGAGCAATCAGCCGCCCGAGGTTATGCAGGGCTGAGGTTAGCCGAACCTTTAGGGACGGTTAGAAGGAACTCTCCTGGTAGACGGATACTGAACGCGGTTGCCCTTGTGGCACTGATGTTTTGGCTGGCAGCACCGCGCGTCCGGGCGCAGTCCACTACATCAGTTCGAGGTACGGTCACAGATCCGAGCGGAAGCGCCGTGGTGGGAGCCACCGTCGATCTGACGAATCCGGAGTCCAAGACCGAGCGCATAGTGACCACAGGAGCGCAAGGAGAGTATCAATTTTTGTTTCTCCCGCCGGGAACTTACAAGCTGTCGATCTCTGCTCCAGGCTTTGCGAAATATGAACAAACAAGTTTAGAACTCCTGGTAAACACTCCGACGACCTCGAATGTTCAAATGAAGCTGGGTGGTACTGCTCAAAGCGTTACGGTGACCAGTGAGGCGCCGGCGCTGAACCTGGTGGATGCTTCGCTGGGAAACGCGTTCAGCGAAACCCAAGTGAAGCAGATCCCTCTCGACGGCCGCAACGTTCCGGAGCTGCTAAGCCTGCAGGCCGGCGTGGCCTATACGGGCAACCGCTCCGATTTGCAATCAAGCAACTATAAGGATCAGGACACGCGCAGCGGCGCCGTGAATGGCGCGCGTAGCGATCAGAGCAACATCTCGCTCGACGGCGTGGACGTCAACGACCAGTCCAGCGGGTATGCCTTCACTTCTGTCTTGCCGGTGACCCAGGATTCCGTGCAGGAATTCCGGACCACCACGACGAATTACGGCGCCGATCAGGGAGAAGGCTCGGGAGCGCAGGTCGCATTGATCACCAAGAGCGGCACGGATAATTTTCACGGATCGCTCTACGAATACAACCGTAATACCGCGACGAGCGCCAACGATTACCTCGTGCAAATAGCCGAAAATAGGATCGGCCTGCCGAACAAGCCTCTCAAGCTGGTCCGAAACATCTTTGGAGGATCCATCGGTGGCCCCATCCTGAAAGACCGCCTGTTTTTCTTTACCAATTATGAAGGGACGCGCCAGCGGGAAGACCATACTCAGCTGCGAAGCATACCTACCGATGCACTTCGCGATGGCGTGATTCAGTACCAGTGCGCACCGGTCCTGGACTCAAGTGGAAACGTGGTCGAAACCCCCGCACAGGTGTGCCCCGGCGGTTTCTCAGTGCTGGGGCGGAGTGGAACCAGTTATCCGGTTCAGCAGACGTTTTTCGCTCTTTCGTCCGCTCCCTCAACGCCGCAAATTCAATCGTTGGACCCTTTGGGTATCGGGCCCAGCTCGGTCATGTTGAAATATTTCAATCAAACCTACGGCAATTTCACCCCTAATGATCCTTCCGTAGGTGACGGACTCAACTATAAAGGCTTCCGCTTCCGAGCGCCATTCAGTTTGGATAACAATGCCGTCATCGCGCGTCTCGATTACCATCTCACCGCGGATGCGAAGCACACGTTATTCTGGCGCGGCAACCTGCAAAATTTGTCCAATTCCCAGGAGCCTTTCTTGCCGGGGTCGCCGCCACAGCAGACGGTGTCTGACCACAGCAAAGGATTTGCTCTTGGATACACCGCGATCCTTAGCCCATCTCTGGCCAATACGTTTCATTGGGGGTTCACGCGGCAAAGCACGGCCTTTATCGGGAACACCAATCAGCCGTGGAACACATTCGCTGGCCTGGACCAAGGCATCAATTACAGCCATTGGTTCCAGGTGCCGGTGCACAACTTGCTCGATGATCTCTCCTGGACCAAAGGCACGCATACTTTTCAATTCGGCACGAATTTCGGGTTTGTGCGCGATCCACGCGTCAGCTACCTTCATTCGTTCAGCGTTGGGAAAGGGCAAACGTTCTGGATGGCCCCCGTCGCATTCGCCAACACAGGTGGCCAAAGCCCGCTGGATCCCGCCAATGGTGGGTTCCCAGAACCTGCCTCCACCACGGCATATGACTACCCCATGCTCGGCCTGCTCGGCATGATTTCGCTCGTGAACACAAACAATAACTTCGACCGGCAAGGCAACCCATTGAAGCCGGGTGATCCCGTAAAACGGAACTGGGGACTCAACTGGTACGAATTTTATGGACAGGACTCCTGGCGGATCAAACCAAACTTTACGCTGACCTACGGTGTGCGCTGGTCGCTCTTCCCGCCGCCCTGGGAGGTGAACGGTTTCCAGGCAACTCCCTTGTGCTCGGCTGCCATGAATGGGGCCGGTTTGACTAACCCGTGCCCGCCGGGCAGCTTCGACCTGGGAAAATACTTCAATCAAAATCTCCAGAACATGCAGAAAGGCTTGGGCTATGCCGACGCTCCGCTGATCTCTTTCGGACTCGGAGGACCGGTGAACAACGGGCCTGGATTTTATCACTTTGAAAAGTCGGATTTCTCTCCACGTCTCTCAATCGCGTATTCCCCCCGCTTCCGAGATGGGTGGTTAAGAAGGCTTTTCGGCGATGGCGACAAAACGGTAATCCGAGCTGGCTTCAGCAGAGTGTACGACCGGGCTGGCATGCAGTTGCTCAACACTTTCGACGCCAACGCTCCCGGCGGCCTGTCCTCGACCACGACAAATCCTTGCTGTGTCGATGGCGCCGCTGAGGTGGCCCGCGTTACGGGTCTGAACACGATCCCCCTTACAAATTCGATTGGCAACCCTTATTACACGCCGGCTACTACACAGATTACCTTTCCCCAGATGCCAAACAATTTCGGCGAGGCCATCACCTGGGGAGTCGACCAGTCCCTCAAGACGCCCCATGCATACGCCTTTGACTTTTCCATCGGGCGCCAACTGCCGGATGGATTCTCGCTGCAGTTGTCTTACGTCGGCCGCTTGGGCCGGCGCCTGCTCACCCAGCGCGATTTGATGCAGCCGCTCGATCTCGTGGATACCAAGTCGGGCATCGACTACTTCAAGGCGGCTACGGCGATTTCGAAATTGGCCCAAAGTCCGAATAACGGTCAACTCGGCACCCTCGGCCCAACCCAAATGACCCAAGCCCAATTCGACCAAGCGCTTGGTCCGACCGCCGTATACTGGAAGAATCTACTCAACGCGAGTGGATCGAACTCGGCCTGCGCTAATCCGCCTTGCTTTGCACCTGGCGCGACAAATTATGTGATGCCCGTACCTTCGAGTGTCGTCGTCAATGGCGTCACTGTTCCACTCAATCCCAACACCAAAGACATTGCTCAGGCCGCTTACGCCCTCTACGTGACTTCCGGGGCGTTCACTGGAGATGAAGTGGTGGGCTTAGGCAACATAGACCTCTACGGCTACCTTAAGGACGACGCCTCAACACCCAACAGCTATTTCTTCAACGGTGAAACCGGAGAACTCCTGAATCAGCAGTTGACCACCAGTTATGCCTGGAGCTCGATTGGCAAATCGAATTACAACGGTTTGCAGGCCAATCTAAGGAAACAGTTCCACAACGGTGTCCAGTTCGACCTGAACTACACCTACTCTAAATCCATCGACTTCACTTCCGGCGCCACCCGGCTTGGGTTTAGTTCCACTGCAAACATCGGGGCGCCCGGGAGCCGCCTGGTAAATGCATTCTCGCCAGGTCAAGTTCGCGCCGTCTCAGACTTCGACACCACTCATCAGATCAACGCCAACTGGATCGCGGAACTCCCGTTTGGTAAGGGCCGCCCCTTTGGCCGGAACGCCAGCGGGCTTGCCGATGCGTTCATCGGAGAATGGCAAGTCTCCGGTTTGGCCCGCTGGACCAGTGGCTTTCCGTTTACCGTGGATAACGGTCAGTTCTGGGCCACGAATTGGGACGAACAAGGTAGCGGGCAGCTGATCGCTATTCCGAAGACGGGCGCTTTCAAGCAGCCGGACGGCACCGTCAGCGTTTTCGCCAACCCAGCGACGGCGCTGCAGGACTTCGTTCATCCCTTCCCAGGCGAGAGCGGCTCGCGAAATGTCCTGCGCGGGAATGGCTACGCAGGCTGGGACATGAACCTCAGCAAGCGTTGGAAGATGCCATGGGAAAGTCACACCTTGCAGTTCCGCTGGGATGTTTATAACGTCCCGAATCTCAAGCGGTTCAACGTCCTCCCGAGCGGTGCCACGGGTCTGACCAATGGTATAGGGGACAGCGGTGTTCCGACTCTGACACAGGTGCCGAGTGCTTTCGGGGATTACGCTGGCCTTCTGACTTCACCCCGAGTCATGCAATTTGCGCTGAAGTACGAGTTCTGAGGAACTAATCGGGCTCCTGGCGGGCGTTGTCCGACACCGGCGCGGGTTCAGGGATTCGCGGAGTTCACGGTTTCGTGTTTCCCAAGTCAGGAAAAGTGTGCTGGCAGCTTACAAGCAAGACTCGCATGCCAGGTTTCGCTCTTCGACTCTATGACCACGCTCGCTCGTAAACTGCGCTTCATCGATTATTTCGCGCTGGGTTTTGGCACCATGGTGGGCACCGGCTGGCTGGTGGTCATGGATGACCTCCTGCAGCGCGGCGGACCTCTTGGAGCGCTGCTTGGATTCACGGCGGGAGCCCTCATGCTGTTCCCGATCGGTTATGTCTACGGCAAACTTGTCAAAGCCATGCCCGATGCAGCAGGCGAAGTGGCCTACACGGCGCGGGTCTTCCCGCCGTCTGTAAGTTTCGTGACTGGTTGGATGATGTTCCTCGGCTATTTTTTAACCTGCCCGTTTGAAGCCTTGGCAGCGGGAAGAATCACCGGATATTTATTTCCATCGTTGAACACCATGGAGCTGTATCGCTTGGGCGGTCACCCCGTTTATCTACCGCACATCGTCCTTGGACTCTTGATCACGGTGTTTTTCACCGCGTTGAATTATCAGGGAATCCGGGCGAGCACGCGGTTTCTGAAGTTCACCACTTTTGCGTTTCTCACGCTGGTCATAATCTTTGCCGTTGCCGGAGCAGCCCACGGCTCGACTGTCAATTTCCATCCTTTGTTCAGCCACGCGCCCCTGATCTCCGTCTTACTCGTCTGGCAGGTTGTACCCTGGCTGTTGGCGGGCTTTGAGTCGGTCGGGAAGAGCGCCGAGGAAGCTAGTCCCGATTTCCACGGCGGAAATTTTTCGGTGGCCATCATTTTGGCGATCTTTGTGGGACTCTTGTTCTTCTGGGTGGTGATCTCGGCGGTATCCTTCGTAACCCCCTGGCAAAGTCTGAACAGCGCTTTGCAATTCCCCACTGCCGTGGCATTCGAACGCGCGCTGCACGCTCACTGGATTGTGAATTTGATTCTTGCCTCGGCGTTGGTCGCGCTCCTCCAGGCCTTCAATGCAAATATGGTGGCCTCTTCCCGCTTGTTATTCGCCATGGGGCGCCGCAGCCTGCTCCTCCCTAGAATGGGAGTCATTCATGCTGTTAACCAGACCCCAACAGCGGCCATCTTTGCTGTGGGGCTGTCCACCGCGCTGGCGACTCTGCTAGGCGAGGCGGGCTTGGTTCCCATCCTGGAAGTGGGAGCAGTGGCTTGCGCCGTGGGCTGGATGTCCGCCTGCGCTTCCTATTACCGCTTAAAGCCGTCATTGGCTGGGCGCGCCGCCGCCCTCTTTGGACTCTTGGTTACATCGCTGATGATTCTCGTCAAAGTGGTGCCGCTCATTCCAGGGCACTTCACTCGCTATGAATGGGTTGCGCTGGCAATCTGGGGTTGCTTGGGCTTTTTGGTGAGAATCCCTGGGCGACGGAATCAGAAGCGCGCCGCGGAAGTGGCCGGTGCCACTTCCGCGCATTTCTGAGGGGAAAATTGGCTGGGGCGGAAGGATTCGAACCTTCACCGTCCTCATTAACAGTGAGGTGTCCTACCAGTTGGACCACGCCCCAGCGGGCTGCCTGCGCCCCCGTTCATCCGGGGCACACAACTATAGATAGGCTCCGCCGCAAAAGGAGCGGCGAAGTATGCTTCTAAGATACCACGGGTCCGCTCCCCGCGAGGCGTCTAAGCAAAATTTATAGCCAGCAAAACAAAAGAATTGCATTGGCTCGCGGACATCGCTCAATTTTTCGAAAGTATTGAAAGAAAAGGCGATTTTGCAAGCTCTGAATCTTTAGTTTGCGGAAGACGATTTGGCGCGGAGGTTGCATTCCCGAATGTTTTGTTGGACACTATCGCGTCAAGCACACCCGGGCTTGTACTTCCCGGCCAACACGCGGGACACCCTGACCGCCGCTCCCTGCGGGAGCCGCTCCCCGGCGAAGTGCTGAACGGACATGGCGCAGATTTTTCATCGCAGTACGAATTTCATCGCGCGATTCAGTGTGTTTTCGGCTCTATTCCTGATCGGAGTTGCACTCGTCGCGGTTCTTGCGGTGGCGCGCTCGCCCTATATGACGCGGCAAAACGTGACGCGGGAGCAGCCAGTACAATTCAGCCACAAACATCACGTCGGCGATGATGGCATCGACTGCCGCTACTGCCATACCGGAGTGGAGACTTCCGCGGTTGCCGGTATTCCGCCGACGAAAACCTGTATGAATTGCCATGCCGTCCTTTTCAATACCGCGCCCTACCTTGAGCCCGTGCGCGAAAGTTATCGCAGCGATAAATCCATCGAGTGGGTGAAAGTTCACCGTCTGGCCGACTTCGCGTATTTCAACCACAGCATTCACATCAACAAAGGCGTGGGTTGCTCGACCTGCCACGGGCAAATTAACCAGATGCCGCTGGTGTTTCAGGCCAGCACGCTGCTGATGCAGTGGTGCGTGGACTGCCATCGCAACCCCGAAGCCGTCCTGCGCGAGAAAAAAGAAGATGTTTTTTTAATGGATTGGACGCCGCCGCCAAATCAGGCTGAAATCGGGAAGAGGCTGGCGTTAGAACGCAATATCCGGACGACGGCCGAGCTGACGAGCTGCTCGACGTGTCATCGATAACGGACGGTATGCGCGAGCACGAACAACACGAACGCATTGGTGGCCCGCACGATCGCAACGATCCTGCCGGAGAAGCCCAGCCGCACGAGCGTCCGATGGATTTAGCCGCGCTGCGAGACAAGCTCCAGTCGAAAACCGGCAAGCAGTATTGGCGCACGCTCGAGGAACTCGCCGGAGACCCGCAGTTCGAAGAGCTGCTGCATCGCGAATTTCCGCGCCAAGCGCCTTCGGAATGGGACGACGGCGTCGACCGGCGCGATTTCCTGAAGTTGATGGCGGCATCGCTGGCTCTTGCGGGTCTTTCCGGATGCGGCCGCACTCCCGAGCAGTACCTGGTGCCGTACGTCAAGCAGCCCGATGGACTGACCCTCGGCAAACCGCAGTTTTACGCCACGGCCATGCCGTTTGGCGCGGATGCCATCGGCTTGCTGGTGGAAAGCCACGAAGGGCGGCCGACAAAAATCGAAGGCAATCCCGACCACCCGTCCAGCCTCGGCGCGACGAACGTGTTCGCGCAGGCTTCGGTCCTGAATCTTTACGACCCGGATCGCGCCCAGACGGTGACGAAGTACGGCGAAATCCAGACGTGGTCGTTGTTTGTGGAAAGCGCGCAGGCCATCGCGGCTGGGATGAAAGGTACAGGCGGCGCGGGTTTCCGCATCCTGACTGGCATTGTTGCTTCGCCGACGCTTGCCGCTCAGATTCAGTCTCTTCTCACGCTGTTTCCGAAAGCCAAATGGCACCAATGGGAGCCGGCCGTTGGCGACGGCACGCGTGAAGGCGCGAAACTCGCTTTCGGCAGCTACCTCAACACAGTGTATCGCCCGGAGAAAGCTGACGTCATCCTCTCGTTGGATTCCGACTTTCTCGGCGGCGGCCCGGGACACATCCGCTACGCGCGGGAATTCTCACGGCGGCGCAAGCTGGATCAATACGGAGAACTCCATCGCCGGAGCAGCGACAGCGAGATGAACCGCCTCTACGTCGTCGAGCCGACGCCCAGCGTCACCGGCGCGACCGCGGATCATCGTTTGCCGTTGCGGGCTTCGGAAGTAGAAATTCTTACGCGAGCTCTAGCGGAGAAAGTTGTTGATGTAACGGTCAGGCTCGGACAGTCTGCCTTTGCCAACGCCGTCCCGCCACCGGGGAGCGAAAAATGGCTCGATGCAGTGGCGAAAGATCTTCTTAAACACCGGGGCAAGTGTCTTGTCGTCGCCGGAGAGCAACAGCCCGCTTCGCTCCATGCTCTGGTGCACGAGATTAATGCCGCACTCGGCAACGTGGGAACAACGCTGTACTACACGGAGCCGGTGGAAGCGCATCCCGTGAATCACCTCGAATCACTGCGCGAACTGTGCGCGGATATCGATGCCGGCAAGGTTGAAACACTGCTGATCCTGAGTGCCAATCCGGTTTATACGGCGCCGCACGACTTTGATTTTGCTTCCAAGATAAAATTCGATTCGAGAACAAATAGCAAGAGAGTCAAGAACACCATTCACGTCAGTTCGCATTTTGACGAGGGGCGATGCGCGAGCTTTCGACGGCACGATCAGCGTCATTCAGCCACTGATCGCTCCGCTTTACCGCACCCACTCCGCGCGCGAAGTGCTTGCCGCTTTTAGCGATAAACCCGGACTCTCGGATTACGATGCACTGCGCGACCGCCTGAAGGCTGCGAATCCTTCCGCCGATTTCGAAAAGTTTTGGCGAAAAACACTGAACGACGGTGTCGTTTTAGGTTCGGCGTTCGCACCCGTCAGCGCCATCTCGAAACTCGGCGGTGATGATCTTCCCGCCGTCAAAACCACTGCCGCGGGAGACATCGAATTCATCTTCCGCCCTGACCCTTGCGTTTACGACGGGCGCTTTGCCAACAACGGCTGGCTGCAGGAATTGCCGAAGCCCATCACCAAGCTCACTTGGGACAACGCCGCGCTGGTCAGCCCGAAGACCGCGGAGAAATTGCAAGTGGCGCACAGCGTCGCCTGGCGCGGCGGCGAGCACGGCAAGGTTTATTCGAACGTCATCGACATCGCGCTTTCGAACAGCAAAGTTACCGCAGCGACCTGGGTTGTGCCCGGTCAGGCCGATGACGTCGTAGTTCTTCCTCTTGGATACGGGCGCAAAAAAGCCGGATACACCGGCACAAACAAGGGTTTTAACGCTTACGCCGTGCGCACTTCCGGCGCGCTTTGGACCGCCACAGCCCCCAGCAGCTCGATCAAGAAAACTGGCGAGGATTATCCGCTCGCGTGCACGCAGTATCACTTCAACATGGAAGGCCGGCAGATTCTCGCGACCGGAACTCTCGAGGAGTATCGCAAGAATCCGAATTTTGCCAACGAGCACGCCGAAGCCCCGCCGAAAGCACTGTCTCTTTACAACGGGGACGCTGAATTCCCATACCAGCGCGACAAGTGGGCCATGGCCATCGACTTGAACAAATGCAACGGCTGCAACGCCTGCGTGATCGCTTGCCAGTCGGAGAACAACATCCCCGTCGTCGGCAAGGATCAGGTGATGCGTGGCCGCGAAATGCACTGGATCCGCATCGACCGCTATTACGAGAAGTCGGTCAAGTCCGCGACAAACGATCCTTCCAGCTACGACGAATCGCTCTTCAATCCGCAGACATTTTTCCAGCCGGTGCCGTGCCAGCAGTGCGAGAACGCGCCTTGCGAACAGGTCTGCCCTGTCGCCGCCACGGTGCACAGCGCCGAAGGTCTGAACGACATGGTTTATAACCGCTGCGTTGGAACGCGCTACTGCTCGAACAATTGCCCGTACAAAGTGCGGCGCTTCAACTTCCTGCGTTTCCAGGATTGGGAGACGCCGCAACTGAAGCTGTTGCGCAACCCGGAAGTCACTGTGCGCAGCCGCGGCGTCATGGAAAAATGCACTTACTGCGTGCAACGTATCAACAATGCCCGCATCGAATCAGAAAAATTGAACGCCCCGATCCATGATGGCGCGATCGTCACGGCCTGCGAACAAGCCTGCCCCACGGAGGCCATCGTTTTCGGCAATGCCAATGATCCAAACAGCCGCGTTGCCAAGTTGAAGGCGCAGCAGCGGAATTACACGATCCTCGGCGAACTAAACGCGCGCCCGCGCACCACGTACCTTGCGGCGGTGCGCAATCCAAATCCGGAATTGGAGTCGGCATGAGCGCTGGGCAACCGCCACTCGA
>WNFC01013801.1_pt1 | contig 12961 bp, 12 predicted proteins | sample 5400541 | NCBI WGS metagenome assembly WNFC01 (sample SAMN13153342, study PRJNA577476) | soil metagenome | isolation source: 120 cm saprolite under Douglas fir tree site 2 hole 2 replicate 1 | place: USA:California | collected 2015-04-18
TCCCCCGGCGGGAAGACTTCTGCTGGGACCCGAATGGGCATTGGTTGATCTAGCTCCTAGTGGTAGTCAACGATTTCGACAACGTGCACGGTCTTTTTTGATGCCTCTCCTTGTAGCTCCACGATCAGACGCCATTGATCGTTGAGCCGCATCGAATGCTGGCCGGCGCGGCCACCTTTAAGCTTCTCGAAATGAAGCGATCTAAGTGCGTAGAATGTCCGCTCATCTGAGGCGGCGCGTATCTGCTGCATTCTCTTACGGAATGCCTTCACGACCGCGTCTCCGAATCCAGCGTTGAAGCTCGCATCCGTTTCGAGCCGATCCAAAGACGGGTCTTGAAAGCTCACGTCCATGGATGCCCCCTATATAGCATCCGGCTATTTATTATCAATTACACTTTGACACATAGTGTAATATTGTTAATAACCGTCGCCCGGCGCCATCCGAGCAAAACGAAATACCCCTAAAAAACAGCGTTGATTCAATGGATTACGCGCACCCCCCAAAAACCGCCCCTCACTCCTCCACGATCTGCCCCCCATCATACCCGCAGGCGATCCGGCCCAACGCAGCGCGGAACGCTTCGGTGTCGATAGCGGCGGAAAAGTCCTGGCTCGCACCGCGCCGGGAACCAGCGCGGCTCAGCAACTCGGCAATGAGATTGCGGTCGAGGTACGGCAGGCTCGCCCAGAAACCGCGTGCGAGTTCTTGCGCCAGGGCGTGGTCCGGATGGTTCGGATTTTCCGGCGCGCGGCCGATTTCGTACATGTGCCGAACCTTGTCCCAGGGGGCGCGCTCGGAAGGCAGGCGCGCGAAAATGTCCGGGTGCTCCTGCGCCACATAGAAGCGATTGAGCGTGTCGAATAGCGCGAACCGGTAGCCCTGGGCGACGAGGAACGGCTCCCACTCGGCCCACGCCGGCTCGCCCGACCCCGGCATCACGGCCTCGATGAGGACCACCTTGGGGCGATACCGCCGCCAGTCGCCGCCATGCACCACGTCGGCTTCGCCGCCTTCGACGTCGATCTTGAGGAAGTCGATCTCGCTCAGGTCATGGTCGGCACAGAGTTGCGCGAGGGTCACCATGCGCGTGCGGACGGTGCGGTAGCCGGCGCCGAATTGCTGCGCCTTTTGGGCGATGTGCTCCACGGTGGTGGAAAATCCGTGCAGCCGGTCGACCACATGAAAGTCGATCTCACCGTTTTGGCGGCCGACAAGCCCGCAGACCGCGGTGTCGCGCGGGCGCAATCGTGCGTAAAGATCGGCGAGTTCGGCTTGCGGCTCGACCACGACGCCGCGCCACCCGCGCTCGTAGAACCAGAACGACACGTTGTCGGCGACCGGATGGCCGGCGCCGACGTCGATGTAGGTTCCGCTCGTGCGGCCCGCGAACGCAAGCGAGAGATGATAATCCTCGAGGTTTTGCGTGTATGACAGCTCCATCCCCGGCCTCCCGAGCTTTTCTTGGTTTCATCCTTAGCACGCGCCGCGGCGGCGGCGCTTCGGTCGCGGGCGTTGAGGGTTGCGAAAATGCAGCGGACTGGTGCAACCGAATAGATGGTTGATTTCTTTATCTCTCCAGACAGACGGGGAGGAGATATGGGCGCTTCCGAGCAACCGGATGACTTCATCGGAATACGTGCCAATTCCCCACGACGGCGTCGGGCGCCGCCGACCGGCGCCATACGGACGGTCTCCATCTATGTTGCGGCCGCGAAGGCGCGTCGATATTGTGGCCGCGGCGATCGTGGGGAAGTTTATGAAATTGCATCGATCGGTGGGTTGCGGCATTTATGACCGCGCCGGTCTTGGCGCACTGGCAATTGCTGCGGCTGTCACTTCGGCTGTCGCGTGGCCGGGGCTCGCGGGAGCCGAGGGCGCGATGGCGGTCGGGATCGCCCGCGGCGGCATCGCCAAGGGATACGCGACCGGCTTCGCGGTCAATCAGCCGACCGTCAAGGCGGCACGAAGCAATGCCGTCGAGCAGTGCCGGAGGACGAAAAGCTCAAATGCCGATGCCAAATCCGGCTGCGAAGTGGTCGTCACGTTTCATAACAAGTGCGTCGCGTCCGCAGTGGATCCCCAAAGCGGGACCCCGGGCGCCGGTTGGGGCCTCGGGGGATCGCAGCAGTCGGCCGACAGCCAGGCGCTGGCCCGCTGCCGTGTGAAGGCGGGCACCGAGCGCGACGAGTTTTGCGAGGTGACGGATCGGGACTGTGACGGCGACGCAAAGTGAGGATCACGTCACTCCGGCTCGATACCGGCGTCCTTGACCATCCGGGCTGTCCGGACGAGCTGATCCTTGACAAATTCGCCGAGTTCTCCCGGCGTCGAGCCAAACACCTCGAAGCCGATCTGGCCGATCTGTGCCTTGACCTGTGGATTTTCGACGATCTTTCGGGTTTCGCGATTGAGCCGCGCAACGATGTCGGCGGCGAGGCCGGCCGGCGCGAACAATCCGGCCCAGGATTCGACCTCGAAATCCTTCAGGCCGGATTCGTCGAACGTCGGCAGATCCGCAAGCAGCGTGCTTCGCCGCAGTCGCGTGATGCCGAGCGCCCGTAGCGTGCCGGCATTGACGTGCGGCAGGCCGGGGGTGAGGTCCGTGAAGGCCATCGACAGGCGGCCCGCGATGACGTCGTTGAGCGCCGGCGGCACGCTCTTGTAAGGGACCTGGAGAATGTCGATGCCGGCCCAATGCTTGAGCGTCTCGCCGGCAAGGATGCCCGACGTGTTGCCGCTGGCGTAGGTCAGCTTGCCGGGATTTGCCTTGGCGTGAGCAATCAACTCAGGGACCGTTTTCACCGGCACCGCAGGATGCGCAACCAACATGAGCGTAAAGCTGCCGATCCGCGTTATCGGCGCGAAATCCTTCACCGGGTCGTAGGCGATGTTCTTGAGCAGGAACGGATTGGACGAATGCGGGCTGTTGGTGCTCATCAACAGCGTGTAGCCGTCGGGCGACGCCTTCGCCACGTAGGCCGCCGCGATGCCGCCATTGGCGCCCTGGCGGTTGTCCACCACAATGTTCTGGTTGAGGGCGATGCCGAGCGGTTGGGCAATGATGCGGGTTACGATGTCGGTGCCGCTGCCGGCGCCGAACGGCACGATGATGGTGATGGGCCGGCTCGGATATGCCTCCGCGGCTGCGGCCGCGAATGAGAACGTCGCAAGCCCAAGCGCAAGTGCGGCGCCAGCCGGAACAATTAGGTCGCGAAGTCGCATTTTACCCTCGCGGGCTCGAATGACACTTAAGAATTCACTCTACATGTCAGATGACAGAGATCAAAATCGGCGTCTACATCTCTGTCGTCTGTCAACCGCCGTCTGTCGTCTGACACCTGAAATGGACCAGAACCTCGATCCTGCCGCCATAACGCTCACCAAGACCTTATGCGCCCATCTCGCCGCGGCGCAGTTTTCCGATCTGTCGGCGGCGGCGCAGCGCGAGGCCCGTCGCGGCGTGCTCGACTGGGTTGGCTGCGCGCTCGCGGGCAGCGCGCACAAGACCATCGATACGCTGCTCGCGGTGCTGCAGGAGACCGGCGGCCGGCCGCAGGCGACCGTGCTTGGCAGAGGCCTCAAACTTGGGCTGCTCGATGCGCCGCTCGCCAACGGCCAGATGGGCCATGTGCTTGATTTCGACGATACCCATATGGGCGGCGTCGTTCTGCACGCGAGTTCGCCGATTCTGGCCGCGCTGTTCTCGCTTGCCGAGCGCAGCCCGGTGACCGGCGCCGATCTCATGCTTGCCTATGCGGTGGGGTTCGAAGCCGGCATTCGCAGCGGCCTCACGGCGCCCGGCCACCACAAGGGCGGGTGGCATCTCACCGGCACGCTCGGCGCCATTGCGGCAGCCGTGGCGGGCGGCAAGCTGATCGGGCTCGATCCGCAGAAGCTCACCTACGCGATGGGTATTGCCGCCACTCAGGCCGCCGGCATGCAGCAGAACCGTGGCACCATGTGCAAATCGCGTTGCTGGCGGAGCGCGGTTTCGACAGCACCCAGGAGATCATCGAGGGCCGGAGGGGATTCTGCCGCGTGTACAGCGACACCGCGGCGCCCGAACGCCTGACCGCCGGCCTTGGCGAAAGCTGGCTGATCGAGACCAACGGTCATAAGCCCTATGCGTGTGGCGTCGTGCTGCACCCGCTGATCGATGCGGTCATCACGATCCGCAATCGAGAGCCCATCGATCCGGCGGCGGTGAGCGCAATCAGCCTGCGGGTTCATCCGCTCGTGCTTTCCATCACCGATGTGATCGAGCCCGCGACGGGGCTGCAATCGAAATTTTCGACGGTCCATTCGGCAGCCGTCGCGCTTGTCGACGGCGCCGCCGGCGTTGCGCAGTATTCCGACGCCAAGGCGGCCGACCCGACGGTGGCCGCGCTGCGCCGCAAAACCAGGGCTATTGCCGACGAGACCCTGCGCTCCGACGAAGCCTTCGCAACCATCGAGGCCGGAGGCAAACGCTACGAAGCTCACATTCCCCACGCCAGCGGCACCGCCGCCAACCCGATGAGCGACGCGGCCATCGCGGCGAAGTTCCTTGCCAACGCGACGCCGGTCATCGGCGGCGACCGCGCGCAGAGCGTTGTCGGGTTCGTGTGGGCGCTGGAACGCCGGCCGGATGTGCGCGAGTTGATTGCGCTGCTGGAGTAGGGTGGGTTGAGCCACCAGGTCCGGCCTCCGGCCGGCCGACGGTAAACTCAGCGAAACCCACCATCGGTCTCGCCGGTCGATAGTCAGGGACACGACACTAGCGACGCTTTAGCGGCACTTTAGCGGCATTGACGACGCAACGCGATGCGACCACAATGGCACCGGTTTTCGGCGGAGATTCAGTCAAGTCCCTGATGAATTGGTTTCGGACGATACCCGGGTTTGTCCGGTTGCTGGTCGCCCTGTTTCTGATCGCGCAGTTCGCGGGCGTGGTGTCGTCGCCGCGCGCCAACGCGCAGCCGATTGCGAACGCGGCTGCTGCGCATGACCATCATCAACACGGCCACGATCACGCCGACGAAGGAAAGGTCCCTCTTCACGGCGACCACAGCGGAAATCTGGCCGATACCTGTTGCGCGTTGCATGCCTACTTTGCCGGCATCCTTCCCCCGACAGTCGTGATCGAGACGGCGAGCGCTATTGGCAAATCTCTGGCCGGCGCCCCCGATGACCAGCGCCGCGGCATGCCACCCGGCCGTCTCGACCGCCCTCCAAGACCTCTGCGCTGAATCCTTAAGTCGCAGTGTGTCCGCATTTCGCGGCACGCTGCTCTGATTCACGCATGAGGTTTTAAAAGATCATGCTCAGACATCGATGGTCTGCGCCTGCATTCCGGTTCGGAATGGCGCTGGCGCCTGCGTTGGGTACGGCGGCCGGGCTTCTTACGTCGGCCCTTGTCACACTGTTGCTGCCCGGGTGCGCCTCCTTCTCTCCGGACGCCGGGATGGGGGCGGTGAACAGCATCGCGGCGGCGGAGCTGAAGAAAGATGCGCTCAAGATCGACGGTGAGGAGGCGGCGGCCGCCGGCCGGGCGCGCGTGCGAAGGCTGCTGGCGTCGACGCTGCCGGTGGACGCCGCAGTTCAGATTGCGCTTCTGAACAACAAAGGGCTTCAAGCGGCCTACAATGAACTCGGCATCGCCGAAGCCGCGATGGTGGAGGCGAGCCTTCCGCCCAATCCGGCGTTCGCGATCAGCCGGCTTTCGACATCAGTCGAGCTTGACATCGAACGCCGCATTGTCGGCGACATTCTGGCGCTCGCGACGCTGCCGGTGCGGGCGAACATTGCGGCCGACCGTTTCCATCAGGCCCAGCTGCGCGCCGCCGAGGAAACGCTGCGCGTCGCCGCCGAGGCACGTCGGAACTATTATCGCGCGGTCGCGTCGCGTCAGCTCGCCACTTTTTTGAGCAAGGCCAGCTCTGCGGCCGAGACCGCCGCAAAGCTTGCCAAGCAACTGGGCGAGACCGGCGCCATGAACAAGCTCGACCAGGCGCGCGAGCAATCATTTTACGTCGACGTCGCGACGCAGCTCATTGCCGCACGGCAGCACGCAGCGAGCGAACGCGAAGCATTGATCCGTTCACTGGGGCTGTGGGGCAACGAGATTGAATTCAAACTGCCGGAGATGCTGCCCGCGGTGCCGAGGCGGCCGATGAGCCTGCCTGCCGTTGAGATGGACGCCGTCCGCAGGCGCGTCGATCTGCAAATCGCGCGTATCGAAGTCGATACTCTCGCAAAGTCCTACGGCCTCACCAACGCGACGCGGTTCATCAACTTGCTGGACGTGGCAGGCGTTTCCAGGACTCAGCGCGAAGCAGGAGGGGCGCGCGGCACTGGCGGCGGCGTGGAGGTCGAGTTCCAAGTGCCAGTCTTTGATCTTGGCGAAGTTCGCCTGCGCCAAGCCGGTGAGAGCTACGCGCACGCTGTGAATCGCCTCACCGAAAAAGCCGTGAACGTACGGTCGGAGGCGCGCGACACCTACGCGGCTTATCGGTCGACCTACGACATTGCGCTCCGCTACCGCGATCAGGCCTTGGCGCTGCGTCAGACGATCACGGAGGAGACCTTGCTGCGCTATGGCGCGATGCAGATCGATGTTTTCACATTGCTGACCGAGGCGAGGCAGCGGGTCGCGGTGAACATCGCCGCCATCGAAGCGCAACGTGATTTCTGGCTGGCCAGCACCAATCTCGGCGCGGCGGTGGCGGGCGGCGGGGTGGCTGCGGGTGGCGGTGCAATTTCAAGTGCGGCGGTGCGCGCGTCCGGCGTAACCGCGAGCGAGTGAACGATTGAGGAGATCGACATGCTATCGCGACGAAGTCTATTGGGAGCAACCGCAGTCCTTGCGGGGGCAAATGCGATCAGCGGGCGCGTACAGGCAACCGGCATCCCGGAAGCGCCGACGACGTCCACCAATGCGATGCAGCCGCCGCTGTTCCCGTCGAGCGGCCCGGATTACCAGCCGGTGGTGACGTTGAACGGCTGGACGCTGCCGTGGCGGATGAACGGCGATTGGAAGGAATTCCATCTGGTCGCCGAGCCCGTCATCCGCGAGTTTGCCCCCGGCATGAATGCGCATCTGTGGGGCTATAACGGCCAATCGCCCGGTCCGACCATCGAGGCTGTGGAGGGCGACAAGGTCCGCATTTTCGTCACCAACAAGCTGCCCGAGCACACCACCGTCCACTGGCACGGCGTGCTGGTGCCGAACGGCATGGACGGCGTCGGCGGCGTCACGCAGCCGCACATCGATCCCGGCAAGACCTTCGTCTACGAGTTCGAGCTCAAGCGGAGCGGAAGCTTCATGTACCACCCGCATTCGGACGAAATGGTGCAGATGGCGATGGGGATGATGGGGATGTTCGTCGTCCATCCGCGCGACGCGAAGCTCCACCGGGTCGACCGCGACTTCGTGTTCGTCATGAGCTCCTACCTGATCGATCCCGGTACTTATCTGCCGAAGGTTGCCGAGATGACCGACTTCAACATGTGGACCTGGAATGCCCGGGTATTCCCGGGCATCGATCCGCTCCCGGTGCGCCTCGGCGATCGCGTGCGCGTGCGCATCGGCAATCTCACTATGACCAACCATCCGATCCACCTGCACGGTCACAGCTTTGCGGTGACCTGCACGGATGGCGGCTGGGTGCCGGAGAGCGCACGCTGGCCGGAGGCAACGACCGACGTTCCGGTCGGTGCGATCCGCGCCCTCGAGGTGGTCGCGGATGCGCCCGGCGATTGGGCATTCCACTGCCACAAGTCACACCACACGATGAACGCCATGGGCCACAACACCCGCAATTTCATCGGCGCCAACTTCAAGAATCTGACGAAAGCGATCGAACGCGTCGTCCCCGATTTTCATCCGATGGGCTCCGAAGGCATGGCCATGATGGGCACCATGGAGCACCCCATGCCGGCCAACACCCTGCCGATGATGACCGGGTTTGGGCAGTTCGGGCCGATCGAGATGGGCGGCATGTTCACGCTCATGAAAGTGCGCGAGGGACAAGGTGCAAACGACTATAGCGATCCCGGCCCCTACCGGAATCCCGAGGGGACAGTCGCGCATGAGGTTGAGGGTCCCGCCGGGCAGCCGGTGCATCGATCCGAAAACCCCGCGTCCCCTGGCCGCCCGGGAACGACCGGCGCGAACGCAGCAAAGACCTCCAAGCCACATCACCGAAGCAACTGAAAGGAGGCACTTCCAAATCACATAGCTGAAGAGACCAGACAAGGAGAAGACATGAGACCAATTCCATCGCTCGCTTTGGCGCTCGCGCTCTCCATTGCATCGCAAAGCGCTATCGCCCAACCGGATCTGATCGACGGGCAAGTGATGAAGGTCGATCAATCCGCCGGCAAGATCACCATCAAGCATGGCCCGGCCAAGAGGCTCGGAATGGAGAGCGGTATGACCATGGTCTACAAGGCGCAAGACCCCGCGATACTCAAGGCCGTCAAAGCGGGCAATAAAATCAAGTTCGACGCCGAACAGGTGAACGGCCAATACACCGTAACGAAGATCGAAACGGCGAAGTAATGCGCGGGTTGCGCGCATCAAGGCGCGCGCAATGCTCCAATGATCTAGACGCTGTTCAAAGGGAAACGCTCAACCTTTAGGAGGTTCATATGTCAACTCACCGTACAATCACCGTCCTCGCCGCGTCGGCCGCTCTCGTCCTGTGCGGCGCCGTATCGGCCCTCGCGCACGCGCATCTCGTTCGTGCCACTCCGGCGGAAGGCGGCACGGTCAAATCCGCGCCAAACGAAGTCACGCTCAAATTCAATGAAAGACTGGAGCCGGCATTCAGTTCTGCTGTCATCCGTGATTCCGCCGGCAAGCAAGTCGACAAGGCCGATGCGCACGTCGACAAAGCGGACCGAACGGTCGTACGGGTTTCGTTGCCGCCATTGGATCCGGGCGTCTACACTGTGGAATGGCGGGCCATGTCGTCCGATACCCACAAGATCAATGGAAATTTCACATTCCGGGTTGGGGAATAGTGAGGCGGCTGCGGCGACTAAATCAGTCCCGGGGGGGACAGACTTGAACGATCCCTTGATCTGGATGCGCGCTCTCCACTTCGCCGCGACGGCATCGTTGGCGGGCGCGCTCTTGTTTAAGACCTTGATCAGCGACCCGGCAGTTCGGACGGCCCAGGGTGACGGATACATGGCCGCCATCATTCGCCGCCGACTTGCCTGGATCGTGTGGCTCAGCTTTGCATTCGTCCTGGTTACGGGTGCTGGCTGGTTCGTCGTTCAAACCGCACAAATGACAGACGTCCCACCGTCAGCTGTCTTCACCGAGGGCGCGGCTTGGAACGTTCTACTGAACACCGACTTCGGAAATGTCTGGGCGGCGCGTGCGGTTCTTGCGGCGCTTTTCGCGGGAGCGCTTGTCCTCGAAACTGGCCCGCTAGCCAACGTCCGTGCAGCGGGCGCGGTCTCGACCGCGCTTGCAGTGCCTCTTGCCGGCGCCTTAGCGTTTGCCGGTCACGCAGCCGCGGGGTCGGATACGGAAGGCGCGGTTCACTTGAGCGCCGATATTCTGCATCTGGTCGCCGCGGCCGCGTGGCTCGGAGCGCTCCTGCCGCTTGCAATGCTGCTTGGCACGGCATACGCGAAGAACGATGCGTTCTCGATCACGATGGCCCAGACGGCGACACTGCGATTTTCGGTCCTCGGGGTCGTCAGCGTCGGCACGCTGGTGGCGACGGGAATCGTCAATAGCTGGTTTCTCGTGGGTAGCATCGATGCTTTGGCCAGCACGGACTACGGCCATCTGTTGGCACTGAAAGTCGTGCTGTTCTTCGTGATGCTGTCGATCGCGGCTGTCAATCGCTTCCGCCTGACTCCCCGACTTGTCGAGAAGCACGGTGCCGTTCAGCACGCCGCATTACGCCAGCTTCGAAACAACAGTCTGATGGAAGCGACGCTGGGGCTGATCATCCTTTTCCTAGTCGGCATGCTAGGCACGCTGCCGCCGGCGATCAATAAATAACGTCAGTGAGGAAGTGTTTTTCAGAGCCCGGCCCCTGCCACAACTTTGGGACGATCTCCAAGAAATCGATGCTCTAATCGCTCAAATCCTCGCCCGTATGACCGTCGACGTCATGTCTTTGGCGTCCTCGTCTTGTCGTTGTCAGCCCGTCATCGACGTGGTGCGTTGTTACACGTTAATCCCGTCCCGTTCGAGGTCTTGCTTGCTTGCCGCTTGCGCTACTGTCCCCGACGGCGGCTGATACCAGCCGGGATCCGCATAGCTCGTGAGGTTTTCTCGTACCTTGAGAACCGTGAGCATCCCGCCCATGTCAATGCTGCCGTACGGTCCATTACCGCCCATCATTGCGATGCTGTTTTCCGGCATCGCCATCTGCTTCGCATGATTGCTCATGTCGCCCATAGTCATTTGCACGTTGCCCTTGTGGCGCATGGTCATCTGCGTATCGGCCTTGTGGCCCATGGTCATCTGCATATCGCCCATATTGCCCTTGGTCATCTGCATGCTGCCCATATGGCCCATGCTCGTCTGCATCTCGCTCATGTCGCCCATGCCGCTCGTTCCCATCGGCATATAGTCAGGAATCAACGGCTTGATCGCTCGCCGCAGCTTGGCAGCGTCGGCGCCGACCATGTTTGGGCCCTGGTGCCCCATCTGATTCATGACGTGATGGGTCATGTGGCAGTGCAATGCCCAGTCGCCAGGATTGTCTGCGAAAAAGTCGATGGTTCGGGACTGGCCAACTGATACGAGAACGGTCGTCTCAGGCCATCGTCCGTTTGGCGGAATCACACCGCCATCAGTCTGTGCCACCCAAAAGGAGTGCCCGTGGAGATGAATCGGGTGGTGGTCCATCGCACTCAGATTGACGAGGCGGATGCGCACGCGGTCGCCGCGCTTGGCCACCAGCGGCTCGGTTGCGGGAAACGCCTTGGCGTTGAAGGTGAGCGTATTGAAGCCGGCAAAGACTCTTGGATCTGGCCTGTACGTTCCTGGCTTGATGTCCCATTCGCTCAACAGGATAGCGAAATCGCGATCAGGCCGCGGTTCCGCAGGGCGGCGCGGATGGATGACGAAAAGCCCCATCACGCCGAGCCCCATCTGGGTCATCTCATCGAAATGGGAGTGATACATGTGGGTGCCATGCTGAATGAGCGGGTATTCGTATTTGAAGGTCTCCCCTGGACCGATGGACTTTTGGTTGAGCCCAGGCACGCCATCCATGCCGCTTGGCAGGATGATGCCGTGCCAATGGATCGAGGTTGCTTCGGGCAATTTGTTGGTAACGTAGATGCGGACACGGTCGCCCTCGACTGCTTCGATTGTCGGTCCGTGCACCCGGCCATTAAAACCCCATAACTCGGCCTTCAGACCAGGAGCAAACTCGTGTGTGACCTCCTCGGCGACGAGGTGAAAGACCTTGACGCCATCCACGATTTTGAAGGGAAGCGTGGCGCCATTGGGAGTAATGACAGGATTGTAGTCTCGTCGAGGCTCAGCCGGAGGCACGGCCTCGCCCGGCTCAATTGTGCGCGCAGGGTGCCGGGTACCTTTGGCGATATTGAGCCACCACTGCGCCGCAGTCTTGGCGTCGTCCGGCGATTGCGACTGTGCCGGCGCACCGCGCGACATGCCATGGCCTTCATGTCCCACCTGCGCCACTGCCGATCCGCTTGCAAGAGCACTGCCAGCGAGCGCAAGCCCGGATACCGCCACGGCTTCTCGTCTCGTCATCTTCATGGCTGGTTTCCTGACGAGATGCGCTGGTTTCCCGAGGAGATGGTCTGCGCTGTTGACCTTGCGACAATGCCCGCGCTGCTGTCCGCGTCATCCGGCAATTTGCCGTTGAGTATTTGCACAAGCCGCGCGCGCTCCCTCCAATACGTGGTCAGCGCCGTCACATATTCGAGACTTGCCCGGATTTGTCTCTCCTTGGCCTGAAGCAATTGGAAGACCCCAAGCTGCATCACATTATATTGCCGCAAGGCGGCATCAAGGAGCCGCTGCGACTGGGGAACGACCGTGTCTGCATAGTAGAGCGCGGTCTGTCGCGCAGACAGCAGTCTTGCCTGCTGCAACCGTGCAAGCGAGCGGATGCGCACGGCAAGCCCAGTGAACTCGTCGCGCGCCTTTAGAATCTCCATTCGCGCTGATTCCCTTCTCGCCTGCCCCCAGTCGAATAGCGCAACCTCAACCGCGAATGTGGGCCCGACCTCGTTCTCTCCCACAACGCGCTCTAACCTGCCGCCACCATCAAGTTGCGGCAGCAGAGATGTGACATCCACGACCTGGTATTTTCGTCCCATCGTGATGAGCCGCTGCCGGACAGCGGCGAGGTCGACGCTCGCCTCGATGGCCTTGCGCTCCGCATGGGCCATCGGCGGATCCCGGGCCGGAACATAAGGCGGCCGGTCGGCCGAGCGCCATTGTGTCTGCAACCCCGTCAGGCCCAACAACCGATTGACGCGTTCGCGCGCCTGAACGGCACTTATCTGTACCCGCGCCAAATCCGCTGCAACCTGAACCTGCTGCGCAACCTCGGCTTCAAAATCATAATCCGTGATATTGCCTGGCTTCCGCAGCGCCTTTCCGGACTCGACTATGGCTTCAGCTGACTTGACTGCCTCGGCGAGAACCATCACGCGCTGCCGCTCACCAAGATAATCTATGAACGCCAAATAGGTCTGCGCTGCAACGCTCATCACCTGAGCGGTCGCTTGAAATTTCGCTTCCTCGAGTTGGGATTCAGCGACACGTTTGCGCAGCGGTATATAGAGGATGTCAATCACCTTCAGGGCAATGTCGAAGGTGTAATCGGGAGACCCCCCTGCGATTGGAAAAGTGACCGCTCCGTTGATTATTGGATTCTTCCAAAGAGCGGCTTGTACGACATTCGCCTGCGCGACGCCAAGATCGGCATAAGTGGCCTGCAGCTCGCGATTATTGAGAAGG
>WNFC01006400.1_pt1 | contig 12956 bp, 13 predicted proteins | sample 5400541 | NCBI WGS metagenome assembly WNFC01 (sample SAMN13153342, study PRJNA577476) | soil metagenome | isolation source: 120 cm saprolite under Douglas fir tree site 2 hole 2 replicate 1 | place: USA:California | collected 2015-04-18
CCAACGAAGTCCGCGACCTGGGGTTGCGGCTTCGTTCCTCCGATGAGTTTGGAATTCCCTCCGAGGCCAAGGAAGCCGTGGCCTTTGCGGTGCTTGCGTTTGAAACCTGGAACCGGCGTCCGTCGAACGTGCCGTCGGCCACCGGAGCCAAGAGGCCGGTGGTTCTGGGCAAGATTTCGTATCCGTGAAACAGTGGTCAGTGGCTAGTGGTCAGTGGCCAGTAAAATCGGGGCTACTGGCCAATGAACGGAAGGCAACGAGGTTCACTGGCAACTGACCCCCTGATCACTGACCACTGACCACTGATTTATGGCGGCTTATATTGCGATGTTGCGTGGAATCAACATTGGGCCGCACAAGCGGATCAAGATGGACCGGCTTCGCGAGTCGTTCGAAGCGCTGGGATTCGATCGGGTGAGGACTTACATCCAGAGCGGGAACGTGGTGTTCAAAGCCGGGAAGATTTCTCCCACGGGATTGTACAAGAAAATTGAGGAGCGACTGCTCAACGATTTCGGATTTCCCGTCCCCGTGATTTTGCGGACGCGCGACCAGATGGAGAAGGTGATTCGCGGCAACCCCTTGCTGAAGGAAAAGGACATCGATCCGTCGAAGCTGCATGTGGCTTTCTTGTCGGATGCTCCCACGCCTGCGGCGCTGGGAAAATTGGAGACTCTTACTTTGGCGCCGGATCGGGCCCGCTGTTTAGGCCAGGAACTCTATTTGTATTTTCCCAACGGAGTTTCGGGAAGCAGTTTGTGGAAACATCCATTGGATCGGGTGCTGGCGGTCACGACGACGATGCGGAATTGGCAGACGGTGAACCAACTGTGCGAAATGGCGCGGGAATTAGCATGATGTGTGGGACGGGCGAATCTCGCGACCCAGAATCTTCGTCGAGGGAAAGCCTAATTAGTCCCTCCAGGAAGAACGCACAGCCGAGAGCCTGCCCTGAGCTTGTCGAAGGGGCGGCTGTGCCCACACGGGCTTGGGTTGCGCACAGGCTCATGTTCCTCGCTGCGTTTGCTTGGTCCTTTCCTCTGCTCTCTTGCTCGCACCAGCCCAAGGCCGACACCCTGGTGATGATTATCGAATCGAGCCCCACCAATCTTGATCCCCGGGTCGGGCTGGACGCGTGGTCGCAAAACATTGACGGGCTTCTATTCGACAACCTCCTCGCCCGCGATGAGCATCTTGGCGTCAAGCCCGGCCTCGCCGAGCGCTGGGATATTCCCGATCCCAAGACTTACATTTTTCATCTGCGCGCCGGAGTAAAGTTTTCGGACGGTCGGCCGCTGACTTCACGCGATGTGAAGTGGAGCTTCGATTCCCTGCTGCAGAGAAAGGTTCGCAGCACCAAAGCCTCGACCTACAGATTTGTGGACCGTATTGAAGCGCCCGACGAACAGACGGTGATTTTCTATTTGAAGGAGCCGTGGGCCGCTCTTCTGTGGAATGTTGCGGGCGGCGCGGGGATGGGAATTGTCCCTTACGGGAGCGGCGCCGAGATCAGCCAACAGCCGGTGGGCTCGGGGCCTTTTCGTTTCGTCAGCGCCGAGCAGGACAAAGAAGTCATCGTCGAGAGAAACGACAATTACTGGGGAGACAAGGCGAGGGTCTTGCGCGTGCGTTTCATGGTGGTACCCGACGCGACCACCCGGGCGCTCGAACTACGGAAAGGCAGTGCGGATCTGGAAAGTAACGCCCTAACTCCAGATATGGAACTCATCCTGCAGCGAGAACCGGCTCTGAGAATTATGCGAGGCCCGGGCACGCGGCTCGGTTATATGGCCTTCAATCTCCGCGATCCTATCCTGAAAGATGTTCGCGTGCGCCATGCGATTGCCTATGCGCTGGATCGTCAACCCTTGATCCATTATCTGATGCGCGATTCTGCACGGCTGGCCGCGAGCGTTCTTCCCCCCGAGAGCTGGGCTTACGATGGCGATGTTCCCCAATACTCGCACGATCCGCAAAAGGCCAGGCAGCTGCTCGATGCGGCGGGATGTCCGGCGACCAACGGTGTGCGCTTTCATCTCACCATGAAAACCTCTACCGAGGAAAGCTCGCGCGCCATGGCTGCGGTGTTTCAGCAGCAATTGCGGGAAGTGGGCATTGCGCTCGACATCCGCAGCTTTGAATCCGCTACGTTTTTCTCAGACGTGACGCACGGAGAATTTCAGGTGTATTCGCTGCGCTGGGTAGGCGGAAACGAAGATCCTGATATTTTTGGCTATGCCTTTCACTCAGCGAACATCATCCCCAAGGGCGCCAACCGGCAGTATTACAGCAATCCCCGCGTGGATGCGTTGATTGACAAGGCAAGGACCGAGATTGACCAGAACGTTCGCAAGCAGGACTATGCGGCGATCCAGCAGATCCTGGCCCAGGACTTGCCGTACGTTGACCTCTGGTATTTCGACAACGTCATGGTGTATTCCACGCGAGTGCGTAATCTGCAACTGAATCCTTCCGGGAACTATGATTTTCTGAGGACGGCAGAGCTGACCGCGGGGCCTTAGAGTCCTGGTTCAAAGTCAAAACCCTTAACCGCAAAGATCGCTAAGAAAATCGCGGAGAACGCAAAGAAGTGAGGTTTTTCTTTGCGTCCTTTGCGGCACCTTGGCGAACTTTGCGGTTAAAGTCTTTTCCTGCCCCGTGAGTCACAAACCGTAGGCACAATCAGGGCAGGTGAGGGCACATGGCCTGCATTTTCTGCGTGGTACCATCACAACTGCGTGCGCATACTCTTTATTGGCGACATTTTCGGACGTCCCGGACGCAACATTGTCCGCGAAAAGTTGAAGGAACTGGTTCGTGAGCAGCGCATTGATTTGGTGCTGGCCAACGGGGAAAACGCGGCGGCGGGGTTCGGGATCACACCCTCGCTGGCGGAGGATTTGTTCGACCTCGGAGTTGATGCACTCACCACCGGCAACCACGTCTGGGACAAGCGGGAGATTGTGGACTACTTTCAGTCAGTGGATGGGGATGCGCATGGTCCGGCGCGCCGGGTGTTGCGGCCAGCGAATTATGCCAGTGACCTGCCGGGCCGGGGGGTTTACGAAGGACGCAAGAACGACGTTCCTTACGCCGTGATCAACCTGCAAGGCCGGATTTTTATGGCGGCCAATGATGATCCGTTCCGCACCGCCGACCGCTTGTTGGACCAGATCAAGGCGAAAATCATTTTCGTGGACCTGCACGCGGAAGCGACGTCGGAGAAGATCGCGCTTGGCTGGTATCTGGATGGACGCGTCACCGCGGTCGTCGGAACGCACACGCATGTTCCTACCGCGGACGAGCGGGTGCTTCCCGGCGGGACCGCTTACATTACCGACGTCGGCATGACCGGGCCTTATGACGGTGTCATAGGCGTGAAAAAAGAGCTTGTGGTGGGACGGTTTCTGAATAATATGCCCGTGCGCTTCGAGCCAGCCACCGGCGACGCGCGCCTGTGTGCTGTGGTCATTGAGGGTGATGACGCAACCGGCAAGGCGAGTTCGATTCAGAGAATCATGTTGAAGTAGGCGTGGAGTTTTTTAGCCGCCGCCCGGAGGCTTCGGTTTCGCTCAAGGCAATCATGCCCCGGCCTAGATAGCCCCTAGCAGCTTCTGTAGCTCTCTCTTCTTCCGCGATGGGAGGTATTCGAGGGCCGCTCGCGCCAATGCGACATAGGCGTCTCTTGCTGAAGGGGTTTTCGCCAGTGACCGGAGATGCAGCCGAACCGTCTCCGTATCTCCGCGCACGACGGGTCCGCTGAAGGCACCCGCTGGACCGAGGTTGAGGTAATTCTGCAAAGTTTGGCGGATGATCGGCATCATGCGGCGGCGCGCCTGGCGATTGGAGAGTCCGGCCAGAGGCGCAACCGCTTCGGAAGACGCGAGCAGTGAAACCAGCAGCGGGCAAATCATGGTGGCGAAGGCGTGGTAGGCGCCCTTGTCCTGCTTGCGGAGCCTCATAGCCTCTCCGCCCAGGTCACGGACGATTTTGAACGCAACCCGAATAGCCGCCGGGTCGCCTTCGACGGCGAAGGTGACGCCGCGAAGTGCGGGAACGGCGCCTCTCACGAAAGTCATTAGAGGATGGACGGATGCGACCTTAGCTCCCTTTTCCTGAAGAATCCTGAGAGCATCGCTGGTGAGGACCCCGCTGGAGTGGAATGTTGTCTTCCCCCGCCAATTTTTGTTGGCAAGTCCAGCGGCAGTTTGTGAGACTTCGGCGTCGGGGACGCAGAACCAGATCACATTCGCAGCTAGACGAGCCGAGCGCGTGGTTGCAACTCGCGCGCCTACACTTGTGGCCAGCTTTCGTGCCGAAGAGGAAGAGAGCGACCGCGGGTTGCCACGAACAGTCACCTCTGGGATCGAGTAGCCGGCCTCGGCGAGGCGCTTCGCCAGTGCCGTTCCCAGGCGGCCGGCTCCCACAATCGCAATGGACGGGCGTTTCATGGCCGGGAGCATAGCAGGAGGAACGTACAAAAAGCGACTCGCACCGATTTCGCCTACGACGATTTCACTTATATTGTCTGTATGGGCAATTCAAAATCTTCCCGGAAGGCACGCGTGCTTTCGTCGTGTGAAGCTTACCGCGGCCCGGTGTTCTGGGTCACCACTGACGAAGTGCTCGAACCCACAGGCATTCGGGTGCGGCGCGATGTGGTACGGCATTCGGGATCGGTAGTAGTGCTGGCGGTTGACAAGGAATCGCGGGTCCTGCTGGAAAGGCAATACCGGCATGCGGCCGGACGCTTCCTGTACGAGCTTCCTGCGGGACGCATAGACGATGGCGAGAACGCCCTCGCAGCTGGCAAACGCGAACTGCAGGAAGAAACTGGCTACTCCGCCCGCAAATGGAAGCGCATCCTCCGCTTCTGGGCCAGCCCGGGCTTTGTCGCCGAGGCCATGTCTCTGTATCTTGCCCGCGATCTGCGACCGGGGGCGGCCCACCCCGAGGACGACGAAGCCATTGAAATTCTTTTTGTCCCGCTGAAAAAAGCGGTGGCCATGGTGGTCAGCGGCGCCATCCAAGATGCGAAGACTATCGCCGGCGTGCTCTGGCTGGACCAGCAGCGCAGGCAGGGATAAGAAGGGGCGATTTAAGGCTTTTTTCCCTGCTTGACAGTCACACTAAGCGGACGCACAATGGCCCAAATAGGGTTGTGTACGCTAGAGCACACTTCCCGTTAGGAGAGGATCGTTGAAAGGAACGGTAAAGTGGTTCAATAATGCGAAAGGATATGGCTTTATCGGACGCGACGACGGGCCCGATGTGTTCGTGCATTACAGCGCGATCTCCAGCGAAGGCTACAAGAGCCTGCAGGAGGGCGATCCGGTCGAGTTCGAGATCGTAGAAGGCCAGAAGGGGCCACAAGCGGCAAATGTGAGCAAGGCCTCGTAATAAATAGTTCCGTCCCAAGGCACCCCGCCCGACGGCCAAGCGCCGAACAACATCAGCGCTCAGTGGTTACTTTACTCAGCCGACTTTCTCTCTAGCACCGGATTGTTTAAGCTCTCCTTGTGGACAACAAGTCCCTTGCTGGAATTCTCTACGAGACCGCGGACCTGCTGGAGATTGATGGGCAGGATTCTTTCCGCATCCGCTCGTACCGCAATGCTGCCGAAGCCATCGAAGCTTTTCCGCAACAGATTTCGGAGCTGATGGGCGATCCCAAGCAGGTGCTGGCGATTCCGGGCATCGGCAAAGGAATGCTCACGAACCTGAAAGAAATGTTGGGCGAAGGCAAACTCACGCTTCATGCTGACCTGCTGCAGAAGTACAAGCCGTCCATGCTGCAGTTGCTCAAAGTGCAGGGGCTGGGACCGAAGACCATCAGCCTGATCTGGAGCGCGTACCAGGTTTGCGATCTGGAAGGCGTGGCGCAACTTGCCCGCGACGGCAAGATCCGCATTTTGCCGCGCATGGGCGAGAAGCACGAACAGAAGCTACTGAAGGCGATCGAGGACTATCAGCGAATCGCGGGCAGGTATTTGCTGGATGCGGCGGAAACTCAGGCGGAAAAAATAATCCAGCACCTGCGCGAGTGCGCGGGAATTGAAAAGGTCACACCTGCGGGCTCTCTGCGCCGGGGACGCGAGACAGTCGGTGATCTGGATATTTTGGTAACCGGGCCCGCCTGTCGCGATGACGGCGAACGGCAGAAATTGATTGAGCACATCATCAAGCTGCCAGGACTGATGGAGATCATCGCCAGCGGCGAGAACAAGGTCAGCTTCCGCCTACGCGGCGGCATGCAGGTGGATGTCCGGCTGCTTCCGCCGGAATCCTTCGGAGCCGCGATGCAGTACTTTACGGGATCGAAGGCGCACAATGTCACGCTGCGTCAACGGGCGTTGAAAATGGGTTATACGCTCAACGAATACAGTCTGGCTCGACTGGAGGACGAGCAAGTAGTCGCGGCGAAGTCGGAAGAAGAAATCTATGCCGCGCTCAAGTTGGATTTCATTCCTCCCGAGCTGCGGGAAAATACCGGCGAGATTGATGCTGCGGAAAAGCACGCGCTTCCGGATCTGATCACCCAAAGTGACCTGAAGGGCGACGTGCACATGCACACCGTGGAGACGGACGGAAAGAACACCATCGAGGAAATGGCCGAAGCGGCGCGGGAACGTGGCTACGAGTACATGGCCATCACCGACCACTCGAAAAACCTAGCTTTCGCCAACGGGCTGGACGACAAACGCGCCGTAGAGCACATCCAGCGCATTCGGGCCGCGAATGGGTCGGTTGGCGGCATCAGGATTTTTGCGGGAATCGAAGTGGACATCCTGGGCGATGGCGCGCTCGACCTTTCTGACTCGGTGTTGGAGCAGATGGACCTGGTCATCGCCAGCGTGCACTCGCATTTCAATCAGGCGCCGCAGGAAATGACTGAGCGGCTGCTGAAGGCGGTAGAGAACCCCAATACCTCGATCATTGGGCATCCGACCGGCAGGCTTCTGTTGCGCCGCGATGCCTACGCATTCGATCTGGATGCGTTGCTGCGGGCCGCTGCCCGCAATAAGGTTGCCATGGAACTGAACGCTTACCCTGACCGGCTCGATCTTTGCGACCGGCACCTGAGGCTGGCGAAGCAGTTGGGCGTGAAGATCGTGATCAATACCGACTCGCACCACACTTCGCATATGGAGAAGATCCGCTTTGGGATACTGCAGGCGCGGCGCGCTTGGCTGACTGCAAAAGATGTGCTCAACACGTTGCCGGTGGAGAAGTTTGCCAAGGCAATGAAGCATGGCTGGCCGCAATAAGGTTGCCTTTGCGAGTACAATCTGTTCGATTGGAGGTGGCCATGTCGAGTCCATCACCTACGCCTCCGCCGCCGGCTCCGGAAACCTCTCCCGATCAGCAGACTGCCTTCGATATCGGCGAGGAGTACGGCACGGCGCGCAAAAGTCTTCCTCCGGCGGGCATTGTCGCAGTTTGTCTAGCGGTCATAGTGGCGATAGCGGCAGCCTACGCGCTCACTCATCGCGCCCACCCGCTTTCCCGCGGCTCGATAGGAGATATTGTCTCGGTCACGGTGCCGGGGCAAGACATGGTCATGGTGGCCGTGAATGTCTCCCTGCAAAATAACTCCCAGAAGCCCTCGTGGATTCACACCATTCAGGCATCGCTCGATACTGGCGGCAACACGCTCAGCGATGACGCCGCGCCTGCGATGGATGCGCAGAGGTATTTCGAGGCCTTCCCTGATCTGAAAGCGCATGCGCTGGATATTTTGACCACCGAGACACGGTTGAATCCCGGCAGCAAAGTGGCAGGGACGGTCGTGGTGAGTTTTCCGGTGAAGGCCGACGCCTTCGCGGCGCGCAAATCGCTGACCGTCACCGTCACACCCTACGATGAGCTGCCGGTGGTAATGACCAAGTGATTCCTAGTGCTTCTGCAGGTATTTTCGGCGCACCATGTGGTTATTTGCGCCAGGATTCAACTCGTCGTACTTAAGGCAACTGATCGAACCATCCACCTCTAATACCGCCAGCGCGACATCGTGGTAATTGTTGACTCCGTGCTCGCGCAGCGCTCTTTCCAGTTCGTCCATGCTGACGCGTTCTTTGGTCATGTGCGGGGTAATGATCTGCCCGTCGTGAATCAGTAGTGTCGGCTCGCCCTCGATCACCTTGCGAAAACGGCGGTTTGTCCCAGAGAGCCCAGCAATGACGTAATTCAACAGCAGCAGCGTAACCGCCGCGGCGATCCCGCCCACCACCGACGTGTCCGGACCGGTCATGGCGTTTTGCACCGAGTTCGAGATCAAGAGCAGCAAGACCAGGTCGAAGGGAGTCATCTGCCCGACTTCGCGTTTGCCGCTCAGACGCACACCGATCAGCACGACCAGGTAGATCACGACGGTGCGGAGGATGATTTCTACGATGACATGGGTTCCAGGAAACATAGTCTAAGCCTCGGTGTCAGAGCAGCTAGTCTGAACGAATTGCGGCCAACGAGCAATGCGGAAACTCAAATGGGTCGAAGGGCCAATACCAAAAGAAATGGCACTATATATGGTATAATACCATTATGAATACCACTGTGAGCATGGACAAGGCCGGCCGAATCGTTCTGCCCAAACCGGTCCGCGACGAGTTGCAAGTGAGACCGGGCGATTCCCTTGAAATAGAAAGCTCAGAGGATCAGATCATCCTTCGACCGGCGCGCGGCAAGGGACGGATGCGCAAAGAGCAGGGGGTTTGGGTCTTCGACTCCGGGCAGCCGCTCAGTGCCGAAGTAGTGCGCAAAACTATACAGCGCGTCCGCAGGGAACGTGAGCGCAGCACCCTCGGAAAACACCGGTGAAGTATTTCTTTGACACCTCGGTGCTGGTGTCCGTTGCCATAGTGCGGCACCCGGATCATGGGGCGAGTCTGGCGGCGTATCTCAAAGCAAACTTGGGGAATGCATGCTGCGCTGCCCACAGCCTTGCGGAAGTGTACGCGACCCTGACGCGCCTGCCGGGAAGCCAGCGGCTGGGCGCTGATGAGGCTCTGCTTTATCTTGACGATGTCCGATCGCGCCTGACAATCATTGCTCTCGAAGCTCCAGCATTCTATTCGGCAATAGCTTCCGCAGCGGCTTCGAACATCTTGGGCGGGACCATTTACGACATGCTGCTCGTCCAATGCGCGCTGCAGGCGGGAGCCGAGATAATCTACACGTGGGATGTGGCGGACTTTAGCCGACTGGGGTCTGCGATCGCCAAGCGAGTACATACGCCCTGAGTCAGCCTCATCTTCTTCGCGCCGCCCTCAGAGCTTCACATTCCTCAGGCGCAGCGAATTTGTGATCACGGACACGGAACTAAAGCTCATCGCCGCCGCGGCCAGAATGGGGCTGAGCAGTAGTCCGAAGAAGGGATACAGCACGCCGGCGGCAATGGGAACTCCGACCGCGTTGTAGATGAAAGCGAAGAACAGGTTTTGCCGGATGTTTTTCATGGTAGCGCGGCTGAGTTTGCGGGCACGGACGATTCCGGCGAGGTCGCCTTTGACCAGGGTGATGTCGGCGCTTTCGATGGCAACGTCGGTGCCGGTGCCCATGGCGATGCCGATGTCAGCCTGGGCAAGGGCGGGCGCGTCGTTGATACCGTCTCCGGCCATGGCCACAATGCAGGCTTCTCTCTGCAGGCGCGCTACGGCCTCAGCTTTTTTATCGGGCAAGACCTCGGCTTCGAATTCCTCGATACCCAACTCGTGCGCGACTGCGGCCGCCGTGGCGCGGCTGTCGCCGGTGAGCATCACGATGCGGATACCTTCGCGCTTCAGTTCTGCGAGAGCGCCCGGCGTTGAGGACTTCACGCGATCTGCGATACCAACCATTCCGGCGACCCGCCCGCCGACCGCAACCAGAATCACAGTCTGACCCTGCGCGCGCAGATTTTCTGCGGCCTCGGCGAGCGACTGGGTATCAATCTTCATTTCCTGAAGCAGAGCCTCATTCCCCGCAACCACGGCGCGATCGTCCACCGTTCCGCTGATGCCTCGGCCAGGATAGGCGCGGAATTCGCGAGCGCTGGCGAGACCCAGCCCACGTTCCTTTGCCTCCTGGAGCAAGGCGGAGGCTAGCGGGTGTTCGCTTCCTTGTTCCAGTGCGGCGAGAAACATCATTAGGTCGGCTTCGAAAAAACCTGTTGCTGGCTTCACCGAGACCACTCTCGGTTTGCCTTCGGTCAAGGTACCGGTCTTGTCCACGACGAGCGTGTCAACTTTCTCGAGCGTCTCTAGCGCTTCAGCGTTCTTGATCAGCACACCGGCGTGAGCGCCTCGTCCGGTTCCCACCATGATGGCCATGGGGGTCGCCAGACCGAGGGCGCATGGACAGGCAATGATCAGAACCGCAACGGCGTTCACAATTGCATGTGCAAAGCGAGGCTCGGGACCGAAAACCGCCCACGCAATAACTGTCAGGACGGCAATTGCAATCACGGCGGGAACAAACCATCCCGCAACTTTGTCGGCCAACCTCTGGATCGGCGCTCGGCTGCGCTGTGCCTGACTCACCAAGCGTACGATCTGCGCCAGCAATGTTTCACTGCCGACGTGTTCGGCGCGCATGAGGAACGATCCGGCAGCGTTCACCGTTGCACCGATGACTTTCGTCCCCGGATGTTTTTCGATAGGCACCGATTCGCCGGTCACCATGGACTCGTCCACCGAACTGGAGCCTTCAAGCACCAGACCGTCCACCGGAATTTTTTCGCCCGGACGCACACGCAAACCGTCTCCGACTTTTACTTGATCGAGTGGGATATCGACTTCTGCGCCGTCACGAAGCACGCGGGCGGTTCGGGGTGCCAGATCCAGCAGAGCGCGGATCGCTGCGCCGGTGCGGCTGCGGGCGCGCAGCTCCAACACTTGTCCAAGCAGCACTAGGGTGACGATTGCGGCGGCGGCCTCGAAATAAACCGCCGGCCGGCCGCTCATCTCGCGAAACGAGGGCGGAAAAATGTTGGGGACAAGAGTCGCCACCAGGCTGTACACATAGGCAACGCCGGTGCCCATGGCGATCAGGGTGAACATGTTCAGCGAGCGATTCACCACCGAGGTCCAGCCGCGCTGGAAGAAAGGCCACCCGCCCCACAGCACAACGGGACTTGCCAGCAACAATTCGAGCCACGCCAGCCAACCGTCGGGCAACGCGTGTTGCACCGGCATTCCCGGCAACATGTCGGCCATCGCGAGGCCCAGCAATGGAACTGTCAAAATCGCGCTGACCCAGAACCGTCGCGACATGTCGCGCAGCTCGGGATTCTCTTCTTGGGTTGCGGTGACGGTGCGAGGCTCGAGCGCCATCCCGCAGATGGGGCAGTGCCCCGGCTGATCACGAACAATTTCGGGATGCATGGGGCAGGTGTATTCAGTTTTGGTCAGCGCAACCGGAGTGTCGGGTTCAAGGGCCATCCCGCAACTTGGACACGGGCCGGGTTTTGATTGACCGACTTCCGGACACATTGGGCAGACGTAAGCGGGCGCTGCGGATTTGATGTCGCTTGTTGAAACGGCTGCGGACGTTGGCAAGGCAGACGTGGCGGCGGACGGCTTCGGCGCTGCCAGCATTACCATCATTGGCGAAGCAGGCTTTGGCTTCAAATACAGATCGGGAGCGGCGCGGAATTTCTGCGCGCACCCGTCGCAACAGAAATAGTACGTAGTTCCGGCGTGCTCGACCGAGGCTTTGGCCGTCGCCGGATCAACTGTCATTCCGCAGACTGGGTCTTGTGCGAGTGGCATGAATAGCTATTAGCTGTTAGCTCCTTTCTAGCGAACCTAAGCCAACGCACAGCAGCCATGGTTGCCAGTAGCTTGTAGCTAGAAGCTAGCAGCTCTCACATAGATTCATCAAAAACCCATGACGACTCAGCGACCGCGTGATGTATCTTACTGGTGGAGGGACTCAGACAGAAATGACTCAGATGGAAGTCGCCTATCGCTATTCCGATCCGCCGAGCGAGGCTGCGGTGCGCGCCATTGATGACATACGCGAGGTTTACGGGATCCGCCGCATTCGCTTCGACGAGAAGGAGCGGATCGTGCGCGTGGAGTACGACGCCTCGCGGTTCAAAGAGCCGGTGGTGGCGAGGCTGCTACGAGGGGCGGGGCTGGACGTTCAGGAAAAGCTGGTTCTAGCTTGACTGTCGGGTTGACTTGGGGAGGGCCTAAACAATATGCAAGGGGCGCCCAAGAAAACCTCTGGCCGAAGTTATTCTCAAGTGCGCCCCGTTGCGCGCCACTTCGTCTGCCAAGAGAATAGCACCCTTTTGGCCATTTGCAAGTGGTTGAAAATATTGCAGGAGGCTGGAGCGCCCTCGGTAGGAATTGCCGTCAAACCGGAAAGAATTACTAGGACGGCTCCCCGTTAGCAGGAATCTGGCCGCTGGGCTGTTGAAAAGCAGGCTGGAACTTCCTAAGACAACGCTGGCGACCCCGGAGGGAGTCGAACCCCCAACCCTCAGATCCGAAGTCTGATGCTCTATCCAATTGAGCTACGGGGCCGCTGGGTTTAACGGTAGCACAACTAGCACTCAGCATTCAGCACTTAGCATTCACCCAAATCCCACCATCGGCCTGCACTCTGTAATCCGCGTCATAGCCTCGCGCACAACCGTCTTCCGCGCGGTAAAGTCCCTCCGAGAAGGTGGTCGCGAACTTTACGCTAAACATCAATGTTGTGACGGTGTGACAGCTGAGGATCAGCGCGTAGAATCGAATGACGAGAGTCTCTCTCGCATGACGGCACTTCTCACGGGAGGAAAGATATGCTCGACGTAATCTCAACAGCTGAGGCACCCCGGTCCATCGGACATTATTCGCAGGCGATCAGTGCAAACGGATTCATTTTCGTCTCCGGCCAAGTCGCGATTGATCCGGCAACCCACCAGGTAATTGCAGGCAACGCCGCCACGCAGACCGAGCGAATCATGAAGAATCTTTGCGCCATCC
>WNFC01018060.1_pt1 | contig 12956 bp, 11 predicted proteins | sample 5400541 | NCBI WGS metagenome assembly WNFC01 (sample SAMN13153342, study PRJNA577476) | soil metagenome | isolation source: 120 cm saprolite under Douglas fir tree site 2 hole 2 replicate 1 | place: USA:California | collected 2015-04-18
GTGGGCTGCGGACCGTATGCGGAAATGGACGCTGCCAGCAGACGCCGATGCCAAAGCAGACGGCGATGGACACCCGGGAACGCGTCGGTTGGATGCTGCTCGGCGGGGTGCTGCTCGCGGCGACCGGGCGATCCTTCCTGGTTCCCGAAGCCGGCTGGGACGCGTTTTCGCACTGGGGGCTGCGCGCCCAGGCGTATGCGCTGGCAGGGACCATCGTCAATGCGCACTCCGAGCACGAGTACTACCCACCCCTGGTGCCGCTACTCGAAGCCTGGCTGTATGTGCATCGCGGCGGGGTATCGATCGACCTGGGCAAAACGGTCTGGGCGCTCGTGGGCAGCGCGTTCGCGGTGTGTCTGGGCTGGCACCTGCGGCTGAGCCTGCGAATCGCCTGGGGAGCACCTCTTTTTGCAATCGGAATCGTCCTCGGGACGACCGCGTTTGTAGAGGGTTTCTGGACAGGCCAGGCGGATCTGGCGCTCACGGCCTACCTGACTCTGGGCACTCTGGCGATCGTTCGATGGCAGGGATCGTCGAGCAGGATCTGGCTGGTGCAAGCGGTGATCTTCGCCGCGGCCGCGGCGCTCACCAAGTTCGAAGGTTTTCCAAGAGTAGGCGTGCTGGCCGCGGCGGTGATCGTCGAGGCGGCGCTGATCAGGAGCCCGAGACATGCCGTACTAGCCCTGTACCTGATTGCGGTCGCGGACCTGGCCGCGCTGCTCTGGACCGCCTTTGAGCTGACCCACGGCATCACCCCCAACGCCGAGCACATCGGCCAATTCCAGCCCCTCGCCCTGGGCAGTGTTCTGTTGGCGCTGGCGGCGGTCTTCGGCGGATTCCGAGCCGGCGGCGGCATTCTGGTAGCGATCCTGGCCTGGGCAGTAGCCGGCCGCCTGCTGCTTTGTCCGCCCGTGAGGCTGCTCGCCGTAATCGTCATCGGTCAATTGCTGGCGACCCTGGCGGCCTTCTTGCTCAGCAGCACATCACCCGAAGTCGAGGTGCGCACATCAGCCACACGTCTTTTCGAGCAATTCCTACCCCTGGCTCTGTACGTCGGTGCAGTGACGCTGAGCCGCGAGACGGCCACCTATAATCGGCGCGGGCGATGAGGATTCTGCTCGCCGCAAAGACGATGGGCGTAGGCGGGCTGGAACGCATCGTGGTCGGCCTTGCCCGCGAGTTGCAGAACCGTGGTCACAGTGTGTGGGTGGTCTCGTCGGGCGGCAACCTCGTCGATGAGTTGCAGCGCGCGGGAACAACGCACGTCAGCGCCCCGTTCGAGATCACATCGCCCCTCGCCGTGGCGCAGGCGGCGCGACAGATCCGCCGGCTGATCGTCGAACACCACATCGACCTGGTGCATTCGTTTTCGGCGACCGCGTCGCTGGCCATCAACATCGCCCTGCGCGGACGCACTTCAAATGGGGTGCGCCTCGTCAGCTCGCCGATGGGTCTCCAGAACTCGCCGCGCGAGCTACCCGTCACGACCTGGCTGCGCAACTGGTTCCTGGCGCTCGGCGCCGAGCAGATCCTGGTCATCTCGCCCGAAATCAGACGCCACCTGCGTCGGGTTGGCGCACCCGACCAGGCGCTGGTCGACTTCAATTTCGTCGGCCTGGACATCGATGCATTTCAGCCGTCGCCAGACGACTATCTGTCGGTGCGACGCGAGTTCGGCTTCCCGCCCGACGCGCTGATCGTCTCGACCATCGGTGCGCTGCACCCACGCAAGAGCCATGAGCTGTTCATCCAGGCGGCGGCCACGGTCAGTAGCGCCGAGCCGCGTGCCCGATTCCTGGTCATCGGCGAAGGCGAGCTTCGCTCAGAGCTGGAGCTCCTGGCCCGCGCTAAGGGCCTCGCCGAGCCGTTGCATTTCACAGGTGTCCGCGGCGATGTGGCACGACTGCTGTCCGCAACGGACGTGTACGTCAAGCCGGGCGTGGTCGAGGGTTTCATCGGCATCACCGTGCTCGAGGCGTTGGGGCTCGGCAAGCCCGTCGTCGCTTTCGAAACGGAGGACGTCAAGCTCGCGCTGACCGATGGCGAGACTGGCCTGATTGCGCGTAACGGCGACGTCGGCAGCCTGGCCGAACGCATCGTGTATCTGCTGCGCAATCCGTCGGTCGGCAACGCTCTTGGCCTCGCTGGCCAGCAAGTGGTGCTCCAACGATTCGACTTTGGCGTGCTGGCTGGCCGCCTGGAGGAGTTCTACCAGGGAGTGCTCGAGCGCCCAACCGCGCTCACCACATGAGCTGAGCAAAGAGAACACCGTCCGCGCAAGCACGTTTTGTAAACTGCCCTACGCCGATGTCGCTTGCCGTGCCGCCAGTCGCTCAGCCGCGCGTGCTCGTGACCGGCGGCAGCGGTTTCCTCGGTAAGCACGTCCTCGACGTCCTGGCGCAGCGCGGCTATCAGAATGTCCTGGCGCCGAAGCACGCTGAGTACGACCTGACCCGCGCCGACCAGGTGGCGTCATGCGTGCGCGACCTGCACCCCGACGCGATCGTCCACCTCGCAGCGGTGGTGGGCGGAATCGGCGCCAACCGCGCGCGGCCGGGCGAGTTTTTCTATCAGAACCTGGTGATGGGCGCCGAGCTGATGGAGCAGGCACGCCTGGCGGGGGTACACAAGCTCGTCGCCCTCGGCACCATCTGCGCTTACCCGAAGTTCACGCCCGTGCCCTTCCGCGAGGACGACCTGTGGGACGGCTATCCCGAGGAAACGAACGCGCCATACGGATTGGCCAAGAAGATGCTGCTGGTTCAGGCGCAGGCGTATCGCCAGCAATACGGATTCGACGCCGTCTACCTGCTGCCGACCAACCTGTATGGGCCGGGCGACAACTTCCACCCGACCGATGCGCACGTCATCCCGGACATCATCCGCAAGTGTGTGGACGCCATCGAAAACGGCGCGGACAGCATCACCTTGTGGGGCACGGGCAGCCCGACGCGAGAGTTCTTGTTCGCGCGCGATTGTGCCGAAGGCATCGTCGCGGCCCTCGAGCAGTATGACGGATCGGATCCCGTCAACCTTGGCAGCGGCGAAGAGATCCGCATTTCTGAATTGGCCCACCTCATCGCCGAGGCCACCGGATTCGACGGCCAGATCCACTTCGATCCCGCTCAACCAGACGGTCAACCACGGCGCAAAGTCGATGCTTCGCGCGCGTTAGCGGAGTTCGGCTGGCAATCCACTACCAGTTTTCCCGATGGCCTGCGGGCGACCGTAGATTGGTACCGCGGGGTTCGAAAACCGGCTAGCTCGGTGTATACTCGAGCGACGCCATGATCGGCCAGACCTTCTCGTTTATGTACGTTTCGACATGACGGGGCCACGTCGCACGTAGCCACGCGAATCCCGTCATGTCGAAAGGAGCGGTCCAAATTGGACCGCTCCTTTCATTTACCCTTCAGGAGGTTTTCTCATTCAAAACTCCCCATGACTCACACCAGTACGGCTACCGATCTGCAGCGCCGCCTGGACGACATTCGTTCAACTGCTCTTGGCGAGCTCGAGCGAGCGGGCGACGCCGCGGCGTTGGAGCAGTGGCGCGTCACTCACCTCGGCCGCAAGAGCCCGTTGTCTGACCTGATGGGTGGTATGGGCAAGCTCGGCGCGGACGAACGCCGCCTCGTCGGCAGTACTGCCAACGCCATCAAACGTGATCTGGAGCAGGCGTTCACCGAACGCGAAAGCGTCATTCGCCAACGCGAGGTCGGCCAGGCACTCGAGCGCGAACGGATCGACGTGACGTTGCCCGGCCGACCCCCGAGCGTTGGCGCATTGCATCCGATCACCCAGACGATCGACGAGTGCGTCGAGATTTTGCGCGGCCTCGGCTTCCAGCTGACCCAAACGCCCGAGGTCGAGACTGACTACTACAACTTCGAGGCGCTCAACATCCCGAGTTGGCATCCGGCGCGCGATACGCAAGACACCTTTTATGTGCGGCCACCTGACCTGGTCCTGCGCACGCACACGACGGCTTATCAGGCGCGCGTGTTGAGCACCCAGCAACCGCCAGTGCGCATCATCAACGTTGGCCGCTGCTATCGCGCCGAACAGGTCGATGCGACACACGAGTGGATGTTCCACCAGATTGACGGGTTGGCCGTCGATGAAGGACTCGCGTTGGCCGACCTGCGCGGCACGCTGACGACCTTTGCTCAGCGCATGTTCGGCTTGAAGACGCGGACCCGCTTCAGATGCGACTACTTCCCGTTCGTCGAACCGGGAGTCGACTTCGCCATCTCGTGTTTCCAGTGTGATGGCTCAAATGCAGACTGCTCGATCTGCCACGGGTCCGGCTGGCTGGAAATCCTGGGGGCCGGCATGGTCCATCCGCGCGTCCTGCAACGGGTCGGATACGACGCGGAGCGTTTGACCGGCTTCGCCTGGGGCATGGGTGTCGAACGCATCGCGATGATCAAGTACGGCGTCGACGATATCCGCCAGTTCTACGCCAACGATCTGCGTTTCCTGGAGCAGTTCAGATGAAGGTACCTTTGAGCTGGCTGCGCGAGCTCGTCCACGTCGACGTGCCGCTGACCGAGCTGCGCAATCGGTTGACGATGGCCGGCCTCGAGGTCGAAGACGTGCACGAGGTGGGCAGCGATTGGCGCGATGTGACCATTGGCCGCATCGTCGAGCTCGAGCCACATCCACGCCGAGACGCGCTGAAGGTGGGTCGGGTTGATCTCGGCGGCCGGAACGTGACGGTGGTGACCGGAGCCACCAATCTCAAGGTTGGCGACGTGGTGCCGCACGTGGCGGCGGGTGGTCGGCTACCGACCGGTGACGTCGGCAGCCGTGAGTTCGGCGGCATTACTTCGGAGGGCATGGTTTGCTCCGGCGATGAGCTGCGCATCTCACCAGACAAAGGCGGCATCTACGTTTTCGAGCCCGACGCGCCGATCGGCCAGCCCGTCGAAGACTTTCTCGCCGAGGTCGTACTGGACCTGTACATCACCGCCAATCGGCCCGATTGCATGTCGATGATGGGCATTGCGCGCGAGGTGCACGCGCTCTTTGGCGCACCGTACACGCCGGCCATGCTGCGCTTGCTCGATCCGGCCACAGCGAAGGTCGAGGGCACTCCGGGCGCGCCACCTGTGTCACACCTGGTGCGCATCCGCATCGAAGATCCGGTCGGCTGCCCCAGATTTACGGCGTCCGGTCTGAGCGATGTTGAGCTCGGGCAGTCACCGCGCTGGCTCGAGCGTCGTTTGTACTTCGCAGGGGTGCGGCCAATCAGCAACGTCGTCGACGTCACCAACTACGTGATGCTCGAAGTCGGTCAGCCGTTGCACGCGTTCGATCGGTCGCGGCTGGGCTCGCGCACAATCGTCGTTCGGCGCGCGTACGACGGTGAGCGTTTGCACACCCTGGACGGCGAAGAGCGCGTGCTCAACTCGACCATGATGGTCGTCGCCGACGAGCAGCGGGCGCGCAGTCTGGCCGGCATCATGGGCGGCGAGGACAGTGAAATCCAGGATTCGACCCGCGAAGTGATCATCGAAGGGGCGAGCTGGGACCGGGCGAGCATCCGCCGCGCGACGGCAGCGCTGAACCTCTCTTCGGAGGCCTCGCGACGTTTCGGTCGCGGAGTCGATCCGGACCTGACTGCGCTGGGCGTCGCACGAGCCACGGAGCTCACGCTCGAGCTTGCTGGTGGCCAGGCGGCGGCTGGACTAGCCGACGAATATCCTGGTCGAGAGGCACCGCGCCAGATCAACGTGCGGCCACGGGAGATCGACGCGCTGATCGGAACGCACTACGCGCCCGATCAAGTCGTCACCACCCTGGCCGCGCTGGGGTTTGCGGTCGACGAGCATGGCGCAGAAGACCTGGTCGTCACCGTGCCTGGCTGGCGTCGGTTCGACGTCGAGGGACGTGCCGATCTGGCCGAGGAAGTGGGTCGCATCGCGGGATTCGATCTGGTCCCCGCGACGATGCCCAAAGGGGCGCTGCCCGCGCCGCGACCCGACGGCGACCATGGGTTCTCAGACGAGATGCGCGCGCGCCGTACTTTGGCCGCGGCCGGCCTGCAAGAAGTGATCACTTTTTCGCTCGTGAATCCCACGCTGGCCGACGAGCTGGCGCTCGAACCGGAGGCCGATGCGCACCCGGTCATGCGCATCGCGAACGCGCAATCGGTCGAGCACAGCGTCCTGCGGCCGAGCTTGCTGGGCAGTCTGCTCTTCGCCTTGCGGTCTAACCTTCGACAGCGCGATCGCGTCTTGCTGTACGAGCTTGCCCGCACATGGCACGGTTCACTCGATCCGATGCCCGACGAGCGCCGACACGTGGGCATGGCCATCGTCGGCCCGCGCAGTCCGCGCCACTGGTTGGTGAGCCAGGACGCGCTCGATTTCTTCGACTTGAAAGGCATGGTTGACGCGCTCTGCGCCGCCTTCGGGGCACCGGTCTCGTACCAGCCGAGTCGGCATCCGAGCCTGCACCCCGGGCGCACCGCGGAGGTGTGCGCCGGCGCCCAACGCCTGGGCGTGCTTGGCCAATTGCACCCGACGATCGCCGAGCGATTTGACCTGGAGGGTTCGCCGATCTTCGTCGCCGAGCTCGACTTCGAGCATCTGTTAGAGGTCGCTCAGCCCTTGCTCGGTGTACAGACGCCGTCGCGCTTTCCATCAGCCGATCGCGACATCGCCATCGTGATCGAAGAAGCCACGCCGCATGTCGAGGTCGAGGCTGCCATTCGGGAGGCGGCCGGCCCACTCCTGGAAAGCGTCCAGTTATTCGACGTCTACCGCGGTGAGTCAATCCCCGCGGGTCGCAAGAGTCTGGCTTTTTCGCTACGCTACCGAGCTGCCGATCGCACTCTGGAAGACGACGAGGTGAGCGCCATCCACGCCCGTGTCGAGGCGGCACTTGGCGCCGGTTTTGGCGCAGAGGTGCGCGGACGCTGACGACATGGAGATCCTGCAACGGCTCCAGCCGCTTGACATCCTGTTTGCGATCCTGTGGGCGGCTATCGTCGGCTGGGGCTTATCGACCGGGCTGGTGCGCCAGATCGGCATGTTCGTCGGAGTGTATGGCGCGGCGCTGTTGGCCGGCTCGCTGTATCGATATGCTGGCCAGGCGCTGTCGCTAGCCTTCGGCAATGAAAAACTCCCGCTGCTCGAGTTTGGCGCCTACGTCGCTTTGTTCATCGTCGGGTTTGGGGTGATTTGCCTCATTGTGTGGCGAACCTATCGCGGCAGTCGCATCAGCCGACACTTCGGTACCGACAACATCCTCGGCGCCGTGCTGGGCGCAGTCTGGGGGGTGCTGCTGCTGATCGAACTGCTGACGATCATGCGCTTCTATGCCGTCCTGCCATGGCGCGAGCAGGAGGTCACGCAAGGCGGCGTGTTGCGGCAAATTCAATTGTCACAGATTGCGCCGGTGCTGGAAGTGGTCGGCGCGCCGTTGTGGGAGATCATGACGCCATGGTTTCCGACGCCCGTCAGTCCTCGCCTATAACGTAAATCTATCGGATCCATTGCCGCGATCAGCTTCCATGCTTGGGCTGCGCGGCCTACTCTGGAAGACGCTGAGTCGCGGCGTCCAATGACGTGCGCCCGACGGAGGAGTCACCATGAGCCCAAGCGAGTTGATGATCCGCACCATTCACTGGGTCTGCCCGTGCTGCGGCGAAGTCGCGCGCACCGCTCGTCAGCCCCAGAACTGCATCACGTGCGGCCGCAACGGCTCCGGTTTTGAACAGCAGCGCGAGGCGGCGATTCCCTCCGACTGATCGAGTCAGGCGGCGCGGCGAGCTGACGCCGCGCTGGTCAATTTGAGCGCGACCTGGATCTCGACCATCCCGAACTCTGTCTCCATCGGGATCACGAGGCGCTGGACATCGAGCGTGCTGATCATGCTGCCGCGGCCCACGATGAGCATCGGCGCCGGGTGATCACGTTGCCGATTTCGGCGATGCCGCTCTGCGCCAGCGCGTCGAGCTCCGGGAAATCCTGACCCATCATTTTTGAGACCATCGCTCGGGCAGTGGACTCTTTCATCGCGAACAGCACCATGCCGGCCACCTCGCCAGTCACGGCGACGACGGCAGTCACTTCATCGCTGGTGTAGGCCGAGCGCTGGAGCCCGATGGCGCCGCGCTGCGGCGGGCTGCCCAGCTCAGATTCGAGTACTTCGCTGGCAGCCTGCAAGAACGGGTTGATAATTTCGGCACGCATCGGGCATCTTCTCTCAGGCAGCCAGCAGCTTCTGTAGAGCGCCCAGCACCCGGTCGGGCTGGAACGGCTTCAAAATGAAGTCCTTTGCACCGGCTCGGAGAGCCTCCATCACGATGGCCTGCTGGCCCATGGCCGTGACCATTGCCACTCGCGCGGTCGGGTCGAGCTTGCGGATCTCTTTGAGCGCCTCGAGGCCGTCCATTTCCGGCATGGTGATGTCCAGCAACACCGCGTCCGGGCGATGCTGGGCGTACTGCCGTACCGCGTCTGCACCGTTTTCGGCCTGCAGCACCTCGTGGCCGTTGTCTTGAAGCACCTTGCATGCGCGCAGACGCATAAACGCCGCGTCGTCGACGACCATTACCCTCGCCACGTAGTCATTCCCCCGTCCGGTGATTTCATCTCTCGGAGTGTCATATAAGTGTGTCCCGAGTATCGGCTGTGCCATACGGGTCACATGACCCCCTACTTGGGGGGAGATGTGCTTATCATGGGCGGCGGTGACTGACGGATTTGTCAACGTCGGCGCGCTGCGGCTGCATTACCAGGAATGGGGACCGCCGAGCGCCGCTGGCACGGTGGTACTTGTGCACGGCGTTGGCTCGAGCTCTCACATCTGGGATCTGAGCGGGCCGCTCCTGGCGGACAGGTCGCTGCGTGTGTTGGCATTGGATCAACGCGGTCACGGCGAAAGCGACCAGCCTGAATCGGGCTACGATTTTCCGTCGGTCGTGGCCGACCTGGCCGGGTTCATGGACGCCTTGGGCATCGACGCAGCGGCGGTACTGGTCGGCCACTCATGGGGCGCCTCGGTCGTGCTCCATTTTGGCGTCGCCCACCCCGATCGCGCCGCGGGCGTCGTGTTGGTCGATGGCGGCACCGCATCACCCGGCGAGCGCTGGACGTGGGCCGAAACTGAGTCGCGGCTCACTCCACCGGACATTGACGGGATGCGCTGGTCGGATCTCTACGGGCGCATGGCGCGCAATAACGGCGCGTACGTCGATCCGCGCGTCGAAGCCGTCGGTCGCTCGCTCTTTCATGTCGATGTCGACGGGCGTGTCTCGCGCCGATTCCGCATCCCGAATCACATGCAGGTGGTCCGTGCGTTGTGGGAACAACGTCCTTTTGAGCTACTGCCACAGTTGAAGTGTCCCCTGCTGATCCTGCCGGCGCGCCATTCGTCTGATGCGCCGGATTGGCTGGCGAGCAAGGCCGCCAACGTTCAGCGGGCGCTGGAGTTGCAACCGACGGCCCGCGTGCGCTGGTTCGAAGATACCGTCCACGACGTTCCACTCCAGCGACCAACAGAGCTGGCCGACGAGTTACACGTATTCGTCCGGGGCATCCTGGCGACGCGAGTTCGCTCCTGAGCCATGACCTCGTCCGCACCGAGCGTCCACGGCTGATCCCCGGACCTCGATTCTCAGGCGCTCTTCAGGTGTGTCACGGCGCGCTCAAGCGGCTTATCAGGACCGCGAGTCTAGGGTGGCCGCATGAAGCACATCTTTCAGCGGTTTGTCCGGAGATTCGATCTGGAGCGAGCTCGATGGGCTACTTCTGGAAGGTCTGCTCGAACTCGGACTGGTCGGCTCTGGTGAATTCCGCCATATCGGCGTGCTGGTCCTCCTGCGGGCGCCGCTTCTTGCGTGGCCGATGCTCATTGCGCCCGTTCTGCTTGGAAGGCACTGGCGTTGGCGCGGCTTGCGGTAGGTAGCGCGTTCGGGCTTCCAGGACGCGTGCCTGCGCCGAGCGACGGTCTCCCTCCACCAGCGCCACGTCGCGCCCGTGCCGTTCGGCCGAGGCTTTCACCAGTTTTGCGCCGAAGCCTGGATCACCCTTCAAGGGCGGATCCAAATTGACCGAGAATGTCGGCAGACGCCGGCCGGCTGACGATATGCGCGCGTAGCATTGGTGTTCGCCCAGCTCCACCAGGTCCTGCGCGTCGATCGCTCCGCCCAGCTCGGGTACCAGATACTCCGCATCCTCGGCGCTGCAGTTGAAGGCAAACAGTCCGTCCAGGTTGGCGAACACGGTGGCGCGCAGCCCGCGGCCGTCATCTCGACCAAGTGCCAACAGACGCGCCAGACTTTGTGTGGCCAGGACCAGGTTCGCGCCGTATTTGCTGAGCTCAGCCAGAATGGCCTCGTAGTCCGCGCCGGGGATGGTGTGGAACTCGTCGACAAAGATGCTGATCGGCGAGCGCGCCGCTGCGTCGACGCGCGCCTGCTCGGCGACCGCCAGCGTGACCAGATTCAACAGCGTGCCGCCGATGAGCGCCGCGGCATTGTCACCCACGGTGCCGCGCGCGGTATTGACGATGACGATGCCACCCTCGCTCAGCCAGGCTGACGGATCCACTGTCGAAGCCGGCTGGCCGACGATATGGCGTGCTGCGCGGCTGCCCTCGAATCGATGAATTTTGCTCAGCACCGGGTTGACCAGCTCTTGCTGGAAGCGGCGTTCCAGCGGCTCAAAGTAGTCGGACCACCACGCCCGCACCCCCGGATCGGTGACCAGGCCGAGCACTTCGCGTCGGAAGCCGGTGTCCGACAGAATCGTGGGCACCTCCAGGAGCGTGTGCTGCGCGGCGCGGCCAGCCTTCGGGTCGGCCGCGCACAGCGCGGCGTTGGCCTCGAACAGACTGAGTAGCGCAAAGCGGAAAGCATCCTCCATACGCGGACCCCAATAGCGATCGCCCCACTCGCGCTGAAAGACCGCCAGGGTGTTGGCCACCGCCCGGTCGCGGTCCCAGCCAAGGCCGGTGTCCAGCAGGTTCAAGCCGAACGGACGCGCGCGATCGGCAACGTCGAGAAAGACGGTGGCGCCGGCGCGCGACCGGGGCACCAGTCCGAGCGCCGCTTCAGCCAGGTCGCGGTGCGGGTCGACGAGCAACACCGCGCGTCGAGGCTCGGACTGCATCGCGTGGTGGGCCAGACGCAGCATCAGAGTGGACTTGCCGCGTCGGGTCTTGGCCACGAGCAGGAGGTGCCGGCCGAGCACGTCGGCTGGCAGCGCGACTGGCACCTGTCGGCCCTGGTGAACCGAGACGCCAATGCGACAGCCGTGCGCCACCGACGGCGGCAGCGGCAGCCAGCGTCTGGCAGTGGTGCGCTCGAGCAGTGCGACGTCGGCCGTCGCGTGCGGCAGGTGCCACACGCCGGCCAGCTCGCGCGTGGTGAGAATCGGCTGTCGGTTAGCCGCGCCAAGCCGGATTGGAATGTGCAGGTCGCGGCCGTCTAACTTCAAGGGACAACTTACGAAGCCGTTTGCAGCCGCGAGGTTGTAGCGCCGATAGGCGGCCGCGAGCCGGTGTAACTGCGCGGCGAGCTCGGCTGGGCTTGCTTCCTGGGGCGCGTAGACCGCCAGCCGGAGCTCGCACCGATACGCGACGCGAGTCACTTTCTCGCGCACGAGGTCCATGTCATAGACCGTGGGTTGCGACCACCGCCGCACTGCCGGCAATCCGATGGCGAGTCCGATAAGCAACGCCACGGCCAGACCGCCCAGCTGCAGCCACTGACCGCTGCGCAGCCACGCAAAGCCCTGGAGCACCGCCGCAACGGCCGCGAGCAGCGTACTCACAAATCCGAGCATGTGCGCCGCAGATTCGGGTGGCTGTGCAACGCGCTCGTGCTCAAGCGGATGCTGCACTGAGCGGCGCACGTAGTCGCGGCACCAGTCCTCCGGCGCTGATTGCAAGACCAGCTGACTCAGGCCGCGCCAGCCGGCGGGCAGGTCACCGAGCGCGCTCAGAATGCCCAGGACCGGATCGGCCTGGGCCGCGCGTTCACCGTCGACGTCGAGGTCGGTAAACGTTCTGATGGGCAGGTACGCCGCGGCGCGAAGCTGCAGGGTGCACGCGGCGACCTGTTCGCCCGTCTTTGGACAGGCCGGGTCCGTTTCTGGGGCAAGCAGCCGAAGCTCTGCTTGTGGATAGGCCGCGCCGAGTTGGCTCTCGAGCTGTTGGCGCACGCGTGGTCCGGCGGCACGGATCAAGAACTGGCGACGGGTGCGATCGGCGGCGATCTCGAGTGCGAACGGCTCGGCCACATCGATTGCCGCGAACAGGTTTTCGGCGGAAGTCAGCGTCGCCAGATTGGTGCGGGGGGTGACGACTTCCACCACATCCACCTCGGCCGGCAGCGCATCGCGCTTGAATTCAAGCACCACGCGCATGCACCACTCCATTGGCCGCCGCCTGCGCGGCTCTTTCGGCCAGCTCGCGCGGCGCGGTCGTCGCCAGACGATGCTCGGCTTGACTGGCCTCGATGGTCACCGCCAGACGCGATCCGCGTGCGAACAGCAAGCCCTCACCCTTGCCTGCGCCAAGCAGATAGTGCCGTTCTTCCGGAGTGAGCTGAAACGCATCCGCTACGGCATCGACCGTGGTCGAGTCCTGCTTCAACAGCAGCTTCATCGCCGCATTGACGAGCACCGCGCGGCCGTGGTCCGAGCGCAGGAAGTCGGCCGCGTCCTGGGTGATGGTGACCACGCCGAGGTAGTACTTGCGCGCGCGCCGGGCCATGCCCGAGATGAACGCGCCACCTTCGGGATAACGCAGCAGCGACCACGCCTCGTCGATGACTAACAGACGCGGTCGCCGCTCACGTCGGACGCGATTCCACACGAAATTGGCGATCAGATGCATCGCGAGCGGGCGCAGCTCCTCCTCCAGGGTCTGGAGGTTGAAGACGACCAGTCGCCGGTTGAGCTCGACATTCGTCGGTCCGGCGAACAGTCCGCCGGCCA
>WNFC01006643.1_pt1 | contig 12955 bp, 11 predicted proteins | sample 5400541 | NCBI WGS metagenome assembly WNFC01 (sample SAMN13153342, study PRJNA577476) | soil metagenome | isolation source: 120 cm saprolite under Douglas fir tree site 2 hole 2 replicate 1 | place: USA:California | collected 2015-04-18
ACTACAGTTGCACTTTTTTGGAGAGACACTGCCCTGAAAACCATTCGGAGAGGGATATTGCTCAGTTTGTTAGAGAGGTAGCGTGAGATTGAAGGGTGGTGGCCATCTGTTCGAGGTGGGCAATGGTTAGCCGCTCGGTGTGGCCAAGAGCGTATTCGTAGCGGTGCCCATGGATGCGGCGATACGCCATCCAGCAAGACCGGCCTGGGTTGCGATAGGTACTCAACCGCCCTTGCTGTCCCAAGAAGCGGAACGAATTGAGTGTGGCCAGCCACTCAAACCATTCAGGCGTATCGGGAGAAAAAGGAAGCTCACCATGCGTTGGGCAGATCACCACAGACGCACCCGTCGCCGTAGAGGCGACGGGGGGAAGGACGCGGGAACATCCTCGCGCAGATCCTGGGAGAGACGAAGGGCGTGCTCGGCTCACTTTGCCGTCAGGAGGGTCTGGAATGGGAGTCTTCTGAGAGGTGGGGGGAGAGGGAGGTGGTGTAATCGGAGGTGTGAGGAGCGCTTCCAGTACCGAGAGACGTTGCTGAGTGTGCTGCTGGCCCTCGCGAAGCAATTCCAGAGCGAGGCTGGTGAGTTGTTCCTGGAGGGTGGCCACCTGTGCTTGCAGATGCAGCAGCGTCTGGCCCAGATCGGCCTCTCGTACGCCAGAACTGGGTAAGGAGGGGGCAGAGCCTCATGTTGCGGATCGGGGCGAGGAGTGAGAAGTGAGGAAAAAGGGCGATCATGCAGGGTGGCCAAGTGCTGGACTTGCGTGTCGGTTAGGCACCTGAGACGTGCATCCAGAGGATGAGCAGTGAACTGCAGGTGGGCGTGCTTGAGCCAGGTCCGCAGGGTCTTGGGATCGATGCCGAGGATCGTGCAACACTCGGTCTGAGCGATGAGGGACATCAGCGAAACTCCTTTCAGGAGGAGAACAAGGAGAGCAGGGAGATTCCCTGCAAACTCCCAGGGACAACAGGGACACCCAGGAGCAGGGGGAAACTCCCTGCAAACTCCCAGAGACAGCAGGCAAACGTACAAGCGTTCGTCGCAATTAGCCAGCCTGGAGGCGGCGTTTCGTGTGGTAATAGCAGGCCCTGCTCCGATGCCATCGGCGAAAGGCGGACCAAGCTAGGACCAGGGTGACGCTGCACGGAGAGGGCCAGATGAGGTGACCAAGGAGATGACGCACTTCCGGGACGGTCAAAGGAGCCTCGGCGAGAAAGGGAGCAGGAGAACATGCAGTGGCCTGGTCTTGGGCGCAAACCGCCGTCAGGAACGCATGAGCCAGCATGACAAGCGTGATGTGGCGGAGCCATCCAGTCCAGGAACGGACCTGGTAGTGATCCAGCCCAAGGTCTTTCGCAGTTTCACAATTCTCCTCAATCGGCCAGCGCCGCCCGATGGCTTTCACCATCTCTGGCAGTGTGGTTCCAGGTGGGGCAAAGACGAAGAAATACGTGGTGTCGCATGGATCGGTGAGAGAGCGGCGCAAGAGCAACCAATGGCGTCCATCTTCTTCCCACTGCTGCAAGATCGGAACCACTGCCCAATCGAAGAGCCTGGGGCCTTTGGTCCCCTCGCGCATGGACAGACGCTGCCACTCCTGGTCGGCGAGCAGGAGCGCTTCCACCTCGCGAACCTGCACCTGGCGGCGTTGTCCGTCAGCCGCGCGTATCCCGACTGGCTCATCGCAGGCGACGGCAAGCACGTAGGGAAGGTGATGCTGCTCTAACCAGATCCGCAGGTCCAGGTTCCCTCCATACACGCTATCGGCCACCACCCAGGCAAACGGGATCTGAGCTGCCGAGACACGCTCAAGCATCCGCACTGCCAGTTCGCATTTCGTCTGGAACCTCACCGTGTCGGGAATGCCGACGGCCTGACATCGCTTGCGATCGCTGGTCCAGGAGAGAGGCAGATACAGCTCGCGGTCGATGAGCGTATGGGAAGCCTCGGTCACATAGGAGACAAAGACGCCGACCTGGCAATTTTCCACCTGGCCGGTCGTTCCACCATATTGCACCTGGACGCCCGCTGATTTGTCGCCGCGTTTAGGAAAGCTGGTCTCATCGATGGCCAAAACCGCTTCTGGATCACCCAACTGCTCCACCACATACTGGCGCAGATCATCACGCACCAGGTTGGCATCCCAGACGCTGCCGACCAGCAAGCGCTGCATGCCATAGGGTCTGGCTTCTTTGGCGTGCTCAGCCAATTGCCAGCCATTTTTGCGCTCGATGGAACTGAGCAGCCCTTGCAAGTAGGCCAGCGCCCGACGACGAGGTTCGGGTCGAGCAAAGTGAGGGGCAATGCGCGCATGCAGATGGATCAAGTCCAGTGCCCATCGTCCAATTTCACTAGCTGATGTCCCGGCTTGGGTGGGGGTGATATGCTGGGGTTGCTTCATGATCTTCTCCTTGCCCTTGTGGACCTCTGAGATTCGTTTGTCTTTCTACAGAGTGCCACATCGCGACGGTAATGATCATGAGGCTTTTTCCTGTCTTCTCGAGGATGGTATTCCTCAGCTTACAAAGTGCAACTGTAGTGCTTCGTGGAGGATGGCATTGGTGAGGTTAGCTCCAGCGAGGCTGGCTCCGCTGAGATTGGCTCCGCTGAGGTCGATTTTATTTAAGTCTGTATAGCTTAAGTCGAGCGAGTAGAGAAAGTTCCCGACGTATCGGAGAAGGACTGAGTCGTTCAGGAACCGAAGGACGATGGCTTTGCGCTCTGTGTTGAGTATGTGCAACGCGGCTAAGGTTCTGGCTCGTACGATGGATTGAATATTTGGATTGGTGTTAAGGTCTTTATCAAGCAGTAGATCTGATATCTTGTCGAAATAGGTTCGCAGAAGCTCTTCTTGCTGTTGGTTCTCTGCATTCGCCTCGCTGGTTTTAGCCTGTTGTCTAGTGAAGAATGCCGTTCCGAAACCGACGACGATAGGGATAGCGATGACTCCCAGGAGTTGCAGCCAATCCAAAATCGTTTTGCCTGTTTCGGTGGTAGTCACATTTGTTTGGGGTGACTTGGTCACTTCAGTGGTGGTAGTGGTTGTCACGTCCCAGTGGTAGGTATGGATTGCGAAGATCAGAACTGCGATTAACACAAGAGTACCTGTGATAGCGAGTGCAACGATAATCTCTTTTCTCTGCCACCAGTGGAGTTCGGGTGCTGTTCTCCGGTTGCTCATGTCCTGTACTCCTCAGTTGGTGCATACCTACGTTCATAGTATGAGTATTGAGTCTTCATGTAAGGTTTGGATGGTTTTAATCAATGTACCATATAATCCACGTTATATTCAGAAGTGACGCTCGCATCGCAACGTGCCATACCTATCGAGTGGCTCAACAAGCTGCTTAATATCTGGTAAATGACCCGAAATATCGACAGTTTTTGCCCTCAAATGCGCACATTTGCCCTGAATGTTGAGCAGCACAACCATTGATTGCCTGAAAACCAGCTTCTGGAGCGGATCGTTTCACACTGTTTTTGTAAATTCGGGAGGTCACCAGCGAGTGCATTTTGCGCGAAAATTCTTTCGTTCAGATAACACGTTAAACTCTTGCAACTGTCACCTATCTTTGCTACTATGAGCTTGTGAAATGTTTCGAGCAGTTGGTTCATCCACCTCCTAGATAAAATGCTCCCGACCTCTCTAGAAAGCGACCACGATACATGGACACGGAAGCCATTCCACACATGCCCGTCCTCCTCTGGCGGAATCGTGACTATCTTTTGCTTTGGCTTGGCCAGGCCGCCTCCTCGCTCGGCACGCGTTTCACGCAGTTCGCGTTTCCGCTGCTCATTGTGGGACTGACTCATTCGATCGCTGCTGCCGGGCTGGCGTATAGCCTGGAACAGCTTCCCTACGTCCTCCTGAGCCTACCCGCCGGGGCGCTGGTGGATCGCTGGCCGCGCAAACGCGTGATGCTTCTCTGTACCTTCTGCTTGATGTTGTGCGTGGCGAGCATTCCCCTGGCGCTATTACTGACCAACGGACAACTGCGGCTGCTTCTCCTCTACGCCATAGCCTTTGGTCTGGGAGCCATTTCGCTTTTCTACGAGATGGCCGAATTGGCAGCACTGGCATGGGTAGTGCCAAAGAGCCAACTCACCACAGCGGTAGCACAGAACGAGTTTGTCTATAGCTCCTGCTCGCTGCTCGGACCCGCGCTGGGCAGCCTGCTCTTCAGCATCACACGGCTGCTCCCGTTCGTCACAGACGCGCTTTCCTCTCTGATCTTGCTCAGCTCACTGCTGAACATTCGCTCGCCCATGCAAGACAAACGGAGCACGGAGCGTCGCCACCTGCTGGGAGAAGTGCGCGAGGGACTCACCTGGCTGTGGTCGCAGAAGGTTCTGCGCTCGGTCGTCCTGATCTTCAGCTACCTCTACTTCATGATAACAGCCAGCGTGCTTCTCGTCCTGGCCATTGTACAACAGCAGCATATCCCGTCCGTGCTCTACGGCCTGATCGTCGCAGCTGGCGGCGTCGGGAACCTGCTTGGCACGGCGCTCTGCCCGCTTTTCCAGCGGCGAATACGCATAGGCCTCGCGTTGGGCAGTGTACTGATCGTGTTCGTGCTGCTCTGGCCTCTCTATGGCTTCATCACGACGCCACTCCTGCTGGGAGCGGTCTTCGCGGGCATCGCCATCTTCGACTCGATTGGTGCGATCTTCGCGGACAGCTATCGCCTCGCTGTCGTACCAGATGCCCTGCAAGGCCGCGTAAGTGGCGTCTATCGCCTGATCCTGTTCAGCGTCCTCACCATCGGCACCTCTGCGCTCGGGCTGAGCCTCGAGTATCTGGGCGTTTTGCCTACGGTGGGTATTGTGTGGAGTGGCCTGCTTCTGATAACAGGGTTTCTGTTTATGAATCGGCACGTGCGGCAAGCGACATTACCATATGTGTAAATCCCAACATTCTGCTGCTGATACTCAGATTTGGGGCTTCTCTACCGTTGCCGATTGAAGATAAGTTTGTCGCATTCGGAAGGTAAGTTTGTCGCCATAAGTACCACTCAAAACAAAAGGCTGTGTCTCAGACAAAAGGCTGTGTTAGGCTTGGAAAAGAGGCATTGAGAGATAGAGTGCTCGTGGGAGGAAACGGCCATGGCCAAAGCCCTTGATGGCACAGCACTGTACGCCTACTTTCGCCGTCTCGGTTTTTCGCGAGAAACTCAGGGAGTGCTCATTCATATCCGCTCGTCGCCCCCAAGCCGCACCCCGGGCGCTCGTCGCGGGAATATGCCGGTCTGGTATCCCTCCAAAAAGATGCACTGCATCATCAAGGCGGAGAGTACTAAAGTCGAGTTTCCCTTTTTGCTGCAGGCTGAGCACGATGATGATGTTCTGGAGATGTGGGATCAGCCTCCATCCATTCCCTTGGAGTATCTCGACAAACATGGTCGCCTCCAGCAACCAATGCATACCGCCGACTACTTTGTCTTTCGATATCGGTCGTGTGGATGGGTTGAATGCAAACCAGCGCAAGAATTCAGCCGACTGGTTGAGAAGCAGCCCAATCGCTACGTACAGGATTCGCAGGGCGTGTGGCGTTGTCCTCCCGGCGAAGCATTTGCCGCCAAATATGGACTCACCTATCAAGTTTGGTCTTCTGACACTATTAACTGGTCGACACAAGAGAACGCTCTCTTTCTCGAGGACTACTACCAAGATCTCGACTGCCTTGCCGTGGAAGATCAGACGTTAGCCATCCTCTACCGGTGGGTTGAGGAGCACCCTGGAATGCTCTTGTCTGACCTTCAGGCACTCTCCGAGGTTTCTGCTGATCTCATCAATATCGCCATTGCCAGACATGACCTGTACGTTGATCTGGCGACTTATCGGCTCTCGGAGCCATGGCGCACGCCGGTCTTTCGCTCGAAGGGGCTTTCACGAGCCGCTGTTCAAGTGAGAGGCCAGAGGAACGAAATGATGCTCGCGTCACAAGAAAAAGCTTCGCGGATCACTCCAGAAGGTCAGGCGTTGCTAGAACAAGCCAGCGATGTCGATCTCGCTACTGCCGTTTTCCGCAATCGAGTTATTCATCCTGACGATTATCAGGATGATGCCCAAGCTCAAACGACTGAGACGCGAGCAGCCGTTCACCCTCGGACGAAGCAACGCTGGCAACAACGCTATCAAGAAGCGGAAACACTGTATGGGAGCGGGTTTCTCGGCCTTCTTCCGGGATATCACAACTGCGGTGGCACGAGAAAGATCAGTGAGGAGGTCATCGCACTCATCCATCGCGTGCTAGAAACCCACTACGATACCGTCACCCGCAAACCGAAACGAGGAGCCTACGGCGAATATCTCAAACGGTCCGAAGAGCAGCACCTTGAACCAGTTAGCCAGAGGACGTTTTACACCGAGATGCACCACCACAAACCCAGATATGAACAAATCCTGGTTCGCGAAGGAACGCGCGCTGCCTATCCTTTCAAAGACTACGTGCATGAGTCAGAAAGAACAATCAGTCGGCATGGTGAATACGCCTGGTCCATGGCCCATCTCGACCATACCGAACTCGATCTGGTTCTTTGTGATTCCAGAACAGGTCAACCCTTGGGAAAATGCTGGTTGACATTCCTCATCCTTTCTCATCCCCGGCGCATTGCGTCGTTCTACCTGACCTTTGATCCGCCTTCCTACCGTTCATGTATGATGGCGCTGCGGCTTTGTGTGAAACGTTACAGGCGACTTCCGACAGCTATCACCGTCGATGGGGGACCGGAGTTCCACAGCGTCTACTTTGAGCAGTTGCTCGCTTTGTATCGCGTGCGCAAACATCAACGACCAGCCGCCGAGCCACGATTCGGATCGCCCCAGGAACGTTTGTTTGGCACGCTGGACACAGAATTTCTCTCTCACCTGTTGGGAAACACGCAGGCCACCCGAGAGCCACGCACCCTAACCAAAGCGACCGATCCCAAACGCCTGGCTGTCTGGACTCTGCCCAAGCTTGCAGAGCGTGTCGGGCAGTGGGCCGATGAGGAATATGAGACCATCCGGCATCCAGCTCTTGGGATGACCCCACGCGAAGCGTACGAACTCAGTATGAAACGCCATGGTGAGCGGGCTCACAAGTCTATTGAGTATGACGATACCTTTCTCAGGGCGACGTTTCCCACAACCAGAAAGGGGACAGCAAAGGTGGAACCAGGAGTTGGCGTGCGCATGAACTACCTGGACTACTGGTGCGAGGCCATGCGAGATCCAACCGTCGAAGGAACCCAGGTGAAGGTGCGTTACGACCCGTTCGACGTCAGCGTGGGGTATGCCTACATTGATGGCCGCTGGCGCACCTGTGACTGTCCTTACACGGAATTCGCTGGATGCTCTGAGCGCGAACTGCAACTCCTCACCGAAGAACTGCGGAAGCGGAACCGTCTGCACGCAGGCCGTGAGCACATCGAAGTGACGCAAAAACAACTAGCAGCGTTTCGGCGTGACAATGCAGGGATTGAGGCGATCCTGCGCCAGCAACGCCATGACCGCGAAACCAGAGCCGCACTGCTCGTGCTAGAGGGGGGAAAGAAATCATCAACACAGCCGCCCACAGAGCCTGTGCAAGCTGATACGGAGAAGGGGAAGATGGAAGGAGAGTCTCCTACGAAGACGAAGAAAATTGATCCCTACAAAAATTTGCTCGTGCTCAGGCGGATCGAGCTATGAACGACGAAACCAACAAGGCTCTCACACATCAGGCAGCCCCTGAGTCTTTTCCGCCTGAGTTACTCAAGCGACCTGTGGGAGCGCGACAGGAATATTTCGAGCAGCGCTGCCTCATCTCACACCCCCTCCTCCAAGAAGCGTTAGAGACCACCCTTCAGGCCATCTGTCCGCCAGGTGAGGGCGCAAGCGTCAGACGGCCTGGAACCATGGTGCTCGTCATTGGTCCCAGTCGCGTGGGGAAAACCACGCTCATCCGTTTGCTCGAAGAGCGCTTGCTAGCCAAAAGCCGCGCATTAATGGTATCCGATCCCAGTTTCATTCCCTTTGCCAGTATCCTGGCGGCAGGGTCCGATACAGGCCGTTTCGAGTGGGGAGAGTATTACCGCGCGGTCTTGCGTGCTTTCCATGATCCGTTTGTGGATGGAAAGGTGGCGCGCATACGCACCAGGGAACTGCGGGAAGCGATGGAAACGGCGCTAGGCGCTCGCAAGCCCCTCGCCATCATTGTGGATGAAGCCCATCATCTGGCGGCAGCCGCCAGGGGCAGTCGTCTCCAGAGTCAACTCAACCATCTCAAACATTTCGAGAATGCCACTGGGGTCAGTCACCTCCTGGTAGGAACGTATGACATGCGCCCGTTTCGCAAAGTCAATGCCCAACTGGCCTGCCGCAGCGTGGATGTCCACTTTCGCCGCTATGATGCCACCATCGGTTCTGATGCTCACGTGTTTCAAAGCGTGGTGTGGGCCTTGCAGCGACAACTCCCCGTTGAGCAAGAACCCCCTCTGGTCGATCACTGGGAATTTTTGTATGCACGCAGTATTGGCTGTATCGGGCTCTTGAAAATGCATCTGAATCGCGCCCTGAATCTGGCATTGGTAGAGCAGGCCAAGACGGTCCAGCTTTCACATTTGCGCAAAACGGCTTTGTCAGAAACGCGCGTCGAACTGGCCTTACGCAATGCCTTGGAAAGCGAGGCAGAGCTCACAGAGTCCGATGGCGCGGATGAGCGGCTGCTCTCCCTCGTAGGACTGCGCAGCCCTCACACAACACCACAGCCAAAGGCAAAGACCGATGAGCAACTTCCCTCTCCCACAAGACCAGGTCGGCCTGGGAAACGATCACCGGGTCGAGATGGAACCGGGCAGGAACCTGACGAAGACCCATCAAAGCCTCTTGCAGGCGAAGAGAAAGTTGGATGAGGATGATTGATGCCCCTGCCTTTGCCGTGTGTCTTCTCCCTTCCCACAGAGAGGGACAGGATATCTTTCAGGAAAGCGAGATGCCTGCACGGAGTCGGCTGTACTGCCTTGCTCCCGATGCAACCGAGACGGTCTTTCGCGAGAGCTTGACTGGCTACATCAATCGCTTAGGGTGGGCCCACCACATCTCCCCGCGTGCTTTTGCTGCGGAGATGATCCTGCCTCACGTCAAGAAAGAGCCGGGGCAGCCTCTGTCCACTGCTGCAAGGTTTGGCGCTCATGAGGCGATGAGCCTGAATGGCACAGGGTCGCTTGCCAGTGCTGGAGGAGCGCTGCTGAACCACCTGACCATGCGGACGGACTTGCATCTCTTAACCTTGCCCTGGTGGGTAGGTGATCTGCCTCGCCAAGGGCAACTGCGGGCAACGCCAGCCTGGTGCCCTTCGTGTCTGGCTGAATGGAGGAACCAGGGACAGCCTCTGTATCAACCTCTCCTGTGGATGTTTCACATCGTCACCCTCTGTCCTGGCCACCGAAGCCCTTTGATGGAGCGGTGTCGGCGGTGTCAGAAGCGCCAGATGATCCTTGCTACCAACAACACACAGCCCGGAGCATGTACCTCATGTGGCACATTCCTTGGGGAAGATGCAAGAAGCTGCTCTGGAGAGCCAGCGCATGAGCAACAGATGGCCTGGCAAGAGTGGGTGATCGCCGTGCTGGAGGAACTGCTGACCGCAAGCCAAGCCTCCGGTCCACTCCAGTGGGAGTCGTTTTTCAGGCACCTGGCAACCTACCTGAAAGAACAGCAAGCCTACTCGAAACTGGCGCGAGTGACTGGGATCACCAGGCAAGCACTCCACCGCTGGGTCAAGAGCGACGATCCTTACGCTCCCACGTTCCAAACGCTCCTCAAGTTCTGTTATGTCTGCAACGTCACTCCTTTACAAGTGATGAGGAATCAACTGGATCATCTCCCCCAAGCGAGGGCGCTGGGAACAGGGAATGATTCTTCTCTGCCACCACGCCCGCTGCGTCGCGTCGTCGATCGAGAACGCTGTCAAACTTTGCTCCAAGCCGTTCTTGAGGGAAGGGAAGAGCCGCTAGGAATATCCCAGGTTGCGCAACGACTTGGGTATGACGAGCATAGCCTTCTGCAGCATTTCCCCCACGAATGTGCTGAAATCACGCGGCGTGCGAAAGCCTATCGCAGACAGCGGAAGGAACAGCGCTTTGCGCTGATTGGTGAGCAAGTGCAGCAAGCAACTTTTGCCGTGCATGCTTCGGGACATTACCCATCCCAGCACGCAGTACAAGCTCTTCTCCTTCCCGGTGCGATGCGCATACCAGGATCAAAAGTCGCCTGGCATGCTGCTCTGCGAGAACTTGGTTTAGAGTCACGATGAGGCGGCAAAACGTATGACACAAAATGGAATCATTTTGGCAAAAGGCAATTATGATGCGACAAACTTATCTTCAATCGGCAACCGTGAACAAGAGAAGCCAGCGGCTCGCAGATGATGGTTCTCGCGCAAAATGCACTCTCTGGTGACCTCCCGAATTTACAAAAACAGTGTGAAACGATCCGCTCCAGAAACTGGTTTTCAGGCAATCAATGGTTGTGCTGCTCAACATTCAGGGCAAATGTGCGCATTTGAGGGCAAAAACTGTCGATATTTCGGGTCATTTACCAATATCATCAGGCCATCATTGGAAAAACACAGCTATATGAGCACACATTTAGTGGTTATATGGTACGACTGATCTTTTCGTCAGAATCATACCGAGAGGCCAACATCTCACGGGAGAGAGCCAGAGGTCATGCGAACACCCTGTGACACCGACTCACATGATGGGTGACACATTTTGAAAGTATCCATTGCAATAAAAATGGGCCTTGCCCTTCATCACAAGCTCAAGTAAGATAGGGAGAAAACAAGAGGATACCTATAACTGCGCTCAGCGAATACGCAAATCACATTGCCCTACGTATAGACGAAATAAGTGCGAACGCGTGTGCTGGATAACACCTTAACGGCGACCTTCCAGCGCTGGTATCCTGGCATGGAAACGAGCGAATTCCCACAAGAACCGGCACGAGCCTCTAGTTTAGCAACGCTTCAGAAGCAGAGAGAAGCAAGGCTTCTCTCATTAAAACACCTGTGCTAGAGTGACTCTGTTTCATCAGCAGAACAAACACTGAAAAGCGAGCTGGAATAGTCTTTCTTTGCTGTCGATTCGCCCACTCCTCATTCGTCGTTTTCCTGGAAGGGAAAAACTGATAGTCCTTCCCGCGAACGAAGAAAGGAACCCAGACGAACGCTCGAAGATGGCCTATGGGCGCACGCGCTTATAGAGCCGGGGTATGATCTCGACGTTGTGGTTGAACACGTCCGGTTTCGCGTCGATCACCGCGCGCAGTGCTAGCATGATACGTATCTCAGGATGATCGCCAAAACCAGATCGTTTTGAGCGCAAGAATTGAGCCGATGTCGGAGATGCCTGTTTATCGTTCTCATATGAACTTTCAACGCCTTGTGGTTTCAACCCCGTACATCCACAGGTTTCGAGGGCCAATCACCACGAGAACTTGCGGTTCAGAACAAGCACAAGAGCGGAGGAAACTATGACAAGCGAAGTGAACAAGAACAACGATGAAATTGAAATCAAAAGGGTCATAGAGGGTTATGTCGAGGCGTTTCGCGCCAAGGACCTCGATGGGGTGATGTCCATCTATGCGCCGGAGATCGTGACGTTCGACGTAGTGCCCCCGCTGCAATACGTGGGAGCAGATGCAATGAGGAAACGTTGGGAAGAGGTATTCTCGTCGTTGCCGGGTCCGGTCGGCTATGAAATTGCTGACCTGTCCATCACGGTGGGCGAGGATATGGCCTTCACCCATAGCTTCAACCGGACGAGCGCAACCCTGCCCACTGGGCAGCAGATCGGTACCTGGGTGCGTTGGACCGCTTGCTGGCGCAAGATCGGAGGCCAGTGGCTGCTCGTGCATGATCAGGTCTCGGTGCCGGTCGATTTGCAGACAGGCAAAGCGGTGCTCGACCTCAAGCCATAGCCATTTCTGGTAAATGACCTACCAAGTGAGCAACTTTTGCCCTCAAACATGAGCAGTTGCCCCGAATCTTGAGCAGCACACCCATTGATTGGTTGAGAAACCGCCTCTGGAGCCGTTGACGATGAATCGTTTTTGGTAATTCCAGGCACGATGGATGTGAGCAAAAATGAGCCTCCATGTTCGGATAGTTATTCCAGGCCAGGCTTGCGTCTGAATATCCCACGGGTTGCGCAACGAGTTTTATCTGAGCAGCGATTTGGCTTGAGAGCGTTCTTCGCTGCTCTCCCGTTTACATAATGCAGAGGTATTTGCGATCCCTTGACAGCAAAAAATCGGAGCATTGAACGAGCCTGTGAAGACGCCTCAGCACAAAAGTGCATCTCGTTGCGCAACCCGTGGGAATACGGAATATGGTAAAGCACTGGTCACTATGATATACTCAGCCCACTGGATGATGTTCTTCGATAGCTGAAAGGAGGAGAAATGTATGGACAAAACACTCATCTCAATGAGGCTATGCACCTCACCAGCTATGTGCGCAATAGCCTGAATTCGCGACTCCAAAAATGGACCGCGTTTTGGGAATATTCAGGCATTCTCGTCTTTCTTGCATAGCGGTCGCAAGTGAAAACCAATCGTTTTGACAGGGATCATCTCCCTCGCTTGCCCATCCTGAGTGCATCACCTCTGCTTTTCCTATCTCCGACAAGAACTTCCCAGGGCAGTTTATGCCCTGGAGCTTACTGCGTTTTGACACACAAGAAATGAGAAAATATTCATGACTGAACACGAGAATCTCGTTCCACTCCATACACGGAATGATGCAGATCAGCCTGATCAATCTGGCGCCGAACTGGTCAGCGGACTGGAAAAGACCTGGCAGGTGATCCAGGATGCCCTTCAGCGTTGGACGATTGCCGATTTAGATGAGATTTTCCATGAGACTGATGAGAATGGAGAAGAAGAAACCTTTACGCGTCAATGGGTCATCTGGCATCTGATCGAACATGAT
>WNFC01025632.1_pt1 | contig 12955 bp, 9 predicted proteins | sample 5400541 | NCBI WGS metagenome assembly WNFC01 (sample SAMN13153342, study PRJNA577476) | soil metagenome | isolation source: 120 cm saprolite under Douglas fir tree site 2 hole 2 replicate 1 | place: USA:California | collected 2015-04-18
CCTCGGACTCACAGACCAGCAATTCAGCGTCTGGATCGAGATGGAAATGGTCTCATTCTCTGTTCTCCTACACTGCAGAGGGTACGCCCGCGGTGTTCAATCCGCTACATCCTTTGCCAATGGTTGAACAGGTGCCAGCGGTCGATGTTCGTAGCCAGAGACGAACTAGAAACGGTTAACATCATCGTTTGTCCGCTTCCGGACTGCAACCATGCATGGTGCAAACTGTGTCAACAGTCAATCGACTCGGGTGGACCGAATCACTCATGCGATGGCACATCAGAACTAGATCATTTGATGAAGAAGCGAGGATGGAAGTACTGTCCGAGTGAGCCTGCACCAGCGCGACACCATGTTTGCTCTTAGATTTCCTCAATTCCTTTCTCTTTTTCAGCGTGCAAGACGCCGATTCAGAAAACGTCGGGATGTAATCATATGGCGGTACGTCAATATCATTGAGTCAGCTCGTCCACTACAGTTGATGCATCGTCGTCTTCAGTGTATAACCCCCGCATGCAACACGTGAGTCCCATCATTACTGTTGACCATCGCACGTCTGATAGAGGACTTTTTCCCCCTAGTCACTTCTGCTACCTCTGTGGTGATCTCATCGTGAAATCCGCCTTGTCCACAGACATAAAGAAGGCGAAGTTGAGTCACTATAACAAGACCTGCAAGCTTTTCGAGGTGCCGAGGTGAAATTCAGGGGCTCTTAGTAGCCGAGGTCATCGGGACTGTCCGAACTGTCCGATTTCATACTAACGAAGACCCATGGTCATGTGACGGATGATAGCAACTCACTCATGCCTGGAGCAAATCTGTACTGTGCTAACACAAGTTCATATTATATTTATTTATAAGACCATGTAGCAATATTTCTTGGTGTCCGGACTTGCATATTTTGTCTCACTGGGCTCGAAAGCCAAGTTACTGCAGTTACAAGCCTCTCAGCGAACCAGCGAACCGCGTACAATATTGTACGCCGCCCTGTGGTTAAGCTATGTCTGCCTTCAAGAATACTACTGGCTTCAGACTGGCACTCCCCACCTCCTAGGTTATTTCCTGCCTATCGAATCCGCCTACTGCACTGAGGTGACCCCGATGCAGAATATTCGGATATCGGTCGCTTGCGTTCGTGCCTGTCACTGCCGTCCAGCCCGCTACAAAAGCCGATATGACAAGCTCGCAAATCAGGCGTAGGTGATCGCCCTGGTGCCAACTTGATGTCTTGCTCCGAGAGAAACTCGAGGCTCTTGCAATTCCCGTCTCGAACGACACTTCGAACCGGACGTCCGCTGGCGTCTCTTTCCGCGCCCTGTTTCCCATATCTCACATATAGGGCATCTACAAAAGATCATCGTGTTTATATTATCTCCATCATCTCGAAAGGGCGGCCTCGTCCTTTAGAAACCGCAAGGAAGGTGTGGCGGGTGTGTCTAGCTTTCACTGCAGCCGTTCCAAGTTACTCCGCTATTCATGGGGCTGCATGACAAAGTAAAGCGTGTCAGTGGGGCGACGGGTGAAACAGGATACAACGGCCGAGTAATTGAAGATGAACACGGCCCAATTGTGTCCCTGATATTTTGTCATTGTGATTATTGATAGTCGATATCATGATGTACTTGGAGCACATGATGTCACGGTCAGGTCACTGGCACGGTATTACTACGACGCCCCGTTGCCGAACCCGACTCTTGTTCTCTGTGCGAGAGGAGGACGAAGGGAGCACGGTCCAACGCGATATCTGATTGTCGCAAGGGGATATGACAAGTTTTTTCAACCTCGATGAGGTTCCGTGGATGACCGTCACGGACACGGTACGCTTCTTCTTCCTGCCGTCCAAATGGCACCTCAGTCATTTTCTTACATTTCTTTTGCTTTTGATAGTGGTCGTCTTTAGAAAAATGACACAAAGCCGCCGTATACTCTGACACTCCAATATCACGGATGCACCATCTTCACCCCTGCGCAGTCTCCAGAAAATCGGGAATACGGACGACCGCATGGACGACTCTACTAGTAGCTAGTTAGGGCTTACACTCTCAGGAACAGCATAAAATAAAATTCCGAAAATCACGAGGAAGATATGTTAGTATACATTTATGGAGAGGACATACCCCACAAATTTCCCTGACTGAACGAATTTGTTGTGCAGGTCCTCGAACGAAGATTACAGCAGTCCACCCGTCCCGGGACGGGCCGGCAGAACGCGAGAAATACAGCCTCACATCGTCACGTGCTATGGGCTTTACCGGCCCGTCTTGCGGGTTTTCCCGGTGATGGTGAGCAATGCTGGCTGGCTAATCTAATTCTCAACTTGAATGTGGAGCATCATGACCATTCATGCAATATTCATGTTGAGATGTCTCCTTTGCCACCCGCCCCTCTTGGTGGCAACCAGCCATGGGTCCCTGCCTTTCTGTAAATGTCACCTGTCGCACTCAGTGCGACACTTCTTTCAGAAGGTGACAGGAGGAGACGCCAAGCTGTTTATGGCTCTGATCTAGCCCCCACCTCTTAACGCCCAGGTGCCATTCCCACACCAGGTCTTTCCCTTCCCCTTCCCGTTTTCCTCTTTTCTCTATTATTCGCCCTTCGCCTCCACCACTTCTCTCCTATGCGAAAATTATTCACAAGGGTCAAGCCCAAACCCGCCAAAGTCACCACACCGTTATGGGAGGCTCCTCCTGATCAGGCTTCCGCCAACTCTTCAGAGGTACGGCAGTACGTCTTCCTGCCAATCAGCCTGTGAATTCACCGCGAACCGTATCTCCATTCTCATAATAAGGATAAGGTCACCCGAGAACGTGATGACTACCGACGCGAGATCCGCGACAGGGAAGACGGGGGGCAACATGACCTCAGCAAGACGATCGGTATCCCCCCTTCCTCACTCATTGCCACCCTTCGTTCTAAATTCAACCCGTAGGGCACTTGACTACGAACTCATCCGAATACTGGGAGGCGCTTTTAGATGTCTGCCAACGAGCATCAGCTACCGAATCGAACGCCAAGGAAGCGACAGAGGCCCTTTGTAGGGAGTTCAAGTGCGTTCTTTCGAACCTTTTCCTGCCATGCCTCCTCAGTCGGATTTCAACTTCAGATACGGTGATGCCCCGCAACAGTTCTCAGCGGCAAGGGTGCGCTTCCTGCCCTTCTCCGATCGTATGCGTCTTATTTTGACCATGCAGCTTTGGGCCCTCATGTTGCGGAACTCATCTAAGTCCTTCGTACAACACTGCGTAAAAAGGGAGTTCTTGAAGACCCTAGAAGATGTTCTTAATTCGGAGCGCACCTCACCCATCGTTCGCGAGCGCTTGCTTGCTGTGCTCGCAGCTGCGGCGTATGCGAGCTCTAAAATGTCATTTCAAGATATATCTGATTTTGGCGTGCTTTGGAGAAAAGTCAAGCCCGCTGGAAAGCCAGATGAGGTTGGTCTTTACCCGCTCTATGGTCTAATTTGGATACTGAGACTTTGTTACAGGGTATACCCTTTGACCTTGACGATGCCGTGATTAATCCCTTTCCAACTCGGCAAAGCTCCGCAGTTAATAGCCATCAGCCCGTGCACCCACAATCACTTCAAGCGACGGCGCCGCCAGTTATAGACAGCGTTTCGTATGCTATGCACCTGCAGCGCGAATTTGACGAGGAAGACCGCGCTCTCTCATCGCACCGTAGCGAGCTTGCCAACCCCACCCGACAATCGTTTGAGTGCAGTATATGTATGGAGGAGATGCCCGTGGATTCAATCGCCCGCATTGATTCTTGTGGACATATCTTTTGCTGTGAATGCCTACGTGGACATGTCACCGCGGTTGTCGCCCAGCATAGATTTCCTATTCTCTGTCCCACTTGTGCTGTGAATAAAAGCAAGGGGAAACCTGGTGGTACGTGTCACTTGCATGGTTCCGTTGGCTTCTCACGTAACTTCTCCTCAGAGGTTTCGCTGTCCCTAGCCCTAAACCTCGGACTTACCGACGAGCAATTCAGCATGTGGACTGATGCTGTGGTCAACCCTGGGGCCCCTTCACCGTGGGAAGGCACCATACTCAGTCTACCTCCGAGTTATCCACCGGTGCACCTACAACCATCCCAAACTGCGGCGCCACCGGATATAGACAGTCTTTTGTATGCCATGCGCCTGCAGCGCGAGTTTGATGAGGAAGACCGCGCTCTCTCAGAACAACGCACAGAGCTTGCCAATTCTGCCCAACTATTGCTTGAGTGCTGTAGTTGCATGGACAAGATGCTTGCTGATTCAATCGTCCGCATTGATTCTTGTGGGCATACATTTTGCCGCGAATGCCTACGTGGATACATCACCGCGCTCCTTAACGAGCATAGGTCTCCTGTCCTTTGTCCCGCTTGTACTACAACCATAGGCAAGGGCAAGGGGAAAGTTGGCGGTAGGTATCATTTTCAGATGGTCACGTGCGTCGTCTCATGTGACGTTTCCTTAGTGGTTTCCCAGTTGCTAGCCGTAAACCTTGGACTTGAACTCACCGACAAGCAACTCAGCACCTGGACCGAAGTCACGATGAACCCCCCTTTACCACAGCGAAGAGCCACAATCAACCTTACTCCTAGTTATCCGCGCGTGCTCCTACAATCAATTCAAGGCGCGGCGCCACCGGATGTGGACAGCATTCTGTATGCTATGCACCTACAGCGTGAGTTTGACAAGGAAGACCGCGCTCTCTCAGCACAACGCATTGAGCTTGTCAACTACGCGCAACCGCTATTTGAGTGCTGTATATGTATGGAAGAGATGCCTATGGATTCAATTGCGCGCATAGATTCTTGTGGACATACATTTTGCCGAGAATGCCTACGCGGACACGTCACCGCGCGCCTCGACGAGCATAGATTTCCTATCCTCTGCCCAACTTGTACAGCAAACAAAAGCGAGGGAACGGAGAAACCCGGCGGTACGTGTCGCTTCCAGATATTCATTCTAATGACGCCTTACGCGATTTTTGCTTAGAGGTTTCGCAGTCCTTAGCCCTAAACCTCGGACTCACCGACCAACAATTCAGCGTCTGGACTGAGATGGAAATGGTCGCATTCTCTATTCTCCTACACTGCAGAGGGTACGTTCGTGGTGCCCAAGCCCCTACTTCACGTGTCGATAGTCGTAACAGGTGTCAGAGGTCGATGTTCGTAGCCAGAGACGAACTCGAAGGAGTTAACATCATCGTTTGTCCGCTCCCGGACTGCTACCACGCATGGTGCAAGCTGTGTCAGCAGTCAATCGACTCTAGTGGTCCAAATCACTCCTGCGATGGCACTTCGGAACTACATCATTTGATGAAGAAGGAAGGATGGAAGTATTGTCCAAGTGCGCATGACCACGCTGCCATCTTTGCCCTCTGATTTCTTAAATTCTTTTTCTTTTCAGCATGCAAGACGCCGATCCAGAAAACGTCGGGATGTAATCATATGACGGTACGTCAATATGACTGAGCCAGCTCTGCCACTACAGCTGATGCGTCATCGTCTACAGTGTATAACCCCTGCATGCAACACGTGAGTCCCAGGCGCATCGCCATTGTTGACCCTCGCACGTCTGATGGAGGATTTTTTTCGCTAGTCACTTCTGCTACCTCTGCGGTGAGCTCATCGTGAAATCGGCCTTGGCCAGAGACATAGATGAGGCAACATCGAGCCACTTTAGCAAGACCTGCAAGCTTTTCGAGGTTCCCGCTGGGGGCGGCTCTTAGTGGCAAGATGTCATTTGGACTATTCAGACTTTCTGATTTCGTACTGACCATCACCAATCGCGAAAACCCCTGGTCTTGTCATGAACGATTGCAACTGATACCTGGATTGAATCTGTATCGTCTACCTTGTGTTGACGCGAGCTATCTATAAGACTATGTAGTAGTAGTATTTCTTGGTGTCCGGACTTGTATTTTGTCTCACTAGGCTCAGAGTTACTGTAGGTACGGCCTCTCAGGGAACCGCGGGAATTGTACATCGCCCTTCTGGTGAAGGACGTTTCTCCTCGAAAACCTGGCCCCACCTAGGTCATTTCCTTCCTACTGTGAGATGTCCTCGATCCAAAATATTCGGACATCGTTCGTGTTACTGCTGCAATACAACCAACTACATGACGAGCTCGCGAATCGGGCTTGTTGAAACTCCTCCGAGTCCAGGCGTCAACTTGCTGCCTGTACACGGACTCGGATGCCTTTCCTTGTACTTCCCGTCTCGAACGAGTCGAAGTTTTCAAACCACTTCCGCTGGCGTCTCTTTTCGCGCACTGTTTCTCATACTCCACATAAAGGTGTTCATTATGTCGATATTATTTCCGTAATCCCGAAAGGGCGGCCTCGTCGTATAGAAATCGTAAGGAAAATGTTGCGAGTGTGTGCCTAGCTTTTCGCCGCAATCGAGGGCGCAGAGTCGATGGGGCGACAGCAGAAACAGAATACTATAGCCTGAGGTGGTTCGAGAAAGCAAAGGCTCGGCGGCTTTGGTACCATGAAGGTGCTCCAGCGTTGTGGGCCCGGCTGCCCAATCCTCTACCCTGTCAGGGCAGATCGAAGGCATGCATGAGCGGTGTCATCTCACCGGCTTGTGCTCTCATTGGGACGCAAAAGAGGATATATATCAGTAGTCGATTGATGTATACGAGTCACTTGTGTGCTTGCACCTGACTCATACTCACGCTGGAGCGATTATTCGCTGCAGTACAGTATGCTCTATCTTGGCCTCGTGTCAGTGGCCCAACCCCAACTTTGCGCCCCTCGCCCGCGATGGCGTCTAAACCTTTCTCGCACGACGATTCCCAGCTGATCGCCGACCTCCATTCTCTCCACAAAAAGTCCCCCAAGCTCGTCAAGCCGGTCCAATATGCCACGCCTGCCGTCCCCGAGTTCACGGTCGAGAGCTGGAGGATGAACGAGTTCAAGTATTACGACGTCCCGTCGCCGTTCCCGACGCTCGCGCGAGGCCTATTCTCCGTGCGAGAGGATAAGGCGGAAGAGAAAGGCGATGGAACGCGATATCGGATCGTCGCGAGGGGTTATGACAAGTTTTTCAACATCGGTGAGGTTCCATGGACAACCGTACGAATTTTCCTCTTGCACCCACCCCACCCTACCCTCTGCTGCGCTGTCTCCATCGAAGCTTCTCGTCACCTCGAAGCATTCTATAGGGCCCGTTCAGGGCGTTCCTGAGAGTCACGCTCAAGCCGGTGAGCGTTGGCTCCGTCATCATCTCGAGCAAGTGGGAAAGACAACGGAGGAGCTCGCGGCGGTACTATGGGAGAAGAATTGGACTGCCGTAGCCGAGGTGAGTCACCCGTTCTTATGCCTAATTCAAACGTTTTCTTCATGGCCCTCCTCGCAGCTCTGCGATGACAACTTTGAGGAACATGTCCTTCCCTACTCCACCGAGAAGACGGGCTTACACCTGCACGGCCTCAACGATTGCTCTAAGCACTTCAAGACCCAGCCAACCGCCGTCGTCGACGAGTTCGCGCGCGAGTGGGGGTTCATCGTCACCGTGTCTCACTTGCTATCGTCTATACCTGAAGTCAAGGATTTTTCGGAGGAGATCGGCCGCTCCGGCAAGTGGAACGTGTCGTCCGCACGACCGTGGGCTCGCCGCCCACGGACGGAAAGGCAGACGCCTACGCGTCGCCGTACGCTCCCGGGTCATCCTTCTTTTTCAAAATCAAGTTCGACGAACCGTACATGATGTACCGCGACTGGCGCGAGATCACAAAGTCGCTGTTATCGAGGGGCGAGAGTGCGAATCTTCCGAAGAACAAGATGAAGCGCCCCGAGACGAAGACCTACGTCGAGTGGGTGAGGAAGGAGATCAAGCATCACCCAATGCTCTTTGAGGGTTACACCAAGGGACACGGGATCATCGCCACACGCGGGCGGTTCCTCGAGTGGCTGGAGACGGACGACGGAAAGAAGGGGAAGAAAAAGGCTGAGACAGACGAGGAGGCCAGCCAGGCAGCCAGTAAGACCTTTGGTAAAACCATAATAATGCCTATCGCCGTTCCTGGTCTCGGTGCGTCGCATTCTCCCTCTACTTGGCGTAGTGGCCTTACTTCAACCTCCACCAAGGCAAAACCTCAATCTCGGTGGCTCTTGCAGATCTATTTGGCTTTGGACACACTCAGAGCGATAATGTTCGAGGCAAAAAATCTGGGCCCATGTTCATTCAAAATGTCAAGAAACTCCTGCGAGACCATGATGTAGTCATCGCTGATAAGTACGTGATGCCATTGTACTCTCTGATAAGGGACTCAGGGAAATGTCCAGAAACAATCACCTCCGCAAGCATCGTGAAGATCTGAGGGACGCCACCAAGGCCATGTACCCGCCCGTCCGCCTCCTCGCGCTCAATTGGTCCCTCGATCGACCGTTCGCCGAAATCCACCGCACGTGCGCGGACCGCATCCTCGCGCGCGGCGGGAACCACCAGACCCTCCACGGGAATGCGGACGCCAAATCGCACGAGGACATCCTGTGGCCGTTCCTGCGGAACACCGAGCCGCTTGACGACGCCGAGGCGGACGCGACGATCGAGATGGACGTTAGCGAAGACCTCGAACAGGCGCTCGCACGCGCGATCGACGGCGTCGTGCGCGTGCTCGCGCTGCCCCGCCCAGACCTGGAACGCGTCGGCGTGGCGCTCGCCAAGGCGCGCGCGTACAAGCCCGATCTTACGGACGCCAAGCAGCCTAAGCAGGCAAAGGCGGCAGCCAAGGCGCCCCCGCCACCGCGCTATTTTGCCCTCCTCGCTGAGATCGACCTCGTGGACGCGCTGGACGCGCACATCTCGCGCGGCGAGGAGCGAGACGCGCCGCTGCGCGAGTTTTGGGACGCGCTCAAGACGCCGGATGGGGGCCGCAGCCGCGTCGCGCGCACCCCGCACGTGACGATCGTGCACAGCAATCAACAACAGCCGCAGAATAAGGACTCGGACCCGGACCCGGAGAGCGTAGTGCTGTGGGAGCGCTGTGCCGCGCTGCATGCGCTGTCCGCGCCGCCGATATTCCGCGCCCGTCTGGGGCACGTGGTGGCGAACGAGCGGATCATGGCGGTAACGGTCGAGGAGCTGTGCGTGGACGATCCCGAGGAGGATGCGGGGAAAGAGGGTGCCGCGTTTGTGTCGCAGCTTGGTCATGAGCTCCGCGAACGACTGCATATCACGATCGGGACCAAGGACGCGTCCGTGCTTCCGGTCGAGGCAGGCGCGCTGGTGCAATCTTTCAAGAGTGGAGAGAAGGGCATAGACAGTGTGCCACTAGAGGGCGTGTACGTGAAAGGAAGAATCAAGGGTCTCAACTGACGACGAGTCATCATACCTGCCATTTGGTCGTGTCACCATTACCACAATCACCATTTCTCATCGCACGCGTATACAGTAATTAATATCGATATCCTTTGCATTTCTCTTCAGGAATACATCGCTTCGTGGTTCATATCCATCATGAGAAGCTCTCGTTTGCACCATTCCCCACTTCTATGGTATCGTCCATGTGATCCGGATCCGGAGGCCTTCCCTCGCCAGAGCAATCGAGCACGTCGGCTCGTGGTCCCATCAGTGCCGGGCCCGTCGCATCCGCCGAGATACGTTCAGGATGTCCCCCACGCGCTGATCGTTCTCTTTCTCTTCAAGGTCCGCACTCTCTGGACCACGGACTCGGAAAATCGACACGCCGCGGAAGGCCCTCGAGTATCGGCAGCGAACTGAGCACCCGAATTCAATTCTCCACTCGCCCTGCCAGTGCCCAGTGCCCAGTGTGCCAGAGAGCAGGCGGGCATCGCATGCGGCTTTACTGTAAAAGAACCCACTGGGTTACCGCAGGCACGCGGAGCCAGCGCCAGCGCAAGCACGGGATGGGAACGGGAACAGCCACATTGCGCGCACGACCAGCGCAAAGCTCTCAGTGCTCGAACGCGCACTTACATCAAGCCGGTCCATCCATCGCCTTGCCACCCGCCGCACGGATGTGTCGTGGTACAAACATCTAGAGATGACCAAACTGTGGATGCTTGGGATGGCACGTAGAGCACAAGCCGCCACAAGTAATGTCCTTTGCAGTGGTGCCCAATTATGCCATGCATAGTAGCGATGACGTTCGGGGCTCGCTCCAGAAGAAAACAAGCCTAATTTAAGTGATCAAACAGCACGACAGATCGTACACCTGTCGAGTGACGCGGGCAGGTGGTAATCTGTGTCTAAGGGGTCAAGCACGCTGACAGTGTAGACGGATAGTAACAGGGGCCCGAATAATGGCTTGGGTGGGGGCTCCCACTAACTGACCTATAGGACTGTAGGTTACTCAGGAGCTAGATCACCCTCGGAGGAACATGCCGCATGTCAATGTCATATTCACATAACGGTGAGAGACAACGGTGGCAATGGGCATACTGAGAATACACCCCAGCAAAACTAGGTCATGAGGATACGCCGCGGCCGTCAGGCCGTTCCAACCGATTTACTCCACATCCATCGATCATTGACCATCCCTCGTCAACTCATGCCGTGGAGGCCTTGAGCACCTTGCGCACCTTATCGCGTCGCGACTTTTTGTGGATCATAACTTGAAAGCGCTCAAAATCGGAGAGTGTCCGCCGCTTCTCCGCCGCTGCCCGCTTCTTCGCCCACGCTGTAGACTCCCATTTGGCAACAATGCCAGCTTCCTCGACATATTTCTTCACGGTGCCAGAGCCCGAGTTACGCGGAAGTTTTGGGACGATTAGAGACGTAAGGGTAAGGTGGCGATAGGGGAAAGCCTGGCGCGGAACGCCAGTTGTAGGGCCGTCGATGATTGCCTGATTAAACCTAAGTGAGGATGAACGAAGTGAATAGTAAACTATTCGCTAACCCGATTGTGGTCTATTATTTCAGCAATTACGGCGATGTGACCTGAATAAGGACCGGATTTGAGGAGTACGACTGTGTGTGACCAGTCAGATGAAAAGATCACGGTGTCGGGGAGAACGACGACGTCAAGGCGTCTTACCTCTGCCGACCTCTACGAAGCGACCAAAATTTGATTCGAACTACAACGAGTACGGTCAGAACACCATCTCAAGCTAAGCTCATCGAAAGGCCTGTTGCAACCGAGGAAGCAGGCATAGCAGTTCATCCAAGACCGCCAAGTCGCATCCACCATGACGAAAAACTCAGATCACCTCCAATCAAACAGGATAAACCTTGCTTGGTTGCTACGGTGTACAGACATAGGAAATGACACTCACGGACATGGCTCGAGTCTTGAGGATTCGTTCGTTGTTGTCAACGGCGGTGACGACTTTGATTTGCTCAAGGAGAGTTTGCGGAGTCTCAATTCGGAGGCATATTATCGGAAGATACCGCAATGCCGTTTGCTAGTTGTTGACGTCATTTGGATTCGTTCACACTTTGCAAGGTAGATTCGTTGCTCAAATGGGATCTTTTTCCGAGTCCGTTTCTCGTACGATATAAATACAGACAGAAATGCAATGCAATGCCCCCCAAACTTCCCCTCTGCCGCTATGTGCGTGATGTGCCACTAGACCAACCTCAGCATTTACTTGTAGTAAAGATAGTCATCAAGACTCACCTTAGCGGTGACCATCTGGCTAACACATACCCTTTGCGATCACTGGCTGTGGCATTAAAAAAACCCCGATGCTCGTGGGGAAAAAAGCCTGCCAGCCTCACGCGATCCGATCCATCTCCTTCCCCCTCCTCCGCGAAAGTCTCTTATGCATGTTCCCTCAGCCAGGGACAAGGATATGCTCAGAAGGCGACTCACCGTTAAGTACCAAGGACGAGCGAATGTGGCGTCGTATAACTAGGTGGAGCGTGGTATGTGTTAGCTGTCCTACTAGTGTCTCACGACACCTTACCCTGTTTTCCGGGGGTACCCACCGCGTAGCGATCCCGAAAATGCAAACGACAAGTCGGGCCGACGACTTCCGCGTACATCTCGTGGAAGGCTACGCACTGTCCACCTTCACCCCTGAACTGTATAGGTATCTACGCAAGGCTTGGCAACTTGGCTGCGTATAATGGTAACCCTGCTTACCTGATTTATTGGGACAAAAAGTAAAGTCAACTTCAACGTTTCCGACGAAATTCCGCGTCTCACCTTGCCTTGCAATGGGGAGCGCTGCGCAGGAGCTCACAGCAGTGCAGATGGCAGTCCGGCCGAAAGACCGCTATCGATGCCCTGCCGTGAGTGCTGCGCCTCGGCTTTCTATCGCCATAGCGCGCGCTGGAAACTGTCAGCTGCCACAGAGCTTGCCTTACCTTGTCTGTCTCCCAGTTGCGTTGTCTTCTGGGATCTGTCGTCTTGCGCACGAATACCACTGATTGCTCCCCCCCTGTCCAAATAGGCTGCCCCGCGCTACGAACAACGCGCTTCAATTCGTCTCTTCCGGGAAAGAGACGAATTGAAGCGCGCCTGTCTTTCATGGCGTCAGTCTGGCTTATTTCTGGTGACCTTCAGGCGCAACTTACAGCTCATTTACTCTCGATTCACATCTCGCGGAAGATCGCCTTGAACCCGGAGTATAGAGTCTCTTCATAAGACTCGGACTCGTGCACGAGAGCTGGTGTATATCGTGGCGTGCTTGGCCCGCTCTCGTCTTCGAATGTCGTGAGTGGCTCCAGAGTTGACACTGATACCGGAGGGCAAAATAACGTCGAGATGGGGCTCGGCCCAGTGGGGAAGTTGCACTGGTTTGTCGTAGACGATGTTGATATCCCATCGTCGTCTACGGTGTCGCTGGCCCCCCTCTCGTTGGCCCACTCCTCGTACTCAGTGTCACCGGCCCTCTCCTCATAGACATCGTCGTCGGCCCACTCGTACTCTGTGTTGCTGGCCGACTCTTCGTACTCATCGCTAGCCCGCCCCTCGTACTCGCGTTCTTCGATTTCTGCCAGGATATCGTATAGGTACTGGTCGTGGCCAGAGTCTCCAGAGAACATT
>WNFC01001156.1_pt1 | contig 12954 bp, 10 predicted proteins | sample 5400541 | NCBI WGS metagenome assembly WNFC01 (sample SAMN13153342, study PRJNA577476) | soil metagenome | isolation source: 120 cm saprolite under Douglas fir tree site 2 hole 2 replicate 1 | place: USA:California | collected 2015-04-18
CAGGACTTTTGATGATTTTGACAGCCCGCACCGCTAGAATCGCACTGCGCGATCTGAAAGGTGTCTCTCATGCGAGTCGCTGTAATCTACGATATTCACGGTAACCTCCCCGCTCTGGAGGCCGTGCTCCAGGAGATTCGCCAGGCAGAAATAGACCAAGTAGTGGTCGGGGGCGATGTGCTTCCGGGTCCGATGCCACGTGAAACGCTCGCGTATTTGCTGGATCTAGAGATCCCTGTCCAATACATCTTTGGCAATGGCGAGGTTGCGGTGTTGGAACAGATGGCAGGCAAGGAACCAGCCGCCGTCCCTGAACCGTATCGGCCCATCATCCGCTGGACGGCAAAGCAGCTTAATCCTGAACACGAGCGGTTGTTATCAGCTTGGCCGAGAACACTTCGCGTCAAAATTGACGGGCTGGGCATGGTGCTGTTTTGCCACGCGACGCCCCGAAACGAGAATGAATACTTCACTCGCTTGACGCCGGAAGAGCCCCTCTTGCAAATCTTTGATGGACTTGATGCGCCACTGGTCGTCTGCGGCCATACGCACATGCAATTTGACCGCATGATTGGGGCGACCCGAGTTGTAAATGCTGGCAGCGTAGGAATGCCGTTTGGGGAACCAGGAGCCGATTGGCTCTTGCTCGGACCCGACGTTCAGCTGCAGCATACGCCTTACGATCTTACCCAGGCTGCTGAGCGCATTCGAGGCACGAATTATCCACAAGCGCTAGATTTTGCGGCACAAAACGTCCTCCAGCCTCCATCAGAGGCAGAAATGCTTGAAGTATTCACACGCGTTGAATTGCGGTAGAAGCGCGTATTCGTTCCTTCTTACCGAGGTCAGCAACGATCCGAACGCCGAGCCCGACCTGAAATCTTCATCGAGCCGAAAAGAGGCCATGGTAGGAGTGCTTTCGCGCAAGGCTATGTGTCGGCCAACCGATGCTTCTGAAATGGCCAAACGATGGTTCAAGTCACAAGACATCGGGTTCCCTCCCAGAATGCAGCCGCTCGCCTTGGGAGCAGCGGCCTCTCGCTTTTGTGTGCCTCAGGAAAATGGGGCACAAAAAGGAGATTCAAAAAATGTCTTACCTATATGTTAAGTGGAATAGCTTTCGGTGCAGTTCGCTCGCCGACGGTTCCGTCATTAGAGCATGGTTTGTCTCCGCTGGCCACTCCGGAACGGAGGCCTGCGACGCCGCAGGCGGCGCGTTTAGGCCGCAGTGGAGAGAGTGGCCAGCGAAGGGTCTTAGGCAACCGTCGTCCCGACGTACCCGTCACCCACCCAGAACGCCAATTGCAAATTCGCTCATCTGATCAACAACTTCCGGAACAGTTTCTGTTGTTTCGTTGTGAGCGCTCCTTACCTTTGGTATAAACGCCATCATGAAAAGGTTCTTCTTCGCGATCGTTGTCTTTTTCGGATGGATGGCAAGTTCGGCCCAATCCCAGGAAACCGACGTCTTCATCGACGTGCGAGGCGATCGTCTACATTTTCACATTCTGAGAGGAAATGGTGTACCAATTTTGTTCGAGGCCGGTGGAGGAGACGACGGAACAGTTTGGACGAATATTGCAAAGCCGGTCGGTGATATTACCGGTGCAACGCTGATCACATATGACCGCGCTGGATTCGGAAGAAGCGAGTTGAATGCCAACGAGCAAGCCATAGACAAACACGGCATACAAAACGGCGTAGAAGAACTGGAAGCGGCTCTCACACAATTGAGTTACAACGGCAATATCATGCTAGTGGCCCATTCGTATGGCGCCTTCTATGCCACGTTATACGCTGCAAGACATCCAACTCTCGTGAAAGCCGCCGTCTTAATCGATGGGAGTTCCGCTTGCTGGTTTACCGACGATTGGATCAAAGATTTCGTAAAAGAACGGCAAAGCGAAAACAAACCAAAAGCCGACGGCTTGGGGAATTATTACCAATCGGCGAACTTGCCGAAAACGGTTGAAATGATGAGAAAAACGATTTTTCCGCCAGAGATTCCAGTGATCGATTTGGTGTCGGAGAATCCGCCCTTTTCGAACAAGGGGGACGTAGCCCGATGGAAGCGTTGTCACCAGCAATTTGCAAATGCTCAAGCCAATCGAGAAGGCCTTACCGCCTATGGGAGCGGCCACTATATCTTTAAAGACAATACACCGCTGGTCGTACATGCCATTATCAAGGCGTATATCAGCATGTTAGACCGACGAGAGGCCGATGAAATCATGCGGCGACACATTGATTACGCCATTGACGCGGCGAACCAAACCAAGCGGCAACAGGTCGCATATCAGCATTCAGAGCTTGACTTGAACTCTTGGGGTTATGCACTCCTCGGGCAAGGAGAAACGACAAAAGCGATCGAGGTATTTAGGTTGAATGCGACTCTCCATCCAGAAAGTGCGGATGTTTTCGCTGCTTTGGCAGAAGCTTACGAGGCCATAGGACAAAAAGAGCTTGCGATCAGTAATTATAAGTATTCGCTGAAATTGAATCCGGGTAACAAAAATGCGGAGGAACATCTCAAAAAACTCTGGTCCCCGAATAATGGAACTGTGCGCTGATCGCCCGTTAGCCACTAAGTCGCCCTGGAACCGCGCGGCTGGCCTCTCGAATCGAGCACCATTTTCGAATCTGCGGTGATCGTGGCACGGCTGACTTTTTCTCTTTCGCTTCACCTGCCCAGATGTCTCGGCTGGGGCCACGCCGATCTTCCTAGTTCAGTAGGCCAGCCTTTTTCTGCCGCTCATTTTTTCTGAGCACTGCTTCAGGCCAATTCCTGCGCCCCGCAGCTTCGCGGCTTCTGCTTTCCCGGTTCCGCCCTAAAGACGGGTTCCCTCCCAGAATGCAGCCGGTCGCCTTGGGAGCAGCGGCCTCTCGCTTTTGTGTGCCTCAGGAAAATGGGGCAGAAAAAGGAGATTCAAAACCCTCGATAGTTTGGTTCCCCCAGCTCTTGCGGTTATCAAACAAGAACAGCGCGCTTACCAAGCGGTCGTTTCGCAGTGCACGCGGAAATACGAGCAACTCAAGACTGAGAAAATAGCTGAAGGGAAGCATATTCTGCTAGACACGAAGGAATTGGAAGCTATTTTGAACAGAACCATGTCCCCTCTCCGTGCCCCTTTGCACGAGGCTGAGAACACCCCCAATTCCAGGACACTATGAGCGCTCATGAAGCTGGACACGCTACTCTGGGGATCACTCTCGGCGCAAGAGTCGAAGCCGTATACGCAATACCAGGTAACTTGCCAAATGGGAAGATTCGCATTCTCTACGTCACCAAGTTTGCGAGTCTATAAGGAACTGGCTCCGATAAGAAAGGACCAAGTGGACCTTTCAAACTCGGTCATCTGGATCCCGGACTCAAAGACTCCGAACGGTACAGCCGAAGTTCCCCTGACTCCATTGGCGCTTGAAGCCTTTCGGCGGCAGATGCACATCGCAGCGGAGAGTCCGTTTCTGTTTCCCAGTGATCGGAACGGGAGCGGGCACCAAACCACGTTCAAGACGGTTTGGTGCAAGACGCTTCGGCGGGCAAAAGTCACCTACTTCCGCATCTACGACCTTCGATCCACTTATGCTACCCGGCTAAGTGCTGGAGGAGTGGCGGATGAGTGGGTGACTCAAATGCTGCGCCAGGGAGACGCGCAAGTCTTCAAGAAATACTCCCAGATGAAGTTGCAGATGAAGCGCGAAGCCCTGGAAAAGATTAACCGCCGGGCTGGTGAAATGGCTTCAGTGACTACCGAACGAATGTGCACGGTCATGGTCCAATAGGTGAACTGAGCGAATAAATGCACGGTACGTGCACGGTCGAGGCCAAAAAACCATGAGTAGGAGCGGGCAGAAAATTGGAAAGTGCTTTAGAATGAACAGTGCACTTCATGTCGGGGCGTAGCGCAGCCTGGTAGCGCGCCTGCCTTGGGCGCACTCACCTCGACTCCAACAACTCCACCCATAACTTCTAACTACTAACGTTTCCAACAAATCGGGGAATCTGCTTTTCGCTCGACGCTATCCTCAAGGGGCGTCAATTTAGATCGGCCGTTAACCAGAGCGTCTGCCTGTTCCGGAATCTGATTAGGGAAGATTTGCCGACGACTCGGGAGTTGATCGGCTCGGTAAACACAACCGCGCTTATCGAGTGTAATTCATCAACGACAAGAACTTTGCAAGCGTCACTAAACAAACCAAGAGTTGAGGTTTATTGGATGGACCAAATGCTGAGTTTGTTGCCGGAGCCGCCTACAAGTAAAAGACGGTCATGCGCGAACGCTACTCCAAGAACGGCTATGCCCGGTTGTTCGAATCTTGCGCGCACGGCGTGGCTGCCGAGATCCCAAAGCAGAACATTGATGCTGGCATCATCGAAGCGTTTAGGCAGGTTGTAGATCGGGGCGATCTGCTTGCCGTCGCCGGAGGCCACAAGGCCGCGGAGAGGCACTTCCATTCTGCCCCGTTGTGGATTCATGGAATCGGTAAGCGATACAGATTCCGCTGAACCGTGCCGCGATAGAATGCATACACGTCCGCCGACGGACCGGGCACTGCTCCCCCTGCATCGATCCGATGAGCTCCGGGCAGGCGGGCTATTTCCTCACCGGAATGAAATCCACTTTTGGGAATTCGTGGGAGGGACTCGCCCGCTGGCAGCGGAACTAGATAAGATCCGCCTAGAAGCACGGAGCGTCCATCCAGCGACCAGCTCAAGAATGTGAAGGATCCGCCGATTTGGACGGGAGATCCCCCATCCAACGGGAAGGCCTGCATCGCCGGTGGTCCGTTGTCGGGAAGCGGAGCCCAGCCAACGATCCACTTGTCATCTGGTGACACACTCCACAGAAGGTACACAGGTTCCGTGAAAGCCTTTCGCAGTCGCGTGCCGTCCGGTTGGACGCGGTACACGACTTCCCCTTGGCGAAAAAGGATATCGCCGCCCGGGCCAAATCGAGGTTGCACGCCCTCGACATTCGGGATCTGCTCCGGCGGCGACCGGCGGTCAAACGGCGCCAGCCAGAGCCGCGACTTTCCTTCGCTGTCCGTGGACCATATCACGACTTGGCGGCCATCGGCGGAGACGTCGTAGTCGAGCACCTCAAGGCCGCGCATCATGGGCTCGGAGCGGCCCGACTCTAGGTCCGCTATTCGTAGTTCTCCTGGATTTCTATACCATGCGAATTTATTTGCAGCCTCTTTTGCGATCAGGTAGCACAGCTTTTTTCCATCCGGTGTGAATTTAGGATTAGTGCCGTTGCCTTCCAGAGAAATCTGCCGTTCGCCCCTACTGTCGTGAATCCATAGGGAGCTGTTCTGAACCGCCACGGCAGTGACGAGGGAGCGGCCGTCCGGCGCCATGGAGATGCCCTCCTCCTCGGTCGGGCCGGAGGTGAACTGTTCCGGTTGGCCGTCGGGAAACCGTTGCCGCCAGATGTGATGTACTCCACCGGGATTGGCGGTGAAATACATCCATTTGCCATCGTGCGACCACGCCGCGAACGTGCAGCCGCCGCCGAGTGGGCCGACCTGCCGGCCAAGTGTGCTACCGTCCATCGGAACTAGGCGGCAGGGAAGCCAGAGGTGGTCCTCGTCCATTTCTACCAACAGCACCCATTTCCCATCTGGCGATGGATAGGAGCGGTGTGCCATAGCCGGCTCGTTCGTCGGGAGATAAACGTCACGCGCTCCGATCACGAACTCGTCGTGGAGGGTTTATGTGCGCATCTCGCCTGTGACTACGCCAAGCTAAAACTGCCTCCTCCATGAACAACGACAGGGCGGATGGAAATACGGAGTTCGGGTTCCAGGCCGATTTTGTAAATTGAGAAAGCGTTTACTCTGCGCTACCCTGTCGTTGTACTTTGCGTACCCATTGGTTGAGACGAAGGAGAGACTAAGATGCCAGTAGCCTCGAGAAGGACTTTTCTGCGTGAAGTCGGCTTGACTTGTTCTGCTGGGGCTCTCATGGGGCCGAAACTGATGAGCAAGGCTCTTGCTCAAACAAATGCATCCGCCATTCCGGGCGTAACGAGAGTCTACGTAGACAACCGGAGGATTATTGCCCCTCTCGAGCGCAACCTGTTCGGTTCGTTTCTCGAGCATTTGGGGCGGGCTATCTATGGAGGAATTTACGAGCCGGCGTCCAAGCTCTCCGATTCGAATGGCTTCCGAAAGGATACTCTCGAGGAGATTCGCCAGCTAGGAGTTCCTATCATTCGGTATCCCGGAGGAAATTTTGTTTCCGGATATAACTGGCTCGATGGCGTTGGGCCCAAAAAGGACCGCCCGCGAGTTCTCGACAAAGCGTGGGACACCATCGAAACGAATCAGTTTGGAACCAATGAATTCTTGGCTTGGTGCAAGGCAGCCGGAGCCCTGCCGCTGATGGGGCTCAACCTCGGCACCGGTTCCTCCGAGAGAGCCGCTGCTTTGGTGGAATACTGTAACTTGGAAAAAGGAACCAAATGGAGCGATCTTAGGCGCGAGCATGGCATTGCCGATCCATGGAAAGTCCAGAACTGGTGCCTGGGCAATGAAATGGATGGGCCCTGGCAGATTGGCCACATGACGGCCGCCGAATACGGGCTCAAGGCTGCCGACGCAGCCCGTCAAATGCGCTATGTTGATCCGAGTTTGAAGCTCATTGCCTGCGGGTCCAGCGGTCCCTTCATGCCAACCTATCTGGAATGGGATCGTGAAGTCTTGGAACAGTGCTACGACTACGTTGACGGCCTTTCTCTTCACCGCTACTTCGGCAACAACGTGCGGGATACCGGTGGTGAGACGCAAAAATATCTGGCCATGAATCTGAGCATGGAGCGTCAGATTGCGGAAACCATCGCGGTCTGTGATCTGGTGCGCGGGCACAAACGGACCTCAAAGAAGTTGTGGCTTTCTTTCGATGAGTGGAATGTGTGGTACCGCACCACCAGCGGCGATGCCGTGGACGGCCATAGGCGGGAGGCGCCGCACCTGCTCGAAGAAGTTTACAATTTGGAGGACGCGCTACTCATCGGAGGCTTGCTCAACACCTTGATTCGCAATGCTGACCGCGTCAAGATTGCCTGTTTAGCACAGTTGGTGAACGTCATCGCGCCGCTTATGACCAATGCGAATAGCGTGCTGCGTCAGACAATCTTCTATCCATATAGTTGGGCGCTGCAATTCGCTCACGGAGCATCGCTCAACCTATTCACCGAGTCTTCCACATACGAGGTGACGGGCTTGGGCCAGGTGCCGCACCTAGACGTCGCCGGCTCTTTGGACGCCGTCAACGGCAAGATCAGCTTGTTTGTTCTGAACCGCGATCTGGCCAAGCAGCGCGAGGTCGAAGTGGTTTGGGAAGACAGCGCCCCTTCCCGAACGGTTGATGCCTGGACGCTTACCGGCAGTGACTTGAAAGCCGTCAACACGTTTGACACTCCCCGCCGCGTCACCCAACAGCAATTTACGCAACCCTCGATCGCATCCGGCAAGTCGAAATTCGAGGTCCCCGCTGGGTCTTACACCGTGATTCAGTGGTCGCTCAATTCTTGACCAGCGAATCGAGCGAGGAAGTGATTGCAAGTTATCTTTGGCTCAGAGAAATCTTTAAGTCACGTAGGACTGTCGATTGCATTTTTTGTCATGGGAACAGTGGCGGTTCATACTTTCGGCCTTCCGCTCTGCTGGATCGCTTTCAGTTCCAAATAAATATTTTCGGAATTACCGACTGACCCAAAACGCAAAAGCTGTCACAGGGGAAAGAAGAGGTAAGCTTGGGCAGAATTACAGGAGAGGAGACGGGGAAAATGCCCAAAAAGGATCACACGGAAGAGCAGATTGTAGGGGGTGTTGCGACAAGCGGAAGCCGGAGCACGGGTAGTCGAGGTCTGTCGCAAGGCAGGGATCAGCGAGGCGACTTACTATCTGTGGAAGCGGCGGTACTCGGGAGTGGGCGTGAGCTGCGACCGAGAACGGGCGACTGAAGCGGGCTGGTAGCGGATCTAAGCATGGACCGGCAGATCCTGCAGGAGATCGTGGCAAAAAAGCTGCAAGGCCAGATGGCAACGCAGTTATCTCTGAGCATTCTACTGGGCGCACTTACACGTCGGGGTTTCTTATAGGACTCCCGGACGGTTGCACTGGGCTTGCCCCGCGGATAGTGAGACGGCTGCACCGTCTGCGCCTCTTATACTGGAAAATCGGATCAGGTCTGAAATCTGGACGAGACAAATTGTCCTGAAAACTGCGGCCATGCTGGCCATCTTTAGCCCGGGGACCGGCGCTCGGGGTGTGGAGCGCCGGCCCCTCCTATCGTGGGTGAAAAACCAATCTAGAAGTAGAGCTTCGCTCCTAATTGCCACCATCTCGGCAACGTCTGGGCAGTCACTTGGCCAAAGTTGCCTTGCGATAGATCGCCCTGGATGTTCTGGAAATTGGCATGGTTGAACAGGTTGTAGAACTCAAACCGGAATTGAAAAACCAGGCGCTCGTTGATATGTGTGTTCTTGTAGAGAGTCGTATCCGTCTGTATAAAGGCCGGATTGCGGAATGCCCCGGCTTTCTCGTTGCCGTTCGTGCCCGCGGTAGGAACCGTAAACTGCCCGGCTGAGAAGACTCCCGTTGTATAGGCGCTCCCCGACGTTCCCTGCTGATAGCTCGCCGCGTCCGGATAGCTGAAGTTATCCCCATTGGCAAGATAGTCTCCAGTTTGAGTAAGATGCGCGTCTGCACCCACGACATAGTTTGCGCCGTTGTACGCCGCGGAAGTAAAGACCGTGAAAGGATACCCAGTCTGGTAAATGCTCGTGCCGCTCAAGCCCCAACCGCTGGTTGCGTGCCCTACAAATCCGTTACCGCCATTCAACCCGGGTTGTTCATAGTTGAAGCTCGCGGAGAAGCGATTGGGAGCATCCCAGGGGGATGGACCGTAAAAGTGTCCAGGATTCTCCGGAGTCGGATATCTGCTGCCGTCATCCTTCGAAGAAGATCGTGTATAGGAAACGTCAAAGAATCCCCGGCTTCCTCTGGCTCTGAGGTCAAAGGTCACAGCCTCATAGTTGCCGTACCGATTGTTCTGGGTATAGGCGATTTGGCCAAAACTCGGGTTGAGCCGCGTGGGAAGTGAGCCAGAGGGCTTTCCGATCAGGTCACCGGGAACGGCGTTAATGTCCACGCCATAGGACACTTGGCCTCCCGCGTTGCCGTTTCCAACCAGGTTGGAGGTATGAGAGCCAGCGTACAGCACCGCAGCAACAAAGCGGCTTCCAAGCCTATGCTCCAGCGTGCCCGACCAAATATATGCAGTGGGAGAGACGATGTTGGCATCGATTCCACCGATGCCCAAACCCGCTCCCACAATTCCTCCCGCAGCATCCAGACATGGTGCGACTGGACACAAAGTTGTGCCAGCTAACTGAGGAAATACGAATCCGAACGGGGGTTTGCTACTGGTGCCTTGCACGAAGACTGGTCGTGTTGCCGGATCCGCATTCGCAGCGGCAAATGTGGGCAGTATAAGCCCTGGTGGGTTGCCCCGGAATTCCTCCTGAATATTGGCGGGCGTCAGCCAATTGGAGAACATCCCGAATCCTCCACGTAACAGCCAATCGCCCCTTCCATTAATATCCCAAGCCGCGCCGATACGCGGAGTGTAGGCCTTGGGTGCGCTAGCTACCGCGTTATGAGTGGGTTTGGCAAAGCCACTGGCAACTCGGTCTTCAAAGGTTGAGCCCGAACCAAGGTAGAAGTTTCCGAAAACCGTCGTGTCCGTCTTGGAATATGGGTTTCCTTGATCGTCGAATCGAAAGCCGATCGTTAATGTCAGGTTGCGCCGCGCTTTCCAAGTGTCTTCGGCAAAAATGCCCCAGGTTTTGGAAGCCGCGTTCCAGCTCCACAGCGTCTGCTGACCGGTTGTGGGGCTATACATGACTCCGCTCTCTTGCAGCGGCGCATCTTGAGCCAGCGATAACAAATTATTGAAGCTGAAGGACGGGTGCGACCATGGCCCTTGGAAAGGCTCGACGTCATCGCCATACAGACCTTCGTAGCCCAACTTTATAACGTGAGCGCCGCGGACATGAGTCAAGACGTCGCGCCAGTGATAGTTGTGCTGAATGAAATCGCCTTGCGCGAAGCCTACTCCGTATCCGACGTTTTGCCCAGTAACGCCGATTCCGGGGATGGTAAAATCACCGGTCTCGCCAAGTTTCCCCTCAATGCGATTCTGCGCAAAAATTACTTCATTCAGTGTCGTCGGACTGAAATCGTGTGTCCAATTCACCTGCAATGCTCGCTCCCAATAATTATTCGTGGTGGAGAACTGCGGGATGACATTCGGCGCCGGGTTATCCTGAAGCGTGCGAAAGAAACTGCCGTAAATGCGATCCTTGCTGAAATATTTGTCCACGCGAACGAAATACTGCGTGCCATTGATGACGTTCGCGGAGTTGAAAACTCCGCTATCAAGCATCGGCGTAGCGCAAGGTAAGTTCTCCGTTGCTGCTGTGCCACAACTTCCCGCGAAAATGTCATTTGCAGTTTTCGACACGGCAACGCCGGCCACATGCGTTGGGACGTAGGTATTCAGTATCTTGGTTCCGAATGTTCCGGGGTTATTCGTCTGGGCGAACGCCGCGAACGCTGGGTCTGGGAAAGTTATCACCTGGTTGCCTGTAGAAGCAGAAGAACGCAAGGCTTCTATGCCAAACAAGAAGAAAAACTGGTGATGAGGAATAATTGGCCCACTGATCGTCCCAGAGAGATTGTTGCTATGGAACGGATTATAAGAATGATCGGAGCCGGGCAAAGAATACTTCGCGAACATCGACTGGTAGGTGAAATAGTCGCTAACCAAACCGTGGAATTCATCCCCACCAGACTTTGTCGTCATGGCAACCTGCAGGCCGCTGCCGCGTCCGTACTCGCTAGAATACGTGTTGACCTGAATGTTAGTTTCTTGAATGACGTCGGGGTTGGGAGTGAGATTCAACACTCCTTGTCTAACGCTGCTGGTGACGTCCAGCCCGTCAATGATCCACATATTGGCAACCGTTCCTTGCCCATTGGCGCTGACGTCAACTGCCTCTTCCGTGGAGAAGTTGCCTGCGTTGGCTCCGGGAGTGCCCGAGGCGACGCCCGGCCCGCCAGCTAGACCTAGTCCACTAACGCCAGGGGCGATCGTCGTCAGCGAGAGCATGTTGCGGGCCGCCAGAGGAAAAGTCGACAACTCTTGGGTTTGCAGCGTTTGCTGATTCCGTGTCTCGGCCGTGTTTACCAGCGGATTTTCGGCGCTGACCGTAATGGATTCCGTCGCCGATCCAACCTTCACGGCAATGGGAACACTTAGATTTTGATTGGTCTCCAAGGTCACAATCGTTCGTGTTATCGAAAAGCCTGACGCTTCGACCGAAATTTGGTAGGAACCAGGGGCCAAGCTCAGAAACCTGTACCCGCCTTCGTCATCGGTCGTGGTCGTCGCCGAAACGTGGGTTGAAAGATTTTCCAACGCAACCTTCGCTTGAGCGACTGCAGAGCCGCTCGGGTCTGACACGTTGCCTTGTATGTTTGCCGTGTACTGGGCCCGGGTCGAGGCGGCGATCACCAGAACAGCGACCAGCAGCCGGACGGACCATCCAACAAATGCTCTTGCTTGCATGCGACTCACCCCCAAGGTGGAGAGCAAATCATTCACAGAATGAATTCTCTGTAAACGTTTTCTCGATTGCCCAAAGATATATGCCACTTGAAATCGCCTGTCAAGCATTTTCGAGTAGTTTTGTATTACCTAAGGGCCAGGAAACGTATCCCGGGGCTTCACCCCATCGGCTAGAGTCTTCGACCAGCCGCGGTTGGCGACTATTCCCGTTCCTTCGCGCAGGGTAACCAGCTGATTGATCGGAAGCTGTTTGTAAGACTCCACAAGCCCATTGGGCCAATACACGTCCACACTCACAAGCGTGTTGCTTCCAAGCCCGAAATGCAGGCGCGAGTCATTGCAAGAATAGAAGCTGGATTGACTGAGGACGCTCTGTGCCTGCGTTTTCCGCCCATAATGGGCAAGAACCCGCGCCCCGATCGCGCTTCGATTGGATTTCACTCCTTCAAGTTTCACCTTGATCCAATTCTGTTTGCCGCGAATATCGTTGCGCAAAAGCGACGGATTCTCATTCAGATTTAGGATGAGCATGTCGATGTCACCGTCGTTATCGAAATCCCCAAACGCGCATCCGCGGCTACAGTGTGCTTCAGCAACCCCTGGCCCGGCGGCTTCCACCAATTCCTCAAAGGTGTTATTGCCCAAATTGCGAAAGACCGCTCGTGGCGTCTTGTTCGCATATTGTGGAAGAACTCTTTCGACTTCCGGGTAAACGTTACCTGTAACCATGAACAAATCCGGGTACCCATCATTATCGAGATCCACCATTCCCACGCCCCAACAGATATACCTTGTCTCCACTCCGACGCGGGACGTGCGGGTAACATCGTCAAAATTCCCCTTGCCGTCGTTGTGGTAGAGCACGTTGGCGTCATCCGCGAAGTGCGTTTTGAAAAGATCGAGGTGTCCGTCTAGGTCGTAATCGCCAACCCCAACCCCCATGCCCGCTTGTTCTTCCCCGTCATCACTGAGGGCTACCCCGCGCAATACTCCCTCTTCGCGAAACGTCCCGTCATGGTTGTTCATGAAAAGCAGGCTGGGAGTGGAATCGCAAGCCACGTAAATATCCGGCCAGCCATCTCCGTCCAAATCGGCCGCCACCACGGTCATGCCGTAGCATTTTGTCGCCTGCGCGACGCCTGACTGTTGGCTGACCTCGGTGAACGTCCCATCCCCGTTGTTCCGGTAAAGCGAATGGCGTCCCGTGGGAAGCCCTCGCGGTCCGCATTCCACGGGGATCCCTTTCCAGTTGCAGTTCGTGTTGGCTCCAGGAACCGGCGCATGTTCAAACGAGAAACGGACATAGTTCGAGA
>WNFC01006403.1_pt1 | contig 12954 bp, 12 predicted proteins | sample 5400541 | NCBI WGS metagenome assembly WNFC01 (sample SAMN13153342, study PRJNA577476) | soil metagenome | isolation source: 120 cm saprolite under Douglas fir tree site 2 hole 2 replicate 1 | place: USA:California | collected 2015-04-18
CGCCGCGCCGTCCTGTCCAGCGTCGCCCTCGAGGCTGCCGCCGACAAACTCGATGGCGCGGTCGAGCTCGGGCCCGGTGCGCTTGGAGGTACCGCGCGTCAGCAGGTCGGCGGTCAGGTTGGCGAGCCCTCCCGCGTCCGCCGGGTCGTACACCGAGCCCGCACGCACGTAGACCCGCACCACCACGATGGGGATAGCCGGCCGCTCGGCCACCAGCAGCACCACGCCGTTGGGCAGGACTTCGCGATGCGCGATCGGACCGGCGGAGGCCGGCAGAGCCAGCGCCGCGAGCGCGATACAGGTCCACACGCGGAGGAATCGCATGAGCACTCCCTTCAGTCGAGCGTCTTTCTGAACTTGACCACGGCCAGCGTGAAGATCACTGCCCCGAAGATCATCAGCGGCACCAGGCTCGGCCACAGATAGCTGAAGCCCACGCCCTTGAGCACGATGCCCCGAACGATGCGCAGGAAATAGGTCAGTGGAATCACGGCCGAGAGGTACTGCGCGACCAACGGCATGCCCTCGATCGGGAACAGGAGACCCGAGAGATAGATCGACGGCAGGAAGGTCAGGAAGGTCAGCTGCATGGCCTGCGGCACGGTGCGCGAGACGGCCGAGAGAAAGATGCCGATCCCGAGCGTGCCCAGCATGAAGGCCGCGGCGAGCACGTAGAGCAGGGTCAGGCTGCCCCGTATCGGCACGTCGAAGACGTAGTGCGCCACGATCAGGGCCATGGTCATCTGCCCGTAGGCAACCACGAGATTCGGAATGATCTTGCCGAGGAGGAGCTCCCAGCGGCGGATCGGGCTCACGATCAGCGCCTCCAGCGTGCCCTTCTCGCGCTCGCGAACGACCGAGACGGCCATGGCCGTGATCGTGGTCTGCATCAGCAGAGCCCCGATGAGCCCGGGCACGATGAAGATCGCCGAGACGAGGTCCGGGTTGTACCAGGCCCGCACCCGCACGTCCAGCGGGGGCTCGCCCTGGCGCGCGAGCGACGTGCCCTCGGCCGTGCGCGTCATGATCTGAAGCGAGCGCTGCGCCCCGAGTGCCGCGGCCGCGTTGATGGCAGAGGTCGCCACGAGCGGATCGGAGGCGTCCACGATCACCTGGATGTCGGCGGCCTGGCGCGAGAGCCGCCGCCCGAAGTCCGGCGGGATGACGACGCCGACTTTGGCCGTGCCCTGGTCGATCAGGCGGGCCAGCTCGTGGTGGCTCGACACCCAGTAGCGCACGTCGAAGTACTGGGTATTGGCCATCGCCTCGAGAAAGCTCCGCGCCTCGGCGCTGCCCGACTGCTCGAAGACGGCGGTGGGCACGTGCTTGACGTCCGTGTTGATAGCCCAGCCGAAGATGAAGAGCATCGCCACCGGCACGGCCAGGGCCAGCACCAGGGCGAACATGTCTCGCTTGAGGTGGATAAACTCCTTCGCGATGATGCCGAGAAGCCGCGAGCCCACGACGTCAGGTTGTCCCGAGCGCCCGCAGCTGCTCGCGCAGCCGCGCCTTGCGCTCCTTGTCCACGAAGGAGACGAACAGGTCTTCGACCGAGGGCTCGACGTCGTGGACCCAGCGCGGCGGCAGCCCGGCGCGCGTGAGGAACTCGCTCACGTCGGTCGCGCCCGCGTGCTCCGAGCCCATCACGACGCGCAGGCGCGTGCCGATGCGGACGACCTCCTCCACGGCCTCCCAGTCGGCCAGAAGGTCCGACGCGCGGCGCAGATGATCCACCTCCACCTCGATGACGGGGCGACGGAATGTCTCGGTCTTGATTGCGTGAGGCGAGCCGTGCGCGATCAGCTTACCCTGGTAGATGAAACCCAGGGTGTCGCAGAGCTCGGCCTCGTCCATGTAGTGCGTGGTAACGATGATCGTCGTGCCCTGGTCGGCCAGGCGGCGGATGAGCCCCCAGAAGTTCCGTCGGGAGACGGGATCGACGCCCGCCGTCGGCTCGTCGAGGAAGATGAGCCGGGGCGAGTGCACGAGAGCGCAGGCGAGCGCCAGTCGCTGGCGATAGCCGCCGGAGAGCGTGCCCGCGATCTGGCTCTCCCTCCCCGACAGGTCCGCCAGCTGCACCATCTGCGCCAGCCTCGCCACACGCTGCGTCCGCGGCACCTCGTACACGCGGGCGTAGAAGGTCAGGTTTTCCTCCACGGTCAGCTCGTCGTACAGCGAGAACTTCTGCGACATGTACCCGATGGCGGATTTGATGCGCTCGGGCTCGGCCACGAGGTCGATGCCGAGAACCGTTCCGCCGCCCTCGGACGGCTCGAGGATGCCGCAGAGCATCCGGAGCGTGGTGGACTTGCCCGCTCCGTTCGGCCCCAGGAAGCCGTAGAGCTCGCCGGCGCGGACTTTGAGATCGAGGTGGTCCACCGCGACGCGCTTGCCGAAGCGCCGCGTCAGCGCTCGCGTCTCGACCGCGTACCTCTCATCCGACATCGGCGTCGGCGGGCAGCCCAGGCTTGAGTGGGCCGTCCGGGTTGTCGATCTGGATTTTGATGCGGAAGACCAGGTTGACCCGCTCCTTCTTGGTCTGAACGTTGCGCGGGGTGAACTCCGCCTCGGAGCCGATCTCGATGAGACGTCCCGTGAAGACACGGTCGGGGAAGGCGTCCACCCGGACCCTGGCGGGGTCGCCGACCTTGAGCCGCCCCACCTCCGTCTCGGGCACGTAGGCGCGCAGCCACACGTCCTTCGGGTCGACGAGGGTCAGGATCGGCACACCGGGGTTCGCGGTCTCGCCGACCTCGAGGTTCTTCCTCAGCACCACGCCGTCGATAGGGGAAACCACGATGGCCTCACGCAGCCGGCTCCGGGCCTGGGACAGCGCGGCCTCGGCCTGCGTCACTTGCCAGCGAGCCGCGTCGATCTGATCGGGTCGAGGACCCTCGAGCACGAGTGCCAGCCGCTCCCGGGCGCTCCGCTCCTGCGCCTTCGCGACCTCGTACGCCTGCCGCGCCCGGTCCACGTCCTGTGCCGCGATCAGGTTCTGCTTGAAGAGCTGCTCCGTGCGCTGGTATTCGCGCTCGGTCATGGTGCGCGTGGCCTCGACGCTCGAGACGGCGGCCCGCGCATCCTCGATCTCCTGGGGCCGCGCGCCTTTCTCGAGATCGCGCAGCGTCGCCTGAGCCGCCCGCAGCGCCGCCTCCTGGCGCTTCACGTCAGCCGCCAGCTCGGAGTCGTCGAGGCGTACCAGCACCTGGCCGCGCGTGACCCTGTCCCCCTCCTTGACGAGGCGTTCGACGATGCGCCCGGTGATCTTGACGCTCACGTCCACTTGGGTCGCCTCGATGGTACCGGTCACGCTGACCGGCTTGGACGTCACGCCTCCCCGATGGAGGCCGCCCCATGTCACGGCTACCGACAAGGCGATCAGGAGGACGAGGACGGCGGCGCCCTTGACCCATCGGGCGCGCACGCCGGTCACTGGCCCGCGGCGGCGGGCGGCGCGCCTGGCCGCAGGATACCGACGGTTCGGCGGTCGGCCTGGAAGTACGCGCGGGCCACACGCTGCAGGTCGGCCGCCGTCACCTGGCGGATCAGCGGCACGAAGCTTTCGCCATCCCGCCACGAGCCCGCTATCTCGAAGCGGGCCATGCTCGCGGCGCGCGAGTGCACCGAGTCCTGGCGCCAGACGAAGCCCGCCTCGGTCTGGTTCTTGGCCCGCTCGATCTCCTCCTCGGGCACCGGCTCGTTCTTCACGCGCTCGATCTCGGCCATGATGGCTTGCTCGAGGGTCTCCGGCGTCTGCCCGGGCAGCGGTGTGCCCGAAAACCAGAAGAGGTTGGGGTCGTGCGAGAGGTACTCGTACTCGCCCCCGATGGAGAGCGCCAGCCGTTGCTCGTACACGAGTCTCCGGTACAGCCGCGAGGCCCGTCCCTCCTGCAGGATGGTCGAGAGCAGCTCGAGGGCTGGCGCGTCCTTCGACCGGTAGTTGGGCACGTGAAAGCCGACGTAGACGATCGGGGCGCGGGCGTCGGCCTTGTAGACCTGCACGCGGCGCTCGCCCAGCTGCGGGGGCTCCGCGGCGTTCATCGGGGGCGGCGTCGGGCCCCGCGGGATCCTGCCGAACGTCTCGCGCGCCCTCGCGATCGCGCGACGTGCGTCCACGTCGCCCCCGATGACGAGCAGGGCATTGTTCGGCTGGTAGAAGCGATTGTAGAAGGCGCGCAGCTCGGGGGGATTGATGCGCTGGATGTCGTCCATCCAGCCAATGACCGGCCAGCCGTAGGGGTGCGCTTTGTAGGCCGCGGCGAGGAACTCCTCCTCGAGATACCCATCGGGGTCGTCCTCGGTGCGGGTGCGCCGTTCCTCCGCCACCACCTGCCGCTCCGAGTCGATCTCCTTCGGGTCGAGGAGGAGGTTGCGCATGCGGTCGGCCTCGAGGCCCAGCACGAGATCCGCGCGGTCGGCGGCGATATCGACGTAGTAAGCGGTGACGTCGTGCGACGTGAAGGCGTTGTCCTGCCCGCCGTTCTCCTCCACGATGCGCGAGAACTGGCCCTTGCCGTGAGAAGGGGTGCCCTTGAACATCATGTGCTCGAGGAAATGTGCGAGCCCGGTCTCCCCCGGGATCTCGTTGCGCGAGCCGACCCGGTACCACGTCTGAACGGTGGCGATCGGGTTCCGGTGATCTTCCAGAACGAGTATACGAAGGCCGTTGTCGAGCGTCGCCTCCGTCACGGGCGGCGCCGTGGCGGCATGAACCGCGAAAGGGGCCAGCAGGACCAGGGCAAGCGAGCAAGCCCGGAGGGTGTGTCGAAAGGGCACGAAAGGATTATGCTACGGTCCCCGACGCGCGGCAACCACGGGGCCGGTGTGCGAACTCTAGACGCGGAGGTATCGGGTGACGATCATCTATCTGACCCTGGCTGCGGTCCTCGAGGTCTCGGGCGACTTCCTGATGCGCGTGGGACTCGGCGGGCGGCGCTGGGGGTTCGTCGCGGGCGCCCTCGTCCTCGCCGGCTACGGCCTACTCGTGAACCAGCCAACGTGGGGCTTCGGCCGAACTCTCGGCCTCTACATCGCGGTCTTCTTCATCGTGAGCCAGCTCGTCGCCTTCTTCACGGCGGGCGAGCGCCCATCCCCGTCACTCTGGCTCGGCGGCGGCCTCATTATTCTCGGCGGCCTCATCATCTACGCCGGTCGACCGTAGCGATGGCGGGGCCGGGGGCGCCCTCCCCGGACCCATATCTTCTGCGGGGATTCTCGAAGCCGAAAACCCAAGTCTCGTGGCGGCGTGGAGAGCGGAATGCGGGATGCGAGTCAGTGTGGTCCGGGGAGGGCGCCCCCGGCCCCGCCGGCGCGGGCCGCCAGACGCTGCGCGGTCGTGAAGACCTGACGCAGCATCGGGCGAGTGAGCTTGCCCGTGAACGTGTTCTGCTGGCTCGGATGGAAGCAGCCCAGCAGCACGGTGCCGTCCGGCATCGCCGAGCGCGCGGCGTGGCCGAAGCGAGGCAATGGGCGCGGCAGCGGCAGCCCGGCCTCCCGGCGCGCTCGGAGATACGCGTCCCAGCCGATCTTGCCGAGCGCCACCACCACGCGCACCTCGCGGAGCAGCGCCAGCTCCTCGAGCAGGTACGGCTGGCAGCGGTGCATCTCGCCAGGAAGCGGCTTGTTCGCGGGGGGCGCGCAGCGGAGAGCCGCCGTGATGTACGCTCCGCTCAGCGTCAGGCCGTCGCCGGCGTCCAGCGAGGTCGGCTGGTTCGCGAAGCCGGCCTCGTACAGCGCACGGAAGAGCCAGTCGCCGCTCCTGTCCCCCGTGAACATGCGCCCCGTGCGATTGCCGCCGTGAGCGGCGGGAGCGAGCCCGACCACCAGCACGCGAGCCCGGTGATCGCCAAAACCCGGGAGCGGCCGCGCCCAGTAGTGCTGCCCGTGGTACCGCCGCGGCGGTTCGGCAGCGACCGCCTCGCGATGCCGCACCAGGCGCGCACATAGACGGCAGCTCGTGACGCGGCGGTTCAGCGCGGCGAGCTTCCCCTTGACGTTCCCGTTGTCCTCCGCGGCGACTTCGTTGACAATCACACTATGATCCTAGCCGCGCGGATCCTCCCGTGACAAGCCGCGTCCCCGCTCTGCTGATTCACGGCGGGGCCGGCGCGGACCCCGCCTTCCGCCACGAGGAGCTGCGCGCGGGCATACGCGACGCCGTCGCGGCAGGCTGGGCCGTTCTTCATGCCGGAGGCGGAGCGGTGGCGGCGGTCGAAGCGGCCGTCTGCGTCCTGGAGGACAACCCGCGGTTCAACGCCGGACGCGGCTCCGCCCTCACCACCGACGGCACCGTGGAGATGGACGCCTCCATCATGGAGGGCGACGGGCTCACGAACGGCGCCGTCGCCTGCGTCACGGCCATACGCCATCCGGTGACGCTGGCCCGCCTCATCCTGGAAGAAGGGCGTCACTCCTTCTTCGTCGGCGAGGGAGCCATGGCGCGCGCGCGCGCCCTCGGCGTGCTCTTGTGCGATCCGGAGGAGCTCGTCACGGATGTCCAGCGGAAGCAGCTCGAGGGCGTCATCGGGAACACCGGGGGGAACACCGCGGGGAACACCGCGGGGAACACGGGCGGGAACACCGGGGGCGGGACCGTCGGCGCCGTCGCTCTGGATCGCCGGGGGCTCATCGCCGCCGCGACCTCTACGGGCGGGATGGCCGGCAAGCCGCCGGGGCGCGTGGGGGACTCGCCGCTGATCGGGTGCGGCACGTACGCCGAGAGCACGGCGGGCGGCGTGTCGTGCACCGGCAATGGAGAAGCCGCCATTCGTGTCGTGCTGGCCCGCCGTACCATCGAGATCCTCAAGGCGGCGGGAGACCCGATGCACGCCTGCCAGATCGCCCTGGACGTGCTCGCGGAGGAAGGTCGGGGCAGCGGCGGGCTCATCTGCATCGACTGGAGGGGCCGGCTCGGCTGGGCGTACTCGACGCCCCTCATGCCTGTCGGCTTCATGGCTCCGGGCCGCGACGCTCCGGGGCTCAACTTTTGAGCCAACACGTCTCGATCGACGACGTCCGCGCGGCCGAGGCGAGGCTCAAGGCCCTGATCGCGGTCACGCCCTGCCCGTATTCCGAGACGCTGTCCGTCCTGACCGGGGCGCGCGTCTTCGTCAAGCTCGAGAACCTCCAGATGACGGGCTCCTTCAAGGAGCGCGGGGCCGCCAATGTCCTTCTTTCCCTCGGCGACGCGGAACGGCGGCGCGGGGTGGTCGCGGCCAGCGCGGGCAATCATGGCCTGGCGGTGGCCTTCCACGCCGCGCGGCTCGGCGTCTCCTCCGTGATCGTGATGCCCGAGTGGGCGCCGCTCACGAAGGTGACGGCGGCCCGGCGCCACGGCGCCGAGGTCATCCTCGACGGCGACAACTACGACGCCGCTTACGCCCGCGCGCGGGAGATCGAAGCCGAGCGTGGTCTCGTCTTCATTCATCCTTTCGACGATCCGCGCGTCATTGCGGGCCAAGGCACGATTGGCCTCGAGCTCGCCGAGCAGGTCCCGGATCTCGACGCCGTCGTCGTCCCTGTGGGAGGGGGCGGGCTCATCGGCGGGGTGGCGGTGGCGCTCAAGGCCCTCAAGCCCGCGGTCCGGGTCATCGGCGTGCAGAGCGGAGAGATGCCCGCGATGCGGGCCGCGCTCCAGGCCGGGGAGCCCGTCACCGTCCCCGCGGCCGCCACCATCGCGGACGGCATCGCCGTGCGACGCGTGGGGCGGCACACGCTGGCGCTCGCGCGGCGCTTCGTGGACGAGGTCGTGACGGTGAACGAGGAGGAGATCGCCAATGCCATCCTCCTCCTCCTCGAGATCGAGAAGACCGTGGTCGAGGGTGCGGGGGCCGTCGCCCTCGCGGCGCTCGTCAACAAGCGCGTCAGCCTCGAAGGCAAGACCTGCGTGCTCCTGCTCGGCGGTGGCAACATCGACGTCAACCTCATCGCGCGCATCATCGAGCGCGGCCTCGTGAAGGACGGTCGCACCGTGAGGTTGACCGTGCTCCTGCGCGACCGGCCCGGATCTCTGGCACGGCTGACCGGGCTCGTGGCCGAGGCGCGCGCCAACGTGCTCCACATCGGCCACGACCGGGCCTTCTCCCGAGCCCGCCTCGGCGAGACCGAAGTCGAGCTGACCCTCGAGACGTCCGGGCGCGATCACATCGACGCCATCAAGCGCCACCTCCACGCGGCAGGCTACACCGTCGAGGAGGTTCTCCACCGCTAGGCGCTCCGATTCGGGAGCTATTTGAATCGGACGGCGACGGGTGCGCCTTCGCCGGCAAGCCATTCCGTGACCGACGCGTGGCCGTACCGGAGGGCGGCGCGGCTCGCCTCGAAGCCCATGGAGGGGCCGACGAGCGGCGACGGCTTGAACTCGGGCTGGATCAAGTGGAACTCCACGTCGGGCCGCCGCAGCTTCAGCTCGCGCAGCCCGAGCACCAGGATGTTCAGGCTCGTGATGTGTCCCGCCTGCTCCATGATGGCGTAGAGGCCTCCGGAGCGCACATCGGGCCCTTTGGGACTGCCGATGCGGAGCGGCACCGCCGGATTGATCACCACCACGCTCCTCGCGCCGTGCTCGACCGCCAGGTCGGCGTGCCCCGTATGCCCGACGTCGCCGTCCACATAGTCGCGCCCGGCGATCCGGTAGGGCTCGAAGAAGCCCGGGATTGAGGAGGATGCCCCGATCGCCTGGGAGATGGGTACATCCATGAGAGGCTCGGCTCCGAAGACCGCCCGCTCGGCGCTGTCGAGGTCGATGGCCGGGATGAGGAGCGGCCTGCGGCACTCGCGAAAGCTGTTCGGCAGCCCTTTGGCGGCGAACGCTTCGCGCACGAAGAGCTCGAGCGGGGAGACCGTGAAGAAGCCGGCCGGCATGTCGGCCCCGCTCCGCGCCAGGAGGTCTGGCCACTCGAGTCGAAAGCCGGTCACCGCTTTCTTGCCGATGGCCCAGACGAATTGGGCCAGGTTGCGGGCGGCGATGGAGAAGGCGGTCCGATCGTAGACGGCGCCACGCCGCAGGTTGAGCGGGTCGTCGCGCTCCTCGACCAGGATATCGTAGAGCTCCCTCGGCCGGATACCGTTGGCCATGAGCGCGGCCACCACCGACCCCGAGCTGGAGCCGACGTAGAGATCGAATTCGTTGGCGCGGAAGCCCGGGAGGGACTCGTCGAGAGCCGCGAGCGCCCCGACTTCGTACATGCCGCCGATGACCCCGCCTCCCGCCAACACCAGGGCGCGCTTTGCGGGGGGCCGGAACCATGGAAGCCGGCGCAGCAGCGCGGACTTCACCACCTGAGGAGCGTCGCCCCCCAGGAGAAGCCGGTGCCGAAGGCCACGAGCATGACGAGATCGCCCTCCTTCATGCGTCCACCCGTCACCGCCTCGTGGAGGCAGATGGGCACCGACGCCGCGGCGGTGTTCCCGAAGCGATCGATGTTGTTGTGCATGCGCGACTCGGAGATCTTGAACGACTCCGCCATGGCCTCGACGATCCGCAGGTTCGCCTGGTGGAAGATGAAGAAGTCGATGTCGTCGGCGAGGAGCCCGTTGGCGTCGAGGCATTCCTGCACCACCTCGCGCACGCGCCTGACCGCGTGCACGAACACCGCGCGTCCGTTCATCCGCGGCCGGGCCCGGTCGTCGTCGATCTTCTTCTTCGACACGGGGGGAAACGTGGACGACCCCCAGAGCTCCCCCGACAGCGCCTCGAGCGCGCTGCCGTCGGAGTGGAGGTGGTGCGAGATCAAGCCGCGCGGCTCGGCACCCGACACTTCGTGGGCCTCGAGCACCGCGGCGCCCCCGCCGTCGGCGAAGAGCACCGCCATGTCCCGTCCCGCATCCGTGTAGTCGAAGGCGGAGGAGAGCAGGTCGGCGCCGATGACCAGCACCTTCCTGTACATCCCGCCCCGGATGAACTGATCGGCCAGCGACAATCCGTAGACGAACCCCGCGCAGCCCTGGGCCAGGTTGAACACGGGTGTCGACGTCAGCCCGAGCTTGCCCTGCGTGACGCACCCGGGCCCTGGGTACGCCAAGTCGGGGAGCGTGTAGGAGACGACGATGCAGTCGATATCTTCAGAGGTCAGGCCCGCGTTCCTGAGGGCCATGCGACCCGACTCGACCGCGAGATCCGACACCGTCAGCGAGGAGTCGAGATTGCCGTCGAGGCCGCGCGCCAGGACCTCGCGCATGAAGGCCGACTTGTCCGGGGCCTCGGCCAGGCGCAGGAGCATGCGGTAGGTGTCGGGCGAGACGCGACGCTCGCTGATCCCCGTGCGCTTGACGATCCACTCGTCGCTCGTGCTCATGCATCGCGACAGGAGATGGTTATCCACGACAGAGTCGGGAACTGACATCCCGGTACCGGTGATCCGGGCGCGAATCATCGGCCGGTGAACTTCGCGGGGCGCTTTTCGAGGAAGGCGCGCACACCCTCGGCGTGGTCTTCCGAGGTGATCGCGTTCGACTGACCGAAGGCCTCGCCCTCCAGCGCCGCCGCCAGATCCACGGTGGCGGCCCGGTTGAGGAGCGACTTCGCCAGCGCCGCGGCCAGGGGCGGACCGGCCGCGATCTTCGCCGCCAGCGCGCGGGTCGCGCTCTCGAGCTCTGCCGCGGGCACGACCCGGTTGACGAGTCCGATCCGGAGCGCCTCGGTCGCGTCGATGATCTCGGCCGTGAGCACCATCTCCTTGGCCTTGGCCAGGCCGACCAGCCGCTGCAGGAGCCACGTGCCGCCGCCGTCGGGAACGAGCCCGATCTTGAGGAAGACCTCGCCGAACTTCGCGCGGTCGGAGGCGATGATCAGGTCGCACCCGAGCGCGATGTTGCACCCGGCGCCGACCGCGAAGCCGTCTACCATGGCGATCGTCGGCTTTGGAAAGTTGAACAGGCGCAGGACGAAGCGGTTGAGCATCTCCACGCGCGCCCGGCCTTCGGCCGCCGTATGCTTTTTCTGCATGCTCTTGACGTCGCCGCCGGCCGAGAAGTGGCCGCCCGCCCCCGTGAGCAGCATCACGCGCACGGCGGAGTCACGCTCGATCTCGTCCAGCGCCCCCAGCATCTCCTCGCGCATCGTAAGGTCCAACGCATTGCGCGCCTCGGGACGGTTCATCGTGACCGTCGCAATGCCGTCGGCGCGGTCCACGAGCAGCGCCTGATAGCCCATCGCCTACCTCCCTCCCGCCACGGGGTGGAGCTCGGCCCGCACCCGTGGGCGCCGCGTCACGTTGATGGTCAAGGACAGCCCTGCGCCGACGATCAGGAATGCGCACGACACCCCGAAGGCAGGCCCGTAGCCGCCGGAGAGGTCGAAGAGGAACCCGGCGAGCCAGGCGCCGAGGGCGGAGCCCATCTGGTGGACGAGAAAGATGAGGCTGAAGATCGAGCCCACCAAGATGTCGGCGGAGAGCGCCGAGGTCAGGGCGAGGCTACCCGCCATGCCGATCCCGCCGAAGGCGGCCACCATCATGAGGGCCACCGGATCGTGGACGAGGAACAGCAGGGTGAAAGCCGCCACGCGGATGAGATAGACCGACGCGAGCATGGGCTTGCGGCCGTAGCGGTCGGCGAGAATGCCGAGCAGCATGCCGCCGCCGATGCTCGTCATGCCGAGGAATCCGATGGCCGACGAGGCCGTCATCTCGTGGAACCCGTGGTCGGTCAGCATGGGCACCCCGTGGGCCGAGAGGAGGCTCATCGAGAACCCGCAGGAGAAAAGACCGCCGCCCATCTGCCAGAAGGAAGGCGTCCGCAGCGCGTCGCCCGTGGCGGTGCGCTCGATCGCCGGCGCCCTACCGGGCGCCACCGGCTCGGGCGCCCGGCCGTCGGGATGGAGCCCGATGTCCTCCGGCGAGTCCCTCAAAACCCACATCGCCAGCGGCAGCGTGACGAGAAGCGAGGCCACGCCGAGGATCATGAAGCTCGCGCGCCAGCCAAAGCGCAGGATGCACCACATCACGATGGGCATGAGGAGGGAGATGCCCGCCATCGACGCGACCGAGAGCAGGCTCACCGCCGTGGCCCGCCGCCTCGCGAACCAGCGCGTCAGGGTCGCCAGCGCCACGACCTGCCCGGTCGCCGCGAGGCCGAGGGCGCCCAGCACGCCGTAGTACAGCGCGAACTGCCAGAGCGACGTCATGGTGCCCGTCAGCACAAGGGATCCCGCCATCACGATGGCGCCGAGCGAGCACACGAGGCGCGAGCCCCAGCGGTCCGCGAGCGGGCCCACGAGCGGCATGAACGCACCGTAGAGGATGAGCGAGAGCGAGATGACCAGCGAGAAGGTGCCGCGGTCGAGGCCAAGATCGCTCACGACGGGCTTCAAGAAGGGACCCACGGCGAAGCGGATACCCGTGGAGAGGAAGATGATGAATGAAAACGCCGCCGCGACCCACCAGCCGTAGAAGATCCGCGATGGCGCGGACCCTTCGTAGTGCGCCATGTCTTGGTCACTATACTCCTGCGTGCTACGATTTTGCCATGCCTTTCACGGGTGAGCGTTGGCTCGCCGCGCTGCTCCTCGTGGTGATCGTGGAAGGCTGCGCGGCGACGGCCGCGATCGAGGGCGCGCCGCCCAAGCCGCCGCTGCCCGTCGCCGATCTTCTCCTCGTAGGTTTTCGCGGCTCGCAGGTCGAGGGCAGCGAGGAGATCCGCACGCTCGTCTGCGACGTCAAGGTGGGCGGCCTCATCCTTTTCGAGCGCGATGCCGTGACGGGCCAGTCCCGCAACATCGTGAGCCCGGAGCAGGTGAAGCAGCTGACGGCGGATCTCCAGGCGCTGGCGCTTCAGTGCGCGGGCCGCCCGCTACTGATCGCGGCGGACAACGAGGGCGGGCTCGTCATGCGGCTGTCCTCACGCGTGGGTTACCTTCCGACGCCCGCGCCGCAGGAGCTGGGCGACCAGGGCGACGTCGCGCAGACCGAGCTCGAGGCGCGGCGCATGGGCGCCACGCTGCGTGAAGCCGGCATC
>WNFC01006404.1_pt1 | contig 12954 bp, 8 predicted proteins | sample 5400541 | NCBI WGS metagenome assembly WNFC01 (sample SAMN13153342, study PRJNA577476) | soil metagenome | isolation source: 120 cm saprolite under Douglas fir tree site 2 hole 2 replicate 1 | place: USA:California | collected 2015-04-18
TCCCCGTCTGCGCCAGCTTGTTCTGATTAATCAGGTAGTGCACCAGCATCCACGACTGTGCATAAAACAACGTGTGATGCATTCCCTCCTGCCCATTCACCACTCGGTTCTTCATCCCAAACAAGTCGGGCCACGCCAGCCACGCTGGAGCGCTCAGGATTTCCGTGTGCGATTTCAATCCGCTCACCTGCGTCTGATCGTCGAGAATGTCAGTCTGATAAAGCGGGTTCAGCGTTGGGTCCGCCCCCACCTCAACCTGCTTTGCGGTAAAAGAAATCGAAGAAAAATACTCCGCAAACCCTTCATCAAACCAAGCCTGGGTCGGCGGATAGTTGTAGTTCAACAAATAATGCGCAAACTGATGCTCCACCGCCCGCCAGCTATCCGGCTCGAACAAATCCAGCACCACGAAAATCCGGTCATCGCCGGTCAGTACAAACGCCGGGTCCGTGATCGGCTTTCCACCGCGTATGGGCGCGATCTGCGCAAAGTCCTTGTCGCTGCGAAATGCAATGATCTCCAGCGGTTCCGACATTTTCAGTTTGTGCTGCCCCAGCAACGCCCCAAACATGCCCCGCATCTGCTCAAACCGCGCCACCACTTCATGTCCCTTCTTCTCCCCCGCGTCGGTAAGCACAATGAAATGGTCCGAACTAATCCGCAGCCACTGCGTCTGGTCCGCCGCAAAGGCTGATTTTTCGAGAACAAATTCCGCGCTCGCGAGGCAAACCACCCACAGGACAAGGTTCAGGATTCGAATTTGACGAAAGAAATTACGGCAGCCCATTGCTCCATCCAGTGGAACGATTCTACCCCGCACCCGCCCTCAGTGGGGACAGCCGCCCTCGGCTGTCCCCGGGCCGCCGGCCGATTCTCGGTCCTCCGCTGGCCAAACGCCTTTCCTGCGGTTATCGCCCCGAACCGCTGCACACTTTGTTTATAATTCAGCCCACTGATGTCCCTCGCCTCTGGCGCCAAACTCGGTCCGTACGAAATCCAATCTCCGCTCGGTGCCGGCGGTATGGGCGAGGTCTATCGCGCCCTCGACACTCGCCTCGATCGCACCGTCGCCATAAAAATCCTGCCCGACCACCTTTCTCAGAGCCCCGAAGCCAAACAGCGCTTCGACCGCGAAGCTCGCGCCATCTCTTCGCTCAATCATCCCAACATCTGCACCCTTCACGATGTCGGCCACCAGGGCGGCACTGACTATTTGGTCATGGAATATCTGGAAGGCGAAACGCTGGCCGACCGACTCGCAAAAGGCCCGCTTCCCGTTGCCCAAATTCTGAAGTACGGAACCGACATCTGCGAGGGGCTTGAACGCGCCCACCGCAGCGGCGTCATCCATCGCGACCTGAAGCCCGGCAACATTATGCTGACCAAAACCGGCGCCAAGCTCATGGATTTTGGCTTGGCAAAGAGTGAGGCCATACCGGCACTCGCAATGGCTTCAGCTTCCAGTCTGACCATCGAGTTCTCGAGCCCCGCTACCAAACCGCCGCTCACCGGCCAAGGATTCGTGGTCGGGACGTTCCAGTACATGTCACCGGAGCAAGTCGAGGGAAAAGAATCCGACGCCCGCAGCGACATCTTTGCGCTCGGCTCCGTCCTCTACGAAATGGCCACCGGCAAACGCGCCTTCGAAGGCAAGAGCAATCTGTCGGTCGCCTCCACGATTCTGGAAAAGGAGCCTGAGCCGATTACCACAATCCAACCCATGGTGCCCCCCGCCCTGGACCACGTAGTCCGCGGCTGTCTCGTCAAAGATCCCGATTCCCGCTGGCAGAGCGCCGCGGATATCGCCCGCGAGTTACGCTGGATTTCCACCTCGTCGCAATCCGGTGCGGTCCTTCCCGCGGTTCGTTCCCACCGCAAGAACTGGGACCGCATCGGCTGGATCGTATTAGCGTTCCTTGTTCTGGTCTTATCCCTTTGGCTTGTGCTTCGCCCGCAGCGAGCGCAACGATTGGTCCACGCTTTCTTGACTCCTCCGCCGACCGCTGCTTTTGATCTAATCGGCGACTACTCCGGCCCGCCCGTGGTTTCACGCGACGGCTCCCACGTTGCTTTTTCTGCCCGCACTGGGAAGGAACCCACCTTCTTGTATGTTCAGGCCCTGGACAACGCGGTTGCTGCAAAATTAGACGGCACCGAGAATGCCGTGTTTCCTTTCTGGTCAGCTGACGGGAAGTTCGTCGCCTTCTTCGCTGGTGGCAAGCTCAAGAAGGTTCCCGCAGCTGGAGGTCCAGTAACCGTTCTCGCCGATGCACCCGGAGGACGTGGCGGCGATTGGAACCGAGAAAACGTAATCGTGTACACCCCAGATTACCGGGACGCCATCTGGAAAGTCCCGGCCTTTGGAGGAACGCCGGAGCCTGTTACCACTCTCGACGTTTCCAAACACTCCACCCATCGTTGGCCGTCCTTTCTTCCCGATGGCAAGCATTTCCTGTTTCTCGCCACCACTCACTCCGGCACCGGCCAGGATCAAAACGGAATCTATTTGGGTTCGCTGCAAAGCACCGCTATGAAATTGGTGCTACCTTCTGATTCCCAGGGACAATACGCGTCCGGCTACCTGCTTTACCATGCTCAAACTGCGCTGGTAGCCCAGAAATTCGATCCCGCGACCGGGGCCCTCTCCGGAGATCCCCTGCCCGTCGCGAACCATGTGCAATACGACGCCAGCATCTGGCGCACCACTTTCAGTGCCAGCGACGACGGTGTACTGGTGTACTCTTCCGGCGAAGCTACTCAGGGCAACGACCTATTGTGGGTGGACCGGAGCGGCAAAGACCTGGGCAAAGCGGTTGGACGCGATTACGGCGCCAACGGAATCGGCACCGGCGGAATGCACCTCTCGCCCGATGGCAAGCGACTTGCCGTCGCCATGGGAGAACCCAAGAGGGATATCTGGATTTTCGACCTGGCCCACGGATCCACTACTCGGCTCACGTTCGACCCCGCGAATCATCTGCAGCCCTCCTGGTGACCTGACGGGCAGCGCATCGTCTTCGTTGCACTGGCAGGCTCTCGGCTCTCGGCCGGTTCCAGCTTGCACGCGCGTTCAGCCAACGGCGGTGGAGCGGATGAAGTCCTGCTGGCTCCCGAAAATACCCCAACCCCGGTCACCGTGACCGCGCCGGAGTGGTCGGCGAATGGACGCTACCTCGTCTATCAGAAGTCGATTGGTCCGTCGGGCGGGTCCGTGTGGGCGGTCCCAACCAGCGGCGAAAAGAAACCATTCCCGGTGGCTCAGCCGCAATCCACGCAAGGAACGATCGTGTATTCCCAACTTTCGCCCGATAGCAAATGGCTAGCCTTTAGTTCCACCGACTCCGGCCGCGAGGAGGTTTATGTCACTTCTTTCTCCAGCGGCAACGGCAGATGGCAGATCTCCCAAGATGGCGGAACAAATCCGGTCTGGCGCGCTGATGGCCGGGAGCTCTACTATTCTCAGTTCTCCGATGCCCAGACGCAGATCTTCGCGCTCGACATCACCGTCAGGGGAGATCAATTTGAGACCCAGAACTATCGCAAGCTGTTTCCCGTGAATCACGTGCCCGCGGCCGGTACCAATTTTGATGTTTCCCCGGACGGCCGCCGCTTCCTCATGGCCGTCCAGCCCGAGGCCGAAGCCGCGCCCCTGAGCCTGGTTGTGAACTGGACCGCAGGACTGAACAAGTGAGGTTTCAGAAAAGTTCCGTAGGAACGACCGTCAATAGCCCAGCGCTTCAGCGCTGGGTCTCTGCTAGACGGACTGGCGTCCCGTAGGCGACGCTTGCCATTAACCCTGAAATGTTGATTGGAGTTTTACCGCCCCGGCAGCGTGACTTCCGCCTTCAACGCCGGCGGCACTTCATCCCCTCTGAAGTACTGCCCCTTAGCCGCCTTCATCTCCGGCATCGCCGCATAAGGTTTGCTGTAGTCGTTATTCGCATTCCAGAACAAGAATCCGATCCCGCCCTTGTTCTTCGCAGTCAAAACCTGCACTTCAATATATTTCGGGGAATACGTCTTCGTGCGCCACGCAAATGCCTGCAGCCACGGACGAATCACCGCCCCACTCCCCGCCGTGATCTTCTCAAACCGCTCCATCGACTCCCCAATAAAATGCTCCGGCGCGTCCCCCGGCTTGTCATACCCATCCATCTGGAAAAAGTGTGATGGGTAAATCATCGGCGACAGCACATCGCAATACTTCGCCATCCGCACAATGTCCTGCCCCGTATGGGCCAGGTCCGGTCCCCGCTGCCACGCCATCACTCCAAACACATCCAGCGAGAGCAACACGCCCTTGGGATGCAGCGACGTATAAGCCCGCCGCAGGAAGTCCGCAATCACGTCCGAACGCTGCCACTCCGGATGCTTCTTCTGATAGGTGAAACTCGCATCCTTCTGATCGCCCTCAGCAGGGAAGCGGACATAATCAAACTGGATCTCATCCGCCCCGCCTTCCGCCGCCGCCAGCGCCAGCGCAATGTCATACTCCTGCACTTCCACCTGTGACGGATCAGTCCAGACCAGCTTCCCGTTTTCCCGCCACGGCTGCCCCGTCTTCTGCGACTTCACCGCCAGCTCCGGATGGGCCAACACCAACCGCTCATCCCGGAACATCGCAATCCGCGCAATCGCATGCATCCCCTGCGAATGCAAAAAGTGCGTGTACTTAGCCAGATCGTGGATGTAAGTCTTGTGCGCCCCAATCAGCGGATGCTCAAACGGAATATTCACCGTCCCATCGCTATCCTTAATATCAAACACCACCGCATTCCCGCCGGCTTCGTGCCACCGCTTCACAATCTTGATTCCGTGGTCGCTCCCCGCCATCAGTCCCGTCAAATAAATCGCCCGCACTTCAAAATCTTTCGCCACCGGCACCGATTTTTCCGCGATCGGCGCGGCCAAAATTCCCGGTATCACCAACTCCTGCCCTGGCTTTAAGAAAGTCCCGTGAAGATTCTCGTTGGCGCCGTGCATCGCCTCCGCCAGTTCCGACGATGTCAAATACGAAGTCTGCCCCAGATAATGCCGCGCCACCGAAACTACTGTGTCCCCTCGCCGCGCTTCGTAGAGCGCCGTCCCCGGAGCCGGAATCTTCGGCCCTGGCGCCTCCGGATGTTTCACCGTAACGCTGGCATCCACCAACTGCCCTTGTTGTGGCTCGGCCGCCGCCTTCACCGTGTGAAAGTTAGCTACTCCCACGCCAAACACCAACGTGGCCACAACCATCAGTAGTTTAGGATTACGCCAGCTCAAGCTTCTTCTCCCGTAACATCACTTTTCCCGATGCTACTGATGCACAATTCCCCTCGCCAGTTACGACTGGCCACGCCCGTCAGAACTTGTTAGCTGAGCGATGTCATTCCGAGAAGCGAAGCCTCCGAGAGCCTGCCCTGAGCGAAGTCGAAAGGAACCTGCTTTCTCTTGTCCCACCAAGGCACCTCGCCCTTCCACCGCCGAAGCCTGAAGCCAACAGCCAACAACCAAGACCGAGACCAAGACCAAGAACCAAGACCAAGGACCAAGGACCAAGGACCAAGAAGCCAAGAAGCCAAGAAGCCAAGAAGCCAAGACCAAGGTTAGATTCAAGATCCGAGGTTTCAAGAGCCCGTCTTTCCCAATGAAGCGCAAAGTATTTCCCTTTACACGATCTTCCTTGGTAATGTAAGTGACTCTCCTGCTTCTCCGGGAGCATCTAAGTCCTGTAGAAGATGGCCTGTGGAAGGTTTATTAGAGTTGGCTAAGGGCTTGCTGTACTAGCTAACGCGAGAGGGTTTCGGAATATGACAAATTTTGTCACTCTCGAGAGCTTGCCAAGCCCCCAGGCAGGGGCCCATAGGGAGATCAGGGCCAGATTATGAAGACTATTCCTAATACCGTTTTAGACCCCAGCCTCCGGAGCACCGACGCCCGGGACTTTGAAGCTGGACTCCGCCGTAAGATCGTCGGTCAAAACGCCGCCGTCGAAAAGGTCGTCGAGATTTACCAGATGTTCCTTGCCGGTCTCAACGCGCCCAGTCGCCCCGTCGGAAATTTGCTCTTTCTCGGCCCTACCGGATCGGGCAAGACCCGCGTAGTCGAAGCCCTCGCCGAGTCGCTCTTCGGCGACGCCCGCGCCTGCATCAAGATTGATTGCGCCGAATTCCAGCACTCTCACGAAATCGCCAAACTGATCGGCTCGCCTCCGGGCTACCTCGGCCACCGTGAGACGCACCCCCTGCTCACCCAGGAAGCGCTCAACCAGTGGCACACCGACAAACTCAAACTCTCGATCCTGCTATTCGACGAAATCGAGAAGGCCTCCGACTCGCTCTGGCAGCTTTTGCTCGGCATCCTCGACAAGGCTACGCTCACACTCGGCGACAACCGCCGCGTGGACCTCTCGCAATGCATCATCATCATGACCTCGAACCTGGGGGCTGGCGAGATGAGCAACCTTGTCGATGGTGGATTCGGTTTCGCCCCCAAGCCCCTAGTCGTAGATCAGGGCTTGGACGACAAAATCGACCGCACCGCTCTTGAAGCCGCGCGCCGCAAGTTCACTCCCGAGTTCATGAACCGTATAGATAAGGTAGTGGTCTTCAAGACCCTACGCCCCGAGCACCTGCAGCAGATTCTCGAAATCGAGCTCGGCATGGTACAGCAGCGTGTCCTGACCGCCTCCGCCGCCAACCAGTTCGTGTTCTCCTGCACCGAAAAAGTGAAGAACTACCTCTTGCACGAAGGCACTGACCCGCGCTACGGCGCCCGTCACCTCAAGCGCGCCATCGAACGCCATCTGGTTTTCCCCATGGCCAACCTGGTCGCCACCAACCAGATTCGACTCGGAGACTTCATCCGCGTGGACATGAATCCCGAAGGCAGCCTGACTTTTGTAAAAGAAGCCGAAGGCGCAATGGTCCCCATGCTCATGGAGCGTTACGGCGCCGCCGCCGGAACTCCATCTTTGGCAGCCCGCGCCGCTCGCCCGTTGCCCAAACCCAAGGAGTTCACCGCAACTCCCGGCAACGAAACCAAGTAGCTTTGTAGGTGGCCACACAGGTCCGGCAAAATACCGCCGGACCTTTTTCTTGTGTGCCCATGTGGTTCGGACAAGCCCGTGTGGGTCGGACACTCTTGTCCGACGCCTTTGACTTTGCCTTTTTGATTTTGATCTTGATCCTAAATGTGGGGACGGCCGTCCTCGGCTGTCTCAAGCCGCACAGCGGCTAAAGCCCCGGAGGGGCGCCCCGATCTTAACCCTGCTTCAGACGTGGTTAAAGATAGACTGCAAATCCCGGCGCGACCTTCGAGCGAAGGGCCGCACTCAGGGATGCAGCTTCTCCCCCCGCTCCAGCATCCCCACAAACTCCCGAATCTTCCTCGCCCGGGTCTCCGCCTTCTTCACTGTCTGAATCCGCCACAACACCGCATACCGGTTTGCCCCGTCAAGCTTCTCAAAAAATGCCTTCGCCCTCGCGTTCCCATCCAGCGCCGCCTGAAAATCCTCCGGCACAGTCGCCCCTCGAGGAGAATCGTACGCACTCTCCCAACGTCCATTTTTCTTGGCCTGCTCAATCGCCTCCAGCCCCGCCGCCTTCATCTCTCCGCTCGCAATCAACGCCGAAGCCTTCTCCCGATTAATCTTCGACCACAAGCTCCGTTCAGACCGCGGAACAAATCTCTGCAGCCATGTCTTCTCGTTTTCCGGCTTCTTCTGCCCATCAATCCACCCATAGCAAAGCGCCACATCCAGCGCCTCTTTGTACGAAACCGACCGCATCCCCGAATCCTTTTTCGCCACCCGAAGCCACAGCCCCAAACTCTTGCCATGGTTCTTCTCCAGCCACTCAGCCCAATCCTTCTTGGACTTAAATAGCCGCTTTAGGGTCTCACTCGCCATCGTTGTCTTCACTCCCCATGTGGGTCGGACACTCTTGTCCGACGCCTTTGATGTTGATTTTGATTCTTGTAGCGCGGACCTGCCCGGAGCGAAGTCGAACGGGGCCCTCGCCCGCGAAGGCCCGGAGGGGCGCTCGACAAGAGCCCACCGCTTCAGCGGTAGGTAATGCCAGAAAGGAATCCCCGGCGCGAGCCACGCGAGCGGCTTTTCGCCACCCGCCTACTTCGTGTACTTCATCACGATATAAACCAACTCCCCGCCCTCGATCTTCTTAACCCAGTGCGGCACCCCGTTCGGAATCCGTATGAAGTCGCCTTTGCCAATCTTCCGCTCCTCGCCTCCCGAAATCCCGGTCCCCCTAATCTGCCCCGGCCCCTCCGGCTTGGCTTCAATCAAGCTGCCACCCGTCACCAGAATGCATCCCCCATCAATCACATACCACACGTCCGTTTCTGTCTCATGCACCTCAGCCTTGCCCGGCAGAGTCCGCCGCAACAAAATCCCCGCGTGATCAGCCGTTCGCTCAATCAGATTAATCTCCTGTTCCCCGTTGTTCGCCGGCGCCTTCCGGATGTCCGCTTCAATCTGCTTCGCAGGGACATACACCAGTTTCGCCGCCTCTTGCGCCGTCGCCACAAGGGCCACAACCAACACTCCCACCAAAGCTCCAAGTTTTCGCATTATTACTCTCCTTCGACCATACGCGATTCAGTGTTTGCCTGTTGGAGTTGCCTCCGGCGATATAATCTACAGCATGACCCGGGAAGCCAGCGAACTCCTGCAAAAGGCGCTTTCCCTGCCCGACGCCGAACGCGCTGAATTGGCAGGAAATCTAATCGCCAGTCTGGATCCCACTATCGACCCCGACACCGACGCCGCCTGGCAGGAAGAGATCGCTCGGCGCCAGCAGGATATTCGTTCCGGAAAAGTGAAGACTGTCCCCTGGGACGAAGTCCAGCACAAAGCAAGTACGCTGTTGCATGGCAAATAAGCCAATTCGGTTTCACCCAGAGGCCGAAGCAGAATATTTGGCAGCGCTTGCCTGGTATCGAGAACGAAGCCTGATTGCAGCGACGAATTTCGAAGGTGCCGTCGGCGCGGCGGTGGACAGAATTAGGAAAGCGCCCGATCGATGGCCTGCCTACTTCGATGAATTCAGAAAGTATGTGCTCCGCGAGTTTCCTTTCAGCATCGTTTATCAAGGATTTTCTGATGAAATAACTATTTTCGCTGTAGCTCACGGCCGTCGCCGTCCCGGCTATTGGAGAAGCCGCTTGTGAACTCGGGCGGGTGTGGGTCGGACACTCTTGTCCGACGCTTTTGAATTTGATGTTCCCCTACCCCAGCAACCCCTCCACCACCCCATAAACCTCGCCCAGCGCCGCGTCCAGCGCCTCCGCATCCTTCCCCCCCGCCTCCGCCAAATCCGGACGCCCGCCGCCCTTCCCCCCCACCTTCTGCGCCACCGGCCCAATGACTTTCCCCGCCTGAATCCGCGAAGTCAAATCTTTCGTGACCCCCACAATCAGCGCCACATTCCCATCCGTCGCCGACCCCAGCACCACCACCCCCGAGCCAATCTTGTCGCGCAACTGGTCTACCAGCGTCCGCATCTGCCCCCGCTCCAGATTGTCCACCCGGTGCGCCAGCACCTTCACCCCGCGCACCTCTTTGATCTTTTCGCCGACCGAGGCAACCGAAGACGAAGCCGACTTCATCCGCGCCTGATCCAGCTCGCGCGACAACCGCTTAATCTCCGCGTCCTTCTTTTCCAGCTCGAGTTTCAGCGCTTCGGCGGGCGACATCGCGGCCTCTCCGGTTTTAGCTCCCCCCGCCTCAACCGAGGGTGCCCCATCTTTCGCCTGGTTTTGGCGAAAGGTGGGAACCACGAACCTGGACACCACGTTCTCCAACTCATGGTCCCGTCTAAAATGCTTCAGTGACCCCTCGCCCGTAACCGCCTCCACTCTCCTCACCCCCGACGACACGCTTCCTTCCTTCAATATCTTGATCAGCCCGATCTCCCCCGTCGCCGCGGTATGCGTCCCTCCGCACAACTCAGTCGAAAAATCCCCAATTTTCACCACCCGCACCCTGTCGCCATACTTCTCCCCAAACAGCGCCATCGCGTGATACTCATTCACCGCCACATCAATCGGCACGTCCGCAATCGTCTCCACCCGCACGTTGCGCAGGACTTCCTTATTAATCATGTCCTCGATGTCCTGCAGCTCCTCATCCTCCACCGCGGTGAAATGCGAAAAATCAAACCGCAAATGCCCCGGCGCCACCAGCGACCCCGCCTGCTTCACATGCTTCCCCAAAATTTCCCGCAACCCCGCATGAAGCAAATGCGTAGCCGTATGATTCCGCATGGTCGACTGCCGAATGTCAGTGTCGACCACGGCGTCGACCTTATCTCCAACCTTGAGGGTGCCCCACCCTACGCGGTTTTCGTAGGGTGGGGGTTTTGACTCTGTTCTTGAGGCTGGCACGGCTGGCACGGATTTTACGACGACCTGATGCGCTCTCACCCCCTGCACCGGGTAGTAACATCCCTTGACCTCGGCGACTACAGCGTTGAGCTCATCGCTGTAAAGGAAGCCACGGTCGCCAAGCTGCCCCCCCGACTCCGCGTAAAACGGAGTGTGATCGAGAATGACCTCGCCCTCCTCGCCAGCCTTTAGTTCTTGCACACCCTGTCCATTGCGGATAATCGCCAGCACTTCACAATTCTCCGACCGCGTCTGCCGATACCCCTCAAACTCCGATTTCGGAAGCTTCTGATACGCAGGATTCGCCGTCTGCTTCGCCGCGCCTTTCCAGGAGGCACGAGCGCGTTCGCGTTGCTCCGTCATCGCACGGTCGAAGCCCTCACGATCGAAGGCGATTCCTTGGTCTCTTGCGGCATCCTCCATGAAATCCAAAGGCATACCGAAGGTGTCGTACAGCTTGAAGGCATCCCTTCCCGGAATTGTCAGTAGTGCAGCCGAGTCCTTAGCAAGTCGCTCTGCATAGTCACCGCCGCGGCTAGGTCCGAACTGTTTCTGTAATTCACGACCCAGAGGTTCTGAGTTCCCCTTTGTGACTTCAAATCGCACAGAATTCGGTAGTAATGCATCAAATCGCCGGAGTTGCTCGGCCTCCTCGCGCGTCTGGGGGTTGGAACTTAGGGCCTTGGCAAGGTCATTCCAGGCAAGCGCGAGAGCGCGAAGACGAGATTCTTTAGTCAACTCCTCAAGCTTTACGAGGCCCGCCTCCATTGTGTGCTCGAACCGCGTTTCCTCTACAAGCACGGCTTTTGACACGCGCTCTGCCGTTTGATTCAGCTCCGGATACGCATCCTGCATCAGATCGCGAACGGCAAAAACCACCTCATACAGAAATGGCTTCGTCTGCCCCAGCAATCTCCCATGCGTGATCGCCCGCCGAATGATCTTCCGCAGCACATATCCGCGCCCATCGTTCGCCGGCAACACCCCATCTGAAATCAAGAATGTCGCAGCTCGCGAATGATCCGCGATCACTCGCAGCGAAGCCGCGGACTTCGCATGCGCTTCCTTCTCCAACTCCTTTGTCAGAGAAGTCCCCGTCAACTTTGCCGCCCTCTTAATCAGCGGCACAAACAAATCCGTTTCATAATTCGAGATCACGCCCTGCAGCACTGCCGTCACCCGCTCCAGGCCCATCCCCGTATCAATTGATGGCTTCGGTAATAGCTTGAATGCCGACCAGGGTACGCCATTCGTCACGCCTGTCTCGCGATCGTACTGCATGAACACCAAGTTCCAGATCTCGACGTAGCGTCCGCAACCACACGGAAACTTGCAATCTACGTGTCCCTGATCTGAGGCTTTCGGCCCCATGTCATAATGAATCTCGCTGCACGGTCCGCACGGCCCGGTGTCACCCATTTGCCAGAAATTGTCCTCCATTCCGGCAGCGAAGATACGGTCTCTGGGTACGCCTGAAGCGAGCCAAAACTGTTCGGCCTCATCATCCCGTGGAATATCAGCGTGCGGGACGTCCGCACCCTCAAAAATCGTCACATACAACTTGTCCTTCTCAATCCCAAACCACTCCGGGGACGTAATCAGTTCCCACGCATAACCGATCGCATCCTTCTTGAAGTAATCGCCAAACGAAAAATTCCCCAGCATCTCAAAAAAAGTGTGATGCCGATTCGTAAACCCGACATTCTCCAGATCGTTATGCTTCCCCCCCGCCCGCACACATTTTTGCGAAGAAGTCGCGCGATTGTAATCTCGCTTTTCAAGGCCAAGAAACACATCCTTAAACTGGTTCATCCCCGCATTAGTAAAGAGAAGCGTCGGATCGTTATGCGGCACCAGGGACGACGAATGCACCTCCCGGTGCCCCTTCGCAATAAAGAAGTCGAGAAACTTCCGGCGGATTTCAGAGCCAGTCATGTGAGTCCAATTCTAAACGACTTAACCACAGAGGCCACCGAGGATCACAGAGAAACCCCAAGAACTCTGTGATCCTCTGTGCCCTCTGTGGTTATCGCTTTTCGCCGAGATCTACCAGCACCTGAAAATGATTATTCCTTCCCCAGCGATAAACCCGGAAGTCGCGGTCCACCGTAAGAATGTCGCCGGTGTCGAACTCGTCGGCGAGATGAATCAGAAAAGCATCCGCCAGATCGATGTTTCGATCCCGATACTTCGCCATAATGCGGCGCACCGGAATCGCCGCATCCGCAAGACTAATTGGTAGTAGGAATTCCCGTGTGGCTACGCTGTGCAGGATCGCCTCGGCCGCCCCCTCAACATCACGCAGCAGATGGCAGCTTTCTGCAATCACCGTTTCGCAAGTGACCAGCGGCGCTCCGACATCAGCCATGGCGTCGGAACATCGCACGTGAAAGCTGTCTGTAGGATCGAGCAGGGCCACAATCATGCCGGTGTCCAGCAGGACCGGCTTCACCGACCAAAGTCCTTCATGTGCTCTTTATTCGAAGCCAGATCGCCGATGCCGGACGCAAACTTCCCCTGCCCGTAAATCGTGCGCTTCCCGTGCGTAATATGAGTCGCCGCCAGCAGCCG
>WNFC01023135.1_pt1 | contig 12954 bp, 10 predicted proteins | sample 5400541 | NCBI WGS metagenome assembly WNFC01 (sample SAMN13153342, study PRJNA577476) | soil metagenome | isolation source: 120 cm saprolite under Douglas fir tree site 2 hole 2 replicate 1 | place: USA:California | collected 2015-04-18
TCGATCTCGAGCGGGACGCCTTCGCGTTCCCGAACGAGCTGGTGTGGGAGTACCACTTCGACCAGGAGACGGGGAGCACGCACTTCGCCCGGCGCGAGCCGGGGCCGCACTACGCGCACCACTGCTTCGTGCTGGTGCGGGCCGCGCGGCAGTTCTTCTACCACGCGCGCTTCGATCCGGCGGCCGAGCCCGCCGACGACCTAACGTATCGGCGCCTGATCCGGGCGGTGCTCGCTGGGCACCCGCGGCGGCCGTCCGAGCCCGAGCAGCGCGTCCTCATCCCGGGGTACGCGGGGCTTCGGGATCTCAGCGCGGCGCGTGAGTCGGTGGTGAAGGCGGCCTGCGGCGGGGCCTGGCGCTCCTACGTGCAGCACAGCCACTGGCGCATGTTCGTCCCGGTCTCACGCGAGCACCAGCACCGCACCGCGGGAGAACTCCTGGAGGCGACCGAGGATCACAGCGCGCCGCTCGTGCACCTGCTGCGCTGGCCCTCGCTCGCCATCAACCACGGCATGGTGGTGTTCGAAGGCGCGCGGACGCGCGCCGGGGCTCAGTTCCTCGCCTACGACCCGAACGACCCGGAGCGCCCGGCCCGCCTGACCTATGACCGGGAGCGGCGGGCCTTCTCGCTGGCCGCCAATCGTTACTGGCGCGGCGGCGAGCTGAACGTCTTCGAGATCTTCCGGCGCTGGTACCTGTAGCCGGCCGCGGCCGGGCTACCGGTCGCGCCCGTGCCCCTTCCCTTTCCCCTTGCTCTGGCCTCTCCGGTCATCCCGATCGTCGTCGTCCCGGTCCCGGTCTCGCTCCTTCCATTCGCGTTTGTCGGCCCACTCGCGCCCCCAGTCCTCCTGCCAGCGCGGAGGCCGCTGAGGCGCCCACTTCTTCCAGTGACCGGGTGGGACGTGGTAGTACTGCACCGGCACGAACAGCACCGGGCGAGGCACGAACTCGGGGGCGACGACGACCCACGGGCCGTTGTAGCCGCCACTCACGTGCCAGCCACCGCTCGCGAAGGCCCAGTATTGCCCGCCGTAGAAGAACAGATTGGCGGGGCCCGCGGGCGCCGCCACGTAGCGCACCGCGGGCACCTGGGGCACGACGATCAGGCGAGGGGGAGCGGGGAGACGGATGCCGATGTCGACGTGCACCTGCGCCTGGGCCACGGCGGGGGCGACGACCACCAGCGCGATCAGCGTCATCATCACGATGTGCATGCGGGTCCTCCCTACCCGGTATTCTCTCCCATGACGGTTTTTGCGCCTACACCTTGACCACGCGGCACCGGCGCCGCATCATCGCCCGGCAGGAGGCTCGCCGCCGCGTGCGCGACAGTGACCCCCGCGCAGCAAGAGCGCAATAAACGCGCTGTGGACGGCGGCCCGCTCCTGCGAGACCGGCTCCCTCAGCGTGGTCCGCATATCCAACGAGGGCGTCCCGTACACCCAGCGGTGAACTCGAGCGGCAACGAGTTCGCGCCCTTCGAGAAGTGCTACGGAGAGAAGGCGATGCCCATCTGGCGCGCCTACTGCCAGGCCGAGCCGGACAGCCCCCAGGGCCGGCCCTAGGGCTCGCCGAGGGTCGCGATGAAATGGACCAGGCTCACGATCTCGTCGTCGGTGAGCGGCTGCGTGGCCACCGTCATGGTCCCGTCGAGATCGGAGGCGGTCCGGGCCTTGAAGGCTCGCAGCAGGCGCAGGAGGTAGTCGAAGTCCTGGCCGGCCAGTCGCGCGGCCTGCTCCTGCCCGACGAGCCCGGGGCGATGACACGAGGTGCAGTGGTGCAGGTCGGCGAGCGGCCGCCCGGCCGCGACCCGCGCCGGATCGGTGACCGCCGGACGCCGCTTGGGTCGCTGCGCGGCGTAGTAGGCGGACAGGTCGGCCATGTCCGCGTCGCTCAGGATCGCCGCAAAGGGCGCCATCACCGGGTCCTTGCGGCGGCCGTCCCGGTACTTGATGAGCTGCCAGTGGGTGAAGTAGACGGGCTGGCCGGCGAGGGACGGCGTGCCGGGGATGGCCGCGTTGCCGTCGCGGCCGTGGCAGGCCGCGCACGGCTCGGCCTTGCGCCGACCCGCCTCGAGGTCCGCGGCGAGGGCCGGGGGCCCGATCGCCGTCGCCACGAGGGCGACGGCGATCGAGAGGCCCCCGACCACACCCAGCCGGCTCAGGGCTGGTAGGTGACCCGGTAGATCGCCCCCGCGTAGTCGTCGGCGATCAGGAGCGAGCCGTCCTTCATCTGCCGCGTGTAGACCGGCCGGCCCCAGACCTGATCGCCCTGGAGCCATCCCTCGGCAAAGACCTCATACTTGGGGACATCCCCGGTCCGGAGGGTCACCATCATCACCCGGAAGCCGATCTTCTGTGTCCGGTTCCAGGAGCCGCGCTGGGCGAGGAAGGCGCGGTTCTTGTACTCGGCGGGGAACATCGAGCCGGTGTAGAACTCGACGCCGTTGCCGGCCACGTGCGGGCCCGTCTTGATGAGCGGCGGCGCGAACTCGGAGCAGGAGCGCCCCTTGCCGAACTCGGGGTCGAGGATGTCGCCCTGATGGCAGAAGGGGAAGCCGAAGTGCAGACCCTTCTTCGAGGCCACGTCAAAGCGGTCGCTCGGCACGTCCTCGCCGAGCCAGTCCCGGGCGTGGGTGGCGAAGTAGAGCTCCTTCGTCACCGGGTGCCAGTCGAACCCCACGCTGTTGCGCACGCCGTGGGCCACGTACTCGAACCCGGTGCCGTCGGGGTTCACGCGCGAGATGTTGGCGTGCGTGTCGGGCGGGATACAGATGTTGCACGGCGCGCCGATATTGAAGTAGAGCTTGCCGTCCGGCCCGAAGGCCAGGTACTTCCAGCCGTGCGGCACGTCGCGGGGCAGGATGTCGTAGACCACTTCCATCGCGGGCGGCGTGTCGAGCTTGTCCTCGATCCCCACCATCTTGGTGATCCGGGAGATCTCGGCGATGTAGAGCGTGCCGTCCTTGAAGGCCACGCCGTTGGGCAGGTTGAGACCCTTGGCGATGGTCTTGACCTCGCGCTGGCCGCCCTTGTCCACCACCGCGTACACGTTGCCGGCCACGCGGCTGCTGACGAACAGCGTGCCCTTGTCGCCCCAGGTCATCGCCCGCGCGTTGTTGAGCCCGTGCGCCCACAGGGACACCTTGAAGCCCCGCGGCACCTTGATCTTGTCCACCAGGATCTCGCCCGGCGCCTTGGGCGCGGGCGGCTGGGCGATGGGCGCCAGCGGGGAGTTGGCCATCTCGGCCGGCTGCCCCTGCTTCCAGGTCGGCGGCGCCTGGGCGAAGGCCGAGGATGCCAGGGTGAGAGCGAGCAAGACCGCCAGTGATGTCGAGATGAACGGCCGCATGGTTGGACCTCCCCTTTGAGGATCGGTGAGGATCGCGGCGACGTACCGCGAGCCGTGTCGGCAGCCGGACGATACGTCCCGCGCTCGCCGCTTGTCAAGAAGTGGCCGCGGGCGGATCATGCGCCCCATGCCCACCCCGCGCGCCATGGTCCCGCAGGATCTCACCCGCATCCGCTTCGTCAGCGATCCGCAGATCGGGCCGGACGGCCGGACGGTCGCCTTCGTGGTTACTACCCTCGCCGAGGAGAAGGACGAGTACCTCTCGAACATCTGGATGGTGAGCACGGCCGGCGGGGAGCCCCGCCGCTTCACGACCGGCCCGCGGCGGGACACCGCGCCCCGCTGGTCGCCCGACGGCTCCCGCCTGGCGTTCATCTCCGAGCGCGAGCCCGGCAAGAAGGGCCAGCTCTACGTGATGCCGGCCGCGGGGGGCGAGCCAACCCGCCTCACCGAGCTCAAGCACGGCCTGAGCGCGCCCGAGTGGTCGCCCGACGGGACCCGGCTTGCCTTCGCGGCGCGGGTGGGCGGCCCGCCGGAGCCCGAATCCGAGGAGGACAAGCGCAAATCGAAGCCCCCGCGCGTCATCACCACCATGAAGTACCGCTTCAACGGCGAGGGCTTCACCTACGACCGGCGGCCGCAGATCTTCGTGGTGGCCGCGGACGGCGGCGAGCCGCGCCAGGTCACCGAGGGCGACTACGACCACGCCGATCCCGCGTGGTCGCCTGACGGGCGCTCGATCGCCTTCACGTCGGTCCGCCACGACGACCGCGACCACGACGACGCGTCCGACATCTGGCTCGTGGCGGCCGAGGGTGGTGCGCCCCGCCGCCTGACCGCCACCGCGGGGCCTGCCGGCCACGCCGCCTTCTCGCCTGCCGGAGACACCCTCGCCTACGTGGGCCGATCGGAGGTCAACTCCTTCGGGAGCAATATCCGGCTCTTCACGATCCCGGCGGCGGGCGGCGCGCCCCGGTGTCTCACCGCCGACTTCGATCGCTCCTGCTCGCCCCTCGGGGTGCGCCCGCTCTGGAGTCCGAGCGGCGATGCGAGCACATTCGCCGCGGAGGACCAGGGCAGCCTCGGCATCTACCGGGTCCCGTCCGGAGACGGCCCGGTCACTCGCATCGTCACGGGCGAGCGGGTCGTCACCGGCTTCTCCATCTCCCGCGACGGCACGACCATGGTCTTCGCGGCGAGCGAGCCCGACTCCCCGGCCGAGATCTTCGTCTGCGGCGCGGACGGCGGCGGCGAGCGGCGCCTCACCGACTTCAACCGGGAGTGGAAGCGGGACGTCGCGCTGAGCCGTCCGGAGCGCTTCCGGTTCGAGCGGGCCGGCATGACGGTGGATGCCTGGATCATGAAGCCGTTCGGCTTCGAGGCCGGCACGCGCTATCCCCTGCTCCTCAACGTGCACGGCGGCCCGCACGCGCAGTACGGCTATCCTTTCCTCGACGAGTTCCAGGTCCAGGCAGGCGCGGGCTACGCGGTGCTCTACACCAATCCGCGCGGTAGCCAAGGGTACGGCGAAGCATTCACCCGCGCGGTGGTGGGCGACTGGGGCGGCGGCGACGCAGCCGACGTGCAGGCCGGCCTCGACGAGGCGCTGCGCCGGTACGACTGGATCGATCCCGACCGGCTGGGCCTGCTGGGCGGCAGCTACGGCGGGTTCTTGACGAGCTGGATCGTGGGCCAGTCCACCCGCTTCAAGGCCGCCTGCTCGGAGCGCGCGGTGAACAGCCACGTCACCATGTTCGGGTCGAGCGACATCGGCCACCTCTTCAACGTGGGGGAGCTGGGCGGCATTCTCCCATGGGAGAACATGGCGAAGTACCTCGAGCGCTCGCCGCTGACCTACGCCAAGAACATCACGACCCCGCTCCTGATCATCCACTCCGAGGACGACCTGCGTTGCCCGATCGGGGAGGGTGAGCAGCTCTTCATGGCGCTCAAGACGCTGCGCCGCGAGGTGGTGTTCGTGCGCTTCCCGGACGAGAACCACGAGCTCTCGCGCTCGGGCAAGCCCCGCCACCGCCTCGAGCGCTTCCGGATCATCCTGGACTGGTTCGCGAAGTACGTCTAGTCGTCGGAGGGGGCCTCGACGGCCCCCTCCGAACCTCCCCCAAACATGGGTTGCGCCGGCAAAGCCGGCGCTCGAACGGAGACTAGACAGAGTCGGAGCGGAAGGCGGGCATGACCTGGGCGCCGAAGCGGCGCATCGATTCCACGATGCGCTCGTGGCCCAGGTAGCCGAAGCTCATCTGGCAGAGGATGTGCTGCACCCCGGCGCTCCGTAGCTCGGCGATCCGCTCGGCGACCTGCCGGGCGGTGCCGTAGAGCGCGCCGGTCGCCATCGACTGGCGCACCGCCTCGTCCTCCGGCACCCGCGGATCGTTGAACGCGTTCAGCACCGCGGGATCCACGCGGTAGTCCGCGGGATTGTGCGCGGCGCGCGAGTCGAGCATGTGCCGGCGGGTGTGCGCGAGGGTGTCGGCGAGCCGGTCCTCCGCCTCGGCGTGGCTCTCGCCCACGTAGACGTGGCGCCACACCGCGACATCGCGGCGAAGCCGGTCGCGGACCAGCGCGGAGTGGCCTCCTGCGACCAGCCCGTCTTCGTAGAGCTTGAGGCGCTCGCCGAGCACGCCCAGCGGCAGGCGTGAGGTCAGGATGGGCACGCCCTGCCGGCCGCACTCGGCGAACGAGCCCGGCGTCACCACGCTGCGCCAGATCGGCGGGTGCGGGCGCTGGTACACCCGCGGGCGCAGCGCGGGCAGGCTCACCTGGAAGAACTTCCCCTGGTACGCCGCGCTGCGCTCGCGGCTGTCGTCGCTGCGCAGCCCGTAGCCCACGTACTCGTACTCGTTGTAGAGCGTGCCGCGACCCACCCCCACGTCGAGGCGACCGCGGCTCAGATTGTCGAGCAGCGCGAGCTGCACCGCCAAACGTATGGGATGCCGGAGCGCGAGCTGGATCACCGCGAAGCCGATGCGCACGCGGGTGGTGCGGGCGGCGAGCGCGCTCGCGAACGGGATCGGATCGCAGTAGACGGCCTCGCCGGTGAAGTTGTGCTCGGTGAGCCAGACCGAGTCGAAGCCGACCTGCTCGGCCAGGCACGCCTGGGTGAGCTGCTCCTCGATGGCGGTGTAATCGTCGGCCGCCGACGGCGAATGCGAGAGGGTCAGCCAGCCGAAGCGCATCGGATCAGGCGCCGATCAGGGTCCGCGCCAGCTCGATCTCCCCCAGATGCGTCATGCCGTGGGTGAGCCCGACCTGCCCCAGGCACTGGACGACCGTCATCTCGCCGAGCGGCTTGACCATCACCGTCTTCTCGAGGAGCTCGGGCGTGGCGGCGGCGAAGAGCTCCTCGGTGCCGGCCCACACCTTCTGCGTGTACTCCTGGAAGAGCGGGATGTCCTTGATGCGCAGCGCCTGGGCCTCCTCGGTGGACATCCCGGTGCCCTGCGCGGCGGGCGGCAGCCCCAGCTTCTGGCCGTAGCCGCTCTCGGTCCAGATCGGCGGCCGCCGGTCCTGGATCACCCAGCGCACGATGTTGTCCTCGGTGCGCACGTAGTGCCAGATCCCCCACCCGATCGTGTTGGCCTTCGGGTGCCCGGCCGGCACCGTGTGGAGCTGCTCCGGCGTGAGCTCGGCCAATGCCTTGTCGAGACCTTTGTGAAGCCGTTTGAGATTTGCCCGGATGAAGTCCGCCGCGGTCAGCATCGTGAGCCTCCTTGTATCATGTATAATCGGGGCCGGTACACAGCTCCGAGGAGCGTTGCGACGGGAGCCCTTCCCGCCAGGCTCGGAGTGGCCGACCCCTCGGGCCGGCTGTGGGCAACGGCGCTCGCAAACTCCCATACCATAAGGAGGGCGCGAGATGAGCGCCACTAGCAAATCGACCCGGCCCCAGGACCACGTCGTCACCGATCTGAGCCTCGCCGACTGGGGCCGCAAGGAGATCCAGATCGCCGAGACCGAGATGCCCGGTCTCATGGCCATCCGCGAGGAGTACGCGAGCCTGCAGCCCCTGCGGGGCGCCCGCATCACCGGCTCGCTCCACATGACGATCCAGACCGCGGTCCTGATCGAGACCCTGGAGGCCCTCGGCGCCGACGTCCGCTGGGCCTCCTGCAATATCTTCTCGACCCAGGACCACGCCGCCGCCGCGATCGCGGCCGCCGGCACCGCGGTGTTCGCGCGCAAGGGCGAGTCGCTCGAGGAGTACTGGGACTACAGCCACCGCATCTTCGAGTGGCCCGAGAACGCCTACTCCAACATGATCCTGGACGACGGCGGCGACGCCACCCTGCTGCTGCATCTGGGCGCGGTGGCGGAGAAGGACGCCTCCGTCATCTCCCACCCCGCCAACGAGGAAGAGACCGCGCTCTTCGCGGCGATCAAGGCGAAGCTTGCCAAGGATCCGACCTGGTATTCCACCCGGCTCACCAAGATCCGCGGCGTCAGCGAGGAGACCACCACCGGGGTCAAGCGACTCTACCAGATGGCCAAGGAGGGCCGGCTCAAGTTCCCGGCCATCAACGTCAACGACTCGGTGACCAAGAGCAAGTTCGACAATCTCTACGGCTGCCGCGAGTCGCTGGTGGACGGAATCAAGCGGGCCACCGACGTCATGGTGGCGGGCAAGGTCGCGGTGGTGTGCGGCTACGGCGACGTCGGCAAGGGCTCGGCCCAGGCGCTCCGCGCGCTGTCGGCCCAAGTGTGGGTCACCGAGGTCGACCCGATCTGCGCGCTGCAGGCCGCGATGGAAGGCTACCGCGTGGTGACGATGGAGGAGGCCGCCGAGCTGGCGGACATCTTCGTGACCGCCACCGGCAACTACCACGTCATCACCCACGAGCACATGAAGCGGATGAAGAACAACGCGATCGTGTGCAATATCGGCCACTTCGACAGCGAGATCGATATCGCGTCGCTCAAGCAGTACCAGTGGGAGAACATCAAGCCGCAGGTCGATCACGTCATCTTCCCCGACGGCACGCGCATCATCCTGCTCGCCGAGGGCCGGCTGGTCAACCTGGGCTGCGGCACCGGCCACCCGAGCTACGTGATGAGCTCGTCGTTCGCCAACCAGGTCATCGCCCAGATCGAGCTCTTCACCAACCCCGAGAAGTACCCGATCGGGGTCTACGTGCTGCCCAAGCACCTCGACGAGAAGGTCGCGCGCCTCCAGCTCAAGAAGCTGAACGCGCGACTGACCGAGCTGACCGACGCCCAGGCCCGCTACATCGGCGTGGAGAAAACCGGCCCCTACAAGCCGGACCACTATCGCTACTAACCCGGAGGGGGGCTCTGCAGCGCTCGGAGGGAGGCTCCGCCCCCCTTCCGAACCTCCCCCCAGAAACGGGAGCGCGGGCGGAGCCCGCGCGGGACGCGGACTGATCCGCCGTCGTGTGTCTAGTCGGGGCCGCAGCGGCGGGCCTGGAACATGAGGTTGGAGGCGGTGAGGGCCCAGGCGGGGGTGATGGGGCAGCCGCCCGCCCGGAGCGCGCTCGCGATCCAGCTATTGCACGTGTAGACCAGCGAGTAGCGGCTGGTGGCTGCGTAGAAGCGGCTGCCGGGATAGAGGCCCGGGCCCAGGTCGATCGGCCGGCCCGCTTCGTCGCGAGCGTAGGCGCGCGAGACGAAGCGGGCCAGCGCGTCCGCGCCGTGTGCGGAGAGCACGACCGGGATGATCTCGGCGTGGGCGTAGTGCTCGGCGGGCACACGGTCGAGCCCGACCACGTGGAGCACGCTGCCCTCCGAAGCGAGCGAGGCTGCGACGGCCAGCCGGATGCCCGCGTCCGGCGATTGGTAGAACGCGCGATCCCCCCACCCCACCTCCAGGAATCGCGCGGCCGGGAACCGGGCCGGCTCGGGCCACGCGGTCGACGGGATCTGATCGCGCGGGATCACGAGCCCGCTGTGCCAGCCATGCCGGACGACGTGGACCGTGACGGTCGCATCGCCCGGGCGTGGAGGGTATAGCTCGCGCACCGGCCCGAGACAGGCCGCGACGGCCAGCCCCGCGATGAGGGCGACCAGGACCCGGCCCACGCGCGCGCCGGGCGCTTGCCGACGCGAGCCGCCGTCCGGTAGCCTACCCCGGCCGGCCCGGGCCTCGCTCGACGGGCGGCCCAAGGAGAGCCGATGAAGATCACCACGATCGAATCGCTGCATGCCGACGGAGGGTGGCGCAACCTCGACTTCCTCAAGATCAGCACCGACGAGGGCCTCGTGGGCTGGAGCGAGTACAACGAGTCCTTCGGCGGCGTCGGCGTTTCCGCGGCCATCGCCGGGCTCGCGCCCGCGCTCATCGGCACGGATCCGCGTCCGTGGGAAGCCCACGTTGCCCTGCTCTACGCCCTCCGCCGGCAGGCCGCCGGCGGGGTGATCCAGCAGGCCATCGGCGCCATCGAGAACGCCCTCCTCGACATCAAGGCCCGGTCCCTCGGCGTGCCGGTCTATTCACTCTTCGGCGGCCCGGTCCGCGACCGCATCCGGCTCTACTGGTCGCACTGCGCCACCTACCGGGTGAGCCGCGCCAAGGAGATGCAGATCCCGCCGGTGCGCACCCTCGCCGACATCGTGGCGGTGGGCCGCGAGGTGGTGGCCAAGGGGTACACCGCGCTCAAGACCAATGTGCTGCTCCTGGGCGACACCCCGCGGGCCCACGTCCCCGGCTTCGGCCGCAGCGCGGGCTTCCCCGAGCTGAACGCCGACCGGCACGTGCTCGACGCCATGCGCGCCGAGCTCGCCGCCTTCCGGGAGGGCGCCGGGCCCGACATGGACATCCTGGTGGACCTCAACTTCAACTACAAGACCGAGGGCTTCCTCAAGATGGCGCGGGCCATGGAGCCCTACGACCTCTTCTGGGTCGAGATGGACACGCGGGACCCGAAGGCGCTGGCCTACGTGCGGAGCCGCACCACCATCCCGGTGGCCTCGTGCGAGTGCCTCTTCGGCCGGCGCGACTACCGGCCGTTCTTCGAGCACCAGGCGGTGGACGTGGCCATCATCGACACGCCGTGGAACGGGGTGGGCGAGTCGCTCAAGATCGCGGCCATGGCCGACACCTACGAGATCAACGTGGCCCCGCACAACTTCTACGGCCACCTCGCCACCATGATGAACGCGCACTGGAGCGCGGTCGTCCCCAACCTGCGCATCATGGAGACCGATCCCGACATGGTGCCGTGGCAGGACGATCTCGTGACCGTGACGCCGCAGATCAAGGACGGTCAGCTGCTCCTTCCCACCGGGCCCGGCTGGGGCACCGAGGTGAACGAAGAAGCGGTCCGCGCTCACCCGCCGAAGACGCGTGGATAGCGCGGCGGGCCCTATCCGGCGGAGCGCAGCGCGCCGGCCACGATCTCCTGCGCCTCGCGGACGATCGCCTCGAGGTGCGCGGCGTCCCGGAAGCTCTCCGCGTAGATCTTGTAGATGTTCTCCGTCCCGGAGGGTCGCGCCGCGAACCAGCCGCTCGCGGCCACCACCTTCAGCCCGCCGATCGGCGCGTCGTTGCCGGGCGCCCGGGTGAGCGTGGCGGTGATGGGCTCGCCCGCGAGCTGCGACGCCGTGACCGCCGTCGGCGACAGTTTCCCGAGCCGCGCCTTCTGCTCGGGCGTCGCCGCGGCGTCGATGCGCGTGTAGCAGGGAGTCCCGAGCTCGGCGGCCAGTGCCTGATAGTGTTCCCCGGGATCCCGGCCGGTGCGCGCGGTGATCTCGGCGGCGAGCAGATCCATGATCAGGCCGTCCTTGTCGGTCGCCCACGCGGCGCCGTCACGCCGGAGGAAGCTGGCGCCGGCGCTCTCTTCTCCGCCGAAGCCCAACGAGCCGTCGAGCAGCCCGGGCACGAACCACTTGAATCCCACTGGCACCTCGTACAGGCGCCGGCCCACCTTCCGGGCCACCCGGTCGATCAGCCCGCTGCTGACCAGCGTCTTGCCGACCGCGGCGCCCGCCGGCCACTCGGGCCGGCTCGTGAACAGGTAGGCGATGGCGACGGCCAGGTAGTGATTGGGATTCATCAGGCCCGCCCCCGGCGTGACGATGCCGTGGCGGTCCGAATCCGGATCGTTCGCGAAGGCGACGCGATACCGATCCTTGAGGCCGACGAGCCGGGCCATCGCGTAGGGGCTCGAGCAATCCATGCGGATCTTGCCGTCGTGATCCACCGTCATGAACGAGAAGGTCGGGTCGATCGTCGGGTTCACGATCGCCACGTCGAGCCCGTAGACCGCGTTGATCGGCTCCCAGTAGGGCCGGGACGCGCCGCCGAGCGGGTCCACCGCGAGCCGGAGCCCCGCGTCGCGGATGACGTCCATGTCCACCACGTTCCGCAGATCGTTCACGTAGGGCGGCACCAGGTCTTCCTGATGGGTGGTCGCGGCCCGCAGGGCGCGCTCGTACGGCACGCGCGCGACGCCCGCGTTACCCGCCCGCAGGAGCTCGTTGGCGCGATCCTGCACCCAGCGGGTCACGTCGGTATCGGCGGGGCCGCCGTCGGGGGGGTTGTACTTGAAGCCGCCGTCCTCCGGCGGGTTGTGCGATGGGGTGACGACGATGCCGTCCGCCGGGTGCGCCGCCCGACCCCGGTTGTAGACGAGGATGGCCCGCGAGATCACCGGAGTCGGCGTCACGCCATCCTCACGCTGGATGATCGTCTCCGCGCCGTTCGCGGCCAGCACCTCGAGCGCGGTGCGCTCGGCCGGCCCGGACACCGCGTGCGTATCCTTGCCCATGTACAGCGGGCCGTCGATGCCGCGGCCGCGCCGGTACTCGCAGATCGCCTGGGTGGTCGCCAGGATGTGCGCCTCGGTGAAGGAGCCGCGCAGCGGGGAGCCGCGGTGCCCGCTGGTGCCGAAGGCGACGAGCTGGTCCGGATCGTCGAGGTCGGGCCGGCCCGCGTAGTACTCGCGCTCGAGCGCCCCGACGTCCACCAGCATCTCGGGCGGGGCCGGTTTCCCGGCGAGCGGAGAGACCGTCACGGGCCGCCCGCGGCGGGCCGCGGGCCGCTCCAGAGCGCGTCGTCCGAGGCGACCCGCTGGTGCGCGTCGGCCTGGTCGAGCGCCCGCATGACCTCGCGGGCCATGGTCTCGTACCAGTCGGCGACGTCCGCCGGGTAGTCGGCGTGGCTCTCGAGATCCTTGAGGATCGGCCCCTCCACCGTGGGGATATCGTGCTCGCCGTCGAACTGGCGCTGGTAGGGCCGGCCCTTCGCGGCGGCGGCGGCCGCGTCGATGGTCGCGTCGAGCTTCAGCCACCGGCCGTCGAGATAGGCCTCGCCGAGGGAGTGACGGGGCAGCGTGCGGTCGCCCCACAGCCGCCGCACCTCCTCGGACATGAACGGCTTGTCCGGACAGTGGAGCTGCTGGAACCCGATGCGCGCGGGGATGCCGGCAGCGCGGCACAGGGCGACAAAGGAGCTGGCCTTGCCCATGCAGAAGGCGTGGCCGGCCTGGAGTACGTCGCTCGCGCGGCTCTTGCCCTGGGCCAGGTAGCGGAACGAGGCGAGGATGTCGTAGGGCATGTCGCGCACGAAGTAGTAGATGCGCTCGAGCTTCTCGCGCTCGCTCGCGCAGCCCTCGGTCAGCCGCCGCGCCT
>WNFC01006405.1_pt1 | contig 12953 bp, 10 predicted proteins | sample 5400541 | NCBI WGS metagenome assembly WNFC01 (sample SAMN13153342, study PRJNA577476) | soil metagenome | isolation source: 120 cm saprolite under Douglas fir tree site 2 hole 2 replicate 1 | place: USA:California | collected 2015-04-18
GCTTCGGCTTCATCCAGCGCCAGAGCGGCGAGGACGTTTTCGTCCATTTCTCCGCGATCGTGGCTGATGGCTATAAGACGTTGAACGATGGCCAGGCGGTTGAATTCGAAGTTTCCAAGGGCCCCAAGGGCCTGCAGGCTTCGAACGTACAGCCCCTCTAATGGACAGCTGATCCCAGCCGCATCGGGCTAAACCCCGAAATGGCCGGCTTCAGCCGCACTTCACAAAAATACAAAACGGGCGTCCCGCTTCAAACCGGGGCGCCCGTTCTGCTTTTGAATCTTCTCCCATATCGGAAGACACCTCAATTCGATGACACGGTAGGTGGTCTGCCTCCGTTGTAGAGGGTCCAGAGAGGGGTGCCGGCAATCACAGAAGTATTGAATCAGGGCGCCTAGCCCTTCCAGACGTACTTCCCGCATGGACAAGGCACCGACTCGGTGGGAAGTTTCTTTGCCATCGGTTGCCGGCAGACGGGACAATTCTTACGCCACATACTGGACCTGCCTTTTCCTCAACAAACCGGTTGCGCGCAGGCGGGAACGTCAAGCTGATCGATCATGGCGTAGAATTCTTCCAGCTCTTGCATTGCTGTGAGAAGCTCGAGCGCTTTTCCATAAGCAGCTATCGCCCCGGATAGACTGTGAAACTCCGGAGAATCCTTGACCGTTCCTCGTCTTCGTATGTGCGCATCCGCCGATAGTTCAAGGATTCGTTCTATGCCTTGGTTCGCAAGACCCTCGCTATCATTCATCATCGGTTGTGCCTCCTTTCTATAAGTAGGGGTGCGAGCCTCCGGGATTTTGGATAAGGTGAAGCCTCGAATCTGCTGGCGGATTATCATGGAGGCGGAACACGGGTGGATTGCCTGCCCTCGCCCCGCCCCGCTGGCGCACTCCTGGGTCACCCATCCTTTCTGCAGTTTATGCTCGCTTGGCGGTTACCCGGCCCTGTCGGGGGGCGCCTTGCGCTAGCCTCTTTGTTTCTATTGATATGGCCCCGGCCCCGTCCTCCGGCCTCTTTTCCTGCTAATTTCCAGTTTCCATTTTCGAGTTTCCAGTTTCTGATTTTCCAGCTTCCCTCTCCGCACCTCTAACGCCTGTCACGCCAATCACTTACAAATTCACCGCAAGTTTATCTTAACAAATAGAATACTTATATGTTAATATAACTTGTGGTTGCTAGCCGCCAGCTGGATTGTTCCGCCCCGAGTTCCCGCGTCTCCGCCTCCTCACCAGTGACAAAATCTCCCGTCTCCGCGAGCACCGCCCGCCCAACCTGCCCCGACCCTGTCAGGGTCACCGCCCACGATTCCGCTCACCGCTTCCTTACCTCGCTACATCATAAAGGACAGTAGCGTTTCCGCTACACCGTACCGCACACCCCTTGTGGGACGCGCCTCCGAGCCGGACGATAGAAGGACGGTCCGAAGCGAAGCCCGCCTTTCACGCGCGGCCGTTGGTCGAAGGGAGCCTAAGCAGAACATCATGGGTACGCTGAACCGCAAGGAATTGGATAATCTCGAACGCCGTGACCTGCATCTCACGATTCTGGCCGCAGCATTTGTCCTTGTGCAGGCCGCCGGCCTGGCCATGTTCATGTACCCCCTGGTTTTTCTCCATCCCGTCGGGAACAAGTACACACTTCGCGTCGCCTTCTTCGGTTTCTGCGCGCTGACACTGCTCTTTGTTGGCTACTTGCTCGATCGCCAGCGCACCGTGCGCAAACTGAAGGAGCAGATTCTGGCAGAGCTGGACCGCAACGTTACGTTGCAGCATCAGGCCAGCGTGGACCTGCTGCAGAGCATGCCCGATCAAAATCATTTCTGGGATCGCCTGACGATGGAATACCGCAGGGCCATGACCATGCAGAAGACCCTTTCTCTCTTGCTCGTGAAGGCCAAATCCGCGAATGCGTCCGCACAAAATGACGGAAGTTCTGAAGCTTGGAGCGATGCCGCGAAAGCGATGTCTCGCAAACTGCGGCCCACGGATTCGATCTACCGGCTTTCGACGGATACGTTTGCCCTGGTCCTTCCGGAGACCGACGTTCTGAATGCGAAGCGCATCGCCGTCCGCTTGCAGGAAGAACTACAAGGCGTCCGCTCCAAACACAATCTGGCGTTTGACATTACCGCGCACAATTATCCCGAACACGTGAAAAGCTCGCACGAACTGGAAGAGATCGTGAAATCCCTGCTCCCCGCGCAGGACGAGTGGGCAAGTCCGGTTCCCGTTGAAAACGTTTAGGATTCTGCCGCCCGATTCCCTTTTTCTTAGCGGCGGCCTTTAGGCCGGCCGAGAGATTGTACGTGTTTGTTTTTGTATTGGCCGGACTTCAGTCCGGCGGCTGGTCTGAAGAATCGACGCTGGAAAAATCAACCGAGTGCCTGTTTCAAATCTTCGATTAAATCCTCTTTGTCTTCCAAACCCATGGAAACGCGCACCGTTCCCGGACTGACGCCCGCGCGCCGCAGTTCTTCGATCGTCATGTCGTAGTGCGAACTGTAGATCGGAAGAATCACCAGCGACTCTACTCCACCAAGACTCGCCGCAAGAAGGAATAGTCGCACGCGATCGCAGAAGCGCCGCGCCGCAGGCAGTCCGCCCTTCAAGTCGAACGCCATCATGCTCCCGAATCCCCGCATCTGCTTCCGGGCGAGTTTGTGATCCGCGTGCGACTTCAGGCCGGGATAGTGCACGCGCTCCACTTTCGAATGTTTCTCCAGGAATTTGGCGATGGCAATGGCGTTTTCGCACTGGCGCTCGACGCGCACGCCGAGGGTTTTGATGCCGCGAATCAAGAGATACGCCGCGCCCGGATCCATCGAGCCGCCCAGGTAGATAATCATTTGGCGAACGCGCTTCATCCAATCCGAATTGCCGACGGCGACGCCGGCGATGATATCGGAGTGGCCCGCAAGGGCTTTTGTGGCGCTGTGAACGACCATGTCGTAGCCGAGGGCGATGGGATTTTGCAGGATAGGCGTGGCAAAAGTGTTGTCGATGATGGAGACGAGTTTGTGTTTCTTGGCGAAGGCCACAGCTTTGTGAATATCGACGAGGCGAAGCGTGGGGTTGGTGGGCGTTTCGACGTAAAGAACTTTCGAACGCGGCGTGACGAGATTTTCCATGCCTGCGAGATCGGTTCCGACGTGGCGGACGGTGATACCCATGTTGGGGAAAACGTCGCGCATCAAACGGTACGATCCGCCATACAGTTGTGCGGTGGAGATCACTTCATCGCCGGATTTCAGCGCAGCAAGGAGCGCGGAGGAAATGGCCGCCATGCCAGAAGAGGTGACCACGGCGGCTTCGGCGCCTTCGAGCGCGGCGATTTTCTTTTCCGCGACGGAGAGCGTGGGATTGCCGTAGCGTGTGTAGATGTAGGCCTTGTTTTTCCCCTCGGCCCAGAGCTTCATTTCCTCCGTGGAAGAAAAAGTAAAAGTGGAAGAGCGAATAATCTCCGTGACGATGGGGCCGTTGACGCCGCGGCGGTTGGGTTCGCCGCCGTGAATGGCTTGTGTCTGCGGGCCGAGTTTGCGCGCTGATTTGTTCTTCATAATGCATTCCATTTTGTACCCCGTTTGTGGTCCGGCAAGCGCCAATTTGGTGCCCTGCAGGCCCTTGACAATGTCCCTCAATTAGTACAATACTGACAGTGTCATGAATGACCTAATCCTTCTCGCTACCCTCATGGAAGGCCCTCAGCACGGTTACGCCCTCAAGAAACTCGCCGGCTTCATGGCCGGCCACGACGACATGCACAACAACCTCGTCTATCCTCTCCTCCGCCGCTTTGTCGAAAACTCCTGGGTCACCAAACGCACTACCGGCGGGGAACGCGGACAAAAGCGCGATCTCTACACGCTCACCTCCAAGGGAAGACTCGAATTGCTCCAGCGGTTGTCACGTTTCACCGAAAAAGAAGCGTCTTCTGAAAATGAGTTTCGCGTCCGCGTCGGCCTCTTCTCCATGCTCGAACGCCAGGCGCGCGAAAACATTCTCGCCGAGCGCGCCCGCTGGCTCGCCCGGCGTCAGGAACGCCTTGAGAAGATCAAGACCACCATGGCGGCCATGAACGCCGACGCGTGGGGGCATTCCGTCTTGCGCTTTTATCTTTCGCAGGTTCACGCGGAGCGCAAGTGGATCGCGGAAATGGCTCGCAAAGCTTCCAAATCAAGGAAGCGCGCGGCCCGTTCGTAAACAATAGGAGGACAACATGAGTATCAGTTGGATGGATGTGATCGCCGGAGCTTTGAAATTCCTGGTTCGCATGTTTTGGTATCGCTCCAGCGTTCCCTCGGAGTTCTTCTTTCCCATAGCCTGCGATATCTGGACGGTGTTGTGCCTTTATTGGATCTTATCCGCTCTGCGGATCAAGCCGGTGAAGTCACGCGAATCCTTGGGGCAACGGCTGAGTTATGTGCTTCCCCTCGCTCTCGGCCTTACTCTGCTCTTTAATCCCCGCGCTCACTATTCCTGGCTCGGCATGCGTTTTGCGCTGGACACCATCGCGGTTGCGGTCGCTGGAATTGTGTTGACGGCGGCGGGCGTTGCCCTTGCGATGTGGGCGCGTTTGGTCCTCGGAGAGAACTGGAGCGCAGCAGTCAGTATCCGCAAGAACCAAGAACTGATTCGCATGGGTCCATACCGCATCATGCGCCATCCCATTTACACGGGCATGTTGCTGGGCCTTCTGGGTACGGCCGTCGTCGTGGGCGAGGTCCGCAGTCTCCTGGCACTTGTCATCTTGGGGCTCGGTTTCTACCTCAAGGCCCGCAAGGAAGAAGTTTTCCTGTTGCGGGAATTCGGCGCGGGATTTGAAGCCCATGCCAAACACACCGGGATGTTTCTGCCGCGAGTGTGAGAAATTGCGGCCTAGATGAATTGGCAGGCGCGAAGACAATTTGGGTGGGCTGGCATGTCACAGAGAGGGAGCAGAAAACTGGCGGCGCCCTGATTGCTTCTATCATTGCGAAGCAGAGTCCCGGTCGCTTGCGCGAAGGAGATGTCCAATTGTGGTTCTACATAGCGGCTGCGGCCGCAACAGATTGGTCCAGAATTGACGCGGCGCGGCCTACTTCCGTCACCCCAAAAATCACCAACGGCGAATTCGTACTTGGCTCAACACCGCAGTACGCGTAGTTGATGTTGATATTGGCGTCGCCCAGTTTGGAGGCAGCGCGTGCCAGCTCGCCAGGCGTGTGCGGAAGCTTGACTTGAACCACTTCCCCTTCCGTGTATGTTATCCGTTCCTTCTCCAGGACGGCTTCCGCAGCTGCCGGTTTATCGACGACGATGCACACGAGAATCGTTCTCTCCGAAGGAATCGATTGAAAAGCCAGGATGTTTATGCCCTGGTCGGCCAGCGAGCGGCAGACTTTTCCGAGCGATCCAGAACGATTGTCCATGCGCATGGTCAATTCCTTGGTGATGGGCATGCCGGGGACCTCCTTCAGAGCCATGAATGGCAGGCGTGATGAGTCACCATCCTGCCGAATGGCTATGATGCTCGATGTGGTTGGGGAAGGAATCTTACGTCTAGGCCGTGGCGGATGCAAGGGCCGGTCTATCGGCATCTATCGGCACCCTCTCGAAAGGGCGCCGCAAAGCGGAACTTTGGGCGGGATCGAAGTTCGATGGACGAATCGCTGCGATTGGGCCTTCGCCTCCCCTCCATGCGCTGTGCTAAACCGAGTTCGAGCGGCCGTGCTAAATCTCTGCGTGGCGAGAACATACGGAAGAATTGGGTGTATACTCCGGCTGACTGGAAAAGCCAACTGGTCATTCGGAGGAAGAGTCTCTATCACGGGATTACAAACCTTGATTTGAGCCCGGCCGAGCGCTGGGACTTTGTGGATAGGCCGGCTCTCAGCTAGAGAGGGTGCAATGAAGCAGACCTTCGCTATCGGTATCGGAGGCGCGGCCGGACAGGGTGTTGCCACGCCGGGTGACATTTTCGCAAAGATTTTCAGCCGGCGGGGCCTGCACCTTAACGCTTACAACGCCTACCAATCCATCATTCGCGGCGGCCACACCTTACTGACGATTCGATCGGGCACGGAAAAGGTCACTAACATGGGTGACCGTATCGATCTCCTGATTCCCCTAAATCAGGACACCATGGATCGGCACTTGCGGCTGCTCACTGCGGGCGCGGCATGTATCTATAATTCGGACACGATTAAGCCAGGCGCTGCGGCTAGCGGCGTACAGCTTTGCCCTCTTCCGGTTTCGGAGTTAGCCGACATCACCAGAAATAAAGTTGCGCAGAACACGCTGGCGGTCGGCGCCGGCCTTCACATGATCGGTATCGGCTTCCAGGCATTGGAGGAAGTTCTTCGAGAACAGTTCAAGAAAAAAGGCGATGCCGTAGTGGGCGAAAACCTTGGAGTCGCGCGGGCCGGCTACGATTATGCGGCGGCTCACTTTACGGATTTTCCGAATCCGATGCCCCAGACGGAGAATCGATACGCGATCATGAGCGGGAATATCGCGATGGCTATGGGCGGGGCGGCAGCTGGTGTGAAATTCTATTGTGCCTACCCCATGAGTCCTTCGACCGGCGTGCTGCACTGGATGGCGGCGCACGCGCGCAAAGCGGGGATCATGGTGCGCCAGGTGGAGGACGAGATTGGCGTGATCAACATGACGATCGGCGCGGCTCATGCCGGCGTCCGCGCCATGTGCGCTACATCGGGCGGCGGATTCGCCTTGATGAGCGAGGGTCTGGGCATGTCCGCGATGATCGAAACCCCGGTGGTGGTGATCAACTGCCAGCGAGCCGGCCCGTCCACAGGCGTTCCCACGAAGACCGAGCAAGGCGACCTCTGGCAGATGCTCGGCGCGGCTTTTGGCGATTATCCGCGAGTGATCGCAGCTCCGCTGGACATCGGCGATTGCTTCAAGCTTATCCCTGAGATCTTCAACCTTGCCGACCGGTTCCAGTGCCCCGGTCTGGTGCTTTGCGATCTCTTGCTTTCCGAGGGCCGCCTTAGTGTCCATCCGAAAGATCTGGATTTCAGCCCGGGCATCGACCGTGGGGAACTTATAAGTACTAACGGATCGCCTGCCGCGGGTACCACGAACGGAGGATACAAGCGCTACAAGATCACCGACAGCGGCATTTCACCGCGCGCTGTTCCCGGTGTTCCCGGCCATATCCACACAGTTGCGACGGACGAACACATGGAGGACGGCGTGCTGATCAGCGACGAATTCACCAATCCGATCAAGCGCCGCGCCATGATGGAAAAGCGCATGCGCAAGGTGGCCGGAATTGAGGCCGCAGTGCCGCCGCCAACGCTGTCGGGTCCTCGCGACGCCGATGTTACCTTGATCGGCTGGGGTTCGACGAAAGGTGTAATCGAGGAAGCCTGCGAGATTCTCAATGATGAAGGAATCTCGGCGAATCAGCTGCAGATCCGCTGGCTTGTGCCGTTGCATGGCGATGCGATTCTCGAAATTCTGAAAGACTCGCGCCACACCATCATCGTGGAGAACAACTACAGCGGCCAGTTTGCGCGCTATCTGCGCAGCGAAACCAGCTTCGTGCCAAACGGCCACATCCGCAAATACGACGGCGAACCCTTCATGCCGCACCATATTGTGGAGGCAGTGAAAGAACAACTCGCCGGGCAGACGAAACTCTCCGTTCCCATGCACGAGATTATGGTCTGAGGAGGAAACGCCGATGGCGACAAGCGTACAGCGTGCCAGTCAACTGACCATGGCAGACATGAAAGGCAAAGTCGATCCCGACTGGTGTCCCGGATGCGGCGATTTCGGCGTGCTCGCTGCCGTTCAGAAAGCCCTGGTCGAACTGAGCATACCTAACCATAACGTCGTCACCATCAGCGGCATCGGGTGTTCCTCCAACTTCCCCGGGTACATGAATACCTATGGCATGCACACCCTGCACGGCCGTGCCCTGGCGGTGGCCACCGGTCTGAAGCTTGCCAATCATGAACTCACGGTACTGGTGACGGGTGGCGACGGGGACGGCTTCGGGATCGGCGGGAACCATTTCGTCCACTCGATGCGCCGCAACGTTGACCTGCTCTATATCGTGATGGACAACCAGATCTACGGCCTAACTACGGGCCAGACTTCACCGACAAGCCGCGTGGGGATGAAGACGAAAAGCATGCCCTTCGGCAACATCGAAGCACCGATCAACCCCATTTCCCTTGCGCTAGCCTCGGGCGCCACCTATGTCGCGCGCGGCTACAGCGGCGAACAGAAGCATCTCACTGAACTAATCAAGCAAGGTATCGAGCATCCTGGATTCTCGTTCCTGGACGTCTTCAGCCCCTGCGTCACGTATAATCACGACAATACCTACCAGTGGTTCCGTCCGCGCGTGAAGAAGCTTGAAGATGACGCTGGTTACGACGCGGCTGTCTGGACGGCGGCGATGGAGAAATCGCTGCTTTGGGGCGATGAGATCCCGATTGGGAAATTCTTCGAGCGTACCGACGTTCCCACCCTCCACGGCGCGGAGCCAGTGTTGAACGAAGGCCCTCTGGTCCATCTTGACCCGAATGTACCCCCCAACCTGGCCCGCTCGTTCATCGAAGAGTTGATGTAGCGACGCACGTCGCGGTTGTGACCGGTTCGCGGACATTATCCATGAGGGCTTGCGAGCGCAGCGGAGAGCGCACTTTGAATCGACGGGTCAAACTCACCAAGCTGGGGCGCAGCATGCTACGCCCCTACAGGAAGATTGTCACCGCAGATGCACCGCCTGTAGGTGCCTCCGGATTTTGAACTTGACAAGAATTTGCTACGTGGCACCGACTCCGGTTCCGAGGCTTTCGCTCACCGCAGGGTTATTGGGCCGGCCGCGCCACGTAGCGAAACCCTCCCTGACAAGGCTGGAAATCGTACGGCGATTTTGATAAATCAATTTCAGCCACGCCAAAGGACCCATTTGGGGGAAATAGATACCTCGGAAACACATTCGGGCGATGAAAATGTTTATGCGATAGCCCAACGGCTTGTCCTTGAGAGAATCGACAGCTTGAGCCATGGCTTCGGGGCTGTACGCCTGAGCCCACCCCGCTTTCACCTCGGCGTGAGCTTCCGCAATGGTCATCTTCAGCGGCGTGTGGGCCATCTCAAACGGGATAAACTCTTGCCAGTGCTTCGGACGTGTCAATCGCCCGGCGGCCTCCAGCCTTTTGTAAAGCGGTGTCGCGGGCAAAGGGGTGAGCAAACCAAAGATAGGCAGGCCAGCGGGCCAAGTATGAATCTCTTTAAGAGTGCGCTCCGCGACACCCACAGTGTCGTTGTCCATGCCAAAAATAAAGGACGTGATGGCGTAAACGTTGCGCTGCGCGAGCCTCTGGAGCACGCCGGCGTACTCACCCGGTTTGTTGAAGCCCTTGTTTACGTCGGCAAGGTTTGTAGGGTCGATGGATTCCATGCCGATGAAGACCCACTTCCCTCCGGAGGCGGCGATGAGGTCCACGAGTTCCTCATCGCGCAACAGATTGGCGCTGATCTGCGCGACCCAGTGCACCTGGGCGCCGGCGGCGATAATGTCACGCAGCAGGGATTTGGTGCGTTTGATGTTGATGGCGAAATTATCGTCGATGAAGAAGACGGCAATCTGGCCGCCCTCGCTCTTGGCCCGGGCTTTCAAGAGGAGCAGCTCGTTCACCACGCTTTCGTTAGTGCGAAAGCGGATGGAGTCGCCAAAAAAGCCGGTTACCGTGCAGAACTCGCAGCCATAAGGACAGCCGCGCCCGGACTCCATCGGAATGATGCGAAATGTGCCCCAGCCATCACTGATACGCTGGAGCGTGCGCTTGGCCATTTTTGGAACGAGATTGAACTGGTCAAGATTTATTTTGTCCCACGGAATCGCTGGATATTCTTTGAGACTGGGTTTGCGTTCCTGGCCGAAGTCATCTACCGGCGCATAAATATCCTTGAGCTGGCCGCGCGCGGCATCCTCGACAATCATTGGCCAGGTTTCATCGGCTTCACCGAGAGCTACAGCGTCGGCATGGCGCGGGCCGCCGTTTCGACCGAGGGCTTCGTCGGCCTCTTCCGTGACGTGAGGTCCGCCCATCACGACCGGCACGCCAACGGCGCGGATTGCATCGGCCATACGGTAGGCCTTGGCGATCATGCGGGTCATCGCGCCGATCCCGACAAGTCCGATGTTTTGTTCACGCACAAAACGGGCGATGCCGGCTTCATCCATAGGTTGCGCGTTGCCGTCGATCAGCACTACTTCGTGGCCTTTTGGAGTCAGCGACTGGAGTAGAAACATCCAAAGATGGGGCATGAAATTACGAGTGACCCCGTTATCCGGGTTGTACAGCAAAATGCGCATGTGCTCTTCTCCATTTAGAAGGCGTTTCCTTGGCGCTGGGCCGGACAAGCCGCAATCTAAACGTTCGTTTTCCAGGGGCCCCGCAGGGGGAACCAACAAACAGGCCCTGAACATAGCACTTTCTTGATGCGCTGGTCAGAAAATTTAAGGGGCCATTTACAGCATCAGTAATCAGCATCATGGACGGTCGCGGTCTCGCTGCGAAGGCGTGCAACGGTCCTTCGTTGAAGCTCAGGAAAGTGCCGAGCCAGTACAACGAGGAAACGAAATAGCAGCTAGGCTTCTTCTTCGACGAGTTGTTCGCCGTGGGCGGCCTTATGGGCGGCGATGACCTTTTCCGCAAGTTCGTTAGGCACGTAGTCGTAGTGCGAAAACTCCATGGAGTATGTGGCGCGGCCCTGTGTTTTTGAGATGAGGTCGTTGGCGTAGGTGAGCATTTCCGCGAAGGGCACCTGCGCTTTGATGATGACGTTGTGGCCGCGGCTTTCGCTCCCGGCAATTCGCCCGCGGCGCCCGCTGAGGTCACCCATCAGGTCTCCGGAGTATTGGTCGGGAGCATAGACTTCGACGTGCATGACGGGTTCGAGGAGCGCGGGACGCGCCTGCTTCATGGCCTCCTTGAAGGCCAGCGAGCCTGCAATCTTGAAAGCCATGTCCGAGGAATCGACATCGTGATACTTGCCGTCGTAGAGGATGGCGCGGAAGTCCACCACGGGAAATCCAGCCAGGAAGCCGCGGGCAGCGGCATCGCGGATGCCCTTCTCGACGGAGGGAATCCAGTTCTTGGGGATGGCGCCGCCAAAGACATCGTCGACGAACTCGACGCCCTTGCCGCGCTCGACCGGCTCCATTTTGATGCGGCAAACGCCGAACTGGCCGTGGCCGCCAGACTGCTTCTTGTGCTTGCCTTCGACGTCGGCTTTGCCGCGGATGGTTTCACGGTACGGGACTTTAGGTGGTTTGAGAGTGAGGTCGACATGGTAGCGCTTGTGGAGTTTGGCGACGACGACTTCGATGTGCTGCTGGCCGGAGCCGGCCAGGAGAAATTCCTTGGTTTGCGAATCGCGGGAAAAGCGAAGCGCGGGATCTTCCTCCAGGATTTTATGAATCGAGACGCCGATCTTGTCTTCATCGGCGCGCGTTTTCGGCTCGATGGCAAAGGTAATGGACGGCTCGGGAAGTTGCGCGGGTGAGTAAAAGATGGGCGAAGCTTTATCGCCAAGAGTTTCGCCGGTGGTGGTTTCCTTCAGTTTGGCGATGGCACCAACGTCTCCGGCGCGAAGGTCGCCGACTTCGATGAGCTGCTTGCCTTGAACGACCTGGATATGCTGGAAGCGTTCCGGAATGTTGCGATTGTAATTGGTGAGAGTGGCGTCATTTTTCAGGATTCCGCTCTTCACCTTGAAGTAGTTGATGCGGCCGGCGAAAGGATCCGCAAGCGTTTTGAAAACAAAGAGAGAGAGCGGCTGGCCGTCGTCGTACTTGCGCTCGAGGCGGTCGCCTTTGCCACCGGGGTCTTTGAAGCCCACCTGGGCGTGCTCATCGGGGTGCGGAAAAGCGTCGGCAAGAAAAGTGAGCAGGCTGGCGGTGCCGATGTTGTGAAGCGAGGAGACCATCAAGACGGGGAAGATTTTTTCGGCGACGATGGCTTTGCGAACGGCGGGGATCAGATCGTGGATGGGAATGGTGCCTTCGCGGAAAAACTCTTCCATCATTTCGTCGTCGCCTTCGGCGATCATCTCGACGAGTTTTTCGTGAGCTTCCTTGGCGTCACCAGCAAGAGCGGCGGGAATCTCTTCAATGGAAGGTTTGCCGTCGCCATCGTGATTGTAAAGGTGAGCTTTCATGGCCACCAGATCGATGACGCCACGGAAACCTCTTTCCGCGCCGATCGGCAACTGGAGAGCGACGACGTTGCGGCCGAACACTTGTTCGAGAGATTCCATGGAGCGCTCAAAGCTGGAGAGCTCGCGGTCCATCCAGGTGAGAACGAAAGCGCGGGGAATGTCGTACTCGGTGCAATAGTCCCAAACTTTTTCAGTGGTGACCTGAGAGCCGACGTGGGCGTCAACCGTGATGAGGGCGGCATCAGCGGCGATGAGCGAGGCTTTCGCTTCGGTTATGAAAGTGGAATAGCCGGGGAGGTCGATGAAATTAATTTTGACTTTCTCGGAAGAACCGGAGGGTCCCGTCGGGGTGGCGGGCCATTCGGCATGGGCAAGACCCGTTTGAATGGAGATTTTTCGTGCGATTTCTTCTTCGTCCCAGTCGGTAGTGGTGCTGCCTTCCGCAATTTTTCCCCAGCGCGGAGTCATGCCCGCAGTGAAGAGCAACGACGACACCAGTTGCGTCTTCCCGGTGCCGCCGTGGCCGACAATGCCAACGTTGCGAATGTCCCTGGTGAGATAGCTTTTCATACAAGCCTCCTGGTTTTGGTGACTCCGACAAGGCCGGGGTCAACTGGCGAGGTCCGTCCTGAAGGCTTCAGACGCGGGCCTGCGCCTGGTCATGTGACTGAGGAAGGAGAGCGCGGCCCGTTCTCTGGGTCGCGCGAAGCGAAACGAGGCGAAGGAGAAAAGAAGAATCCCCTGGTCCGCTCTCCTGAC
>WNFC01006408.1_pt1 | contig 12950 bp, 8 predicted proteins | sample 5400541 | NCBI WGS metagenome assembly WNFC01 (sample SAMN13153342, study PRJNA577476) | soil metagenome | isolation source: 120 cm saprolite under Douglas fir tree site 2 hole 2 replicate 1 | place: USA:California | collected 2015-04-18
TCGATGATACAAGCCGCGGTGGGCAGTGGCTAGTGGTTAGTGGTTAGTGGCTGGCAACTAGGTGAACTTCTATGCGTGTCAGCAATCCAGAGAAAGTCCGCCTCCGCAAAAACGCGAAAGGACGAGGTGCTCGCGTTTTAATGCAGGTGCGGTGTGCGCAGCAATAGATCGGCCGCGAGAAAAACCCAAAACACTACAGCGATTATTCCATTCATGGCGAAGAATGCGGCGTTCAGTTTACTCAAATCGTCTTTGGAGACCAAGCTGTGCTCGTAGGTTAGTAGCAGAAAAACGGCGATCAAACCGATGAGCGCAAACTTGCCGAGGCCAAATACGAAGACGAGGACGGCGAGCAGTGCCAGCATCAGCAAGTGAAACATACGCGCGACCCACAGGGCATTGCCGATGCCGAGATAACGGGGGATGGAGTGCAGTCCTGCCTGCCGATCGAACTCCAAGTCCTGGCAGGCATAGAGGACGTCGAACCCCGCCACCCAGAATGTAACCGCCGCAGTCAACAGCAGAATCCGGGGATCGAGCGAACCGCGCACTGCAATCCAGGCAGCGGCAGGTGCGACGCCAAGCGCAAATCCCAGCGCCAAGTGGGACCAGCGAGTCCAGCGTTTGGTGTAGGAGTAGAGGAGCAGGATCGCCAAAGCTACCGGCGACAGCAGGAAAGCGAGGCGGTTCAGCTCCCATGCGGCCAGAATGAATGCGCTCGAAGACAGTATGACAAAATTCCTGACGAAGTCTTCAGTGAGCGCGCCTGTGGGAAGCGCGCGGGTGCGGGTGCGCGGATTGGCGGCATCAATGGAGGCGTCCGCGAGCCGGTTAAACGACATTGCCGCCGAGCGCGCTGCCACCATGGCTACCACGATCCACAAGAGTTGGCGCAGTGAGGGCACCCCCCCGGCAGCCAGCATTGCCCCACACAACGCGAAAGGGAGCGCGAATACCGAATGCTCCCACTTGATCATTTCCAGCGTGACTCGCAAATTTCTCAGGAGCGGCACACCAGCATTGTAAAAGAAAAAGCCGGGCTGATTGGCCCGGTTGGGTTCTGTCAGAACAATTTACTTTGCCACCGTCAGTTTGTCGTCCACACTGAACACATTGGGGACAGAGCGGGCCTGCATTTCTGCAATCTGCTTGTCCATCTGGCGGTCGACTACACCGTAGAGAGTTACGTGTCCGTTATCCACCACAATACGGATCGGCTTCTGCGGATCGAGAGCATATTTTGAGAGGATGCTGTTTCCGTAGATCGCCCGCGCGGTGCGAATACGAATGTCATCGTCCATAATGGAGGTCGGGAGCACCTTAATATTGTCAATCGCTTCCTTCACTCCTGGAGTCGTTTCCACGATCGCCATGGCGGAATCGCGCGCCGGATCGTCGCGGACATCTCCGCTCACCGTTGCCACGCCATTCTGCACCTTCAGAGCAAGTTGGTTAAAGGCAATTCCGTAGCCCACGCGGTCGTAACGCAGCTTGTCTGCCAACTTCTGCTGCAACTGCTGGTCGGGAACGTTACTTGCAACTTCCACCTGATTGCGCGCGCCCTGCACGTGTTCCAGTTTCTTGATTTTCTTGGCGGCATCAAGCTTGTCGAGCAACAGATTGGCAGTGCCCTGCAGAGTGACAATACCATCGTCGGTAGAGGCGGTGACGCCTTTCCACTTGTCTTTCGAATCGAGCAGACGCGTAACTTCCTGCTGGATTTGCTGGTCGTAGCGGCCGCTTCCGACCATGGGGGACTCTGCCCACACCGACATCGCGAACCATATCGTCACGAGAAGGAGGTATGCTTTTCTCATCGCCTTAATCTTCCTTTCAATCATTTTTCCTTTTGAGTGTCATAGGTACGCGTCTCAAGGCGATACTCAGTACCCTTCAGCCCCAATCAGCGGAACGAACCGGCATCCGTCGAGCACTTCGACGACGGCTTTGCCTTCCTGCTTGCCTATCAGCTGCAACTCCTGGGCATGCGGGGGCCCGACTGGAATCACCATTCTTCCATTGCTGGACAGTTGATCCAGAAGGCTACGGGGCACGCTGGGAGCGGCTGCCGAAACCACGATGGCATCAAAAGGCGCAAATTCGCGCCAGCCTTGGCTGCCATCGCCAACTACGACCCTCACATTCCTTAAACCCAGGCGGGCGAGAATTGTCTCGGCGTCGGCGGCAAGGGTTGCGTAACGTTCGATCGAGTACACAAACCGCGAAAGCACTGCCAACAGCGCTGTTTGATATCCGGAACCTGTACCTACTTCCAGAACGGATTCGGAACCGTCTAAGCCAAGCGCCTGCAAAGAGCGCGCAATAATGAACGGCTGGGAAATTGTCTGCTTCTCACCGATCGGGATGGGGTGATCGCCGTACGCCTGGGATCTGAGTTCCTGGGGAACGAATTCATGACGCGGAATTCGCAACATGGCATCGAGGACTTGCTCATCAGCAATACCGCGATTCCGAAGCTGGGTTTCTACCATTTGGCTCCGATCGCGTGTTTCTTGCTCTTCTTCAGAAACCGTGCGAAACCATGGCATAGGACCTTCAGAAAGTCTTGCAGGTTGTGCGGAACGCAAGCCGTCTAGCGCCTGCGGCGCCGGATTTTCACATCGAAGCTCACTACGCCGTTCTGATCGCGGATGGCGACGATGGAAACGTTCCGCGTGACATTGTATTCCGCGCGAATGATCTGCTGCGAAGTCTGGGCCACATTGGTGGTGTAGGTGATGGTCAGGTTGTCTTTCACCTGCTGCTCAATGGTCACGGCGGGGCCGGTCTGAGTAGGCGAGGTTTCAGTGACTAGACCCTGAGGGTCGATCTTAATGCGGCTGCCCCCGAATAGACGCTGGGCGCGATTGTTTAGAGTCGCATTCAGCGCCGCGTTCAGCAATGCGCTCGAAGCTTGCTGGCTGAATGCGGACTGGTTGGACTGCTGTAGTGACGCGGACTGTTCGGTGGTCTTTCCAAACGCCAGCAGGCCGATGATGTCCGAGGTGGGCAGCGGCGGTTCGGAACGGTAGTTCGTCTTCAGGCCGTTCGGTTTGCTGACATCGCCACTGAGAGAGAGTGTGATGTCATAGTCGCGCACCCGAGTGATCGCTTCCAAGTCCAGAAAAATGGCTGGATTGCTGAAGGTGACGCCCCCGCGCTCCAGGCGGTATTTGGTGCCGTTCAAGTACACTTCACCTTCGAAAACATCCGCCCGGCCCAGCAGAACCGGTTTTGCGGCGTTGCCTCGCACCCGCAGGTCTGCCTCCCCTTGTACACGCACAACGCTGGTCTGCATTTGTAATTCTGGCGTGGTTACGACGTGCAGGTCCAAACGGATGTTGTTCAGCACCGGATCAGTCTGGGACAATCCGGCCGATTGTGCGCTGCGCCCGAGGTAAGCGCCGAAGTCAAAGCCCGGAGTGAACCCCAACTTGATCACGGTGATGTCGCCGAAGAGGAGCGAGCCCGAGGAACTTCCTCGCCAGTGGAGAGCAGCATTGGCGGTGGAGCTGACTCCGGGTGGATAGCGCAATCGGACGGCATCAGCATTCGCTTCGAGATCGAAGATTATCTGCCGGCCAATCAGATCAGCATGACCGGTGAAAGTTACGGTGCCGCCTCCCGTACGAGCGCTTAAGCTTGCGACGGTGATTCGGTTCTGGTTAAAGGCCAGTGTTCCGTTGAGATCGGTGAGAGCGTTCGGCAGATTGATATCGGAGATCGCACCATTCTCCAGTTGCAACTTGCCGCTGACCAGCGGCGCATCCAGGGTGCCGGTCACCATAACATCCCCGCTCAAAGTCCCGGATCCAGTGAAATCGGGGTCGTAAGTCTGAATCAACTTGAGGTCAAGTTTGCCCTGGCCCTTGAAATCCAGCGCCCGGCCGCCCGCCAACTGCATGGAGCCGCCCCCCGATACGTCTGTATTGTCACCGAGGAGATGAACGGCTTCGATCTTCAGAGCGCGGTTGGAGAGCGCAAAGCGAATCGGTCCCTGGTTGTGCAGCTTAAATTTTTCGACGTCGGCGCTGAAGTCAGTCAGATTACCGACGACAGAGAGTTGTTCCGGCTTCCGGATGGGGCCCTCAAGCAGCAGATTGCCGGCAACTGCAGAGTGGCCGGTGAGATGTCCGTGCACATAACTTTCGAGGAAAGAGTCCACGTCGAGGCCAGTAAAATGAAAGTCAATGCGCGCGGGCCAGTCCTCGCGGAGGCGGATTTTCCCATCCACCAGCAATTCGGCATTCTGGAATTCGGAGTGCCCGGTCACCTGCAAATCGGCGCCGTGCGAAACCGCGGTCAGCATGTAGTCGCCGAGACCCTCTCCATTAAAAGCCACTCCCCGGAGGCGCAGATCGGCACTGACCTGCGGCTCGGCAAGAGCGCCGGAAGCCTGCACCGAGAAGTCGAGCTTGCCGGCAATGCTAACCCGCGAGCGTTCCAGCTGCGAGAACTCTGCCAAATCAAAATTCGTGCCCCGCAGCGTAAGCTGCATGGTGCGGGCCGACAGGTCATAAGCGCCACTTCCGGTAATGCGCGACTCCCCGAGCGCAACGTGCAGGTCTTTGAAGAGGACCCGGCTTCCGTTGAGTTCCAGGAACGCGCTTGCCGCATCAAACGCATGACCTTGAATTGAACTGTGCGATAAGACGACCTTGCCTCGCCCCTGTGGCTCCGCGACCGTTCCTGAGAAGTCACCGCTGGCATCGAGAGTTCCAGACAATTTGTAGTTAAATCCAGCGAGGCTAGCTAGTTCGGCGGTATCCGCATTCTGTATATCCAGGCGGAGATTGAACCGGCTCTGCGGGACAAGCTTCCAGTCCATTAGTCCGGCGCTGCCGTCCAGTTTGAGAGTGGCGTCCCTATGCTGCAGAACCGCATTATGCAGCGTGAGATTGCGGGCCGAGGCTTGAACGTCCGCGTTGAAAGAATCCCATTGAACTGGTTCGGCGTGCGATCCTTTCGCAGTGGTATCGAAATCCTCGACGTGCAGGTTGCCGGCAAGCGTGACCTGGGGAAGAGTGCCGGAAGCAGTTCCGTTGAAAGTGGCTCGCCCATGAATACTGAAAGGCGCACCTGCCGGAAACACTTCGGACATGACAGGCTGCCACTCCCTCAGATCGGTGGTTGTAAAAGAGATTCTAAGAGCGGACGAAGAGGCTAGCGCACCTGAGGCGCGCAACTGGGTTCCTGGGGTAGAGGCCTGGAGGTTGCTGATCTGTACTTCGTTAGTTCTCCCATTGTAAGTTGCGCTCGCGTTCGCGGTCAGCGGAACCTGGCCTGGCAAGAGCCGGGTGGGGCGCTCAACTCCAGCGGTAAAACTGATCTCCGCGTTGGCAATGGACTGGCGCCACTTGATCTCAGAAGCGCCGGACAGACTCCCCGCAAGTTTGAGACGGTTGAAGGAGCGAAACTGCGGTCCCAGACTAGCCAACGCTTCGGATAAGGCCACGTCCCTCACGCGCAGCCTGACTGTCCCACGTTGTTCCGCTCTTAAGTTCGGCCCTCGTTTCTGCGAAACCCTCCAGCCAGAAATTTCCGCATCCGAAGCGAAGCTGCCGCGCAGCAGCTTGCCTTCTACTTTCGAAAGCAAAATCTTCTGGGGATCGACGGAAAAATTCCCGGAAGCGGACGTTTCTTTGGCGGAGAAACTCTTGTTCTGGAAAAAAAGATCGCGCAAACTGAAGGTTCCTGACGAAGCAAAGCTCTGGCTTGACCACGAACCGCTTCCAGTCAAGGAGAGTTTCCCCGCCTTGAGCTGCGGTTGGCGCGCTACCGCGCCAGCCTTGGCCAGATCGAGCACGATCTCGTAGCTTGCTTTGAACACCGGACTGGCGAAGTCCACCATGGTTCCACTGGCTTGAATCTGTGAACCTTCCGACACGGCCTTCAGCGAGTTCACTTGAATTCCTTTGCGGTCGAGGGTAAATCCCGCCTGCCCGGCCCAAACTACCGGTCGATAGCCATCGAACTGGGTTTCGGCCTTGCCAATCTCCAGCTTTCCCGAGTAACGCTGGTGCAGGAACGAATAGTTCATGCCGGCGGAGATGTCGTTGGCGGTGAAGTCCAGGGGTAAGCTTTGATCCTGCCATAGCAATTCGCCGCGGTGGACCTCAAGCCGGTCAACCGAGATGGCAAACAGTTGTTCGATGCTGGCTCCTCCTTGCTGCTTGGGAGTGGGCCGGTTTATGGTTCCATCGGGATAGAAAATGATGTGGACCACGGGATGCTGCAGCACCAGTGAATGAAAGCCTATTTTTGCGCCGAGCACCGAGGAAAGATTCACTGTCGCGATCAGGCTGTCCACATGCACATAGGGGACCTCAGCGGCAGACTCTCGTCCGTGGATGGTGAGGTTGCGGATTTCAACCTGAAAACGCAGCGGGACGACGTGGAAGCTGCCAAGCTCGGCTCGCCCGCCAGTGGCCCGCTCGATGGCAGTGATCAGCCGTCCACGAACCAGTCGCTGGAATGATTCGGTCGTCGAATACCACACCAGGCCGGAAAGCACGAGCAGAAACAACATGCAGGCGTAGAAACAATAGCGTCCGATTTTGCGGAGCTGCCCTGAAAATCTGGTCATTGTGCCGGCCCTTGGGTTTCCGCCGAATCGGGAACAAGGATCCGGATCTGGGCTTGCGAATGCAATCCTTCCAGCCACGAATTGAGCAACTGATCCATCTTCTGCTGAGTTAGGAGTTCGCGGATCTTGGGAGTTGCCTGGTGAAGGCTGATTTGCTGGTTGGCAGCGGAAGACGCCAGATGGTCCCGGTAATAGGCTTCCACTTCCACAGCGTCCACCTGAATCGAAGGCCGCAGGTGGGCGTCCACCAAGCTCAATTGAGAGAGCTCCAGCTCGATGTGATTCTTGATGTCGGCCTCGGTAAGGTGATAGCGGGGAAGGGCCGTGGTCCAGGACTGCGCACCATGGTCTCGAACATAGTCGGCTTTTACGCCTTCGACTTGCTTCTCGACCTCTTCCGGGCTGGGCGGCTTGAATTCCGCCGAGCCCATTTGTTCGCGCAGTAACTCTTGATCAATGAGCCGGTCGAGCGCGGCCTTACGATCCTGGGGCGTGACGTTTTGAAGCGCGCATCCGGCGACGAAGCATTCGTATCGCACTTCATCCTGCCAATCACTCTGCAATATGACGTGTCCGTTCACCGTCACGGCAATGCCATCGAGCACTTCACCCGCGTGCAGGACTGGCACCGCGACCAGGAACAATCCGAGAATAGCGGCTCGCTCGATCATCAGAAGGTCTGCCCAATACTAAAGTAAACGTTGAAGTGGCTAGCTTGTTTCGTTCCCAGGAAAGTATATGTAGGCGGGCAGGTCGGCGTGCTCGTGGTCTGCACACAGAAATTCGGGTAGACAGTGGGATTCAAGTTGTAACCGAGGTCGAACCGCACCGGGCCGACAGGCGTCTTGTAGCGAACGCCGAGCCCGATGGCGTGGGAAATGTAATCGTAGCGACATTGGGTTGCACCCGACCCCGGAACCAGCACACTGCCGACGGCTTGTGAGCACGAGCTCGTGTTCTGATGCCAATGGAGCAGACTGTCTAGCATGTGATTGCCGTTGCTGAATACATTGCCCATGTCATGAAAGACTGCGAAGCTGAGGTTGTCTTGTACCCACGGAAGGGTGGGCGGGGGGAAACGCAGTTCGAAATTGTTTAGGAACAGGGCTGAACCTCCAAGGGGGAAACCGGTAAGCGGATCGCGGGGACCAGCCTGATTCAGGCCGAAGCCGCGGTGCGAGTTACCGCCTCCCATAAAGAAGCGCTCCGGCAAGGGAATAAGGGTTGGGCTCCCCGGGACGACCTGGCCAGGCTGGGTAATGATGGTACCCCCAAAGGGGTTCTCAACTCCCACTCGGGTGGAGCGGGCAAAAACCAACTGCCGTTTCTGCCGCTTCCCGAATGAGTAATAGGTGGAATTTTGCACCAGTAGCCGGCTGAAATCGGCTTGCGAGCCGAAATAGTGCGCCGCAACGCCTGCGTCCACGGTGATGTAACTTCCCCGGGTAGTTTCCAGATCATTGTCGCGCCGGTTGCGAATGTATTCGAAGCCGGGCTCCCCGACACGAACCGGCTGCGAGAGCAAGGGGACAAGGTTCGGATCAATTTGGATGTTGGTAGCCTTAACGAGGCGGTAGTTGAAGCGGTAGTCCATGGTGCTGACTGGCTCTCCCTCGTCACCGCGTTTGCTGAGCACCTGTCCAATCTGCACCGCCCCTTCCAAACGCTGGGAGGTGAAAGTGGTTACGTCCAAAGTATGATCGAAAAAGCCGGTGAAGGTCAGTTTCAGGTTAGGATTGTTCAGCCAGCGCGGCGCCTCATAGCTGATCAATCCCCTCTGCTGCAGCCGTCCCACCCTCGATTCGAAGGTTATAGTGTGGGCCCGACCCAGGAAATTGAGCCGGGACACATCCAAAGACGCGAGCGGGCTCACCCCCGAGACTCCGCCCGGCCTTTGGCTAGTGCTGCTGCTCACGGGCTGGCCGGTTTGAAACTCAAAGCCGAGTCCGTAATTGAAGGTATAGCGCCTGGCTTCCTGCACCCGCACCAGCACATTCTTGTGCGTTTCGGTGCCTTCAGGATTCTGCACTGCTGTATCCACCTGGCTGAAAATCCCCAGATCATAGAGCTTTTTCTGCGTGTTCAAGAGATCGATCTGGCTGAGGTCGTCATCCGCCCTGACCTGCAGTTCGTGATCAATGACGTAGGGTTTGGTGAACTCGCGTCCTGACACCAGCACCCGGTTTACATAAAAGCGCTCGCCTTCGTGGATGTTGAAAGTTACATCCATGCGATGGTCGGCAGCAGGCTTGGCGGTCGCCTCGAAAGTCGCATTCGGAAATCCGTTATTGAAGTAGTAATTCAACAACTGGTCGCGGTCCTCGGCGATGAGGGAATCAGAAAATGGCTGGCCGGGATTAGTGTTCAAGACCGGAAATGGATCATCCGAAATCCTCGTGACGGTGCCTGTGATCTGAAATGTGCCTATCAGCGATTGTGGGCCTTCGTTGATGTGAATTGTGACCTCGATCAGGTTATTGCGCCCACGATGTTCATCCTTGGCCTCACTATCAACCGTTACTTGAGCAAAGCCATTCGTCCGGTACTTGTTCTCCAGGTCGCGCACATCGCCTCTCAGCATGGCCTGGCTGTATCGCCCATGCGGCAGCAGGATACTCGCGGCCTGCACTTGCATGGCAGAGCGCAGATCATCAGCCCTGGAGAAATATTTGTTTCCCGTGATTTCCACCTTCGCCACCTTGTGCTTTTCGCCCGCGTTGATGTGATAGACCACTCGCAGCTCGTTCTGTTTCGGGTCAGACTCCCGTCGCAGGTCAACGTTGGTGTCAAAATATCCGCGGGATTGCATATGATTGAGCAGATTGCGCTGCCCCTCGCTCAACAGATCGTCGTCAAGGGCGCCTTCCTCGTACACTGGCACGCTTCGCTTTACTGTCCCTCGGCTCAGTCGGAAGCCTTCTACGCTAATCTTCACCAATGGCCCGGGTTCGATTTCGAAGGTGTAGTCCACGGAGTTGCTCTCGGGAAGATACTTCTTCTCAGCAATGCTCACCTGCGCCAGCCAGCGATTCTGCTGTTGATACTTCTTGCGAATTTTCTCGATCGCGTTGGAGGCTTTCTGTGCGGAAACGATGTCGGTGGGATGCAGGTGGGCGATGTCTTCGATCTGGCCTCGTGAGTAAAGGCTTTTGCCTAAGACGGTAATGTTGCCCACCCGCGCGGGATCGCCGGAATGAACGTGAAAAGCGATCTCGACCTGCTGGATTGCCGGGTTTTGGTGTTCCGAGTGGGTGATCGAGGAGCGGTAAAAGCCGTTTTCTTCCATCAGCCGCTGAATGTTCTTAAGAGCTCGGTCCATTTGGTCGGCGGAATAGAGCTCACCCAATTGCAACTTTGAAGCATTCACGATCTGCGAATCCGAGGGTTTTCCCGGGCCGCCCTCCACGCTGACTCCGCCCACAAAGAAATTGGGACTGTTGACGAAAGAAAGTGTGACTTTGCCATCAGCGGTCCGTTCGCACTCGGCTTTCAAGTCCGCGAAGCGGCCGGTGGCGAACAGTGCGCGCAGACTGCTTTGGAGTTGCCCGCGATCCAGGGTGTCCCCTTCATGCAAAGAAAGCGAGTCGCGCAACATTTTTTGATCTGAATCGCCGATGCCGGGAAATGCGATTTTTCCAACTAGACTGCCGAAGCAATTAGACTCTGGTTCGACCTGCGCGGACGCGGGACCTTGGGACGAAGCACTCGCCTCTCCTGTTTGAGCACGGCAAAACTTCCCCGTGAGCACAAACGAGGCAATCGCAAGCACCGCACAGCCACCGGTGAGACCCTTTCTAAACAATAAAACTCCTGCGCGACATTTCCAAAAGGCTGTAACGTTGGATGGGACACCGGGGCGCCCACGTGCGTGGCCCTCCCGCCATCGCCACTTATAATAAATGTCAGCCTCACTACCCGCAGTGGACGCGATGGTTCGCGGGCAGTTCGTCGTCATCCCAATAGTTAAAGTAGCGCCTTAATGAAATCCAACTTATTGAAACCCGAACTCGATGAAAGATACTCGCGGCAAGTGCTGTTCGGGGGCATCGGCGCCGGAGGCCAGCGGCGCCTGACAGAAGCCCGTGTTGCCATTGTAGGCTGCGGAGCCACCGGTTCGTCGCTGGCCGCCATGCTGGCGCGAGCCGGAGTCGGAATGCTGCGCATTGTTGATCGCGATTACGTGGAAGCCAGCAATCTGCAGCGGCAGACTTTGTTCGACGAGATCGACTGCGCCGAGTCGCTGCCAAAAGCGATTGCCGCTTGCCGAAAAATCGCAGCCTTCAACTCGCATGTGGTCGTCGAACCGCGGGTCAGCGATCTGCGCCCCGAGAACGCGGAAGCCTTGCTGGGCGGGGTTCACCTGATCCTCGACGGAACCGATAATTTCGAGACGCGATACCTGCTGAATGACTACGCAGTCAGGAATTCCCTGCCTTGGATTTATACAGCCGCGGTCGGCAGTTACGCGATCACCATGAACGTGATCCCGGGCGAGACTGCCTGCTTAAGCTGCATCTTTCCCCAGAGCCCGAGTGGGGTGATTGAAACCTGCGAGACAGCAGGCATTTTGAATTCCGCCGTGAACTTCGCGGCTTCGATAGCCGCAACCGAAGCCTTCAAACTCCTGACCGGCGCACAAAATCAGCTGAGGCGAACCCTGCTCTCCTATGATCTTTGGCGAAATGAGTGCGGAGAGGTTTCTGCCGCTACCCCCAATCCAGACTGCCAGACCTGTGGGCGGCGGGAGTTTCCCCACCTTGCCGGAGAAGGCCGTCCGCACATTACTCTCTGTGGACGAAACTCAGTGCAGATCCACGAGCATGATCGCCCGATCGACTTAGGCGAAATGAGCGAGCGTCTGAAACCGCACGGCAAGGTGCGACACAATGCCTTCGTGCTCAAGTTCTGGAAGGAACCGTTTGAAATGACGCTTTTCCCCGATGGGCGGGCAATCGTCAAAGGCACCACTAACACGGGTGTGGCAAGGAGTCTGTACGCCAGGTATGTTGGGAGTTAAAGGAACAGGTTTCAGGTTTCAATCAATTCCGCTGCGGTTTTAGCGCAACTGTTTGCACTGCCAATCAAATCGCACTTGACCAATTACCGACGAAGACTCCTCGCAGCCACCAAATCTGCCGGAAAGACAGGTATATCTAGCGGAATGGGAAACCCCTGAGCCGACTGGCATTCGACCTGCAACCTGGAAGGGCAGCAGTCCCCAGGAGGGTAGAATGCGTCTATTCACGGTTCTTTGTGCGGCTTTGGTTCTTTCCAGTCTGGCTCTTGGCCAGGCGCCCGAGTACTACCGCAGCGGGCCTTATGTTCCACTGGTCACTACTCCCAGCGTGTCACTGCAGACGGTTTCCCCTTCGCCGGTTGGAGCCACCAACGCCACCACTGGACTGATCGCCGGAGCGAGGAATTCCACGCTGTCGATGGTCAACGGGAACATCAGTTCGGTTTACACCGAGCCGGTATGGTATTCCGGGGGCGGCGCGCCGCTGATCTCAAACCCGGCAGTATCGCTTGAAGCCAGGCCCCTGCACCACGCAGAGATGCACGGCGGGATGCGTATGGAACGGCGCGATCACGAACGTAGCGAGGCGGGCCCGCAGAGCTGGACCTATTTCGCTGCGCTGGAAGAAACCGCAAGCCCGGTGGGAGCCTCCGCTGCGGCAAAGAGTGGTAGAAAAGCCACCCGCACCATCACCAACCAGGATATTGATCAGGAAAACCAAAAGACCGGAATGGTGAAGTACGACGGCAAGACCGAAGAAATCAAGTAGTAGTGATGGGTGCAAGTTCGGTTGGCGCGGACCTGCCCTGATGAGCGAAGTCGCAGGCGCCCTCGCCCGCCTTTTCAGCGCTGAACCAAACTCTCTAGAGCATTGAAGAATTCAGGATAGGAGATCACCGCGGCATCAGCCCCGGTGATCTCGGTTTCTCCCTCTGCGCGCAAAGCCGCCACGGCGAAAGCCATGGCGATGCGATGGTCTCCAAAAGAATCCAGTGTGGCTCCGTGAAGCTTTTGGCCACCGGGAATTCGTAGTCCATCATCGAACTCTTCCACCTCGGCTCCCATCCGGCGCAAGTTGGTCGCAACCGAAGCAATGCGATCGGACTCCTTCACCCGCAGTTCGAGAGCATCGCGAATCTCGATTCCATCGGAGGTGTAGGGAGCAATCGCGGCAAGCACCGGGATTTCATCTATCAGCGCGGCTGCATCTCCTCCCGCGATGCGCACGCCTTTCAGAGTCCCGCCCTGTACGAGTAACGTTCCCACCAGTTCCCCGTGCTGTTCTTCCAGTTCGCTCATGGTGATGCGAAGCCCAAGCCCCATCAGGACGTCCAGTAGCCGCGCGCG
>WNFC01017769.1_pt1 | contig 12947 bp, 26 predicted proteins | sample 5400541 | NCBI WGS metagenome assembly WNFC01 (sample SAMN13153342, study PRJNA577476) | soil metagenome | isolation source: 120 cm saprolite under Douglas fir tree site 2 hole 2 replicate 1 | place: USA:California | collected 2015-04-18
TCCCCCGGGAGGTTTTGGCCCCGGCGTTGATCCACGGCGCGCCGGCCATCATGACCATGCACAACCATCCTTCTGGCGACCCGACGCCGAGCGTCGATGACCATCGGTTGTTCTCGATGGTGGACGAGGCGTGCCGGACCATGGGCATCCGCCGCGTGGACCACCTGATCATGGGCCGGGAGCAGTTCTGGTCCCAGGCCGAGGGCTTCTTGGGCTTGACGTACGCCGAGCCCCAGCAGGTGGCCTGATGTGCACCTGCGAGCGCCGGTTGTCGGCCGACTTCGGCCAGGGCTGGATGACCCGCAACGCCCGGGATTTGTCCCGCATCCTGGTGCACGTCGGCGGGGTCTGCCCGAAAGCGCTGAACATCGCCGTCGCGCGTCGGGTCGGGAAGAGCACCCGTACAGTCAACGCGGCGACCGTTGAGCATGCCATGTCCGACCTGAACCAGATCGCAGAGGAGGTCCGCGTATGAAGCCGCTGTTTTTCCAGTTCCTGTGGCGGTACCGCCACGAGATGATCCGAGACGGGCGGGTGCACACCGTCGTCTGCGAGCCCACGACCAACTACTGGTGGGTGTGGCTGGCCGCGTACTGGCGGCGGGCCACTGTCTGTGGGCCGTACGACCAGATCACGGTCGAGTACATCGAGGTGGAGGACTGATGGAGACTCCCTACTGGCAGTGCGAGCCCATGAACCACCGCGAGACGCCGTGCGTCTACACCGACTCGACTGTCCGGTATCTGCGCTCGCAGGATCCGTTACGTTGCATCCGGCACGGCTGTATTCTGGTCCCGCTACATCCGCCTCACGCCGTGGCGAGCGCGGGGGTCAAGGCTGTGCGGCGGTGGGTTAGGTCCCCAGCATGAAGCCCGCCGACATCAAGCCCGGGATGGTGCTGTACGACCGCCACAAGTACCGCATGGGGAACACGACCATCCGCACGCTCAGGGAGTGGCCGGTGCACATCCTCGCCCTGGAGTTCTCCGCCGACGCGCTGACCAAGTTCGTCGTCTCCTGGAACGGGAATGGCGCCGAGCGCTGGTCCTGGGAGCGCCTGCGGAAGCTGAAGACTTGGAGCATGCACGACGACTGCGCCGAGGTCGTCCGGGGGATGCTCGACCGCGTGGTGTCGGTGAAGCTGAAGAAGGGGCACCGCGCCCCGGAGCCGCGCGCGCCATGAAGCTCAAGCCCGGGACCGAGATCGACGTGCTGGTTGGCGGTGTCGCGTACAAGACCGTCATCGACGAGCACGGCGTGCAGCGCTTCAAGGCGAACGCCGTCATCAAGTACTTGCTCGACTCGAAGAAGCTCGACTTGAACGACCTCGCCCGCGATTACCACGCGAAGAAGTTCGACCAGCGGTCCTTTGCCGAGTTCCACATGTCGCTCGGGTACTCGGTGTCGGGGTTCTGCGATTTGAGCTTCTTTGAGGACCTGGACATCCTGAATCCCCTCTGGGTCTAGTACACCAAAAATCCCAAACCGCGCGGGCCAAACCTCGGTAGTACGCCCCTAGTCGGACCTCTCCCCTTGCCTACACTCCGGCGCGCGTAGTATGGCCGGAGAGTACGGAGCGGTTCCTACCCTGGGGAGGGGTCATGCGCATACTCGTAAGGACCGTGGCGGCGCTCGCCGCCTGGGCTCTAGCTGCCTGCGGCGGAAGCGACGGTGGCGGAACGCCGTGCACCAAGATCACGGGAACGTGGCATCTCACCGACACGCGCACGAGCACGTCTTCCACCTTTTGCGCCCAGGCGATCACCAGCGGCACCAGTACGGTGGCGCTCTCGCAGACCACCGCGAGCACGTTTACCTGGACGGAGACGCTTTCGAGCGGTCAGTCCTTCGTCGTCAACGGTCAGGGCTCGGTGGATACCTGCGCCGCGAACCTCACGTTGTCGCTGAGCGGGACCTTGAACCAGCCCGGCTACACGCTCACGCTCACCGGCAGCAGGTCGTTGACGTTCGCGAACAATCAGGTCAGCGGTGTCTCGCAGGACACGCTGACGACGAGTCCCCAGCAGGTGGGGACGCCGTGCACGGCGAACTTCACTACGACGGGTACGCGGTAGGCGTCACAGCGGGTGGGGAGCGAGCCCGGGGTCGGCGGGAGCCTCGGGCTCGTTGCGTTAGAGCCTGGGCATGGACGTTGCCAGCTACCAGCAGCGCATCAAGGACTGGGTGATCCGCACCTTTGGGGAAGCTCTGTTCACCGACCGTCGCGAACGCGCCGCCCGCGTGGTCGAGGAGGCCATTGAACTGGCCCAGGCCGAGGGCCTGAACCTGCTGGAAGTGGACCTGATTTTGATGCGTGTCTACTCGCGGCCGGCGGGTGAAGTCTCCCAAGAAGCGGCGGGGCTATCGGTCTGCCTGCTCGCCTACGCGGACACCGCCGGCATGGACCTGGACGCGGTAACCCTCACGGAGATCGAGCGCATCGAGTCTGTGCCGGTGGAGAAGTTCCGTCGCAAACAGGCGGAGAAGGCGGCGGCAGGCACCGCGCGCGCGGCCGAGTAGCTCGTGGACCGCGCCACCGCGCTCAGGCTCTGGGAGCAGGTCAAGGCGAACCGCGAGCGACTCGACGCTTGCGCCGGTCCGCACGAGTTCGCGGACATCACCGGTCGCCAGATCCTGAACCGGTACGGGTGCACGAAGTGCGGTGGACAGGTCGATCACATCGCCCGGGCGTGGTACGAGCGCGGCCTCGCCCACGGACGGAAGGCCAGCGGTTAGGGCCCGGGTATGAAGCTCGACATCGGGGTCGTCGCCGTCTTCATTCTTGCCGCGTTCACCGCCGAAGCAGGGCTCCAGCCCGCGCGCACCGCCCGGGTGATGCACACCGCTGCCGATTGGTTGAACCCTCCCCCTCCTCCCCCTGCACAGACCGAGTTCGGATGCGAGTGCAAGCTGGAGGGGACGAGAGACAACCTCGCCTGGGAGACGCTGGTGTCCGCGAACGCCTCGATGTCGAAGGAGCAGTCGGTGGTCGTGCCGACCGGCGCTGCCTGTGGCGGGCCTCTCCAGATCCGCGCGCATCTGACCACCAACGGCTTCTGAGCGGTTAGTGCCCAGGGTGTACCTCCTGCACCGGTTTGACCTTGACCCTCCACCGGGCCCTCCGCTTCTCTGACGACCTGCGACGCCGGCCGTATCGGGGCGCCGAGAACCCGCTTGCCGGTCATTGCTACGTCGCCAGCGAGGTCCTCTACCACCTGCTCGGGAGTGGCGCGGCGGGTTGGGTCCCGCAGCATCTGCGCCATGAGGGTGTCCCGCACTGGTACTTGCGCAACCGGCGCACGGGCGAAATCCTGGATCCAACCGCCGGCCAGTTCCGCCGGCCGCCGCCGCACGCGCGGGGACGCGGCAAGGGGTTCTTGACCCGCGCGCCGTCGCGGCGCGCCCGGGCGCTGATCGAGCGGATGCGGGTGGCAGTTGACATGCTGTAGTCTCCATGTTATGGTGCACCCATCATGAGCGACCCGAAGAATTCCAACCGTCCCCCGAACGAAGGCGAGTCCGGCTACAATGAGTGGCTTGCCAATGTGGTGGCTCCCCAGATCCGCGCGGCCAACGCGCTGGCCGAGGCGCGCATCAAGACGGTCCCGAAGGGCGCCACCGCCCGCGTGGGCCAGCGCGTCCACTTTCAGCGCGGCATGTTCGGCCAGTGGGAGGGCCGCGTTGAGCGCTTCTACAAGTCACGGGGCTGGGGGACCTGCGGGTTCGACGCTGGCAAGCTCTTCGCCGTGGTGTCCTTCCGGCTGAAGAACGGCAAGTCCGGCGAGGCGCGCGTCCGCGCCGACCACCTCAAGCCCATCCAGGAGGCGCAGTAGCTATGGCCGACCAGAAGAAGCCGACCATCCCCCTGTTCCACCTGAACGGCTCGTCCGGCGACGCCCTGATCGAGGGGTACATGGACGCGCACGGGGCCGTCAACGAGGCGCTCGACAAGCTCGCGGCAGCGAGCCCGAACGCGCGCGACTACTACCCGCTCGGGCCGGGTGTCTGGGAGAAGGCCGTCCAAGAGCACGACGTGCGGATGGAGAAGCTCCGCGAGGTCGCGCGCGAAGTGGCCCAGGTCGTCGATGCCATCGACGCGCAGCGCGCGGCCATCGAGGATCAGAAGAGGGGTCGCTGATGGTCCGCGCCGCGCGATTCATGGTGTTTGTGAAGGACGGCCGGAACTGGGAGATCGTGGACGAGTCCACGGGTGTCGTGCTCGCAACCCTCAAGTCGTACCAGTGGGGCCGGGCCTGGATGTTCCGCATCGAGGGGGTGCCCTGGGTGAAGGACGCCGGCAGCTTCGTGATGGAGCCGCGCATCGCCTATCCCGGCCTCGTGCGCTCGAAGGTCGAGGCGCTGGAAGTCCTGCGGATCGTGCTCAAGGTGGATCCGAAGCCCGAGGGCTGGAGCAGGAAGTACCACCAGCCCGGCCACGGCGGCAGTGCTATCAACGCTCCAGAGGAGACTCGCTGACCATGCCCGACTCGAACACCGCCATCATCAAGCGTCTGGGCTACAGCCCCGGGCTCGCTCACCAACAGCTTCGCCATCGACGAAGATCGCACAAACGTGAGTCCGAACGGCCCAGGCGCCGTCGTGGACATCGTGGCCCGGGTGTCGCGCGTCCAGAACAACGGCTAGAATAGCATTCACGAATCGTTTCATTTTGCGTTTCATTTCAGGCGATTCTCCTCTGAAGGATAGCGTTCACGAATCGTTCCAGGAATCATTCCATGACGAAGCCCAAGCTCCCAACGGTCGAGGACATCGCGCTCGAAGTGCGCTGTCCCGAGTGCAACGCGCTGCCTGACGAGCGCTGCACGTCCACGGTCACGAAGTCCTTGCGCCCCATCCCGCCGCACGAGGAGCGGTACAAGCTCGCGATGAAGCGCCGAGAGGAGCAGGGACGATGAAGCCCCAAGTCCTGGGCGGCCAGCAGGCCATTGGCAGCTACGTGAAGTACACCGTGCGCGTCGGCGGACGGCTGGTTTGGGAAAAGACCATCGCGAAGAGCGCGCCGGTCCCCGAGGTCCAGGCCACCGTGCGCGAGCAACAGCGGTACATCCGGGAGCAGGCGAAGAAGCCATGAGCGAACCCGTGAAGGGCCACCCCTGCACGTACAAGGTTCGTCCCGGGCGGCGAGGCCGCGCGACGCGCTGGTGCGGCAAGCCTGCCGTGCCGTTCACGCGCGAGCAGATCATCGCCATTGGCGTCGTCTATCTCCGGCCAGGACCGGTGCCGCGCAGCTTCTTCCCCTACCGCTGCCAAGGAGCACGACTCATGAAGCGCCTGACTGACATCCAGCGCAAGGCGCTGCGGCGGATCGCGGAAGGCGGAGTCCACGTTAACGTGAACGACGGCACCGCTCACGGAAGGCGTATCGGCCGGCATACGGTGAACTCGCTGTTGCGTCGGGGCCTCGTCGAGTTCTCGAACACCATTCAGGGCCTGCTCGTTGCCCGGGACAACCCATGAAGCACCTGACCGTCCTCCTCACCGACAACCAGATCGGCGCGCTGCGCTCGCCCGCGCAGGTGCATCTCGACGACGGCTCGACTCACGAGACAGGCATCGGCGCGGCGCGGGCTACCGAGCACGCCATTAAGCGCCTCGACGCGGCGCGCGAGCACCCGGTGGACGTGCTGCCGCTGCTCCGCGATGCGGCCCACGCTCTCCAGGAGGAAGTGGATGCGGCTGGACCAGACGAGGTACGCCAGCATCCCATCTTGTCCAGGCACTCCCGCGTGGCGGACCGACTCCGCCGGGCGATCACCCGGCTGGAGGAGCAGGAACGGTGAGCCTCGCGGACAAATACGACACCGAGTACACCTGGGAGGGAACCTGTGTCACCTGCGGCAAGCCCGTGACCATGAGCGCGGCTCGGTGGGAGGTTCTCGGGGAGTACCACCTCGGATGCTTCGGCTATCCGGCGTGCTCGTGCAAGACCTCGCACCAGGACGACAACTGCGAACCGCTTGACGCCAGCCGCACGAAGGTGTATACACCATCGCATGGCTGACAACTCCAAGCAGGTCCCGGTCGGTAGCACGGTCCGCATCCAGGAGGGCTACGTCGGCAGCGGCCACCAGTTCGAGGTCGCGAAGGTCGGCCTCGGCTACGTCGGCGGCGGCCGGAAGGTGCCGGTGGTCTACGGCCACAACTACGGCCCGGTCCGCATGTCGGAGGTCAAGATCGTCGGGACCCAAGCGAGCGCGCTCCTGGACCTCGCCTTCTTCCTGGACTTCGGTGGCGTGCCGGTCGAGGATCAGGTCTGAGGCCGAAGAACATCAATCGTGTACTCGGCGGGTACAAGGCCGCGCGCACGCGCCGCGTGTGGCACTGGCTGCTCGAACAGGCACAAGAGCGACTGAAGGCCCGGCGGTGGCCGCTGACGATCAAGGACTGCGTGTTCCACGGCGACGACCCCGAGGAGCCATGTTGGGGCGCGGTCACCTGCTGGGAACACAACGCCGCCGACCACCCGGGCTGCGAGTCTCTGTGCCACGGACACCGCGCCTGCCATCCTGGCAACGACTTCACGGGCTCGTACCGCCTTGAGGAGTCGTTGTAGGTCGCTGCGCCGAAGTAGCAGATCTTGCTACTGCGCGTGCGTCAATCTACAACACATGGACGACTCGCAGGCGCTCCCTCCTCCGCGCTCGTGCACCACGCCTCGTAGCGCCTGCGGTCGGCCTCCGGTCCAAAGCCGCCTCGCCGTTTCTAAGAAGGAAATGATCGAATACAGTACAGGACCTGTTCCCACTGTCGTGTGGGCTTGTGTGTGTGGGTGGAAGCGTATGGAACCGCTCGCTTCCGGCGTCTAATCCTGTGCGTAGTCGAGGCCGAGACAGCGGTTAGAGCCTCGGCGTGAAGGGTGACATCATCAACGCCCTCTTCGAGGGCTTCGGTGCGCTGTTCACCTGGAGGAATGCGTTCCAGTTGCGCCGCGACCGCGAGATCAAGGGCGTGTACTGGCCCATTACCGTGTTCTTCGCGACTTCGGGCCTATGGAAACTCCTCTACTATTACCCGAGCCTCGGGCAGTGGTTCAGCTTCTCCGCCGGCTGCTTCCTTGTGCTAGGCAACATTGCGTGGGCGACCCAGGTGGTAGGGTTGAAGCTTCGCGCACGCGCCGCCCGGCGCGCCGTCAAGCACGACACGATCTTGCCCTGCGCGATCTGCGATGAGGACGTGCGCCCGGGTGCTTGAGATTCACCGGTCTGCCGTCATTTCCGACTGCGGTCGCTACCGGTACCTGCTCTCGCGCTGGTGGGGGCCGGGCCCGCGCGTCCTGTTCGTGATGCTCAACCCGAGCACCGCTAACGCGCTCAAAGACGACAACACGATCAAGCGCTGCATCCAGTTCGCCATCGACTGGGGTTACGACGGCTTCGATGTCGTGAACCTGTACGCCTTGCGCTCGAAGAACCCGAAGGCGCTCGTGGTTGAGGCCGAACCGAGGCCCGACGCGAACCGGTCCTGCGCATCTTGTGCGATGCCGGGGTCAAGCCGATGTGCCTCAGGCTCGCGAAGAAGGGCAAGGGCGAGCCCTGGCACCCGCTGTACCTGCCGGCGGACCTGCGGCCGTTCCCGCTTCCCGAGGCCGCCTAGCGGTTAGGGCCCGGACATGGACACGAAGAAGCACGTCGAAGGCATCATCGTCGAGTCGTCCCAACACCCCAGCCTCGTCTCACTGCGGGGCCCGAAGGGGCGCGGGCAGAACGACGGCATCCATGATCACCTTACGCTCGCCGGCTATCAGCCGGGCGAGCCCGTTGTCATCCTCCCGAAGGCCGACTATGAGCACCTCGTCAGGATCTGGCAGCGGTAACCGCCCATCCCGCTTCCGCATCGACTAGACTCCATCTTGACATGGTGTACGCACCATGTTACAACCTTCCCATGCCCAAGCCGACCTCGAAGCCAAATGTCTACGAGATGGTCACGGAGAAGATCATCGCCCAGTTGAAGGCGGGCGTGGTCCCCTGGCACAAGCCCTGGTCCGCATCGTTCCAGGCGCCGCGTAACTTGCTGACCGGCAAGTCTTACCGGGGCATCAACATCTTCCTGCTGTCGCTCGCCGGCTACGATTCGCCGTACTGGCTCACGTTCAAGCAAGCCCTGGAACTCGGCGGCAACGTCAAGAAGGGCGAGAAGGGCACCGTCGCGGTGTTCTGGAAGGCGCGCGAGATCGCGATCGAGGGCGAGGAAGGCGAGGAGCAGACACGGCGCGTGCCGGTGCTTCGCTACTTCACGGTCTTCAACCTGTCGCAGTGCGAAAACATCGAGGCGCTGCCGACCGAGGCTCCGCGCACCGCCCCGAGCCCCATCGCCGCGTGCGAGGAGATCGTCAGCGGTTACCAGGGCCGGCCCACCAGCGACCACGGCGGCGCCCGCGCCTGTTACTCGCCGCTGAAGGACCACATCTCGATGCCCGAGCCGAAGACCTTCGACTCGATGGCGCACTACTACGCCACGCTCTTCCACGAGTTTGCCCACTCCACCGGCCACCAGAAGCGGCTGGCGCGCCCGGGCATCGTGGACTTCGATACGTTCGGCTCGCATCAGTACTCGAAGGAAGAACTCGTCGCGGAGATGGGTGCGGCGTTCCTCGCGGCGCGCGCCGGCATCGACGCCGAGGGGCTCCTCGACAACAGCGCCGCCTATATCCGGTCGTGGCTCCAGAAGTTGGAGAACGACCAGAAGATGGTTGTGCAGGCCGCCGCGCAGGCGCAGCGCGCCGCCGACCTGATCCTCGGTGTGAAGTGGGACGAGAAGCCCGCTGACACCGACGAGAAGCGGGAGGCCGCGTAGCCATGGGTCACAGGTTTGAGGTCACGCGCGGTTCGGGGCTGTTTTACTTCAAGGTCAAGATGACCTGCGGCCACATTGAGGATCGCCTGATGCGCGAGGCCACGGCCGGCTCGAAATTCGACGAGCAGGCCGAGTTCCAGGTTACCGCGCCGTACGCCGAGTGCAAGGCGTGTACCGAGAAGAAGGAGGCGAAGTAATATGAAGAAGCTCCGACTAGAGTTCACGCCGTACGATGGCATGGTGGCACGCGCCGGCCTCACCGACGAGTACGAGCAGAGCAAGCTCGACGAGGCGTATCAACACGCGATCAGCATGATGCGTGTTACCGGTAGCCGAGGCTGCTCTACGCACATTGAGGATTTGGACGGCCGGGTGTTTACGGTGACCGTGGGCGTCGAGTGGAAGGAGAAGCCCAAGCCCCTCGACTCGGACTGTACCTGCTACCACGACTGCCGCAAGGATTCCCACTCGGGAAGTTGGCATCAGCACGAAGGCGAGCCCTGCCCGGTGCACCCGGATGCCCAGGTCGTGGGTTAAAGCAGCAATACAGAGTACGGGGCCGAACCGGTATCGACACAGAGGAGGAGAATGTAGGGTGCGCGCGGGGCAAGTCTGTAGCCCCTAAAAACTCAGGCAACGCAACAACCGCCAACGAGTTCGAGGCGGCCCCCATGCTCGCCGCCGCGTAAGCGGTGGCCCGCAAGGGGCCCAGGGAGCAAGCCTGACGGCCTCTGCTCCCCGGTGACCAGCGAGACGCTTTGGTAGCTGGACCCACCGTCAGACAAGAGCCGCTCCCCGGCGCAGTACTGCCCAAGCCGGGGCTAAGCCAAGGGCGGAGGCAAGACCGGGCCGGCCGGCAACCGGACACGCGCGTAGGACCCAGTTCGACGACTCGGTGCACGCGGGTTCGATTCCCGCCGGCTCCACCAATTTTGAGGGCGTGGGACACGAGGCCGAGCCTCTGGCGCAGCCAAGCTCGGAAGTCGGCCCAGATCCCCGGCGCGCGCGGCGGGTGCAGTTCCGCGTAGCAGGCACCCCTGGAACGGGGCTGCAAGCCGGCCCGCGCCGGCCCAGGAGCGCGCGGGTGGTGGAGGCGGCAGCGCGCTGTCGCCCGGGGCGGCCCGTGTCTAGGACGGGTCGCCCTTTCTTTTAACGGGCCTTTTGGACCTGAATGGCATCTTCTGGGACTTGACTCTTCGCCTGCTATCGTGTATACACCATATACATGGACACCACAGCCTACCTTCGCGTCTCCAGCAAGGCCCAGGACTTCCCCACCCAGAAGGCTGCCATCGAGCGTGCCGCCGCCGCACACGGCGACACCATCACGACCTTCTTCTCCGAGAAGAAGAGCGGCAAGACGCTCGCGCGCCCGGTGTTTGACCGCGTGCGTGAGGCCGCGCGTCGGGGCGAAATTCGCAAGCTCTACGTTTACCGCCTGGATCGCCTGACCCGCAGCGGCATCCGGGACACATTCGAGGCCGTCGAGGAACTGCGCGCTGCGGGCGTCGAGATCGTGACGGTTGCAGACGGCTTCTCACTCGAAGGCCCGGCCGCCGAAGTGATCTTGGCTGTCATGGCCTGGGCTGCGAAGATGGAGCGCCTCGCCATCAACGAGCGTATCAGCGCCGCGCGCGAGCGCGTCGAGGAGGAGCACCGGCAGGGCAAGCGCGCGTACGGCTGGGGGCGGCCCACCCGAGGCTTCTCGAAGAAGGACCGTGAGCGCGGCGTGGTGCCACTCGACCCGGCCCAGGTTCTGCGCCTGAAGGCTGAGGGCCGCACGGTCCGCGAGATCTCCGTCGCCGTGAAGGCACCGAAGAGCACGGTCGCCCGGGTCCTGTCGAAGAAGAACAACAACCAGCCCGCCCCCGTGGCGGCGTGAGGTCGAACGTGAGCAGCTACTTCGATTCGCTGGCCAGGGAAGTCCGAGAATCGTCCGAGCGGTACTTCCGCTGCGAAACCGGCGAGCCGGGGTTCGAGGCTGACGTGATTGCCATCGAACAGCGCCTGATCAGCGATGTGACCCTCTGCACAGGCGACCGAGAGTTCCCGGACGACCTGCGCCAGAAGGCGCTAGGCTTGATTGCCCAGTGGCATGTCGGCGTGCACGCCAGCCTCAAGCCTCGCAACAAATCTCTGGACTGGCTTCGTTCCTTGCGTTCTTCGCGGCTGGTCGAGGAGATGCACTCTCTTTTCCATGAGGTCGCGCGTCGTCGCATCGAGACGCGCTTCGGACTGCTCTTCGATAACCCCGAGGCCGCCTGGAAGCGCCGCGATGCACACGATACGGAGAAGCTGGACTAATACCGAGTGGCTAGAATCGAGCTAAATCGGGGCTTGTATTTGAGCCACTAGATCAAGTAGTCTTCATCCACCTTTACCTCCTGGGGGGGGCGATCGTGGACGCAATGGAAATCGATCAGACCGATGGGTTCCTGGACCTTGACAATACGATCACGCTGAGCATCGCTGCGGCGAACGTAGGCGCGTTCCAAGAGGCTCTTGCGAAGATGAAGTGGCAGGCGGACCTCACGAAGGTCGTGGAGCTTCCTGCTGGGCGGACCGAGTTCCAGGTGACTTACCGCGCGGGCACTCCTGAGCACGTCTTCAAAGAGGTCGTCGCCAAGCTGGAAGAGCTAGAGCGCCAGCACACCTGACATCCGGTGCGCCCGGGCCCAGCGGTTAGGGCCCGGGTATGCACGGTCACCCTCTTCGCCGCGCCGCCCGCGCCGCCCGGTTCCCGCACCGGGCGTAGAGCAATCTTCTGGGCATGGCGACGCACCACGAGGACTTCGAGGGCATGCGCCCGGGCATCGACTTTGCCGGCGAGACTCTCGTCCACCACGGACACCACCTGGGCGACTCCGGGCCGCAGCACGCGGACAACGTGGCCGCGCGCCAGGAGTACGAGGAGCATATCGGTGGGCCCTCGCCCGCCCGCGCCGACCTCGATGTACACCATCAGGGCTCGACCCCGAAGGCGTACTTCCGCACGCCGGCCGGCCGCGTGTGGATGCTGAAGCCCTACCACGAGAACACCCAGGGCCTGGAGCACGTCGCCCACTACCCGCTTCTGGGCTGGTCGGAACTCGCCTCCCAGGGCCTGTACCACGCTGGCGGCATCGGGGATCTCGTGCAGCACTCCCAGGCGACGATGCACCCGATCTCTCCCACGGAGCAGCATCCGATGGTGGCCATCGCCTTCCACCCCGAGTTCCACCAATCCGTCGAGCAGTTTAAGGGCGCGAACCTGACCTCCGACCGGACCGGCAAGCGCACGCGCCCTGCGCGGCTTTACAACGACGCCGCCAAGATCGCGTTCATGGACTTCCTCACCAACCACCAGGACCGGCACTCCGAGAACCTACTCTGGGGTTGGGAGGGGGACGCGGAGCCCGAGAACCTGCGCCTGCACGTCATCGACAACGCCGGGGCGTTCCAGTACAAGACGCCGAAGGACGGCAAGGATCATCTCGGCTATTACTTCCTGGATTCTCCGGGCATCGCCGGCCTCGCCAAGTACAACCTCGCTCCCTGGGACGACGAGCACGTCCTGCACGCCGCGAACTGGTGGATGGAGCAGTCCCCGTTCATCCGCCATGCCTTCGAGCATCACGTCGAGGCCATTAAGGACAAGAAGGTGCGCCGGCACATCTCGAAGAACTTCCACGCCCGCGCCGACACCCTCGACCGCTTCTCCCTGGCGTTCACGGCCGCCCCGAAGTTCGACTTGTACAGCCCGTACGACGGCAAGCCTCGCGCGCGGAAGGTGGCCGAGGCGAAGATGCACGATCACGATCCCGTGTTTCCGTGGGCGTGGCAGGACGTTGTACTTCATCACGACGACGAGTAGCTCGGCCTAGCGGTTAGGTGCAGGATATGAAGAAGCGCCTAACGATTCTTACGGACATGGATGGCATCGTTGTGGACTTCCTCCAGCAGTGGCTGGACGAGTACAACGAGCAGTACGGCCGCAACGTCACGAAGGCCGACATCACCGAGTGGGATTTGCACAAGGTGGTCCCGGATGGGAAGCTCATTTATTCCATCCTCCACCGCCCCGGCTTCTTCGAGCATCTGCCGGTGATCCCCGGCGCCCTCGCAGCGCTCGACCACATGTTAACCAAGGG
>WNFC01006411.1_pt1 | contig 12945 bp, 16 predicted proteins | sample 5400541 | NCBI WGS metagenome assembly WNFC01 (sample SAMN13153342, study PRJNA577476) | soil metagenome | isolation source: 120 cm saprolite under Douglas fir tree site 2 hole 2 replicate 1 | place: USA:California | collected 2015-04-18
TGACGTCCTCTCTATCGTCACCGTCACTCCCGGAAGGAGCAGGCGCCAGAAATCCAGGAGCGAGGCGGTTACGGAGACGGCGCACACTCTCCTCAAGCGCGGGTGGGCTTGATGCGAGTGATCTGCGAAAGAGTGTACTGACTAAGGCGGCGCTACTGGTTTTTGGAAGCCTATCTGCAATCTCCTCAATAAATTCGCGCAGGAATTGGTCCGCTGGCGCCTCGTGAAAATCCAGAATCTCCAACCGAGTTATGGTTCGTGGAAACATGACCTTCCCAGCGTGATCCACGGCAATCGTCCGGACGATAGCCTTTGGGATAAGCAGAACGTCGACGACCTGGCCGCGCCGGCACCAGGGCGGGTTACTCGACGCGTGACGCATGGGAAGCGGCGCGTGACGCCGGCCGACGAAGCCTTGTTCGATAAATTCCCGAGGTCATGGTCTCTCAAGATGAAGGACTCTAGTGTTGGCGCCTTCAAGATCGCGCTGCTGTTATTGCAGCTGCGGTGGAAGGCGATGGGCCGGCCTATTGTTGTGTCAGATGCGGAGGCCGCGGCTCGCGGTGTCGGCCACCGTAGGAAGGTTTCGGCAATCCTAGAGCTAGAAAAACTCGGCCTGATCCGGGTGAAGAGACGGCCGAAAAAATCGTCCAGATTGCCGTGATCCTGCCGCGCAACTGGTGACGAAACAGCCTATCTGGCCCTAACCCTGTGGTGACGAAACAGCCTATCTGGCGCCGATCTGTGGTGACGAAACCGCAGATCAGTGATGTGCTGTTTCGTCACCAGATTTCCCGATTCTGGTGACGAAACCGCGGGTACGTGCGCTGTCTCTCTTATGTCTCTTATTGTGTATCTTATTTGGTCTCTCATTAGGTTTAAGTAGAGGGTACCTGTCCGGGCCGGCCCGGCGCCGGAACTTCCCTGGAACCCTACCGTTGAGTGTGATATTGGGGTCACACAGGAAAGAACCCGTGGCGCTAGGCGCCGCCGGACCAAACCGATGGACCAGCTTGCGCAGATCTTGAGTGCCGTCGACGTCGACCTCGATCTCGTGCTGCTCATGGGGGCTCGTTGCGAGGCGCAGGCCGCGCGCTCCGGCACCGGTTATGACCGAATTGGTGTCGTGCCGTTCACGGTTGGCGCCGAGCTTCGCTTGGTAAAGGCTGGCCGAGTCCTGGCGCGCCTCGGTGGCCGGAATTTCCTGACCCGTGTTGTCGACGAGATTACCGACCGCAATGGTGGTGATCACCAACGGCGCCGCATCCTGCGACGAGTGTGGAATCTTGACGGGGTGAAAGCGGCGCGAGCTTCGTAAAATCAAAACGGAGAATCGAATGACAAAACCAGCAAGGCCGATTTTCCCGGATGACGTGATCACTCTAGCGAAAGATGAGTTGCGGTATCACCAACACGGAGATCCGTTTACCTGCGCCATCATGCGAAGCCATGGTCGCAGTTTTGTATCGGCGCGGGCGGCGTTGGATTCGAGCAAGCGCGGGAGCATCTTTGCGATTGACCAAGACGGCAATGTCTATCCAACTCAATTGCTCGATTGTCTTTATTCGGTCGTGGACGAACCCGATTGTTATCATTTCGACGATTGAAACTTTAGGCACCTTCAACGGCGATCGTCGCCATGACAACCACCGAATTCACAACCGACATTGAATCCGCCGTCGACCGTATCGACCGCGGTCTTGGACAGTTGCTCGCCGGGCATCGCTCACCAACCACCACCAAAGCAGTCAGGATATCGATAGCGCGTGAAGGCGAGAAGCTTTACCGACGCCACGGTCGGGACGCGCTGGTACAAGCGGCAATGTTGATCGTAGTCAGGAACGTCGACAACACCCGCTACGAGAGATCCGCGCTGTTGCAGGATCTGTGGTCGGCTATCGGTTGATGCAGCGATTGTCGTGGTGCTGGTCACCACTACGCTCGCGAATTGGTGGCGAAGACACATCAGAGCAATGGAGGAAAGCAAAATGGAGACAGCCGAGCTAGTTGTTAGCCATCCTGCTGATCTAAGGAAGGCGGTGGTTCGTGTTACGACCCGTGAACGTGGTGTCATTCCCGGTTGTGTGCCTGCCGTGCATGTGTGGGATCAAATGGAATGGCATCGCAATGAAGAATCAAAAGGCTGGTTTGGCCCGAAGGAGGCACGCTCAAAACAATGGCGCAGCCTTTGAGGAGGCAAGACATCGCCGATTCCCGGCAGTTTCATGGTATGGTGTCGCTGATGTCGTGCACCATTGGAGGCGCCCGGCTGCCGATAACAACGGAGACTAAATTATGAAGCCGAAGAAAGTTGCCAAGGCTAAGAAGACAGGGAAGAAAGCCAAGTCGCGCCGATCAGCAAGCACTAAGACTGTAGTGAAGCGATCGGCCTGATGTTCTGCGCGCGACCCTCGATCGTGTTTGATCGAGGGCCAGCGTGCAAGGAACGTTACGGATGCAAACCATCAATCAAACCGATCAGCTTCAAACTAAAATGAAGATAAAAGGAATGCCTAAACATTCGCTAGGGTCCTAGGAAGGCCCTCCAGGCATCGACGGTAGCTCGCGCGGTCCGACCTTCCGGGCATGTCACGCATTTTCGAGATCTTGTGTTATAAGTAATGATTAGCTAGCTACGGGAGAGAATAAAACGTGGCCACAGCAGCAGCAGCAAAACATATTTTCGTCTCGGAGAGTCGATTCCATCAACAGGTCAACGCTGGAACCTTCGAACGCGCGAAGACGCGTGGCGGTTATGATCTAGACGTGATCAGGGAAATTGCGTTCAAGACTTTACGCGCTGAGATTCATCGCCGCGGCGATAATGCACCTGGCCTAACTGAAGAGAGGACGCGGCATGCGCGGGCTGTGGCGAATATCACTGAGAGAAAGGACCAAGCTGGCGCCGGCAAGTTGGTCGACGTCGATAGGCTGGTGATACTACACAACGTCGAACGTTCCGTTGTTCGCGAGAAACTTCTATCACTCGGTCCTGAACTGCAAGGTGATCTTGGCGTTGAAGGCGCCGCCCTCGTCGATTCCAAATGCCGCGAAGCTCTGTTAGAACTTAGCGATGCAAACTCCCTCATGCGCCGCGCGGCGCGTGTCGACGCCGGCCTTGGCGATCTTCATGACGCGGCTGTCGCGGCTCGAAAGAAGGACGGCGATGAAGACGAAGACGAAGACGAAGACGCTTGATCCACCCCTGTTGCGGGCGATGATCGCATACGACAATGGCCTGGTCGTCTACAAGCCGCCGCCGAAATTATCCTTGATTGCGTGGGCCGATCGCTACCGCCGTGTTGCCGCCAAGACTTCAGCCTCACCCGGTCGTTGGAAAACAGTGTCCCAACCGATCGCGTTCGGACCGATGGATGCGGTGACCGATCCAGATACTCACAAAATTTCCATCATGGCGGGTACACAGATCCTGAAAACGGAATTGCTCCTGAATTGTGCAGGTTATTTCATCCATCAAGATCCGTCGCCGATCTTGCTGGTACAACCAACACAAGGGGCGGCGGCATCATTCAGCAAGGAACGGTTTATGCCGACCGTTGAGGCGACGCCGGCATTGCGGGCGCAGATCAAATTGCCGAAATACCGGGATTCTGAAAACACGATCGCGCACCAGGGCTATACAGGCGGTTCGATCGACTTCGTCGGGGCGAATAGTCCGACCGACCTATCGTCAAGACCAAAACGAATCATACTTTGCGACGAAATTGATAAGTGGCCCGTGTCGGCCGGCGCAGAAGGTGATCCTTTAAAACTTAGCGAGGAACGCGCGTCTACCTGGGCCGCGGTCGGTCGTGCCAAGTTTGTCCGAACCTGCAGCCCGACCGTGGAGGGATTCTCGCGTATCGGCCGTGAGTATGCAGCCAGCGACCAGCGCCGTTGCTACGTGCGATGCGCCTATTGTGATCACGATCAGGTTTTGACCTGGGCGCATGTCCACTGGGACCGTGATGAATCGAATGGCCACCTGCCGGATACTGCCGCGATCTGTTGTGAGGAATGCGGTGTGATCTGGACCGAGCGCGACAGGATCAACGCGCTCGATGCCTTGAAAGATGCGCCCGGATATGGTTGGCGCCAAACTCGATCATTTAATTGTTGCGGCGAGACGCATACGCCGACGACCTGGGATGATCGCGGTCGTTCGGTTTGTCCGAGCTGCGAGCAGCCCGCGCCGTATGACGGACACGCCGGGTTTCATGCCAGCAAGTTATACTCAAAGCGGCATCGGCTGCCCGAGATTGTTCGGGAGTTTCTGGAAGCGAAAGGCGATCAAGAGTTGATGAGGAAATTTACGAACACGGCGTTAGCGGAATTGTGGACGCAGCAATATGCGGCGACGTTCGATGTCAACGCGTTGATGCTTCGCGCGGAAGTTTACAGCCCCGACGCTCTGCCGGAAGTAGTGCAAATCGTGACCGGTTTCTGCGACGTTCAAGGCGATCGGTTGGAGGTACAGTTCGTGGGGGTGGGGCCGTGACTCGGAAGCGTGGGCTATTTCATACCATATAATTCACCAAGATCCGGCTCAACCACAGGCGTGGCGAGAACTAGACGCGCTTCTCGCAAGTAAATTCACAACCGTTACCGGGCGAACACTGCGAGTCGCGGCATTCGGCATCGATTGGGGCGGGAATCTCGGCAGTTTTGTTTTGGATTACTGCCGCGCGCGTCGTGGTCGAAGAATATTCGCGTGCAAAGGTGTAGCCGGTGTTCGACCAATCTGGCCGGGCCGCACTTCCAAGGCGCATAGTGGCGACCCGTTCTTCGCGATCGGCGTCGACACTGCGAAGGATGCAATTTATGCCGCGCTCCGAATCGATCCGCCAACCGAGCCTGGGTTCAGCAAGCCCGGATTTATCCATTTTCCGATCGCTGAAAATTTCGATCCGGAATATTTCGAGCAATTAAATTCTGAAAGGAAACAACAACGCAAGCGCCTCGGTCAGTCCTACAGTGTCTGGGTCAAGATCCGCGAGCGCAACGAAGTTTTGGATTGCTGGGTTGGTTGCCTCGCGATGCGGAAGGCGTTGCCACGCTATATCACGGTCGGACTCGAATACTCGGTCGCAAGGCCTGGGCAGATCGAACCAGAAACCGGTTCAACGCCACCAAATGCCAGGCAAGTCGAGCCATCAGCAGAGCATCAGGTCTATCACGAAGCCTATCAGCAGGCGCGCCATCCGCCGCGCTTCATTCAGCAATACGAGACTGCGAATTGGGTCGGCCCGCGCAGAGGCTGGATGAACCGCGAGTGATGGAGGAAAGGAACAATGCGTTCAATCCATGAAGTTGCCGACCGATTGAATCTTTCGAGCAAGAATTTACGAATTGCTCGACCATGGCAAATTGGACGGCAGGCCGCTCGACTCGGAAGTCCTCGCAAAGGTTCGCAAGGCGTTCCTCGGCGCGGCGCGGCGCAAGCCGCCGACGTCGCACTGATCACCAATGCCCGCCGCGCGCTGCAGCCATCCACCACCACCGCCGACCATTTCGCAGATGGCAGCGATCAATGCGGGCTTAGTGGCGCGCGACGCGCAGCTGGTGGCTGACAATATCCGAACGCGATTCCGCAGTCCAAAAAACGGCCGCAGCTCTGGGGGTTGGCTGAGGCAGCTTGTGTCGGAACCCGACAACGTTGATCAAGATCAATTTACCGCGCGGGATTTGAACCGGCCATCAATCCGCGCTGATTTTCGCTGAATGACAGCACTTGTAGTCTGAGAAATACACCAATAAGCCGCGAACGCCTGAGGACCGCATTTCCCGGAGGGTGATTTTCGTTGGGCGTTTCACCACTGAATGCCAAGCTTTATGACGATGGATCGACAACCACGGGCGACACGATCACCCGCGGGCTTCGGGATTGAAAAATGGGCTGTGACGACGGCCGGTTCGCGCCCGGCAGTTTTTCTTTGGCTTGTGGCGGCCATGTGGTGGGGATGCGAAGGCGCGCATCTGGGTTCATTGGGACAATGAGGTTCCCAATACTCACGGTCAGTTTACTGCGAGCGTTCTTCGACCGCCGAATAAATCCCGCTGCGATAGTGTCCTATCCTTGGGAGCGATTTCGTCCAAGGGAGGGAGCATGATGCGGAAAACGACTATAGCCCTGTTCGCACTGGCAGCGGTCGGCTTGGCTCAGCCAACTGCGGCATTCGCTCGTGGCAGCGGCGGTGGTGGTGGTGGTGGTCACGGAGGTGGCGGCGGTGGCTTCCATGGCAGCGCTGGTTTCCACGGCGCTGGTTTAGGTGGAGGAGGCTTCCGCGGTGGCGGCTTTCATGGAGGTTTCGCGGGCGGTAGCTTCCACGGCGGAGGATTTCACCGAGGCGGATTTCACCGACGTGCGTTTGTAGCATTCGGCCTCGGATCCGACGGCTACTATGACGGATACTATCCCTATACATACAATGACGACTACTACGATGACGGCGGTTGCTACGTTGTACGCCGCCGCGTGCATACACGCTACGGCTGGCGAGTTCGACGAGTCGAAGTTTGCGGTTGAGCAAAGCTCAACGACGTCAGATGAGGGCGGCAGCGTCTCAATTAACTTGGTATGTTTAAGTCGACCTAGTGCTATGTTTGGAAAACGGGAGAGATGGATGAGCAAATTCTTGATCAAGATTGTGACGCTGGCAATGTTCTCGGTGGCGGTGCTCGCCGCCCCCTTTGCCACCAGAGCCTGTGCCGCGCCCGACACCGACGCGCCGCCGCCGCCGCCCGTAACCAAGTCCAAGGCCAAGAAGAAGACCAGTGAAAACCAGCCCAGGATCGAGGATGCGGCATTCACCATGGGTTATCGCGCGGCCTACGCCACGATCTACGACCGCAACGATTATGCCGCCGCGATCGAGCAGCTCAAGGCGCTCGGCCACGACGACAGCGCCGCCGTCGCCAATCTGATTGGCTACTCCTACCGCAAGCTCGGCGACTACAAGGTCTCGCAGATCTGGTACGAGCGCGCGCTGAAGGCCGACCCGGACCACGTCAAGACCTGGCAGTATTACGGGCTGTGGCAGGTCGAACAGGGCAACCGCGATCAGGCGCAATATCACCTGAATCGGATCGCCGCTCTCACCGGCACGAACAGCGAGGAATACCGCTCGCTGGCTGCGGCACTCGAAAAACCACCCGGCGCCGGCCTGGTTTACTGAAGAGTACGATGAGGGGTGAGGACTTCGCGCGTAGTCGCGTCAAGCAAAAATGACCGCCGCACCGGCGTTGGGAGTCCTGTCGGCATTCTCCCGGCACCAGGCGCATCACGCTTGGCGGCGACAAGGGCTTTGATGTGACGGATTTTGTCGGCAAAAGCTCAGGGAACGTAACGTGACTCCGCATATCGCCGTCGATGCGCATCTCACCAAGACCGGCAAAACATGCAAGATCGACGGCCGCACCACGCGCCATCCCGGTAACACGATCAGTCAACGCATCCGAAAGCGCATCGATGAGAGGGCTTCGGCTACATCAAGACAGTGGTGCCGGTCCTGCGCAAGACAAGGCACCGCGGAACAGCGCGTGTTGGCTTCATGTTCACGCTTGCCGCAGCCTACAGCCTCGTGCGAATCCCGAAGCTACTGGCGGCCACACCATGATGAAGACGGGGAAGCGGTGCCTCACCAAGGATGATCTTGGCAAGAACCCATCTTGATCCCGTCGAACCTGCCAAAAACCCGCAATCGGTACCTTTTTTCCGCAGCCTGGTTCCGGTCACAAAAAATAAGGGCCCCCCGGATTGCTCCGAGGCCCTCGTGTCCGCTCAGGGTACATCCGACCGCACTGCATAGTGGTATTCACCCTATCGCAGTAGGTGACCCGCTTCCTCCCACGGCGCACGCATCCACACTTCGCATTCCACCACTTTCTAAAATGCAATTTAGTGGTGTTCGTGAAATGCGACCCTAATGTCAGCTCCACGAGAGATGGAGTTTTATGAACCATGACGAAACTCAGACTTTTCGACGCCGCCGTAGTTCTTTGTTCTATGCTGGCAGGATCCGCAACGGCTCAGCATTTGATATCAGACCCCGGCCATTACTCTCAGAAGGCCTTTTGCCAGAACAGGGATCCGGGAAATCCCTACAGCGAGCGGTACGATTACCAGACATGGACTGCTTGGCGAGCTAATGGTGGCTGGGACAGCCGCCGAGATTGGGATTGCTGGTACGGCAGGCGCCGCCATTTCTAGCCTCTGGCGAGGTGCGGCGGCCTGCAATGAATATAAGTAGTACACAAGCCGGTTACGCGCCGCCCGTGCACATGATCAAGCTATGGAAGAGCGCGAAGTAGCGCGGTACGCGTAGGTGCATCCCGACGATGATAATCGGCCTTGAGCAGCGCGCCGTATTCTTCATCTAGCTGGAAGTCCTGCCGCCGGAACCCCTTTCTATCTCACGGCTCGATGCCATATTCATTTCCTTTCAGCCCGTCTGCGCGAACTTGATGGTAGAGACGGGCCACTTGCCATAGTGGCCCCTGATCGAGATTCGCAGACCGTGATGCTGGTCCAGTCAAACCTGCTCCACTGTCCCGGCCTTTCCATCGGTGAGAATCACGGCCTTACCGATAAGCTCGCTCTGGGCTTGCTCGAACGCGCCGAGGATGGTTGACGCCCAAGGTGAGCAAGTAGCGACCCGGCAACCGGAGGGGGATCGGGGTTCCAACACAAATCTCGCGCCGACCCTCGGATGCGGTGAGCGGGTTGGTTTTGCTCGACGACGGCAACCCGAAGGCTATGCAGTCTGGCATCTTTCGCGCGAGCCATACGCGCCGCCTGCCGCGGGGACAACGGGAACCAATATTGTTGCGCATTCTTAACAGTTTTGAGTGCGTCCCGCACCGAGCTAACAAGCTACGCGGGCGTGAGCTGAGTTGATTCTTGCTCTCCAGTAGGTAGTGGAATTTTCTTAAAGCAAGCCGACGGCACGGGTGGGTACGGATCAGTAGTGGCGCCTTCAGTGGGTTCATACCGAACTACGGTTGGTTCGACAATTGTAGTCCCCACGTGGAGGAACACTGGCCCCGCAGCGCCTCAGCCTAGCGTCCCTACTGTCGGCAACGCTTTCGCGAACACCTTTGCTCCGATCCGTGTGCCGAGGCAGCCCCACGATTCCCGCGTCCGGGGTTCGTAGGTAAAAAGAAAACCCGCTACCTAGCGAGGGCTGGCGCATGCCCCAGCCCCTCGTTGCCGATCCGGATTTGAAGCTGGTCTCTGAGCGCAGCACCTACGTGCGGACCGAACGCTCGCCATGGTATGATGCGCTTAGATGTAGGTTAAATGTGTGGGTGGGGGGGTCCATAACATTCGATCCGCGCAACAGTTTGGGTCGTACTACCCACGTCCGTTCTCCCAATCGCGACGATGCTTGCTGCCAGTGACGGACGCCGGCGCAACCAGCAAAATTTGCAACATGATCGCGAACGCGCGACTAGCAGAATCGGGTGGCAGCGATAACAGGGGTGGTCTGCCCCGATCACGACAATGCGAGCAATCCTAAAACGCTATTTATTGGTGCGATACGCCCGCGAGCTAGATCAGTTCGTAGCACCAGCTTTGTCGAGGGTAATCAGACGTCTTGCTCCTGGGAATAAAGCTGTTGCTGGTTCGGTCTCCTCCTCAGGGCATTGAACAAACCTCAACGCGAAGCGGGACAAATGACCCGGTCGTCGGCCGTAGTGGCTGGTTGAGTGGGTCTGGAGGACGACACATGAACATCAGTCACAAGTTGATAACGCTGGGCCTTGCATTTAGCCTACTCGGTAGCACGTGCGCGTTCGCAAGGCCGATGCGGCATTTCGAAAATGGCTGTCTTTCGTACGAGAAAAAGACGGTCGCGAGTCATGTTCCGACAGCAAAAGCATTCGGCGCGACCGGCTATGCGCGTCGTCCGTCAGCTAATACGGATAAAGATGACTGGCCGGCCGATATGCTCCTGGATTGACACCCTGATTGTTGACTTTTTCGTCGCCGGCAAGCCGCACAGATTGCGGCGGTGCGGCCCGCGCATCACAGCAGCACTCAAGTGGGAGCAAAGAGCGGCTCGGCAGCATCAGTAAACAGGGTGACCGCTATCTGCGCAGCCTGTTCGTGGCCGGCGCACTCGCGGTCATCCGCTATGCCAAGATCCATGGCAACGCGGATCGGCCCTGGCTCACGGCGTTGTTAGGGCGGCGCCCGACCAAAGTTGCCGCCATCGCACTTGCGAACAAGATTGCGCGGATGGCCGGGGCCATGATGGCCAAGGGCGAGCGCTACAAGCAACCTGCCGCGCTTGCGGCGTAAACGGGATCGCGCCGGACATCCGGCGTGATGTGAAGGTTGGGAGGGCGAACAGCACGTAATGCAGAGCCGGTCGATCCGGCGATCAGGAAACCCACTTGTGCCAACGCATTGTCGAATGCGGGTTGTTGACCGGGACCTGATCCGCGGAGGGCATTATGGCCAGCGGTCATGTGAACCGCGCTAAGCCGACGGCACCTGAAAAGGTCTGCTTATGTGGGAAGACCGGAAGTCATCGGCACCCGGTCAGAATGACGCGATTGACCCACAACGGAGTGCGCCAGGTGACGCTCTAAGTAGCCAAGAGCCTGCCCAGTCGCGCTGCCGATGACGGCAACGAATCCCAACAAGGAATTCATTTGAACCAACTCCCGATGAGAGCTCGCCCAGATATCGTATCTGTTGACATTGATGGCTCCGCCATAAAATGCACTGGACCTATCGTCGCTAACCTGGCCCGCATAATAAGCCACTGGTCCAAACGTCCATTTGCCGATGGTCTTGGTCGCGGTAAATTCCGCGTGGAGGATGTCACCACTGCGATACTGGGTGACCGTGCTCTTGGTATTGATTTCGTCATAAATGTTCGCCGTGAGGTTCCAGCCATCCTTTAAATATGAAACGACGAACTCGGGCATGAAGGTCCACCAGGCATTACCGACGTTACCAAGGCCGTTAACGCCGGTGACGGTGCCGTCGGGCACGTACATCCCAAGACCCGTCTTCACATGAAACCCGCTGGCCCCGAGCTTCCAGCTCAACTCTACAGGCGCGATAAAGGTGTTGATCATGCCCGACGCCTCGACATTCACTGGACTGCCGGCAGCGAACATGCTCACCGGTATCGACCAGGACGCGTTGTAAGTTGCACCGAGAAAGGTCCAGCCAGGAGCCCAGACGAAGGCGGTGGCTGCAACTGCAGCCGGCACTCCGGTCGTGGTGCCGTGCGGGTTGAGGACATTATTGCCAGGCCCGGCAAGGTTCGACTTGATCCGCCGAGAGTAATACCGGGTTTTTGCGCCCAACCTGCCGCTCCGGCTTCATATGCGTGCGCTGGCGTCCAGGCCGCCGCTGCGACGCTCACTGTCGCGATTAGCGTTTTACTGAGTCTCATTTGTTTCCTCGTTTGATGTTGATGCTGCCGACTTCGACACGCACTCGCGAAATTTCGCTTGAAATAAGCTCGTGCGCATTGGGTCCCTAACAAGCAGGGCGACGAAATCCTGTTACCGGCAGGCAACAAGGATGACGTGTAGGTGTTCGATGTACGAGTGTTTCCGTGTGATCAATTCCGACGCCATCGAAAAAGTTCGAGCAGTGCGTCGATGAGACGTGTCATCTGGTGGCGAAAGGCGTCGTCTCGCTTTCGCGAGATGAATAAAAAATATTTACCCAATCGGGAATTTCCGAATGCGAACGCGAGTCTCACTATCAGGGGTCACAATCCGAGCTCCGTGATCTTGGTGGAGTCGCGGATAGTTGAGCGGCGTCTCTTTGGGGAAAGCTGGTGAAAAAAGGACTTCTATATCTGCGGCGGCGGTTTTCGCCGCCGCAACGGCGGGGCTTGCCGATGAACTTTCGGATATCCAGGCGCAGTCCAAACAGCTCCGCGAGCAAAAGCAGGCATTAACAAACAACATCTCTCTTTGAGACGCTGGAGCAAGAGCTTCAAAACGATGTTCAGCGCATTCGGAATCTATAGCGAGATCGGTGTCGCAGATGGCTGATCGTTCTTAATAACGCTGCAGCCAAAAGTGCGATCATTGTCGCATCTCTGATGCTATTGCTATTCACCGATGGCAACAACCTCGGGAATATATTTGGACGGCAGGTGGTCTCTGTAATCGGGCGGTTTCGTCGTCTCATAGTAAGGAGTGTGCCGTCATGGATCAACAGCGCGACCGAGAACAACTCGAAAGGAAGCTCGAACAGTGCCGCCGACTGTCGGGGATAGCATCTGATCCTACGACTTCTATAAGGCTTGCGAAGCTAATTGAGGAATTAGAACATAGTCTGCGAGAGGCCGAATATTCGCCAGCGTGAGCTGGGTGATTTCATTGACGCGCGCGCCCGTGGCTGCGGTATTCGGCAGAGTTCCGAACCGAGAGAGCGAGCCCGTCGAGATTTCGCCACTGTTCGGTCGATTTCTCTGAGCGGCACTTTATTGGTAAAGTTCTGCGCTCACAAAATTGTCGCTCTCTCGAATTGGCGCCTCTGATCGAGCCTCAGAAGTCCGAAAGGCCGCTGTATGGATGGCGCCGCATTGACCAGTATTTTTTTAAAAGCCGATGACGATTCGGCTGCCGCCGGTACGTGGCCGCCAACCCAGAATCCCGGTTCAATCGTAAATAGCAGCACGCACGGCAGCCTTGCTCGATAAAGGTTTTGCGCAAAACAGTCGCGATCGCAAACGAACGGTCTGCAGGGACGGCTGGTGTTCCGATTCCGAAAGCGCGAAACTATTTCTTGGAATGATTTAGTCCCGAGAATGCCTGCAGCGAAGTTCCTAGGCAACGATGGCGATTCTCGGTGAGGACAACATCTTTGCATTTGCAACAACGCGGACAATCATGGGCTCGGCGCGTCCGCGGATCGCCAGTTCTTGCTCTGGCAACAAGTTAACCGGTAGACCCGCTGTCTTGTAA
>WNFC01009775.1_pt1 | contig 12945 bp, 11 predicted proteins | sample 5400541 | NCBI WGS metagenome assembly WNFC01 (sample SAMN13153342, study PRJNA577476) | soil metagenome | isolation source: 120 cm saprolite under Douglas fir tree site 2 hole 2 replicate 1 | place: USA:California | collected 2015-04-18
TCCAGGTGGTATTGGGCTGTTTGTCGGTGAAGCGGATTCGCACGATGGCTTTGGCACTCTTGAATCCGTACTTCCAAGGCACCACCATGCGCAAGGGCGCGCCGTCCTGGTTGGGCAAAACTTCTCCATACATTCCGAAACAGAGCAGCGCCAGAGAATGCATGGCTTCATCCATCCGCAGGCCTTCGACGTAAGGCCACTGCAGGATTTGCCGCTGCTGCCCGGGGTACTGCTTGAGATCGTAGAGGGTGGTGAACTCCACGAATTTCGCCTTGCCTAGCGGCTGCGCGCGCTTGATCAATTCACTGAGCGAGAACCCCACCCACGGCACCACGATGGACCACCCTTCGACGCAGCGGTGACGGTAAATCCGTTCCTCCGGTGTCGCGAACTTCATGATCGAATCGACATCCAGCACTTGCTTTTTGCTCACATCGCCGTCAATGGTCACCGTCCAAGGGCGCGTCTTGAAATTCTTTGCCAGGTCGGCAGGTTCTTCCTTCTCGGTGGAGAACTCGTAGTAGTTGTTGTAATGGGTCACGTCGTTATACGGCGTGACCTTCTCAGTAGTCGAAACCGGGCTCTTCTGGAGGCCATTGATCTTCTCGCCAGCCTGGACCGTTGACGAGGGTGCAAGCAGCTCTTTGAGTCCGAGTCCAGCCGCCGCCGCAGCCCCGGCCATTGCCGCACCCGCCAGGAACTTGCGCCGATTCAAGTAGAGGTTCTTCGGAGTGATCTCGGAAGAACGGATGTCGTCTGCTTTCTTGATCAGCATGGCGAGCTACCCCCATTCAGGTGTACGTGATTCTTTCTATATTAGATGTTATGAGTCGTGAGGCCGGGGAAAGTTTCAGCAGGGCAGCAGAATGTAGGCGAAAAAGGCTGCCCCACTCTTTCGCGTTGTTTGCGAAAGGGTGGGGCTCTCAGGGACGGTTTTTCAATTCACGCTATCGGTCTGGTATCCCAAACCCACTACTACTTGCAGGACTCGCTTACCATTTGGACGTCGGTGACCTTCAGATGTCCGTGCTCACGATTGTCTTTCTTCATGCCGGTATCGTGGGCCATATCTTTGGTGTCTTCCTTCATGTTATGCGCGGTCGCATTCGAGACTACGCCCGTGGCCGTGATCGTATGTCCCACGTGCTCGGCCAATGCGACGTTGCTGCTTTTTACTTCCCAGGTGCTGCCGTCTTCCGCGGTCAGCTTGAATTCCTTGGCATTGTCACCCTGCGCCAGGCATCCGGTAATTGTGCGGGTGTCGGATTTACCCTTTGCGTCGGAATCCTGTGCCAGCGTCCACAACGACGCGCTGCAAACCAGAGCCAAACACATGATTAGCTTTTTCATTCTTCATTCTCCTTAGGACTTTCCTGATTAACCAGGGATAGGATGGCGCCCTGGTCTGAAGAGTTGTAAAGGGAACGCCTTAGGGCTTTGGCGGTTCCTTGGATTTAGGGGGCCGCTCTTCTAGACGCAGCTCTCATTTAGGCGTAGCCTGTTTGCGCGTAAGCGGTCGGGGTTCGTTCGAGGCACTAGAAATTAGCCAACGGAGGAACTTATGTCCACCCCACTTTTGCTTTCCGCCTTCAATGATATTCGTCACACCTGGGGCTGGCTGCTGGCCCTGGGAATTTGCATGATTCTTCTCGGCGCAGTCGCTCTCGCCATCACCCCCGCCGCAACCATAGGAACCGTCATCGTGTTGGGATGGCTGCTGGTGATCAGCGGCATTTTCGAGGCCGTGCATGGGTTCCAGGCCCGCCGCTCGCACAGCATGTTTCTTCACCTGATCGGCGGCGTTCTCGGAGTGCTTGTTGGCCTGCTCGTGGTTACCCATCCGGCTGCCGGCGCGCTCGCCTCGACTCTGCTTTTTGCTTCGTTTCTAACCGTAATCGGTCTGTTCCGCATAATCGCGGCGGCGCGGCTGAAGCTCCCCCATTGGGGATGGGCCGTGTTCGACGGCAGCATTAGCCTGCTACTGGGATTGTTATTGTGGGCCGAATGGCCGTGGTCAGCGATGTGGTTTATCGGCATGGCAGTAGGGATCTCTCTGCTGCTGCGCGGCTGGTCTTATGTAATGTTCGCTCTTGCGCTTCGCAGCCTGCCGGTTCCCGCGGGGCTGCGACGAGCCGCCTGAGCTGACCGCTCGTCCACTTCGCTCGTCTTTTGCCTATGTGGGGACAGCCGCCCTCGGTGTCCTCGCCCCGAAGGGCGAATCGCGGCGGACTAGCCCCAAAAAACGGACGCCCTCTGCTAAGCTGCCGGAGCCGCATCCCATTTCGGCTTCATCTCACTGCCCCACTTCTTGGGATCCTGCTCGTGCATCTTCTTCATTGCTTCTGCCGTTTCCGGGTGGTTGCTCGTAACATGCTTCACCATCGTTTGCACCATCTCGTCCCACGACCCAGCCGACAGCTTCTGATCACACGGACCGCCAAGCTCTTTGCATGTCATCGTTTTCATGCATCTTTGAATGCATCTGGATCGGCAAGGTTGCAATCATTGTGGTGCAATCACCCGCTGAATGAATGGTGGCTTCAGTCGCTGGGATCGTGGAGTTGAAAACGCGAAGGTGCAGCCCGATTTCCGGGTGGTGGCCCAGCCCGCCCTTGAGAAACTTTTGCACACTTGGTGTGCGCTAATCCTTCAGCATTTCGACGCAGAAACACTTCCCGCGGGTGTAGAATGCACGCGGAATCAGGAGGACCCCAATGGCCGCACAAAGTGCAGAGCTCTCTCGCCGGATTTTCGAGGATGTTTGGAACCGCAAGAATCTCAATGCTATCGACGATCTGATATCCGCCAACTACATTCACCACGACGCCAATTCCCCCACTGCCAGCGGAATCGATGGCTACAAACAATTTGTTAATTACTATATGAACGCCTTTCCTGACGCTCACTTCACGATCGACGACGCGTTCACGGACGGCCACAACGAAGTCACTCGCTGGACAGTCGTCGGTACCCACGAAGGAGAACTGGCCGGCATACCGCGCACCGGGCGCCGCTTTTCCGTAACTGGAATCAGCATTGCCCGCGTAGCCAATGGAAAAATCACTGAGAGCTGGAACAATTGGGACGCCCTCGGATTGATGCAGCAACTCGGTGTCGTGTCCGCCGAGGCTAAAGGCCGGGCTGCGTAAAGTTTTCTGCGGAATCCAACTGAGTTCTGTCAATCGGACGGCGGAGTGGAAGATGCGAGAGCCGGCTCGGCTCCCGCGTTGAGGTCAGCCTTTCCCAGGCAGAACAATTGCATCCGCTGCAGCTTTGGCGATTACGCAGAGATCACTGAATACCTGGCATTGAAGGGATCTTTCGCCCCTGCGCTCTTCAAGGTGGCTTTGAACTCAGATCGCAGCACGCGATAAATCCGCATCATCTGGGCTACCGTAGGCTTCGGACGCGTTCTGACGAAAGCCGCACAGAGCTCCCGGAAAACGCCGCGCACCGTGCCGTCGTGAATGTACGTGTCGGTTCCATCGATATCGCTCAACGATTTCTTGATTCGGTGCTTCTTCGTTTCGCAGACAATCCACGAGTGCTTCGCACTGCGAATGCCTACCGTGACGCCACGCTCGAAAGGCATATTAAACCTCGGCGTTCGCGGCGCATATTGCGATCGAGTTGCACTCGCGACATGTCGTGAATGGAATACTCTGAAGATTCAATCAGCGAGACGATCCGTTCCAGCCGTTGCTGAACGGGATTTCAAGCGTGGCCCGGGGAACGAACCCGAAGGCGCTAAGTCCGGAGATGTATGCCAGAAGGAGATTCTCGAACGCGTCGTCGTAAGGGATATTGAGAAAAACCGAGCCCCTGCTAACGCTTCGCTTTGGCCCTTTTCGATTTTGCTTGGTGATTTTTGGTAGCGCCATTCGGACGGAATTTTCCGCTTACATTCGTACCCCTGCGTTTCCGCTGCCCTTTGGCCGTAAATTCCCCAGTTCTTGAATCGCGAAATAAGATCCGCCGCGCCCTCTCGATGAGCGTATTGACCCTCGACCTCGAAACGCCGAGAGTGTCAGCGGTATCGTGGGCAGTGACAAACGGGCTGTCGACTTTGATTGCATGTGCCATTGACTTCAGTAGAAACCCACGGGTATGCCGGAAGAAGAAGCTGTTTACCAAGAAAGGCCGGGTGGAGCTAGAAGGGTACTCAGAGCTCAGGGGCGTTACTTCGGCCTGCCTGCCTTTCTGATTTCCGCCAGGCGAACACTGATTGCCTTAGGGGTTGAGCCAAGCATCTCGGCTATTTCCTTCTGACCAAAGCCAGTTTTGTTAAGTATTGTCACCTGTTCTCTTTGTCCGAGGCTCCTCAGCGACACCAACAACATCCCCTTAAGCGTTTTGTGCAACGTTGACGAATCATCAGCCATCCATATCCTCCAGGCGCCGTTTCACTAACGAAAAAGGGGCCACAGCGTCGCCGTGGCCCCCTCACAGTTCTTACCTTCTAACAATCCACGTACGTGTTACAACACCACTTTCGTGCTATCCCTTACGAGCACCCGCTCGTGCTTCCGCAGCTCATGCACTTGTAGCAACTGCCATTCCTCACCATGATCGAGCCGCAGACGTGGCAGGTGGGCGCGTCTCCCAGGTCGATCATTCCGGCCAAGGCGTCGGCGGGGTGGACGGAACCGGGCTTCAGGCTTCGGGCTTCGGGCTTCGGGGAACCGGGTTCGGCAGGGCCATTCACTTCTTCCACTGACGGCTGAGAGCTGATAGCTGACAGCTTTGGCCGCAGGTTCTCGAACAGCAACTGCTGCTGGCCGGTTAGGAAGCGGAGTTGGAGCCAGCGGAAGATGTAGTCCATGATGGATTTGGCAAAGCCGATGTCGGTGTTGTTGGTCCAGCCGCTGGGCTCGAAGCGGGTGTGTGCAAACTTTTCGCATAGCAGCTTCAGCGGGACGCCGTGTTGCAGCGCCAGCGAGACGGCGCAGGCAAAGCTGTCCATGAGGCCGGAGACGGTGGAGCCTTCCTTCGCCATGGTGATGAAGATTTCGCCGGGGCTGCCCTCCTGGTAGAGGCCGACGGTGATGTAGCCCTCGTGTCCACCGACGTTGAATTTGTGGGTGATGGACATGCGCTCGTCGTCGAGCCGATGCCGGATGGCGCGCGGCGGGGCATGCAGGTCAACCTCTTCTTGTTGTGCTTGTGTGGTGCGGGCGCCCCCACCCGCAGCCTCTGCGGTTTTCGTTCCGGCGGCGGAGAGCGGCTGCGACTTCTTGCATCCGTCGCGATAGACGGCGACAGCCTTCAGTCCCAGCTTCCAGGCCTGAAGATAGGCTTCCATGATGTCTTCAACCGTAGCCAGTTCGGGCAGATTGACCGTCTTAGAAATTGCTCCGGAGATAAACGGCTGCGCCCCCGCCATCATCTTCAGATGTCCCATGTAGGCGATGCTGCGCGTGCCTTTGGCGGGCTTGAACGAGCAATCAAACACAGCCAGGTGATCGTCTTTGATGAGCGGCGCACCTTCGATCGTTCCAGTGGCGTCAATGTAGCTGACGATGGCGTCGGTCTGTTCGTGCGTGTATCCAAGCTTGAACAACGCCGTCGGCACAGTATTGTTCACGATCTTGATCATCCCGCCGCCGACCAGCTTCTTGTACTTGACCAGCGCCAAATCCGGCTCGATGCCGGTAGTATCGCAATCCATAAAAAATCCGATCGTTCCTGTGGGCGCTAAGACCGTGACTTGGGAGTTGCGGTAGCCGTGTTTTTCGCCGTTGGCTAGGGCTTCGTCCCAGCAGACTTTGGAGCCTTCGTAGAGGGCTGTCGGGATATTGTTTTTGTTGATGTTGTTGACCGACGCGCGGTGCATGCGGATTACGTCGAGGAACGGCTCGCGGTTGATGTAGAAGCCGGGGCAGGCGCCTCCCGGCATGGCAGCGGAGCTGCGCTCCGCAGGGACAGGCGAGACGCCTGTCCCCACACGGTCTGTGGTGAATCCTAGATTTGTTTCGGCGAGGCCTTTTTGCGTGGGTTCGGTGATGGGAACCAGTGGCGGACAGAGTTCGGCGATACGGCTTGATTGCAGATACGCTTCGCCGCACATGATGGCGGTCACGCAGGCGGCGTAGTCGCGGCCGCCTTCGGAGTCGTAGGGGAGGCCGCAGGCCATCAGCAATGCGCCCAGGTTCGCATAGCCGAGGCCTAGCGGACGATAGTCATGCGAATTTTTCATGATCATTTCCGTCGGATATCCAGCGTTGTCGACCAGAATTTCCTGTGCGGTGATCAGGATGTCCACGGCGTGGCGGTAGGCTTCAACGTCAAACGTGCCGTTGGGCGCAAACTTCAGCAGATTCAGACTGGCCAGGTTGCACGCTGAATCATCGAGGAACATGTATTCGCTGCACGGATTGCTGGCATTGATGCGAGCGGTGTTCTTCGAGGTGTGCCAGCGGTTGACGGTGGTGTCGTATTGCATGCCGGGATCGCCGCAGCGCCAAGTGGCGTCAGAAATCTTGTAGAGCAGGTCTTTGGCTTTGAAGGTTTCCATCGGCCGTCCGTCTTTGACGGCGCGGGTGGAGAAATCGGCGTCGCGAAGGACGGCGTACATGAAGTCGTCAGTCACGCGGACGGAGTTGTTCGCGTTCTGGAAGAAGATGGAGGAATAGGCTTCGGAATCTGGAGAAGACCCGTCGTATCCGGCGGCGACCAGGGCGTGGGCCTTGGCTTCTTCTTTGGATTTGCACTCGATAAAGCTGATGATGTCGGGATGGTCCACATTAAGGATGACCATCTTGGCGGCGCGGCGGGTCTTGCCACCGGACTTGATGACGCCGGCAAAGGCGTCAAAACCTTTCATGAAGCTGAGCGGGCCGCTGGCAGTGCCGCCGCCGGCGAGAGTTTCGGTCGATGAACGCAGGGCGGACAGATTCGTGCCAGTCCCTGATCCCCACTTGAAGAGCATGCCTTCGGTCTTGGCAAGAGTAAGGATGGAGTCGAGCGAATCTTGCACCGAATTGATGAAGCAAGCTGAGCATTGCGGCTTGGTGTATCCGGTGACGCCGAATTCGACGCGGCTCGTTGCCGGATTCCAGTGCCAGTTGCGGCCGTCGGAGTTAGGCTCGATGCGATCGCATCCTACGTTGAACCAGACTGGCGAATTGAATGCGGCATACTGGCGGATAAGAAGATGTACGAGTTCGTCGTGGAAAGTAGCGCCGTCTTCGGGAGTGCGGAAGTAGCCTTGGGCCAATCCCCAGTTGCGGATGGTTTCGGCGACGCGAGCCACGAGCTGGCGGACGCCGGTCTCGCGCTGCGAGGTACCGACCTCTCCGTGAAGATATTTGCTGGCAACGATATTGGTCGCGGTTACGGACCAGTCTTTGGGGACCTCGACGTCTGTCTGCTCGAAGATGATTCCGCCCTTCGAGTCGGTGATCTGCGCCAGACGCTTTTCCCATTCGACTTCGTCATAAGGAGAGACGCCCGCCTTAGTAAAGAAGCGGCGGATGGTCAGGCCGGTAGCTTTTTGCTTCGGGGTTGACGGGGCTGCGGAGGCGGCGGTTGTGGTGGTTGCTTGGGTTTGGATCTCGGCCATGTTGTCTCTCCCGGCGCAATTCGTTTAGTGGTTCTTGCGCCCCTTCGGGGCTTGCTGCTTTTTTCCGGCCTACCCAGGGCTTGCGCCCTGGGCTGCATTCTTGCGCCGCTTCGCGGCCTAGTAACGTCAGCAAAGCTAACGCGGCGGCGACTGGAACCGCCGCTCTACTGTTGTCACCGCTCTGTTTGATTTAGCGGGGCGGCGTTAGGTCCACCTCTGGCCAGAAGCGCCGTCCCTGTTTTTGTTTGACTGCTTGCCGAGCGCCGTTTCCCAGTCCGATTCGCGATTTGCCGACGTACTGGGAACCACCTAAAACGACGCTTTTACTGCCTCTGGGATAGCAACAGTACTGCTGTATATGGTACCTGTCAATAGGGAATCACTACCTATTGTATCGCATTGAATTAACTGGATGAATTCCTACAAGCCGACTTCTTTTCCACAAATGCCGCTAAATGTGCATATTGCCGGCGGCTGAGACCGGATGCAGATGCTCGGACGAAGAGACCTTAAATGCAGCCTTTGGTTCCTCGCGGTCAATCTCCGTTTCCATCATGACGTACACATCTTCAAAAATTTCTCGCGGCGCGATGCGCGGGAGGCCATTGCTGGAGTGCACCAGGTAGTCTCCGGGGCGTCCTTGATGCTCGCGGCCCAGAGGATCGGTGAACACCAGAGGTTCGGTGAGCTGTTTTGCGTGGACCAAAAAGCGGGTGCGGTAAACGTTCCAATCATCGGATCCGGATTCGGACATGGTTCCTGCCTCGTGAGTTGGCTCTCGGCTCTTGGTTCTTGTTTCTTAGCTCTTGGGCTTGTTTCTCCCCTTTGCTGGTGAACGCGACGAACATCGTGGCTGGGTTTTCTCTTGCGGTGAGTGTGAATGTACTCGCGGAAGTTGACGTGGTCAATTCTCAAATTATTGTGCAACAAGAAAATTCCCGAAGTGGATTTTCAGCTGGGCGAGATCATGTCGCGATCCTGGAATGGCCCGAGGGACGCGGTGTTCAACGGATGTGCGCAAGGATCGTTGCTTGGCGAATCACGCTTCAGTTTTTCTTGCTGGCGGATTATCCACATGTCAAGCACAGGAAATGCAGAGATAGCCTTCAGCCATCAGCTATCAGTTTCAAGAAATGCTGGTGGGGTCTAGCGTCGTGGGCATTCCTTCCAGGCTGCACCAACACTGCCGGAGGGACGTAGGGTTCCTCTCCGGCTGTCGCCGGTTCGGAATGACATCCAGTTGGGGTTGGGGAAAAGGGCGGGTGAACACTTGACCAGCAAGTTGGGTTTATCATTCCTGCGCCCAACTTGTGGAGGGGATATGAACAGGATTCTGATTCTCGTCTGCGCGATTATTTGGTTCGCCGATATTGCATTGACGCAGACCAATCGCGCGACGGCGGCGAAGCCGATTTTCATTCACTGCGGAACTCTGATCGACGGCAAGTCAGAGCAGCCACGGAAGAATGTCTTCTTCGAGATTGAGGGAGACAAGATTGCGGCTATTCCCGCAGCCGTGTCCGGGTCCGCGAAGCTAATTGATCTTTCCAATGAAACTTGCCTGCCGGGACTGATTGATACGCACACCCACATCCTGCTCAATGGCGACATTACGGCGGCGGATTATGACGATCAGTTGCTGAAGCAATCGCCGGAGTACCGCACGATCTTGGCGACCATCAACGTTCGCCGAGCGCTGGAATATGGATTCACGGCGATTCGCGATCTGGAAACCGAAGGTGCAGGCTACGCCGACGTGGACGTGAAGAAGGCCATCAACAACGGTGTGATTCCTGGGCCGCGAATGCAGGTTTCGACACGCGCACTGAATGTGACCGGGGCGTATCCGCTGCTGGGATATGAGCCGAATGTGCCAGTGCCGCACGGGGTGCAAGTGGTGGATGGGCCGGAGGAAGGGCGCAAGGCCGTCCGCGAGCAAATCATGTATGGGGCCGACTGGATCAAGGTCTATAGCGATCACACCTACTTTGTGAAGAAAGACGCTAGCGGTCGCGACATTCTGGACGACACCCCGACGTTCACAGTAGAAGAAATGCGCGCGATTGTTGACGAAGCGCATCGGCAGCATCACAAAGTTGCGTCCCATGCGACCGCGCTAACCGGAGTTCACAATTCGCTCGAAGCGGGCGTGGACACGATCGAGCATGGCGACTACATCTCGGACGAAGATTTGAAAACGATGGCGGCGCGCGGCGTGTACTACGTGCCGACAATCTATGTTGGCGTGTATGTGGCGCAGGGGCGGGCGAATGCTGGCGCTCCGGTGTGGTTGCAGATGACGAAGATCCACGAAGACACGTTCCGGCGAGCGATGAAAGCAGGGGTGAAGATTGCATTCGGCACAGATGCGGGCGGGTTTGACTGGAAAGAAAATCCGGCGCAGGAATTCAAGTACATGGTGGATTGGGGAATGACTCCGGCGGAGGCGATTCATTCGGCAACGGTCACCGCGTCAGAGTTGCTTGGGATGCAGGACCAAATCGGGACGATTGAAGTTGGCAAGCAGGCCGACATTGTGGCGGTGCCGGGCGATCCCCTGAAGGACATCACGGTATTGCAGAAAGTGGATTTTGTGATGAAGGGTGGGGTGGTGGAGAAGGGCGCACGGTAAAGCTTTCACACCGGGGACGAGAGCCTCACACATTGTCTCGACTACCTGCTTGTTTGCGCTCGCGATGTTCAAGTAATCACCGTCAGCTATATAGGATTCAGGCCGAAGAAGATCGAGCTGCTCCCAGAATAGGCTAGTTAAAGCTTGCACTTCGGGGCGAGGGAACGCAAATCCGCCGAAATTAACAAAGGCGTGAACTCGTCTTGACTGTATTGGTTGTTCGAAAATGTTTATCGCGGGATCAGCTAATTCGCCAAGATCAGTTTGGGTCTCGAACACATACCATTCGTCCTAAAGATCGTGCGGTAGTCGTCCATCAACGCCAACGATGTTTGGGCTGTACGCAATTCCTTTACGGCTCTCCCAGCCGCTAGCCTTTTCTTCGTTGCTGAGAGAAAGTGGACCGCTATCGAACGATGTAACAGCGAGGTATTTGCCGATTACGATCTCCGGACAGAGACCGAGCAGGTCGTCTAAAGTGTGCTCGCTCGCAAGCCAATCGTAATCGCCATGTGATCCGAGATGGACTGTGCGATATAGACCTTTACTCACGCTTGGATTGTACGATTACGGGGTGGCTCAGGTCTCACTGCAGTTGCGAGATTTTGGAAAAGCGAACCTCAGCCGACTCAACTTAGGCTCTACCTGGCAGGAGTGGAACTCGTGCCCTTCCCGATTACCAGTTTGCCAGAGGGATGTGGACGAGAAGAAGACCGAGGTATGGTGCTCATCTCATCGCATTAGACGGTAGACGCTGATGCGTGGCGAACCAACTCAGTGTCCGGCGCTCCAGTTCAGCGGGCGCGACTGAGATTGCACCGCAGTGGTCGGCGCCAGAGACCTCCCAGAGCTCGACTCGGGGATTCGCGAGTTTGATTCGGCGCGAATGGCGAACGGGAATGTTGCCGTCAACCTGACCGTGGATTAGGAGCACGGGAACTCGCGTTTCCGCGACCGCGCTTTCGGGGGACACGCGTGCCAGGTCGAGATGATATTTCCAGCGAGTGTAGGCCAACGCGATTTCGACAACTGGCCGCAGGATGGTACGGCCAACCCAGGGACCGGCGTGGAACTGCTGTCCCATGCGATCGTAGCCGATTTCGCGGAAGGTGGAGAAAGACGACTCGGCGGCAACAGCGCAAAAGTCAGGCTCGGAATCGAGAGCCTGTAGTAGCTGCGCGGCGCCCATCGATTCGCCGAATCCGAAGATGCATCCCGGATGATACTCGTGTTGAATCCACCCGAACCAGCGACGAATGTCGTCGCGCTCGAGCAGGCCGTACGTTGGATAGATTCCACCGCTGAGGCCATGAGCGCGAGCGTCGGGCATCAAAACGCTGTAACCGTGGTTGAGGAGCATCTCCGCATGGCCCTGCATTCCGAGGCGGTTGTCGCCTAGTCCGTGGAGAAGAATGACGGCGTCGCCGTTGTTGTGTTGAGGTTGGATGTACCAGGCGAGGAGGGGTGCGCCATCGAAGGCTTCAATCTGAACGTCGGTGAGATGCGACTGGAGTCCGGCGACGATCTGGAGCATGTTGCTTTCGGCGCTAGGCGGGAGCGGGCGATGGTAGGCGTGCAGAGTGCCATTAGCGAGGAACATGGCGGCGGCAAGGCAAACCGTGGCATAAGCCGCGAAGAGCCAAGTAAGCAAGCGAAAAGGTCGGCGCATCCTGGAGGCGGATACGCGGGGAAGGTCTTAATTGTTCAGTGGAGCTTAATACTTAAGATTAGCTGGCAAGGGCGAAAAAGCAGGTTCCTCGAGTCCGCATTCCGATTCGCAGAGCGAATCGAAATGCGGCGCTCGGAATTGATCAGAAAAGTCAAAAACCAAGTTCAAAAGCAAAAGGCGGGCGAGGGCGCCCGCCCCACACAATCACAAACAAATCAATCACACCATCAAAAGCCGCGGACAAGAGTGTCCGCGCCGCCCGAACTTATCTTGCTGCTAGCGCCGGTTCCAGCTTGCCGGACTTGAAGGCCTCGTAGCGGCTGTTGATTTCTTGCCAGTTCACTGCGTTCCACCAGGCGGCAAGGTATTCGGGACGGCGGTTGTTGTACTTCAAATAATAGGCGTGCTCCCAGACGTCGTTGCCGAAGATGGGGTAGAGGCCCTGAGAGATGGGGTTGTCCTGGTTGGGAGTGCTGATGACCTGGAATTCGCCGCCGGGTTTGCCGGCTAGCCAGACCCATCCGCTGCCGAATTGCTTGGTGCCAGCATCGTTGAATTTAGTTTTGAAGTCAGCGAAATTGCCGAATGTTTTCTTGATCACATCAGCGATGGCGCCAGTGGGATCGCCTCCGCCTTGGGGCTTCATAATCTTCCAGAACATGGTGTGATTCACGTGGCCGCCTCCATTGTTGCGAACGGCGGTGCGGATGTCCTCGGGAAGAGCTGAGAGGTCGCGGATCAAGTCTTCCGCAGTCTTCGATTGCAGGTTGGGATATTTTTCCAGAGCTGCGTTCAGATTCTTCACGTACGCGCCATGGTGCATGTCATGGTGCAGTTTCATAGTCGCGGCGTCAATTACCGGTTCGAGGGCAGAGTAGTCATAGGGTAGGGCTGGCAGTTCATGGGCCATGGGGGTTCCTCCAAAGTATTAGTGATGACGATGTCGCCGAGAACGATTCAAAGAGCAGATGTCAGCGGCCAGTGGTTCGTTGCCTGGCTGCTGCCAGGCTTGGGATCACTGATTATCGACCACTGACATTGTCTACGAATGGGTGGAGATTTGCACCTCACCGGCGTGGAGGA
>WNFC01014337.1_pt1 | contig 12944 bp, 9 predicted proteins | sample 5400541 | NCBI WGS metagenome assembly WNFC01 (sample SAMN13153342, study PRJNA577476) | soil metagenome | isolation source: 120 cm saprolite under Douglas fir tree site 2 hole 2 replicate 1 | place: USA:California | collected 2015-04-18
TCCGACACGACCGGCTCAACGACTTCTTCTCGCCCACTCTCCAGGTCGACCAGGGGGCGGTTCAAGACCTCCGTTGGCAATGGGATACGCGGAAAAAACGGCACATCAAGCATCACGACTTTGGCAAAACGGTGCTCTTGACGGACCGCCAGGAACTCAGCGATCAACGCATGGTGGTGGCCTACCGCCATCAGGCAAAGGTCGAAGAGATGTTTCGCATCAGCAAGAGTCGGCGCCCGGGGCTGTGGTGGCCAGCGCATCACTGGACGGACAGCAAACTTTCGGTCCATGCCCTCTACTGTTTTGTAGCGCTGTTGTTGATTCGCATCGTGTTGCTTCGGCTCCAAGACCACCACCTTGCCATCGGTGTGGAAATCCTTACAGAACGCCTCCGGGGCATTCAGGAGGCCCTGGTGGTGTATGCCAACGGGGCAGCGCAGCGGGTGATGACCGAGCGCAGCCCACAGCAGGAGGAACTCTTTGTTGCCCTAGACTTACAAACCCTAGCACAGCAGTTGGGTAATACACTTCGCAAGCCTTGAAGCCCCTATAACTCAAGGGGGTCGATACCTCTTGCTCTTTCTCCACCGTAAACTCCCGCTAGCGACGGTACCGCGCGACTCCGATCGCGTTGTCCGGCGCGGTGCTCAAGTTGTAGCCCCACGTGCCAACGACGACGAAGGAGCAACCTGACATCGCCGCCGCGCTGACGCCGTAATTGGTGTTCTGCATCGGAAGCGTAAGCGTCCTTCCCGCCGTGCCGAAGGTCGGATCGAGGCCTCCCCTTCCAGCCTTCCCAAGCCGCCCTTCCCGAGGCCGTCGCCCCAGGGCACCGCTGATGGCCCTACCTTATCCCATCCTGCGCAGCCTGTCCAGACCGCGCTACACCGCGCTCCGCCTGGCTGCGGGCCGCTCCGGCGGGGCAGGCCCGCGCCGCGCTGGGGGCGCATGAAGAGGTATGGGGAGGCGTGGCCGCCGGCGGGGGGCGCTGGAGGGTGCTGGGGGGCACGCTCCCGAGCTGGCGGCGCAAAAGTGCGTTTGAATTTCCTTCTATGTTGCCGCTATTGTCAAGCCCCTTTTACACATTTTTTTGGCTCTCTGGTAATTTCCGGGGTTCGCAACTACCTGATTTTCCAAGCAAACAAGGCGTATCCTGACAGGTCCAGATAGATACGTTGGAACAAATGCGTGACGTTCAGGATCCCATAGCAACGCCGTTTGATGACTTTGATCTTGTTATTGAGCCCTTCGACAAATCCACTTGTCTGCCTATCAAGAAAGTAATTGGCTATTTCATCTATCCATTTCTCTAACGTTTTTAAGAACGTATCGAAGCAATGTAATGTGCTGTCTTGCACAAGCTTCATCCAGCTTTTTAGTGTAAACTTCGCTCTTCTTTTTCTCATATTCTTATCAAAAATATCCGTTAATGCATTGCACAAATTATAGGCAATCTTCAACTGAGGAGAATAGACAAAGAGACGCTCTAATATGTCTTTTTCCTCATCAGTTCTCTCTTCTTCTTTCTTACGCAACGCCCACATCACCCCTTGCAGGTGTTTATAGTCTTCTGCCGAGAGTTCTGTCTTCAACCGTCGTAATTCTTGCTTGCGCAACGTGTCCAATCCTTTGCGATACAACTTTGCAACATGAAAGCGATCAATCACAATTTTTACCTTTGTACCAAAGACCTCTTTCGCGGCGTAAATAAATCCATCATACATATCGGAACATACCGCCTTAATCGTCTTGCGAAGCTTCTGCGGCATACGAGAAAGAAACGCCTTGACGGTTGCCTTTTGACGATCTGATAACACCCCAAGGATGACTGTCTTCGTATCAATACGTCCTGTGACAATTGTGACAAAATCTCTGTGGCCTTTTTTTAACGATATTTCATCTAACCCTAAGACATCGAGCCGAGAAAATTGGTCCCACTCCACTTCACTTTGTATATGACGATCCATAATGCCCATGATGGCTTCATAGCCAATATCCTCTTTCATACACACGTCTTGTATTGTGCTGTTTACCATGCCAAACAAGATATGCTCTTCATAGTCTTTCGTGTATGAGCTCCTTGGATTATACCATGATAACTGCTGTGTCGTTGTCGGTTCCCCATCACAAGAAGGACACTGATATCTCACAGGACGCAAACGTATAAACGTTTTCCTGCCAAGAATTGATAAATGTCTTAAGGTAATCTCTCGATCATATCCATACACTTTGGTAATCTTCTTGCCACATTTATGACAATATGTGCCTTCTACTGTACTTTTCACGGTAATAACAAAATCACCGTGGCGATCTGTCTCCACTTTCTCGATCGTCACATCAGGGATATCCAGGGGAATCTCAAAAGTCTTGTGCATTGCTTGACGCTCTTTCAATATTTTGAGACAGCGATAGGTGGGTATAAGTTGTTGATATTATAAAAATTTTGTACTCCGGAAGATACCAGAGAACCAAGGGGTTGGCCTCGCTGGTGGAGGAAGCGGAGTTGTTGCGGGATGCCGAGTTGGATCGCCATGGGCACGTGCAAGCCGTCGAGCTTCCCTGGCTCCAGAGCGACAATGCGACAGTATCGGCGTTCGAGCACACGGTCTTGGGCCATATCCGCATTGTGGGCCATCAGCTGGTGGCCTCGGTCAACTCCAAAAACCGGGCCGATCGCATCCGAGCGGAAATTGAAGATCGATTGAAGAGTCATGTCCGCTACAAAGCTACAGATATTCAATCGGTCAGCGCGATGCTGCGGGAATCCGAACGGAAGCCCAGACGCCAGGACGAGGACGAGATGGCCCGCTTCAAAGCGCATCCCAAGGTTCAACAGGAAGTGGAGCAGATGCTGGACGCGCATTGGAGAAACTGGGTGGACACGCCGCTGCCGGCGCTGGGTGACCAAACGCCCAGGGAAGCGGTGCAAGATGCGGATGGCCGGGCCATGGTGATGGCGCTGTTGGATGACATGGAGCGGCGTGAGCAGAGCCAGGGATCGGGGCTCAAGCAGCAGAAGTATATCGACCGGGCTCGTACCCAACTTGGGTTACACGGCTGACGGTCGTTCCAACACCGTCACAGGCGAAGCAGACAGAAGGAGGGCTCGTGATGCCCATTGGGGCAACTCGGCACAAGTTCTGTTTCGTGTAACTCAGTCTTCGTTCTACCTTTATGCCGCTTTTTGAATCAAGAAGAGCTCATGGAGGGAACTGGTTGCGAGTTTTGGAAATCGCGCTACCCTCTTGAAGTAGTGGGAGAACATAGACAGTCGTGCGGTCTGGGCATCACGCACATACGGGCCAAATACCATGGCGCTCAGGCACAGTCTCATCCCCTATGCTGCGACGCCATCCCACACCTTTTTCTGACCGCCTCACCTTCGTATGCCGCTGTTGCCTTCCACCTTGGCCCATGCGAGAGGCGTCTACACTACGAAAAACGCGCAACCAGTGCAGAAGCTAACACCATTGGTTACGTAGCCTAGCGCTGTCGCAGAGACGCTGGCGCTGGGGCTATGGCGCTTGGTCTGCCCTCAGCCCCTGCAGGCTTTGCTCGCACAGCGGGAGCGGCCCGCTGCTGGGGCAGGCTGTCCCGCACTCGCGCGCACGAGGCGTGACGCGGGATGCCTGCCGGCCGTTTGGTCAAAACATTCGACGCTCTTACTGGATTCCGGGGTCGTGGAATTTGATACCTTCCATCAGATTTCGTGGTAGACTGGTGCAGCACCCACGTTGCCGTCAGCCATGCTCGTGATGGTCCGTCGGGACAGGATGCGTGCTCGGACGATTGGGCAAGATGGCCTAGCCATGCAATCACTCTGGCGCCCCGGCCCTGCATGCCTGGGGGCCGGAGCGCTCGGGGGAGATGCCAGGCGGTGTCCTCCAGCAAGGGCAAGACGTGCGACGGCCGGCTCCCGTCGCTGCTGCAGCAGGTGCAGCCCCGGCCCTGGCAGGGCGTGCCCTGCACAGCCCTGGGCAGAGTGGCAAGCGCACTCTGCCAGGGACAGTGCAGGACAGAGCAGGCTGAACCCTTGCAGGGACTTCACACGCTATGGGAGGTCGTATGCGCGTCATGCATGAGGATTTGCTTGGACCGGAGGCGATCGCTGATCCCTACACCTATTACGGGCGGCTCAGAGAGGAGGACCCGATCCACTGGAACCCGCTCTATGAAACGTGGGTGCTCACCCGGTATGACGACGTCGTGTGGGCGCTCCGCCACCCGGAGGTGTTCTCGTCGGAGATTTTTCTCCGCGACCCGCGTCCCCCTTTGCCCCCGATCTTGGAGACGGACCAGGCACTCTATAATCCCAAGTACATCGCCGGGCGATTCCGCGCGATCGTCCAGGAGGTCATCCACGCGTTGCTGGCCGAGGTCGAAGACCGGGGCCGCATGGAGGTGTTGCAGGACTTTGCAGCACCCCTCCCGGTGTTGGTGATCGCCCAATGGCTCGGCCTGCCCCAGCAGGATCGCGAGTTCATCCGGCAGCTGTCGCGGCATCTGCTCGCGCTCGACCAGGAAAACCCGGACCGGAACCAGGCGGTCCACCACGCGATTACCACGCTGGTGGCGTATATCACGCCCTTAGTGGAGGAGCGGCTCACCAGCCCGCGGGAGGACCTCCTCTCCGTGCTGGCCACAGGGGAGAAGGACGGGAGCCTGTCGCGGGACGAGGTGCTGGGGAACACCCTCCTCCTGCTCGTCGCCGGCCATCAGACGACGATCAACCTCATCGGGAATGGCATCCTGGCCCTCCTCCGCCACCCGGACCACTGGGCCCAGCTGCAACGGGATGCGACGCGCATCCCGTGTGCCACGGAGGAGGTCCTGCGCTATGATGCCCCGGTCAAGCGCGCGCCCCGCATTGCGGCGGCGGCGGTCGAGATCCATGGGAAAACCATCCGCCAAGGGGAGCGGGTCCTGTTGGTCCTCTCGGCGGCGAATCGGGACCCCCGGCAGTTCGCCGACCCGGACACCTTTGATATCACCCGTGACCCCAATCCCCATGTGGCGTTTGGCGGTGGTATCCATCATTGTCTGGGCGCGAACCTCGCCAGGCTGGAGGGCCAAGAGGCCTTTCGGGCCATCACGCAGCGGTTTGCTCCCTTCCGTGTGGCTCCAGAGCGGCTGGAATACCAAACGCTGTTAAGCCTGCGTGGCCTCAAGTCATTGTGGGTCTCGTGGTCGTAGGCCGGGTCCTGGCCGTGGTGTATGACACGGGTCTCGTGGCCCACCAAGCTCGCAAGGTCAAAACGACAACGTTTCGCTCAGTGTATCACCATGGGTCGCGCGTAAAAACTGGCTGAGGAGCTATGCATCCCCTCTTCGCTACTGCGCCAAGTACGTGCCAAGAGGCGAGCCTCATGGAGGCCTATTCGTGCACCTATATACCAACTTCAACCTCCTACACACTCCGAGACAGTGTGTGATCTACACGACCCGGACCGAGGATCTGGCACGATGCCAGCAGCCGTAATCCACCATAACGCGCTGGTGATCCTCGCGGCATCAACCGCCCATGGGCTGGCGATCACCGCCATGAGGGCGCGCCAAGCGCGACATGGATGACCCCTGTGGCGGACGCTGCTGACAGGCAACCCGCGAAGGACGGGACTGGGCATGCCTCACGCAGCACCACCGTGGTGTCGGCACCCGCACCCGCCGCAGGCGGGGGGAAGAAGCCCGCAAGGTTTGTGGCAGCATGGGCGCATGCCGCGTCATCCTCTCTCGCTTGGAGGACACCCATGAGTTGCAGGACGCTCCTGCTCGCGTTTGTCAGTGTGGTCGTCGCTCTCAACGCCGCCGCACGCGCCGGTACACCATCGGAGGCGGCGTCCATCGACGTGCTCGTCCATGAGGGCACCTCGATGGCGGTGGCGGTCTCGCCGGACGGCCAGACGCTCGCTCTGGATCTGCAGGGGAGTATCTGGCTCCTGCCGGTCACCGGCGGCCTGGCCACACGCCTCACGGACCCTTTCAACGATGCGCGCCAGCCGGCCTGGTCCCCCGACGGCACGTGGATCACCTTCTTCAGCTATCGGGACGGTGGCTACCACCTCTGGGCGGTCGCGCCGGATGGCTCGCAGCTGCACCAAGTGACGTGGGGGCCGTTCGATGACCGCGAGCCGGTCTGGTCGCACGACGGCACGCAGCTCGCGTTCGCCTCTGATCGCGGCGATCCCCTGGGCAGCCACTATCACATCTGGGTCCTCGAGAGGCGGAGCGGCCAGGTGCGCCAGGTGACCAAGGGGCCGTCAGAGGACTCCATGCCGACCTGGTCGCCTGACGATCAAGAGATCGCCTTTGCGTCGACGCGCGACAACGGGCAGGCCGTGTGGGCGGTGCACGTGGCCAACGGCACGGAGCGCAAGGTGGTGAGCGCCAGCGGCCGCGTCGACGCGCCGTCCTGGGGGCCTGGGGGGCAGCTCCTGTATCACGTCACCGCCTCCGGGCAGAGCCGCTTCGAGGCGGAGGGGCAGGGGCTGACAGGCCGCGAGAATGTCTTCGCGTTCCGCGCGTCGTGGGCCGGGCCCACCGACTTTTTCTACGTGGCTGACGGCCACATCCGGAAGCGCGCCCTCAGCGGCGGAGACGCGCAGACGATCCCCTTCACCGCGACGCTGCCCGTGACGCGGGCGCACACCGCCTATGTGCCACGGACACGCGACTTCACGTCGACCGCGCCGCGCCAGGTGCTGGGGATCGTCCGGCCCGTGCTCTCGCCCGATGGGCAACAGATCGCGTTTGCGGCGGTCGGGGACATCTACGTCATGCCGGTCGGCGGCACGCCGGTGAACCTCACCCACGACCAGGCCCTCGACACCGACCCCGCGTGGTCACCCGACGGCACGCAGCTGGCCTACTCCTCGGACAAGGACAGCGCGCACCTGCAGCTCTGGATTCGCGACATGCCGAGTGGGCGCAGCCGGCAAGTCACGCACCTGACGACGCAGCCGCAGGGCGCCACGTGGTCGCCCGACGGCACCCGCCTCGCGTTCTTCACCGTCACGGGCATGTGGCGCGTCGCAGAGATCGCGGTCCTGGACGTCGCCAGCGGCACGGTGACGACCGTGCACGAGACGCTGGCGCAGCCGGGGACGCCGACCTGGTCGCCCGACGGGACGCGCCTCGCGCTCGCGGCCCTGGCGCCGGCGAGCCGGCGCTTCCGTGAGGGCACGAACCAGGTGCTGACGCTGTCTGCTGCTGGCGGCGACGACACGTGGTACGCGCCGGTGCCGATGCTGTCCATCGACTCGCGTGGCGGGTGCGGGCCGGTGTGGTCGCCGGACGGCACGAAGATGGCGGCAATCTACGAAGGCGTCCTCGCCGTGTGGCCGGTCTCCCCGGCCGGGGCCCCGCTGGGGCCACCGCGCCATGTCACCATCGAAAGCGCGCATGCACCGAGTTGGCAGGGCGATTCGCGGCATATCCTCTATCAAGCGCTGGACCAGCTGCGAATCATCGACCTCGAGACGGGCGAGACGCGCACCGTACCACTCGATCTGCAGTACACGCCCGCCATTCCCACTGGGCGTCTCGTCGTGCACGCCGGTATGCTCGTCGACATGACAAGCCCGGTGACGCAATCGCAGGTCGACATCACGATCGAGGGCAACATGATCCACAGTGTCGAGCCACACGCGGACCGCCATCACGCTGGCGGCCAGGTCATCGACGCGTCGCACCTCACGGTGATGCCGGGGCTGACGGAGTTCCATTCCCATCTGCAGCCGGACTTCGGGGAAGCGCAGGGGCGCGCGTGGCTCGCGTTCGGCATCACGACCGTACGCAGCCCGGGCAACACGCCATACGAAGCCGTGGAAGAGCGGGAAGCCAACGAGGCCGGCGTGCGTCCGGGGCCACGCGTCTACGGCACTGGGTATCTGATGGAGTGGCAGCGTGTCTACTACAAGATGGGGATTGCGCTCTCAACCCCCGCACAGTTCGAGATGGAGCTTCAGCGCGCCAAGGTGTTGCAGTACGATCTGCTCAAAAGCTACGTCCGGCTGCCCGACCTCCAACAGAAGCGCATGGTAGAGTTTGCGCACAGCCTCGGCATCCCCGTCGCCACGCATGAGATCTATCCGGCGGCGCTGGTGGGCGTCGATAGCACCGAGCACACGGCGGCGACCAGTCGCCGCGGGTATTCCCCGAAGATGGCGACGCTGCAGCGCGCCTATGAGGACGTCGTGCAGGTGTTCGGGCAGAGTGGCCGCATTTTCTGTCCGACGATCTCGGGCGGCGGGGTGCGGCAGCTCTTCGAGGACGACGCCGACTTGCAACGCGATCCCCGGTTCACGTTGTATCCTGCGTGGATGCAGCAGCGGGTCGCGGCGGGCGGCCGCGGCGGGGGTGGGGGCGATCCGACCGGCGGGAGCGGCAGGATGGTGCTGGACGTGATGCACGCGGGCGGTCTCGTCGTCGCGGGCACCGACAGCCCGAACGGGATCAATCTGCATGGCGAGCTGCGGGCGTACGTGATGGCGGGCATGTCCAATTACGAGGCGCTGAGGACAGCGACGGTCCATCCCGCCCAGGCGCTCGGCTTGAACGGCGGCACGATCGAGGCGGGCAAACTCGCCGACCTCGTGTTGGTCGACGGCAATCCGCTCGCGCACATCGCCAACGCCTACAAAGTCAAGCGTGTGATCGCCAACGGCCGGGTGTACGAGGTGCACGAGCTCGTCCACGGGCCAGCGCCGTCGCCAGCGGGGCGTTGAGAGGACGTCCGATGGCAAGACTGGGCAGCACCTTTGAGGCTTGCCGGCCTTGAGCGTGGCTGAAAGCACTCCCAGCACGCTAGTGCTTTGTCACCTTGAAATCGTCTGATGAATTCTCAGCTTCAGTTTGGCTCGGGTGCAAATCGCACCGAGTCGCAACGACCAGACAACGCTCTTATTGGATTCCGGGGTCTTAGGCTTCCATGTGGTCCACGAATCGTAACTAATTTTTAAGACCATTGAAAAATAAGAGCTTTAAGGAAGCGACCGTGACAAAAATCGGATTGTACGACATCGTCAAGTCCACGACCCTGGAATCCAATATGAGCCACCACTAAAAGCGATGGAATGTGGTTTTGGCTGGTTTTTTGACCGGTGGTAATATAAGACCAATTCGCTCGCACAAAAGCCTTGAATTCTCGCGCCATCGCCGTCGTCTCCGCCGGGAGGTCTTGCAACAGGTCTTCAAAAAGAGTATCTGGATCTGGGGGTGGCATCTGCATGGGTGACTCCTTGTCGGATGAGGAGACTATGACACCATGCAATATGCCACTTCTTTCAATGCCTTACACTTATCCTGGCGCCTATGGGTCTTCCCCCAGGATGAAGGGGGGGAAGCATGGCTGAACTCGGCCCGATACAGACGATGGTTTGGATATCGTTACCGATGGTTTGGTGCTCGTTGCGTATTGGGCTTTTTCCACCACTGACGGACCAGCGCATGCCTCATGGATCTTCCGCATGCATGGCACAGGCGAGGGGGGGTCGAGTCGTCCGTGCTGGCCGTGACGTGCCAGGTTGCCCATGGCAGGTCTCTCGAGGTGTTCATACAAGGAGGCGACGATGAAAGTTGGGCTTTTTCATTATCTCTCTACCGCCTATGCTATCGATCCGGCTATCCTGGCGAAGCGGGCTGAGGAGTTGGGGTTTGATTCCTTGTGGCTCCCGGAGCACCCGATCATGCCTGTGACGACCGTCACGCCCTTTCCCCTGGGCGGTCCCATCCCCGCGTTCTACGCGGATCTCATCGACCCCTTCGTGGGGCTGGCACGGGCCTCCGCAGTGACGAAGACCATCAAGCTCGGGACAGGGATTTGTCTGGTCCCGGAGCGCAACCCGCTCCTCCTCGCCAAGGAGATCGCCACGCTTGATCACTTCTCGGGTGGCCGGTTTCTCTTTGGCATAGGGGCCGGCTGGCTCAAGGAAGAGACGGAGATCATGGGGGGCGACTTCGCGCACCGCTGGACGCAGACCCAGGAGGCCATCATGGCGATGCAGGCACTCTGGACGCAGGAGGAGGCCGCGTACCACGGGAGGTATTATGCCTTTCCCCCCGTCCGCTCGTTCCCGAAGCCGGCCCAGAAGCCGCATCCGCCCATCATCCTTGGTTCGATTACGTCCCGCCATGTCTTCCAACGGATCGTGGCGTGGGGCGATGGCTGGATGCCTGTCGGTGTCAGTCTTGAGGAGATGAAGCATGGCCGCGAGACCCTCAACGCACTGGCAGTCCAAGCCGGGCGGGATCCGCGTTCCATCCAGGTCGTGGCCTGTTTTGCGCCCCCTGACCCGAAAGCGATCCAGGCGTTAGAGGAAGCGGGGGCGGACGCCGCGCTCATCGCGCTGGAGACCGCGGGGGAGCAGGAGGCCCTGGCCAAACTGGAGGAGATTGCGCAGACGGTCCTTCCCTCGCTTGGTCTTGGGGTATGAGGCGCAGCGGCATTGATGGGGACGTGAAGGGGCAGATGATCACAAAGGGGGAGGGCGACACAGGGAATGCTCTTGCAGAACATCCCTCCATACGCAGCCTGTGTATGCAAAGGCTGATGAAGCAGTGCTTGTCTCCAGGATGACCTCTGTACTACGACCGGGTGCGGAGGGAAGGAGGATCGCATGATCGAGATCGGCGTGTTTCACAATGGGGCTTCAGATCTCCCAGCCATCACCACACCGCAGGATGTGGTGGTCAACAACGGTTCTCTGGAAGAGGTCCATCAAAGTTATCAACGTGTGCTCGTCAGCCAGGTGCGGCAGGGCATCCTGGCTGAGCAACTCGGCTTCGACTACTGGTTCATGACCGAGCACCACTTCATGCCGGAGGGACCGGAGTTCAGCCCCAGCCCACTATTGGTCGAGACGGCCATTGCTGCCCACACGAAGCGTATACGCCTCGGGCAGATGGCCAATATCCTCCCCTGGTGGCACCCCATTCGGGTGGCGGAGCAGGCGGCGATGCTGGACGTGATCAGTGGCGGGAGGCTTGAGCTGGGCATCGGTCGTGGCTATCAGCCGCGCGAAGCCGAGGTCTTTGGCCGTCCCTATGGCGCCACCATCCAGGACCAGGAGCGGAACCGCGCCTATTATCACGAGGCCTATGAGATCATCATGAAGGCCTGGACCCAGCCCTCCTTCTCGCACCACGGGGAGTTCTTCTCCATCCCGCCCTCCTACACCAAGTGGCACCACAAGGCGACCATGGCCTACTTCAGCCTGCCACAGGCTGGTCGCACGGTGGAAGAGGTGCTGCAGGTCGGCCAGCCCGATATGTACGCGATGGGCAGTCCGATCATGGCAGCCACAACGACATTGAAAGAAATCAGTGTGTTCCCGCAGCCGGTGCAGAAACCGCACCCGCAGATGTGGGAGCCTGTGACCAGCGAACGCTCGATCCGCTGGGCGGCGCGCCATGCGCTCAACGCCTTTACAGTGCCAGAGCCGACGTCACGCCTGAAGCGCAACATGGAGATTTTCTACGAGGAAGCAGCCAAGAACAACTGGCCAGACCGGCTGCAGCGCGGCGCCTGGAAGTTTGGCTGGGATGCCCAGAAGCACCGGGGCTTTGGCTGCTGCCGCTACGTGCACCTCCTGCCACGCCGCAATGGGCAGCAGGACCTGCAGCGCTACAAGTACGCACTTGAACAGCAGTGGGACTATTACGGCCCCTTCGGCTTTGCGGCGGTGCTGTCGGACCTCGGCGAACCGATGTACGACCTGCACATGAAGATTACCGCGGACCTGATCATGCAGAAGGGCATCGCGATCGTTGGCACGCCAGACCAAGTGGTCGAGCAGATCCTGCGTATCAAACAGACCTGCAGCTACGAGGACTTTTTCTTCACGGCGTGGTTTGAAGGCGGGGGGTATAGGACAGAGGAGGTTGAAGAGCAGATGCACCTGTTTGCTGAGCAGGTCATGCCCGTTCTGCGCCGCGAATGCGGCGGCGGCCCAGTCTTGCCGGACTCGACGGTGCACTTAGTGCCCGAGCCCATGACGATAGGGACCGTCACCAGGGCGTAGGAGGTGATGTCGCCGCAGGAGGAGAGGAAAGTGAGGTGATGTTGTCGATGTGGAGTGCATGGTTGCACACTGACCGTCCACATGCAGAGTGATGGACCTACGACCTGATGATAATGTCTGGTGAGCAGTCCACATTGACAACACGACCCACGCGACCACCACGTCCCCCGGACGGAGCTAATTGAGCAGCCGATGCAGCGCGGGGCGCTCCCAGCGTCCGCCAGAGAGGCGCTCAGTGCACCGCCGTTCGACCCCGGCGGCGCGTCAGGCCGTCTCCTGCATGCGGGTATCCTACTCCTTGCCCTTTGAGACCCGTGCATAGCCCAGTACCATAGGTCCACCTGTTGCAGAAATCAGTTGCCATTGCTTCCTATTTTGCAACAGGTTTACGCACGTTGCTACTCCATAAACAACGTTGAGGGGGGGTTCGGTGCAGAAACAGCCGTTTGCGCACCAGCACCTTTCCCGTGGTATCCACGCCCATCACATGCAAGACCGGCTTTGCAATGTCGCTCCCCAGTACGCTAGGATCTTCTTGCATCGGACGCGCCGCCTGCTCTTGGGAATGATGGTCTCCAACCCTGCCATTGTCTGGCTTCTCGAAGCCCTGCTGCGTAGGCAGGTCTATGGCATGAGCGCCGATGGACGTCCTACCACCACATACGCTGGCGGGTGTTCCCGATCAGTCGCTTTCCCCCAGGGCGAGCGGTGGTCAGAGCGCCGATGACTCTGGCATACACAATGCAATCAAGCCGTTGAGCTGTGCGATGCCCCGACCACAGAAGGCAGAACATGCCTTCCCGTTGCAAATGGGAAGCATATGATGTCTCGCCCCTGGACGGCGATCGCGAGGCCGCAGGCATCTTTTGATCATACGGGAAACCACCTATGCCACGAGCAAAACTATCGTCTGACCTGTCCGTCTAT
>WNFC01022089.1_pt1 | contig 12943 bp, 26 predicted proteins | sample 5400541 | NCBI WGS metagenome assembly WNFC01 (sample SAMN13153342, study PRJNA577476) | soil metagenome | isolation source: 120 cm saprolite under Douglas fir tree site 2 hole 2 replicate 1 | place: USA:California | collected 2015-04-18
CCATCGAGAGCTTATACTCAAATACCAACGAGCCGGAGATGGAACGCCTGCGCCGCTAAAATAGCACTTGACAAAATTTTTTAAGTGTGTTACACTTGTAAGGTTGTAAATTTCTTAAGGAGTCTAACCAATGCCAGCATTGCAGAATAATGGCGGCGACGTGCTAGCGCGTGGCGGCGTCCGAGCGACTTTTCGACCGATGGGTGAGAATGTCTCAAGGGAAGAATGGGAAAAGATGTTCAAAGGAAAGCCTGCCCCAGAGAAGAAAGCAAGGTACCTTTTTGAGTGTCCGGTCCACGGTCTATTTGAAAGTGATCGGGAGTTCTTCATTTCCGGTGGCTACCCATTGATGAATGAGCATGCCAAAGGAAAGTGTCCACAAAAGGAATGTGGAGAGGAATCGAAGTATGGTGGGTACATTGCAATCCTTAGTCGCGATGCCAGCGATCAGACCGGAGTTACTAGCTCTAAGTCTCGAAGCGCTCGCAAACGCCTCCAATCGACCTGAAGTCCACATCTACGCCGATACCCAGGCAAACCTCCGGGAGTTAGAGATTGTACGTGATCTCTATCTGCCGGAGGCTTTCCTATTTCATGCCAAGCCCCACATCCAAGCCCCTTCTGGCACCTGGAACATCCTAAATGCCATTCTGGACGCGTCCAGATGGGCTCAGGACGTTTATTTGGTGGAGGAGGATGTTCTGGTATACCCTTACTTCTTTGAGTGGCACCAGAGCCAAATGGCGCCCGCCTCATGTGGTCGTAGGATGCTCCGATACCCCAATTTCGACCTTTACACCAACCCTGGGTCCTGCTTGCGACGCCCTCTACTTGATAAGCTTGTTCCTCACATTACGGACGATTACTTCCAGGATACGGCCGCATACTGTGCCGCGCACTTCCCACCAGACCATATCTCTACGCTTGACGATGGTTTGATTCGCCGGGTACTGCGGATGAACAATCTGGAATGGGTGTTCCCGCCGGAGCCGGTCTGCGCCCATGTTGGCATCTCCGGCATAAAGAGAGAAGGTGAAGGTGGCGGGCTCGATATCTACGCGATCAAGGGTGATACGTTGGAAGAGAGAATTGAGAGCGTACGAAGACTTGTTGTTAATCCGCCTATGCAAGAACGCTATGCAAGGTTGTGGGAGCCGTTTCGGCCAACTTCATTCGCAATCTAACTATCTCTCGTTCTTGTTTGTGGTCGCGCACTTTTAACTCTCCAATCTCATGCTCCAAAGCTTGAAGGTTGCAGCGGGGGTGTGTGAAGCCGTAAATCTCCCCCGTCTTGTGGTCATGATGAAGATGAGGTGTTTTTCCGCTTCCGAAGACCCATTCCAACGGCTGTTTACAACGCCAACAGATTTTAATCTCCATCAACTTTCTGATAACAGAATGAGATGTGTTTATATCGATGGGAACATAGGCCCATTTCACAGCATCACGACGGCTGTTCAATAAAATCATACCTACGCGGCACTGCCAACTTCTGCCGCCTACCGATCTAGTGAACAAATTTGATTCACTTCGACGAGCAGGTAAAATTCCTGAACAACCACAACGGGGGAATGTGTGGCTGCTTCCAGACATTTGGAAATTCATAGGTTTATTACTATGCTTTTGATGCTGCTTTTGACGCCTACTCTCGTTATAGCACTCGCGGCAACGACCGTCAGTCTTTCTCTGTGTTCTTCTGCCGCAAGATAAACAAGTGCTATTTACGTGATCGCCACCGCTGTGTCTCGCGAGGAGCGTACACTTTCCACGGTTCACTCCATTCTTAGCTGTCTTGACAGCCTTTCCACACTTCTTCATTTATTCTTTCCCTGATTATGTTTTGGGCGTGAAAAGATCAAACGTTCTACGTATGTAATAGCGATGATTAATTCGTCTTCGGTTAGTTGGTCAACCATTTGGCGAAGGGTGCCATGTGGTCATTTTCTTTGTTTCTGGTTTCGGGCGAGAGGCGATCAGACGTTCAACGTACGCAGTGGCAATATCTAGTTCATCTTCTGTTAGCTGATAAACTTTTTGGCTAAGTCCGCCATATTTTTCCATCACATCAAAATGTTTAGGTTGGCTCATATGCGGTGGGCGTTGATCTCGGCTTTGATCTTATTTTCTAATTCTTCGAACTCGTAAAAGGTAAGATCATTGTATGCCTCTTCCATCAAGTCGAGCCACTTATCAAAGAATGTCTTGACTTGTGATTTCTTGACTACTTTTTCTCCTGCCATTTCTCCTCCACAAAGATCGTAGCCTCGGCTAGATCGGCGCGCCAGATCGGGTAAACGATTCGCTCACCAGTCGTGGTAACATCATTTTTAGGGCGCTCTACTTTCTCTTCTGACATAGACCCTCACAGCGCATCACGCACATATTCTCTGCTCCACACTCCGGGTGGCACGAAGTTTTGCCGCAATGGCAAATTTTGCAGATTGGAGGTTTCGGGTGTTGTGCGCGGACGGTTCGCCAAGCAGCAAATCCGCCCATCAGAAATGAAACCAAAAGAAATAAGACGAAAGCTTTCCAATCTTTCTTGCTGCCAAGTGTGATCATAGCGGGTCTCTATTTTTATTTTTTGTCAATGTAATCGCGAGTGCGAACACGAGCGCGAATACTTTCGAAATCCTGATCGATCAGAAGTTCGCCATTGAATACCTTTCGGAATTCGCAATGATCAAGTGCTGTTGGGTCCAGAGTTTCCTCCACGTACAGTTTGCCAGCCACACTGCCTTGGCCCATGCGGCCGAGATAAACGGCAGGGATGCCGCGGTGAGATTTCTTATGCGCGTCGTAGGTGATTGGGTCTTTGAAAATGGCTTCGACTTTGGGAACAGTAACCCATCCATAGTCAGTTTGTTGATCTACCATGTGCTCAATTGCCGTTGCTTTGAATGCGAAGTTGTAAGTGTCTCGGGTCACATACTGATACGTGTAAGAGCCGATGCCGAAGACGAAGTTGTATGGACTGAATCCTAGCCAGCCCGCGCGAGTAAGAATTTCCTCAGCGCGCTCCACAGTGATCGAATCGCCGTAGATAAGTCCGCCTTTATTAATCATGTCAAGGTGCCCAATTTGGCGAGTGGTTCCAAGTGCTCTCGCAAGGAGGTCTGCTGCTCCGCGATATTGGGGAGTACCCATTGGCGCGTTCTTATCACCTGTGAGAATCTTGACCGGGTCCCCGCTATCCGGCCGGATGACGATCTTACCGTCGCGTGCTAGGATTTTCTTTTTTAATGCGGGTACGATTTCTGTCAACACTTTCCAAAGGTCCCAAGTGTCTGAGACGATGGAGACGATGCCAGTCGGGTACACGTCTTCAATAAGGCGACGAAAAGTCTCTAACTCACCGTCTTGAGACCCGGCACACATTACGGAGTGTTCTGTAGCAGGCACGGAGCCACCGGTCGATAGATCGGCATGGTAGTATTTCTGAGCCTCCAAGATCGCAGGCAGTGTGTCAGTGCCAGAGAATGAGAGCAAATGGCCCATGCCGGATAGCACAGCAGACTCATAGCCGGATAACCCGCGGTATGAGAAGTCATGCCCTTGCCAATCGATGAAGCTGAGGTCGGTCTCCCCGGCCATCAGCGCATGTTTGACAAAGAGGCGGCGGTAGCGGTGCGCTGTGGAGGCGGAAGTGCAGGCATGCCAGAGATTGTTGGAGCACATGGTCTCAATGTAGTTTGGCAGCCAGTAAGCCCAATCCTCGGTGTTCACGATCACCATTGCGGGGACGCCAAGCGGCACGTAAGTACCTTCCGGTAGTGCGTAAATGTCGAGTGGTAGTTCGCCGTGCTCCCACAATTTACGGATATGATCAATACGTGGATTTGTAAGTCCGAGCGTTTTGTGCATTACTTCTTCGTATTTCTCTTCAATCTCAGGCCACGGTCGACTGAAAAATTCGTCTCGAAATTGTCGGATGAGAATCTTTTTGATGAAGCGTTGTAAGCCGAAGAAGATTACACCTTTCTCGCTCTCCATTCGGGTGGAGCGAGGGGTGAAGTTCACCCAAATGCGTTTGACGCCCTTTGGGTATTGATCGACGTGTCCAGCCTTGTAGAAGTCGATCAAAAAGATTGGATTGATGTCACTCATATTTTCTCCCATTCTGAATTTGTACTTTCCGGAGTTCGAATGCTGTAATCGGAAATGCCGACCATCTCGAACCTCCCAAGAAGCCGATCAATGCCTTGTGAAAAAATGCCGTGAGATACGAAGAGAGCGAGACGGATATCCGGATTCTTTCGAAGAATCTCGTCCGCCAGTCCGACGAAGGTACCGCCCCCGTCGCAGATATCGTCCACGATCAACGCTTTGTCATACTTTTTGATCTCGTTTGGAATTTTGAAGCCGGACAGCTTGCCGGTCTTTGGGTCACGCTTTTTCGACGCTTGCAGTGTAGGAAGGCCATAATTCGACCATGCGTAGCGGTTTTTCGACCCTTCGTCCGGGATTACGAGCACCAAGTCTTGCTTTCCCAACTCTCTGATCATCGCTTTGACTTGTTCAAACGGCGCAATGTTGCTAGTCGGTTCCAAGTTGACAATACGATATTTCTTTGCTGACTCGACGTTGTGAATATCGAAGGTAAAGATGGTCGTGAAGTCCATCGTCTTTACAAGAGACATGAACACGTCCAGCCCATCGCAATCGCCTGCCATGAATCGGCGGTCAGCCCTCCCATACGGAAGGTAAGGTAGGAACAGACTGCGTATGATGAATTTCCTAACGCCATTGATTGCGTTCGCAAGTTGAGCAAGTTCGATCACGTCCGGAATGGGGTTCGCTTCGATCTCGTACCAACACACGCCAGATTTGACCAATGATTCTATACCAGCCGCAGTCAGCCGGGTCTGAATCTCACCGGCCGGATATTTAATGACTTCGTACAGCTTGCCCTGGTCGTCCGGGATATGGAATGTGGCTTTGCTCATATTCCTAAGACCTTTCTCTCTTCCGGCGTTATAGCGGCCAGCTTCGCTTTCGCGCTTTTTTCCAATTCAGCTTGTGCTGCCGCAGCCTCAGCTTTTATGTCCCAATGAAGGGTGAAAAGGTGTCGTGATATGCAGCTTCCACAACCGTGAAGACCACAAGAGCAAACATGCGTTACATCGCAAGAATAGCGATCTCCACAACAATCTACCTTCGCCTCTTCCTTAGTTGCATAACGTATTAGATGCAATTCGAGTGCGCTCATAAATCGCCTCTTCCTTTGAACCAGTCAATGATGATTTCAGCAGTCTCCTCAACGGTCGTGAATGGAATCTCTCGGGTGCCTTGCGCCGACATGTATGGCATGATGTTGTATGGTATGCATTTAGATTCGCCGCCGGAAGTACGGAAGTCAGTGCGTATAGCTAGAATGATTTTGTTTTTTGCGTACGCGTACCCCATCTCCCAACATGTCCCACTGTCCGGGTCCGGCTGGTCCATGATTGCAACAACAGCATCAGATGTATCAATGCCTGCTATGTCAAGTTGAAATATTTCTTCTGCTGCTGCCCGGCCGGTATGCTTTGCCTCGATCTCTTGAGGAAGGAAGACATACAATCCCGCGTCGCGAAGAAGTTTTGCCAGCTTCCAGTTCCACAAGCGTTCGGCGGACGTGAATAATGGGCCTGCAATATAGATTTTCATCAGTATCCCTTTTCTGTGTACCACGAATCTCTTGGAGGCACATACCCAAGTTTTGTTGCGATCTCTCGGCACTTCTTCACAGTGTCCACGTACGCGTCAGATACGTTATATGTGTGATACGAGAAGTAGCGTTCCCATATCTGTCGCTTCGGATACACTACTTGAAATACGCCTCGAATTTTCCCTTCCTCACCGGCATTGACCATCGCAACATAGATTTCATCACGTTCCAAATTCAACCACTGCTCGACGATCTGCAAAACCTCTTCCTTGGTTTTGTCGTCTCTCCAAACGTGGAGTTGAGCCCACTTCCCATTCGCGTAATCAAAAAGGACCCCACCACGTTCCTTTGAGTGAAGCACCACAAGCTTAGAGACGAAGTGCCGAAACCAGCCGGGTAATTTCATTGGCTCTCCAAAAACGAGAGAAGGTTTTCTAAAGCATGCCTTTGTCCAACATAGTAATAACGGAGGCATACCGATGATTCATGTTTTTCTTTTTCATGATCTGCTTTGAGAATCTCGTTTTTAATCTCTTCTTTGAGTTTTGAGATTTTCAAAAGTCTCAATCTTGGGCACTCTGTCAAATGATGTGCAATGGATTCATCAACAGCAATATCCGCGCCACAAGTGAAGAATGCGTTGCATTGATCGCATGACCAGCTTTTTACTTTTCGGTAGCCATAAGCTGAGAAAAAGATCTTGAGGCTATCGTCAAAAACATTAACAGGGCTGCTGCCGAAAACGTTGGCGGGACTGCTCATTCCTTCTCCTCTTTCATGTACTGAATCTCTTCAAAAGGCACGACGTAGCCTTTGTCGTCAAGATAGTAACCAAGTCTACGGGCCATTCTCATTTCATCTTCCACACTACTGCAAGCTTGGAGAATGGAGTTGTGATCGCCGCTTTTTGATTGAACATAGACCTTCATTGCTTTACTTTTCCTTTTCGATGCAACCAACTAGAGCGTTGAGAAGTTCTTTTGTATCACCGATCACGAAAGTTCCGCCAGCCTCTTTACATTCTTGCCGATTGTATTTGTTCACAGTGATCGTTACCACGATCTTGCGCTCAGGCTCTTTCCATTGACTTTGTTTTTCTGCTACCCGATTCGCATTATCGTCAGCGTCAAGCTGGCGACTGCAGCCACGAATACCCCACAAAGCAAGAGCTAGGAGAGATACGATAAGAAGACTTACGAGAAGACTTCGAAACACATGCACTGTAGTTTTCATAACGAAAACCCTAATCCGGCCTTGACAGCCATTTGTTTTCTCTCCTCGATCTGAGGGCCAAACTTGATGTAGCGTTCTGTGATATCTTCCGCGGCGTGGCCGGTCCAGAACTTCATCAGCATACGAGCGACGCCTTGACCTTCCAAATAGGTCTCGCGGAAGCGGCGCATACCATGGAAACCGCCTTCGATTCCAAGCTTTTTGAACTGGCGATCATAAGTCCAACGCGATTTCGGGAAGAGGAAGCCTTGCACAATCCCCAAAGACCGTCGTCCTCGGCCTTCAAAACGAGCGCTTCTCCGATTCTAAGGCCGGAACCGGCCAGTAAGCCTATGAGTGCTTTAACCTCTCCAGAAGCCTCGGAAATCGCCTGGGAGATGGCTTGGGAGGGGGTTATAGGGGCCTTTTGAGTGTCTTGGTGGACTTCTGGGGCGTCTATGAACTCCGGGTCCCAGGTTCGAAGATACAGAGGCACCCCATTGGCGCCCCGGGCACTCTTAACCACCTGTTTAACAATGGCAACCGCCAAGCTTATCGTGGCAGGACTCAGTCTGGCCTCTGCCAGACGGCCAGCGAGCAGCTTGACGGCTGCATTGTCTACTTCTGACAAATCCATCCAGCCAACGACCGGAAGGATTCGATTGTCGAGCAGAGAGCGGTAAGCTGCGAGCGTATTGGCTCTCGCCGGTCTACGCTTGCGGTTGGCAATGGCAGTCAGGTACGTCGCTGCTTGCTCACTGAACTTCATCGCACTCTCCATTGGAACAGCCTAGCACAGTTTACAAATCTTGTCAAGCACTTTCTTTAACTGTTGAAAATTGGTGTGATCTGTCTCGGGAGAGGTAAATTCCATATCTGTATCATTCCGGCAATTTGCGTGACCCCGAGTCCGGTAGGTGGCTTAGGTTTTATGATTCCACCAGCCGTATTTGATGGCCCAGATTCTTGCCCATTCAGAGTGAATGTGGCAACATAGCAGACTGCGCCAGGAGGAATGGAAGTATCTGTGAACGTTGTGGCTGCTGGCGCGATGGTCGCGCTAACAAGGTTGAAGCCAGCAGTTGTAGTGGGTTGAACAGCTGGGCAGACGTTGTTCATGCGGTACATTGCTTGGTCGCAAGTTGACCCGGTAGTCGGGCAGTTGGTAGGATTGTCGTCCACAGAAAGTATCCAAGTCAAGACTCCTTGGTGACCTTGAGCACGGCTTGCTCCTGTGTACAACAAACAAAGAACAGCGAGAACAGCAAATCGAAGTACGTTTTTCATAACTCTCCTCAGTTTTTGTTTAATTTACGAGTCCAATATCAGGCCCGCAAAATTTTAGAATACGTCGATCTCGCCCATGAAATTCACTTTCGTAACACGATGGGCGTAGTATGTGTGTCGTTTGAGCCATTTCTCGGCTTTCTGTATGGCATCAGCCACGGACCTTGCGACAATGAGTAGATCACCTTCCGGTAACCCGAAATTGCCTCGATCTTTAGCTTGAACTTCCCACAACTTTTTGATTTTCATAAATCTCCTCTAAACGTTTTATTTCAGCCTCGACTAGAGGCCAAACATCTTCTGCCCGACCCTTGCAATATCGCGCTGCTCGACGAAGACGAGCGAGTCGGTTGCGAACATACTCAGGCCGGGTCTGCCAGTCTGATGGGTATGGCAACTGGATTGCGCGAGTGCTGGTATACATGGTCAAGATCGCTGAGAATTTGTGCAAGCCCCATTGAAACGTATCCTTGCCGCGGGCCTTTGCATCCTTCCAAGTGCGCAGAGCCATAAATGCAGCCGGGACAAAATCCTGGTGGATAGACCATCATTGAGCCGCCAGTTTTGCTTCCATAGGTCGGTAACCGTCGATCAGAATGTAGCGATTGGCACCTTGAATGTCCACTTTTAACATGCACGTGCGCCAACGAGGGCCATGCATAGCCTCTTGACCATCTGCTCCCCAAACGTGCTCATTATACGTTGCAATATGACACCCCTCGTGAAGCATCACTAATTCTGCGTGGCGCGGCGAAATCACGTACTTGTAATTGAAATGAATTGTGCAACCTGTGCCATCATCTTCGCAAGTTGTGCTTGCCATGTAGTTTGGCTCAGTTTCGAGCATATCGATTTTTACATCTTTGGGGAGTTTGTTATCGAAGTAAGATTCATTCAAGATGGGATAAATTTTTTGAAGCCACGCGAGGGTCGTGTTGTCGCCATTCAAGTAGGGAACAACTGCATTTCTCTCAGCCGGTGCTTTGCAGGCCTGGACATATTCGACTTGGGCTGGTTTAGCCAGAATCCCGATCAGCAGAGCAGCACACAAAGTTGTGAGAAATTTCTCAAGCCTTGTGAACCTCATTTCGCCTCCATATCAAAATACCAAAGACCTTGCTTACCTTGTGCCTTGTGAGCTACAGTGCGCAAGTTTTCAAGCACCAACCCGTACCGAGTCGTGTAGCATTCAATCAAAGCCGCTTTAGAGTCATAAGGGAGGAGTAGTCTGTGATCTTGTACATCCGCTGTAGCGACAATGAGACCGGCTAATTTACGCCACGCCGTTTCATATTTGCGTGTTTCAAGAAAGTGCTGGTAAGACAAGTAAGGGGCCGCGGCAGTGAATGCCTCCGTGTCCCACCTTTGCCCCACATGAATACCAATACGCTTCCCTTCCAATGAGGCGAACCGCGAGTGCGTTCGTGTCTCGATTGTCTTCCAACCAAGCATCACCCATTGCGCCCACGGTTGCCACAAAGTTATGACAGGGATTTTCATCAATCGCCTTGGGTTGCTTCTTCTAGTTGAACATTCAGAGCCAGGACTTGCTGTTCCAATTCTTTGATCTGTTTTTGGCTTTCGCACAATACGTCGGCCAATTCAATTTGACCTTGCCCAAGTTTGTCGTACTCCACGATCAGGGCATCAATGAAGTCATATCGCACAACAGCAAGTTTACACTCCCGCTGCTTGCGAAGTTCCGCAATCTTCTTCTCCGGAGTATCGAAGGGGTCTTTCTTAACCTCTCCGATCATCCCGGCTCTCATTGATGCGCGTGCTGTTTTACTTTCCGCCATTTTGTTTTCTCACTTTCTCGTCGTGTCGGTCTCTTTCTCTACAAAAAATAGTTGCCAATGCATCGGTCAGACCGGCGAAACCGATAACTACTATAATGCCTGCAATCCACTCCATTATCGTCCCGCCGCCTTCCAGTACAAAACTCTGGACCCGACCGGCAGAATCCGGTTGGACGAAGTCGATTGGATGAAGATATCCCATTGGCCGTGATCGCCCGGCGACAACTTGATCGTGCCGACATTCGGCAAGCCTAACAGGTCTCGCGCGCTCTGACCGGCATAAATGGCGCCGCTATTCTTATTACGAACAGCGATGATCTTTGATGCTTGGACGGCCTTCTCTGTCTTGACTAGCTCGTAGAAAGCCGAGCCGCGAACATACGGATTCAAGGTCTTATGTTCGATGAAATCCGCAATCTCGACTTTGGTGCCATATCCGTAGCCAGCGTCAGCTTGCGAGACCACGTAGACATTGACTTCGGATGAAATGTTGGTCATGCGGCTGCGAACTTGGGATGCGCTGACGTTTGCCGCATCCGCGTAAAAACTGTTTGTGGAACGAACGCCACGTGAGAGCCCACCAAAGTAGTTTGACACCGAAGCTTGAGTGATTCGAGAAGAGCGCTCAAAATCATTGCGGTCAGTGACATTCCATTCCATGATATTGCCTGCTGGAATGTTGTGTTGAGTGAGTCTCTGTTTCTTCGAGAGTGGGACACGGAAGGTGACAGTCCAATTACCGCCATCTTGCAAGCGCGTGATGCGATCTCCGAGCATACGACCGTTCCACTTGACAGAACGATTGTCTTCTCCGTCTGTTACAACCAAGACCAGGAATGATACATTCTTGTCCTTGGCATCCGGCACCTTCTCAAGCAAATCGATCACGTCAGCAACAGCATCAAATAGAGGAGTGTAGGAACCATCGGCACGATAAGTCGTGAGAGGTTTCAAGCGAAGCACACTCGAATTGATAACTTCGCGTTCATTGCTCCCAGACACGCCAACTCCACACTTCACTGTCGACACGATGGTGTCAACGTCTTGCTGGTCCGAGGCATTGCGAATCGTGGCGATCAGAGAATTGTAGTCTTCCATCGCTGCTTTCGACAACCAGTCCATAGACCCGCTGTGATCTCGGACAATGCCGACATACAGCTTTTTTGAAACATTCACCAATTTTACTGCCATGTTACTCTCCTTAAATTTTTTCAGATTTTCCCAAAATCAAAAACCCGAGAATTGCAAATACTGTGCCTAGAAATTGTGCGAACAAAATCTCCGGGAAGACTGCTAGTAGTAACTTCACTGCGCTGGCTAAAATCAGCGCCCCGATTAATAGCACGCTGTAGCCAACTATGAGCAGGCTGACTTTCAAAAACATTCTTCCTGTCAAGGCTTGCTCTCCTCACTGTAATCATCTTCTACCGGCGGCTCCAACCGCGGGTCTAAACGGATGATATCAGTGTGTTCGAAGGTAGCACAGTTTTCATTGTTTGTCAAGTCCAAAATTTCAGTTGGTGGAAATTCCGGTTGCGATAGCATCGGATGATCGCAGGGCAGAAGTTCACCTTTATCCTTGACTAGAAGCCACGCCCCAAACTCGTCCTCAGTATATACAACGGTGCCTATGACATTGAAGCGATTTGGAAGGGTTTCGCCTTCCTTGAGCACCACGCGCGCATCCTTAATCGTGCCACCGGGTTGGAAACCTACGATCATGCAGCGACCTCTGGCGCTTGTCTTGCCGTCACATAAACTTCTGCTACGAGACGCCAGTGATACCCAAAGAACACAGGTTTATAAAATTCACGAATAAATACTGGCGTGTAGCCTTCCGAGACAATTTGATTCAAGAATCTATCAAAATCTCGAGTGTCGGAGTATTGTGTCCAAAAGGTTCGAAACATCAGAATCCCTCCAATGCGCGCTGCGTAACACGCAAAACTTCCCGGTCAGTGGCACGCCGGGGCGCCGCATCAACCCATCCACCATTACCACGCCAGAATACGCGCGCTGTATCTCGATCTGCGGTAAAGGTTCGGTCCACGATAGTTACTGTTCCATCTTTCGCCATTGATTCGTGGACTTCATCTTTGAATTGAGAGTAACTTTGACCTGGGGTGTAGACTTCTAACCCGCAATCATATGCTTTCATTGCGATTGGTTCTGTTTTTGTACAAGCCCCTTCTCCACACTTGATAAAACTCATTTGAAGGATTTCGGAAGGAAGAGCATCATCGCAACCCGCCACGTAACTCACCGCCGAAGTTATTCCACCAATGTAGTACCGTTTTTGTTCCAACACCCCGGCAACGATAAACGATTTCAAATGCCAAGGATGATCGTGAATCGGGCTCACGTTTGGAACGCGAAGGCTGCTGTCCCAAATATGAAGTCGGTAACGTTGGGTCTTGTCCAGGTAAAGCCGGAGCATACCAAGACCTTGGACTGACCAAGAAAGTCCGAGCGGATTCTCGAGAATTTTCTGCACAAAACCACGAGCTAGTTCAAGACTTAATTCCATCTTTGACCTCTTTTGCTTTGTCTTCAAAAATTTTTGTCAAGATACGTGCTACTGCGCCGGTCTTGAGTATTTTGACATCATAGAAAAGCCCGCCCTCGGTCTTGGTCGCTTCCACCAAAATACCGTTCACGAGGTACAACTTTGTTGGATTCGGCTCTTTCAATCTGACAGCCCCTTTACGCAGACAAGCTGCTTCAACTTCAAAACCGGTCGGACTAGATCGCTCTGCGATTCCATGACCGCATCAATGTCTTTGTACGCGCCGGGGGTCTCATCGAGCACACCCTTTGTTTTATCGCAGACCACACCTTGGGTCGCTCTCTCGTGGTCTTCGATCGTGAACGTTTTGAGTGCTTCAGTACGCGACATTGCGCGACCGGCGCCATGAGAGCATGAGTCGAACGACTCTTTACTGCCCAGACCGACAGCAATGTACGTCTTAGCACCCATGCTGCCCGGGATGATGCA